>Ga0265295_1000998_pt1 | contig 52979 bp, 50 predicted proteins | sample Munlansysbiofilm_FD_192503 | JGI IMG/M metagenome (GOLD analysis project Ga0265295, IMG submission 192503) | Leachate microbial communities from a municipal landfill in Southern Ontario, Canada - Methane capture system biofilm | ecosystem: Engineered > Solid waste > Landfill > Unclassified ... | reverse complement strand
TGGTCGGTGGGCAGTGGGCAGTGGGCGGTGGGCAGTGGTCGGTGGGCAGTGGGCAGTGGGCGGTGGGCAGTGGTCGGTGGGCAGTGGGCAAATTGACTAACTGCTCTGACCACTGACCCCTGACCACCGACCACCGACCACTGATTACTCAATGGCCGAGCCGACCTTGAGGGCGTCGAACCAGTCGATGAAGCGCTTGACGTTCTGGCCGGTGTAGATCGCGCCGTGCTGCGGAGCGAGGAAGTCGATGTCCATCTTCGAGACGCGCTCGCACCAGTTGCGCTTGGCGGCCATCGACGGCATCCAGCGCTTGTGAAAATATTCGGCCGACTTGATGTGCTCGTCGAACGCGGCAGGCGTTTCGATGTTGCGGCGGTCGACGAAGGGCGCGTGGCCTGCGGGCAGCAGCGCCGCGCCGACGTCGCCGCTGAACAGCACCTTGGCGAAGGCGTCGTACACATGGAAATTCGCCGAGGCGTGCAGGTAGTGCGCGGGCACGAACTGCAGCCGGGCGGAGCCCAGCGTCATTTCGCCGCCTTCGTCGGGAATGTCGCGCAGGTCGGCTTCGAGCGCGCCGTAGTGGCGGATGAAGCCGTTCCACAGCTTGGGCACATACCAGGCGATCCTGGGGTTGCAGGCGTTCCACAGCGGCAGGCTGGAGGCGATGTCGGGGTCTTGATGGCTGACGAAGGCGGCCTTGAGCGAGCCGGGCGGCGCCACTTCGACCAGGGCGCTGAACACCTGCGGGAAGATCTCGAATCCGCCCGGATCGAGGATCAGCGTCTGATCGTCCACGCTCAGCGCGTAGACGTTGGAGTCGATGACGCGGCGCTCCTCCTGGTCGTAGATGATGTTCCAGCGGTGGTTGCCCTGGCTGAAGAATTCGAGGGATTTCATTCGATGATCCTTTCTATTTGTTGGCGATAGGTGCGCAGCAGCTCTTGCACGCCGCTCACCGACCGATCCATTTCCAGCGAAACCTGCGCCAGCGGCGCGTTGACCGCGCCCTTGAGCGCCGCCTCGATGCGGCCATTGACCACCACGTAGTCGAGCTCGGCGAGGACGGACTGAAAGCGGTCGAGCGCCGTGTTCAGTGCCTGCCCGGCGCGGCGGCTGCCCGCGGTGTGGCGGTCCTGCAGCTCGGCGTGTTCGCGCATGCGCTCGGCCAGAGCGGGGCAATGCGCTGCTGCGGTGTTTTGAATGTGATGCAGGCTCTGCATCTGCTGCGCCTCGCGCAGCGTTTCCATGAAATGCATCATCAGCGGGTTGATGAGCTTTTGCACCTGTTCGGCGGCAGACTGCATGGACTGCGCGCCTTCGCGGAAGGACTGGGCCACCACGCCATAGCCGGCGAGTTCCTTGCCGTGGCGCTTGACCAGCACCTGGGCGTTGAGCGCCTTGCGGTCGATTTCGCGCAGGCGTTTTTTCAGATCGCGCTGAAAGGCGTAGGTGGCGTCGGCTACGGCGATGAAGTCGCGGCGCAGGGATTCGAGGGTTTGGTCGTCCATGATGGGCTCGTTCAGCTCTTGCGTTGCACCCGGGACAGCGTGGCGCCGTCGAGAATCAGCACCACCTCGCCGTTGCCGGAGATGGTGGCGCCCTGGTAGAGGGCGTCGCGGGTGGTGATGTCCAGCGGCTTGACCACCGAGTCTTCGGTGCCCATCGCCTCGGAGACCACCAGCAGCCCCTGCTCGATGAGAATGCCTTCGCTCTGCTCCCGGATCAGGTCGATCGGGCTGTTCTGCAGCAGTTGGCCCAGGTCGATGTAGGGCACGACGCGCTCGCCATCCACCTGCACCATCAGGCGGCCCGAGATGGCGTGCACCTGCGCCGGGTCGATGGCCAGCAGGTTTTCGATGGCGGTCACCGGCAGGGCGTAGGTCTCGCGCCGCAGGCGGAAATACAGCACGGGCAGCACCGCCATGGTGAGTGGCAGCTCCAGCGTCAGGGTGCTGCCCTTGCCTGGGGCGGTGTCGATGTCGATGCGCCCGCGCAGCGAGGCGACGGTGGATCGCACCACGTCCATGCCCACGCCGCGGCCGGAGAGCTCGCTGACCTGCTCCTTGGTGGAAAAGCCGGGCAGGAAGATGAGTTCGAGCATTTCGCGCTCGGACAGCCGGGCGGCTTCCTGCGCGGTGATGAGCCCCTTGGCGATGCCGAGCTGCATGATTCTTTGCGCGTTCATGCCGCGCCCGTCGTCGCCCACCGCGATCTGCACCTTGTCGCCCAGATGACGCGCGGCCACGCGCAGCACGCCTTCCTCGGGCTTGCCTGCCTGGCGGCGTGCATCGGGCTCTTCGATGCCGTGGTCGAGCGCGTTGCGCACGAGGTGGATGAGCGGGCCGGAGAGCGCATCGATCACGGTCTTGTCGATCTCCACGTCTTCGCCTTCGATGTCCAGCCGCACCTTTTTGCCCAAGGCGCGCGAGGCGTCGCGCACCACGCGCGGCAGGCTCTGGAACAGGCGCTTGCACGGCTGCATGCGCAGGCGCATGACGGTGTTCTGCAGATCGTTGACCGCCAGATCGGTTTCGCGCGCCAGCCGGGCCAGGGCTTCGTCGTCCTGCCCCATGCGGGCCACGGCGGCGCTCAGGCGGTTGCGCAGCAGCACGAGCTCGCCGACCTGGTTCATCGCCTGGTCGAGCCGGGTGGAATCGACGCGGATGGTGGCTTCTTCAGTGACGCCGCCGTTGGTGCCGTTGGCGACGCGGGGCGTCGCGGCGGCGGGTTCGGCCTTGGGCACATCGACCGTCTGGCCCGCCTGCGGCGTGACGTGTTCGATTTCGCCCGACTCGACCTTGCCGGATGCGGGGGCGGCAGGATCTGGCACGGGAGCCAGTCCGGGCGCCTGGCCGGGGCCGTAAAGCGCATCGAGCACATGCTCGAATTCGTCCTGGGTGATTTCTTCGGATGAGGCGGGGTGGTCGGCGCGCGCGCCCTCACCCCAACCCTCTCCCGGGGGGAGAGGGGGCAGGGGGAGGTTGGGAGGGGGATGCCCGCCTTGAGCCGACTCCATATGGGGTGCGGTTGCAGGGGCTGTATCCGCAACGTCGCGGCGTTCGGCAAACAGCCCGGTGCCGCCGCCATCGCGTTGGGCCTGCGTGACCCAGATGCCTTCGGGCGCGGGCTCGGACTGAGGCGCTTTGATCGTCGCCTCAGGCGTTTCACCTGTGGCCGATACAGGGACTTCGCCTGCGGCCGATACCGGGACTTCGCCTGCGGCAGATACCGGGACTTCGCCTGCGGCGAAGGCCTGAATGTCCTGCCCGAGGTCGGCCGGGCCGGGGCCCGGATTTTCGCCATGCGCCATGTCGTCGAGCATGGCGGTGATGACGTCGGTGGCACGCAGGATGGCGTCGATCATCGGCGCGGTGGCGCGCAGCTTGCCGGCGCGCATCTTGTCGAACAGGTCTTCGAGGTGATGGCACCAATCGACCATGTTCTGCGCTTCGAGAAAACCGGCGCCGCCCTTGAGGGTGTGAAAGGCGCGGAAAATGGCGGCAAGCAGCCCGGCGTCGTCGGGCCGGGATTCCAGCTGCAGCAACTGGTCTTGGGCCTGGCTCAGCAGCTCGCGCGACTCGGCGAGAAATTCCTGCAGGATGTCGTTGTCCATGATGGCGAAGGGAAGGTTTCAGATGCCGAGGTCGCGCAGCAGGGCGTCCACGTCGTCCTGGGCCAGCGCGGGGCCGGCTTGGGCGGGCGCCGCGTGAGCTGGAGTGCTGCCGGGAGTCAAACCGGACGCTGACGAAGGCGCCGCGGGCGCATCGAGTTGCGGGGCGAGCTGTTCGACTGCGGCACGGATGCGCTGCTCCACCGCCTGCAGCAGATGCATGGTTTTTTTCAGCCTCTGACCGGCCAGGTCTTGCCCCTGTTGACTGAGCGATATGATCTGGAACTGCTGCTCGATGCGGTCGAGACGCTCGTCGATGAAGCCGCGCTGCGTGGCGCGGATGGCCTGGAGTTCGGCCAGACCGGTCTCGACCGCTTCGAGCGTGGACATGGCCTGTTTTTCGCTCAAGGCGAGCGCCTCTTCCAGCGGTTGGCTGACCTCTGGCAGGTCGCTGGAGGCGGCCATGATGCGGCGCACGCCTTCATGCAGCAGGGCATCGGCTTCGGTGAGTTTGTGCAGCGCGCTGGAGGCGGCCTCGGCCACGGTGACGGTGTTGGGTGGGGTCATTTGGCGCTTCCTGCTGCGGCATTGAGGCGGGCCATGATGGCGTCGAGCTTTTCCTTGAGCGTCTGCGCGGTGAAGGGCTTGACGATGTAGCCGTTGACCCCGGCCTGCGCCGCGGCGATGATGTTTTCCTTCTTGGCCTCGGCGGTGACCATCAGCACCGGCAGGCTGCGGATGGCCGGGTTGTCGCTGGCGCGGATGAGCTTGAGCAGGTCGATGCCCTGCATCACCGGCATGTTCCAGTCGGTGATGACGAAATCGATGCCGCCTGACTGCAGCCGACGCCAGGCTTCTTCGCCGTTTTCCGCCTCGTCGATCGTGCCGCTCACATAGCCGGTCTGCAGCAGCAGCCCGCGCACGATGCGCCGCATGGTGGGAAAGTCGTCAACAACCAGGAATTTCAAGGTGGGCCTCGCGTGGGTTCGTCTTGCGCTTGAAGTAACGGCACGCTGGGCGCGAACTTGAGGCGGGCGTTTGGTTTGCCCGCACCCGATGCGGTCGCCGGTGCGGGCAAGGGCGTTTCAAGGACGTTTCAGCGGCGTTTCGACGAGGTTTGCCAAAAAAGTCACACTTCCCCTAAAGTTGCGGAAAAGTGTGACGTTGAGCCCTCCAACAGGAGAGAATGCCACCATGATTCCCATCCAGAATTCCACCCTTTCAAGCGCTTCGGCCTCTGCCAGCGGTTCGGCCGCAGCGGCGCGCCGCGCAGTCTCGGCTGCAGGCTCGGCACCCGCTGGCGCTGGGCAGGTGAATGCGTCAGTCGCGGCGACGACCGAGCAGGTCTCCATCTCAGGAGCCGGGCAGATGCTCAACCTTGCCAGCACGCAGGGCGCCACGCCCCCGGCCAGCGACGCCCGCATCGCCGAACTGCAAAACGCCATTCGCAGCGGGCAATATGGGGTCGACGCGCAGCGCATCGCCAAGGGCCTGCTGCAGGACAGTCAGGCGCTGATCGGCGCGAGCAAGCCGGCTTCGAACTGAAACCTTGCAACCCACCCCATCCGAGCCCATCATGCCGCAGTCGGTTGAAGCCCTGGTTGAAGCCCTGTTTCGCCTGCAACTCGACAAGCTGCAGGCTTTCCATCGTCTGCTGCTGCAGGAGCATGCCTGCCTGCTGCGAGCCGCTGCCGACGAGCTGCCAGCCCTTACCGAGCAGAAGAACACCCTGCTGGCCGAGATCGACGCGATCGAGCGCGAACGCATGGCGCAGTTCGACACACAGCCCGAAGCGCCTGCCAGCCCTCTGTGGGGCAGTGTCCAGACGCTGGCGCGGCAAGTCGCCGAGGCCAATCGGCGCAATGGCGCGATGATTTCCGCCCTGGTGCGCAGCACCGAAGGGGCGCTGCAGATCCTGCGCGGCAACCCGGATGGCGTCGATCTCTATGGCGCGCACGGCCAGGGGCAGCCCGGCAGCGGCCCGGTGCGTTCCTTGCGCCTGCAGGTCAGCGCCTGAGCACGCTCGACGACGGTTGCGCCGGGTTCAAGCCAGATTCATGCTCATTCTCACGCGCCGCCCCGGTGAAGCCATCCGCATCGGCGACAACATCCGCCTGGTCGTGCTGCAGTCCGCGCCCGGCAAGGTTCGCCTCGGTATCGAAGGCCCGCTCGACTTGCGCGTGCTGCGCGAGGAACTCTATGCCCAGATCAGCCAGGGCAACCAGGCTGCGGTGGCGCCGCAGGGTCTTTCATTGGCGCAATGGGTGGGCTTGAATGAGGGAGAGCCGCGGTGAATTCAGCCCTGTATGAATCAGTCTCGCCCGATGGTCCCGCGCCCGCGGCTTCGGCAGCGGCGGCCAATCAAGCATTCGACGTGGCCACACGCTTCGGTCTGTTGCCGGTTGCGCCGCATCAGATCTGGGTAGCCGCCTCGCCTCTGCCCGGATTCGAGACCCTGCAACGCTTTGTGCTCATCGGTCTGCAAGCGCAGCGGCCTTTCCTCTGGCTGCAATCGGTGGAGGACGCCGGGGTGAGCTTTCTGCTCGCGCCCGCAGCGCATTTTGGCCTGCGCTATGCCCCTATCGACAGGCAATCCATGCCGATGGTGATGGTGCTCCTGCCCGCGCAGAGCGGGCAGCCGCTGCGTGCGCATGGGCAGGCGCCGCTGGTGTTCGATGCGACCTCGGCGCGCTTCGAGCAGCGCATCGTGGAGGCCTCGGAGGTGGAGGGAGATGGCGTTTTCGTGCGTCAGGCCGAAGCGCCGCCCACGCCGGGGTTGATGTCGCGCGTGCTGGCGCTGCAGTAGAAGGTTTGTTGGGCGGGGACTCGCTGTCGCTGGACGAACCGCTCAAAAAAACGGCTCGCGATCTTTCTTGGTATTGCAGTGTCCGCTTGTGGTGCAACACACCACGGCGCGGCCTGCGCCTCGCATTGCATCAACGGCAGGACGCCGAGCGACACCTTTATCGACGGTGCTGCGATGGCCGACTGCACACCTCAGCGCCTTGCATCCCTGAGCAGCTCGCGGTCGCGCCGCTGGACGTATTGCTGCAGGCGTTGCTCGAAGCCTGGGGCCATGTTCAGGAACTGAATGCCGAGCTGGCGCATGGGCTGCCGCGTCTTGGTGTCGCGCAGCGGCCCGACATAGCGCACCTCGGCTTCGACGGCGAGTTCCACATCCTCCAGGCTGAAACGCACCAGCGGGATGTATTCCCCCACGGTCAAGGCATAGTCGAGCGTTGACGGCACGAGCAGACGCATGCCGTTGACGCTGATGTCATGGCATTGACCATGGAGCGGCTTGGCTCCCCGGCGCTGCACCTCCACCGCACTCAAGTCGCCCGGCGCCACGGTGACGCGGAAAAAATTGCGCCGCTGCAGGTAGTAGATGACCTCGGGGTAGGCGACGCGCAGCGCGCCATAGCCCTCGTGATCGATGCGCTCGATGAGCCTGGACTGAAAGCCGACGAATACGCCCTCGAAGCGGCCGATGATGAAAAACGGCGCGCCGTTTTCGAGGCGGCGGTTGCCGATATCCGGATTGACCTCGTCGATGACCAGCCAATGTTTGGTGCGGTTGACGACGAGCAGGGTGGAGCTGAATTCCTCGGCGCGGTCGTGCGGCAGCACGGCCAGCAGCTCGTGTCGCTCGGCGATCTTGTTCAGTACGTGATCCGTTTTCTGTGCGGAACTGACCTGATATTCCTCGCGGAACAGTTTGGAGGTGACTTCCTTCATTGCTCGGCGCCAGCTTCAGATGCCCAGGTCTTCCACCCAGGCCAGCGCGGCCAGATGCACCGAGCCGACGCGCCAGCCGGGGATGCCCAGGGCCGAGGCGAGAAAGTCGAGGTTGTCGAAGTCGCGTTGTTCGACGGCCCGCACGAGCTGCAGATAGCTGCCGAACAGTCCGCTGTCGTGCCTGAGCGCCATCACGACTTGCTCGGACAGGGTGATTTCGGCAAGCGCCTTTTCCATCGGCACGCCAAGCATCGCATCGAGCATGGAAAAAATGCCCACGACGAAGGCGTTGTCGGCATCTTCGTCGGAGAGCGAGCCCTTGGCCAGCAGTTCCATCATGCGGCCGCGGGTGATGGCGGTGCGCGCGATGGCCGGTGAAGCCGCGCTGCCCGGCACGGTGGCCAGCAGCAGGGCCAGCCAGCGAAACAGCTTTTTATACCCAAGAATGGCGGCGGCGTGGCGGAAGGAGGTGACTTCCGACATCAGGCCGAAGCCCGAGGAGTTGATGTAGCGCAGCAGCTTGAACGACAGCGCCGGGTCGCGCTTGAGCACCAGCTCGATTTCGCCCAGATCGGCCTGGCGCATGACCAGATTCATCAACTGCAGCACATTGGCATACGCCGGGTTGATGACCTTGGCGCTGATGGTCTGCGGCCGGGCGAAGTAATAGCCCTGAAAAAAGTGGTATCCCGCGTCGAAATAGGTCTTGAACTGCCCGGGCGTTTCCACCCGTTCGGCCACGAGGCGCAGATTGCGCCAGCTTTCGGCCCTGCGTTGCAAGGCCACGGCCACGTTGGCGGAAAGGCTCTGCACATCGGCCTTGATGAAGCCGAGGAAAGGCAGCCAGGCGGCATAAGGCGAGGCCGCGGCGAAGGGGCCGGCTGCAAGCTGGAATCCACGTTCCTTCAGGTGTTTGAGTGCCGCAGCGACGGCGGCTATACCGGCGGGGTCGTCGCCGTAGATGCGCGGCACTTCGAGCACGATGCGGTCGGGGAAGACGATGTCGAGGTGCTCGGCCTGGAGGTCTTCGACCACGCAGTTGATGAAGGCGAGCTTTTCGCCGAACAGCCTCTCGGCGCCGATGTTCGACAGGGCGTTGAACAGCAGCACGCTGTCGCTCTCGGCGGTGTGATGGGCGGGGGCCTGCTCGGCCGTGCCGCTTTCGCGCGCGAACAGCTCATAGCCGACGATCTGCTGCTTGCGGTCGACGATGGGCTGGCGGGCGATGTGCGCCTGCATGACGGCGCCTTGCGCTTCGGGCGAATCGGATTGCGGCGGGGTGAGTGCGCTGTTCATGAAGCGAAAAAATGTCTCGGTCTTGGCGTCGATGCTAGCAGCCTGCGGATGGCGGCTAGCCGCCGCGTTGCATGTCGATCCGCTGAAACCCTTCCCCCACGGCGTGGGGGGAGGTTGGGAGGGGGGTTGCCTTGGCCCGCGAGCCCTCACCCCAACCCTCTCGCTGAGGGAGAGGGGGCCGGTCTCAGCTTTTCCACGGCGTGGGGGAGGCTGGGAGGAGGGTTGCCTTGGCGTGCGGGCCCTCACCCCAACCCTCTCCCGGGGGGAGAGGGGGTCAGCGCAGCCAGGCCTTCAGCCAGGTGTCGAGATGGTCTTCCATCATCCAGTCGGCCAGCACCTTGGCGCGCAGCGCGTCGCCCTTGGCGCGCAGCGCGGCGCGGTCGGCCACGGCGTCGCGCAGTGCGCGGGCCCAGTCGCGGTAGCGGTTGGCCACGCGGGTGACGGGGAAGTCGCCCTGATACGGCGTGAGGTCGGAGCAGATGACGGGATAGCCGAGGATGCCGTATTCGAGCAGGCGCAGATGGCTCTTGGCCTCATTGAAGGCGTTGTCTTCCAGCGGGGCCACGGCCAGATCGAGGTCGAGTGAGGCGAGTTTGGCCGGGTATTGATCGAGCGGCACGCCGGGGTGGTACTCCTTGACCAGGGGCTTGAGCGGCTCCGGGCACATGCCGAAGAACACCCAATCGACTTCGGCGGCGGTGTCGCGCACCAGATCGGCAATGAGTTCGAGGTCGCCGGTATGGCCCACGCCGCCGGCCCAGCCCACGCGCGGCCTGCTGCGCTCGGCGCGGGCGGGGCGCAAATGTCCCCAGCGCGCGGCTTCGAGGTAGTTGGGCTGCACCACGACTTCGTCGGTGAAATGCGCATACGCCTTGGCCAGCGGCTCGGTGGCGACGACCAGTCGGTTGCACAGGCTCGCCGCCTTGCGAAAACGCTTGGCGATGTCTTTGTGGATGGTGCCCTTGTGCACGCTCTTGATCGGCAGATTGGTGATGAGATCGTCGATCTCGAACACGCGAAACGCCCTGGAGGTGCGGACATGACGCTCAAGCGCCTCGATCTGCGGCCACTCCATCTGGCGCTGCACCACCAGGGTGTCGGGCTGCATGCGCTGCATTTCGGCGGGCTCGAACAGGCGCATGGTTTCCCAGCCCTGGGTGCGGCCCGCGCGGTTGAGGGCGCGCATCGGCGCGATGATGCGGTACTCGCCGCAGCCGTCGCGGTCGGCCGGGTGCACCAGAATGCGCGGGCGCGGGCGCCACGCCGGGTCCCAGCTCAGACAGGGCTGATCGTCGAGCAGAAAGTCGGTGCTGGCCAGGCTCAAGTGACGGTTGTACGCCGGGTCGAACGCGAGCTGCGGCAGCCACTTGGCATACATGGCGTCTTTTTCCGCGGCAAAGCGCTTGAGCTTGGCCTCGTCGGGCCGGGCCTCGGTCTTGCCCTTCTGGCTGGCAGAGCCTTCGTGCATCAGCAGCGCGTAGGGCGTGAACACGACGCGCAGCCCCGCTTCGCGCACCTTCAAACACAGGTCGATGTCGTTGTAAGACACCTTGAAAGCCTGTTCATCGAGCCCGCCCGCCTGCTCGTAAACGCTTTTGCGGATGAGCAGGCAGGCGCCGGTGACGGCCGAGAGGTCGTGCGTGAGCTGGGCGCGGCCGAAGTAGCCGCGATCTTCGGGCGGACGGCCGATGAAGGGATGCTCGGCCGGGCCGCGCAGGCCCAGGATGACCCCGGCATGCTGAATCTTGCCGTCAGGGTAGAGCAGCTTGGCGCCGACGATGCCCACATCCGGCCGAACGGCGTGGCCCATCATTTCGTCCAGCCAATCGTCGTGCAGCGCGGCGGTGTCGTTGTTGAGCAGCAGCAGATACTCGCCGCGCGCCGCGCGCGCCGCGGCGTTGTTCATCGCCGAGAAGTTGAACGCGCCCGGCTGGCGAACCACGCGCAGACGGCCGCCCAGCTCAGCCTCCTTGGCCTCGATGGCAGCCAGATAGTTGCGCGCCTCGATTGTTGCGCTGTCGTTGTCGATGATGAGGATTTCGTAAGCCGGGTACCTGGTTTTTTCGATCACCGATTCCACGCAGCGCTGCAACAGCGGCAACTGGTCGCGCGTGGGAATGAGGATGGACACCAGCGGGCGGGTTTCGGGCAGCGGCCAGCGCACCCGGAAAGACGGCGGAAACGGCCCGGGCTGCACCTGCGCGGCGATGCCCAGGCGCGCGAAATGACGCTCCAAGGCAGATTGCCCAGCCTGCAATATCTCGGGCACCGATTTCTGCGTATGCCCCGAGCCCTGCAGCCGGTGATAAAGCACCTCGGGCACATGGCCGATGGCCGCTTCTCCGGCGCCGGTCTGCTGCAGATGCTCCCAGGCGCGCAGCAGCAGGTCGTAGTCTTCCGCGCCTTCGGCCTGCGGGTCGAAACCGCCCAGCGCCTCGAACAGGTCGCGGCGGATCAGCAGCAGCCCGCCGATATAGGGCAGGCTGCGCAGATAGTCGAGGTTGAAGTCGGGCTTGCAGTGCGGGTGGGTGTGCTGACCGGAGGCGTCGAGCTGGTCTTCGTCGGTATAGACGAGCTGCCACTGCGGATGCTCGCGCATGGCGCAGGCGAGGCGAAACAGCGCGTCGGGGGCGAGCTGGTCGCCGGCGTCGATCAGGCCGAGCCAGTCGGCGTTGCCGCCCAGCAGTTGGCGGTTGATGGCGGCGAGCAGGTCTGCGCCCTTGCCCTCCACGGCCAGCAGATCGCCCGTCAGTCCCGTCCGCCATTGCCCGGCCAGGCTTTGCTGCGTCGCCTGCGTGCGCTCGGGCGCCGCTGCCGCCAGCGCCAGGGCGATGCGCGGGGGCGTCCAGCCTTGTGTTGCCCACGCCTGCCGCGCCTCCTGCGCCCAGTCGCTTTCATGCGGCAGCCAGCGGACTTCGGGGAGCCAGGGGGGGAGTATGCGGGGAACCGGGCCGATTGCCTCGCCTTCACTCAGGCCGACTTCGAATCCGGCATCCTCCACGCTGAGCGTGAACAGGCGTTCGACCACATGCGCCAGAGTCCCTTCGACTTGTCCGGCTTCGTCGTCGAAGTCTTCCGTCTTGAGATCGAGCGCAAGCAGGGGATCGAGCGCATGGGGACGGCACCAGAACATCGTTCCGGCGATATAACCGTGCCGGTTGGTATCCAAAGAAAGTCCCAGGCGCTGTGCAAATTCGGCCAGCCGGGGGACGTTGGGGTCGGAGTAGTGCGTCCTCAACCAGAAGCGGCGCGGGCCGAGAAGACCGAGCTTGGGGTTTTGGGCGAATGCCGCCAGCGTGCGCGCGGGATCGGCCAGCAATTCCGCGACGATTTCCCTGCGCCACCGATCCCCATCCTTGTGCCGCAGGAAAGGAATGGGAATCTGCCCGGGGAGTTCCCGCAGATGCGGCGATTTCTTGCCGTGCAGAAAGAGCAATTGATCGTATCGATGCGCGCGCGCCATGCGCAGCAGCGCCAGGCGAGGCGCAATGTCGCGTCCGCGGTTGGGGTGGCTGATCACCACCGCATCCGGCCGGTCGCGCACGATCTCAGCCAGCACGTCTTCGCGCCCCTCGGTCAGCGAAACGTAGAGATCGCAAGGCGCCGGAATCTGCGCAATGGCATCGCGCATTTCGGGCCAGAGGTCGGGGTAATACAGGTGCAGGAGGACGGCGGAGCCTGACCCTTGAGGGCTCCCAGGATGCAACGTGCCGGACAGTAACGTTCGGTTCGGAAGGGAGGGTATGTTCGCAAGTGTAGGTGTTGGCGCCCGATGTTGAAGCGCAATGCCCAAACGTGCACCTTGCTCGCGCAGATATTGCCAATTGGCCGTACCAAGCGCGTGGGTCTGTTGTTGCCGCTGGGTTTGAGCGGGGTGGATGCGAAGCCTTGCAAGAGGATCTGCAATGTAGGCGAGATCGCCTCGGGAGAGAAGATGCATGGCGAGGCAGACATCACCAACGCCGAAGCAGAGATGCCCGAACAGGCTCATCACATTGGGTTCGTCAATCGCCAGAGCATCGCTGCGCCGGAACATCATGCAGGTTGGCTCTCCCAGCAGGTTGAGGCCGCGGGCGAGGAGATGGCCGAGCACTTCGGTGCCGCGCAGACGGCCTGTCACCCGTGACAGGGGCGGCAGGAGGGTCTCATCAAGGGGCTGACCTGTTGCATTAATCGGAAGACGCCGAACTGCGGCGAGCCGCACGCCAGGGTGGGCACGCCAGACCGCGAGCAACTGTTCCACCGCCTCCGGAGCGAGCAGATCATCGTCGTACAGCGGTTTGATGAACGCCCCTCGGGCAAGACGTATGCCCTGGGTAAGGTTTTCAGGCTCACCCAGCGGCTGGGCATTGCGTCGATAGGCCACTCGCGGATCGCGTTGTGCATAGACTTCGGAAATTCGAGCGACCGCGTCGGAAGGGCTGTCATCGAGGACGAGAATCTCGATATGAGAGTGGGTCTGCGCCAATGCGCTGTCCAGGCAGGCGGCGAGGAAGTCAGCGCGGTACGCCGGGATCACTATGGACACGAGCGGCTGGTCATCCTCGGCATCCGCGGCACGGACGTATTCCATGATCAGCGTCGATTCAAGGCGGGTTTCCAACCCGGCCAGATGGGGGTCTGTGCTCGTGTTCAGCGTGACGCGCTGGGGACGCTCAAGGCCTGCCCAGTTCGCCAGGCGGGACAGCTCCTCTTCGTCGACAACCCATGCATGTCCCCACTCGCGCAGCGATAAATTGAGGTATTCAGCGCGGTTACTGACCCATTGGTATCCGTATTTTTCAAGCCAAGGTTGACGCCAGTTTTTGCTGGCGTAATGTGATACGAGTTCTTCCAGGTCTGGGGTCGCAATGCGAACCCGTCCTCCCGGTTTAAGGACACGGCGGCACTCCCGTAGAAAACCCAGAATGTCTTTCTGGCTCAGATGCTCGATGAAATGCTCGCTGTAGATGCCATCGACCGTGGCATCGGCATAGGGAAGTCCCTGCGTCACATCGCATTGGACGTCGCCGCCAGGTTCCAGATCGATATTGACAAAACCAGGTAATTTGACCTTGCCGCAGCCAACGTTGAGGTAGAGGGATGAAGTCATGGGTTTGAAGGCGTTTGATTGGCGATGAATCGCGCCTCCAGATCGAGAAGTGCACGACTGCGCTCCTTGATGCGTTTGGCGGGACAACCGGCATAGATGCCAAATTCGCTGCAGTCTTGGGTGACCAATGACAAGGCGCCTACCGCGACGCCATCGGCAATCGTGACCCCTGGAAGAATGACGCTGCCGCTACCTACGATGACGTGGCGGCCCAGTCTGACATCTGCGTGTTTGACGTCGGTATATTTAGCTGGCACCGTAGGGTTCGTCAGGCTGGCTCCGGAGTAGTCGTCGTTGCTGCTGTATACGGATACACGCGAAGATAGGTTGGCAAAATCTGACAGGGCGATTTCGCCTTGCCCGATCAGAGAACTGAATACCGCGATATGCACATGGTGCCCGATTCGGATGCCGCCAGTGCCGGCTGAAAGGACGCAGAAATCATCGATGCGGACATGGTCGCCAATGATGATCCGTTCAGCGCCATAGAAGCGTGCCAGCTCCGATATCCGCACCTCCTTGCCAACCTTGGCAAAGCCGATGGTTTCCAGCTCGGAACGAGTCAACATGGTCGTTACCTTTACGTTGTCATTCCGCGATGATCGCGACGATATCCTCGACGGTCTGGTGATCGAGCGCGGGAAAGATGGGAAGACACAGCACCTGCTCGGCCATCTGCGTGGCTACGGGCAGATTGTCACGGCGCGCCGAGGGAAGGCCACGATACATCGGAAAATCCGAAATCAGTGGATAGAAGTAACGGCGCGCGTGATAGCCACGTGCTTTGAGCTTGTCGTATAGAGCGTCGCGTGTGAGAGGGTACTCGGGCCCCACGAGCACGGGGAAATAGCCATGATTGCGGACCGTTTCTCCGTTGTCGGGCACACAACGTATGCCCGGCACTGGAGACAGCAGGCTTCGGTATTTCGCGTCTATCTCAGCTCGCCGCGAAATGGCCTCATCGATGTAATTGAGTTGTAGCAAACCCAGCGCCGCATTGAATTCGCTCATCTTGCCATTGATGCCTGGAGCGACGACAGTCGTTTCATCGACGAAGCCGAAATTCTTGAGGTGATCGATGCGTTGCTTGGTCTTCGCATCGGGGCAGACGATGGCACCGCCTTCGAACGTCGAAAAGGTCTTGGTTGCGTGGAAACTCAGTACGGAAAGATCGCCATGCCGCAGGATGCTGCCACCTGCATCCTCAACCCCAAAGGCATGCGCCGCGTCATAGATTACTTTGAGGTTGTAAATATCCGCAATGCGCTGAATAGCCTCGACATCGCAGGGATGGCCGTAGCAGTGAACCGGCAGGATGGCGGTTGTCTGCGGTGTGATCGCTGCTTCGATCTTTGAGGGGTCTAGGTTCAGCGTTTTGGGATCGATATCGACAAAGATCGGTCGGATGCCATTCCATAGCAGCGAATGCGACGTCGCGACGAAAGAGTAGGGCGTGGTGATCACTTCTCCGGTGATCCGCAGCGATTGCAGCGCCGTCACGAGCGCCAGCGTGCCATTGGTGAAGAGGGCTACATGTTCGACGCCGAGGTGCTCACACAGCGCACGCTCGAACTGGACATGAAAGGGACCGCCATTGGTCAGGATCTTGTTGTCCCAGATCTGCTGGAGGTAGGGCAGAAACTCCTCAAGAGGCGGCAGAAAGGGCTGGGTGACAAAAACCTTGGATTGCGGTTTCACAGAAATGTTGGCCATCAGTGGCGAGGCGATCAAAGCCTGGTTAGAGGTATTGAAACAAACTCAACCCCTGCACCTGCACAAACGCCTTCTGCGCCGCCTGCAGCGCGGTGAGGCTGGACTGATATTCGGTGATGACCTGCGGGTAGTTGATGCTGGTGAGTTGGGTCTGCTGGGTTTGCAGTTGCAGGGTGAGGCTGGAATTCTGCGTCTGCACCGCCTGCACCTGCTGCAATCGGCTGCCGATGCTGGCCTGGGCGCTGAGCAGATTGGTCTGGTTCTGGTCGAGGCTGGCCAGGGCGTTGCTGATGGATTGCGCGCGCAGGGCGTTGCTGCCGGAGGTCTGCGTTTGAGCGGAGGAGAAGGCCTGCTGCAGCGCCTGGAAGGTCTGAAACAGGCTTTGCGGCGCGGCGGCGCCGACGGTGAAGCGGTCGCCCGCAGCGGGCGTGCCGACGATGGGCACGGTGATGGCCGGACTGCCGCCGGGGGGCAGGCCGATGCTCATGCCCGGGGTGAAGGCGCCGCTGGCGAGCGGGCTGGCGGAGAAAGTGCCGCCGGTGCCGCTGGCTACGGAGTAGGTCATCGAGCCGCCGCTGCCGCTGAAACTGATCTGGTATTGCGTGCCGTCGACCATCAGGGTTTGCTGCGCCAGGGCGGTGTCGTTGACGGTGCCGGGGCCGGCGGTGGCGCCGCCGGTGTTGCTGCTGGCGGCATCGACGGTGAATGTGCCGTTGCCCGCGCGCGCGTTCATGAACAGCGCGTTGCCGGGGTCGCTGATGGCGGTGTTCAGGCTGGGGCCGAGCGCGAGCTGGTTCTGTCCGCCGTCACCCTGGTATTGCACGCTGCCGTCGGCCTGGAGGACGAAGGGCTGGGTGCCGCTCTTGCTGCCGGCAAACAGGTAGTTGCCCTGGCCGTCCTGCGTGTTGGCATATTGCGCGAGTTGCTGCGTGTAGCCTTGCATGGCGGCGGCGGCGTTTTGCAGGTCCTGCGAATTGACGGTGCCGTTGTTCATCTGCACCGCGAGCTGGCGCACCTGGCTGACCAGGGTGGTGACGCTTTGCACCGTGGCGCTTTCGAGCTGCAGCGAGTTTTGCGCGTTCTGGCCGTTCTCGGTGTAATTGGCAAGGCGGTTGATTCTCCCGGTGAGGGCGACGTTCTGCGCCGCGGCCACAGGCTGGTCGGAGGGGTTGACCAGGGTGCTGCCGGTGGAGAGCTGCTGGCTCAGGGTGTTCAGCGTGTTTTGCTGATTGAGAATGCCGGTGAGGCTGGCGGCGTAGAACTGTGGGGTGCTGATGCGCATGGCGACGCTCCTTCTAGTGCAGTGTCTCGCCAATGGCTTGACAGGATGAAGCCGATGGATTTTTTCGCCAGGCAAGGCGCAACCCCGCCGCCCTATTGGGCATAGGGCAAGGGGGTGCAACGCAGCATGGCGGGAAAAGACGCGGTTTCATGTCAAGTTATTGGCGAGACACTGCACTCGCTTTACTGCACGGCCTGCAGCAGCGAGGTGAACAGGCTGCTGCCGACCTGGATGGCCTTGGCCGCGGCCTGATACGCCTGCTGGTACTGAATGAGGCGGGTCGCTTCCTCGTCGAGGTTCACGCCGGAAACGGACTGCTGCGCCGCCGTGGCCTGCGCCGCCACCGAAGTGGCGGCACTGAGCGCGCTCTGCGCCTGACTGCCCTGCGTGGCGACCTGGCTGACGAGCTGCGAATACGCGCCTTCGAGCGAGGTGCTGCCGCCTGCCAAGGTTTTGGCGGTTTGCAGTGCGGCCATGACTTGCGCATTGCCGCCATTGCCGCCGCCCGCCGGGCTGAGGGTGAAGGCGTCGCCCGAGACGGCGGTGCTGCCTGCGAGGGTGACGTTCCAGTAGCCGCCGGGCGGGTTGCTGGCGTAGGGGATGGACAGCACCTGCCCGCTGCCGCCCAGGCTCAGGCTGCCCGAAGCCAGCACGGTGGCCGAGCCAGGTTGCGTGACCTCAAAACCCACGGCGCCGCTGGTGCCGCCGCTGGTGAGGGTGACTTGCAGGCTCGTGGGCACGCTCGCGCCCGAAATGACCAGCGCGCCCGCGCCGCTGCTGGCGCTGTATTGCCCGGCCGAGAGGGTGAGATTGCCGAGGTTGGTGTTGACCAGGCTGCCCGATTGCATCTGCCCCGCGCTGGACACATAAGGCGACGCCGCGGCGATTTTCGTGGGGTCGGTGAGCACGGACTGAAAGTTCAGCGCGCCGTAGCGCGTGGGCTGCACCTCGAAACTGTTGCCCGCCTGCGCCCCGCTGACGTTGACCTGCACGCCGTCGAAAGTGAGGACGGTCGCGCTGCCCGAGGCGGCCACCGTCGCCCCGCTGACGGGCTGGCCCGAGGAAAGATTGGTGACCGTCCAGTTGCTGCCGTCGTAGTTCAGGCGGTAGTCGGCGGTGGTGAGGGCATTGGCATCGACCACGCTGCCGCTGATGACGGCGTTGCCGCTGTTGGTCGAGCTGGCGAGCACCTGCACCGACCCGGCCTGGAACATCGCCGCGCCGAACTGGCCATTGAGGTCGAGCCCCTGCGCCTGCTGGCTGTTCATGGCCGACGCCAGACCGTCGGCGATGCGGCCGAGCGCGTTCTGCGCGGGCTGCAGCACCTGGTTGCGGAACTGCAGCAGCCCGCCCAAGGCGCCGCCCTGCAATCCCGAAGACAGCACCGCGCCATTGGCGGCGTAGGCCACTTCGAGCTGCGACGGATCGTAGGCGTTGGGCGTGGTTTTCAGGTCGAACGACTGCGCGCCCGCGACCAGCACCTGCCCGTTGCCGGTGAACACATTGACCTGATTGCCGTCTTGCGGTAGCACGGTGACGCCGACCTGGCCCGACAACTGGGTGATGAGCTGGTCGCGCTGATCGAGCAGCGAGTTGGGGGCACTGCCCGCGCCCGAGAGAGAGTTGATCTGGACGTTGAGCCGGGCGATTTGCTGCGTGAGGCTGTTGATTGCGGTGATGCTCTGCCCGATCTGCTGGTTGACGCCATCGGCCGCCTGTTGCATTTGTTGCGCCGAAGTCTGAAGAGTTTGCGCCAGCGATTGCGCCTGACCGACGAGATTTTGCCGCGAGGGGATGTCGGCCGGATTGGCCGCGACCTGCGCCACCCCGCTGGCGAAGAACTGGTTGATCGAGGTGCTCAGGCCGGAGTCGGTTCCGGCGATCAGGTTGACGATGGGCTGTAGCTGGGTGTCGAGCGTGCTGGCGCCGCTGGCGGTGGCCGCCGTGCTCCACACCTGCGATTGCAGATAGCCGTTGTAGCTGCGGGTGACGGCGTCGATCTGCGCGCCATTGCCGAGATATTGCCCGCCGTACAGGCTGGGCGTGAGGCTGGACTGCACGGCCGTCTCACGGCTGTAGCCGGGGGTGTTGACGTTGGCGATGTTGTTGCCCGTGACCTGCAGCGCAGACTGCGCCGCCTGCAGGCCGGTGAGGGCGTTGTTGAGCAGCCCGCTGATGCCTGACATTTCATCCCCTCCCCAGAGTTTGCCCTTGCGTCTGGCCATACCGCTTGGCGGCGCCGGTTGCGGGTCCGTAAGTGGGGTCGGCCGCTTGCCGCTGCGACTGGGCGATGGCCTGCTGCAGCGCGGCGCTCCAGACGGTGAGGGTGTGCTGCAGCGCCAGGGTTTCGTCGCGCAGCGCGGCGACTTCGGCGGTGAGCTCGGGGGATCGGTCCAGCGTCGGGTCGCCCGCGCGCCGGCGGGCGGCGAACTGGTCGAGCGCCGCGATCAGCGGTTGCCAGATCGGCGTGACGGGCGCCGCGCCCTCGCTGCCGGTATTCACCAGCGCCTGGCGTTGCTGGCGCAGCACTTCGGTGAGCGCGGCGACGAGCTGGCGTTCGTCTTGCGGGGTCTGGACTTGGGGCATGGCGGCGGAAGCGGACGCGGGAGGTACTCGGTATAACGTCACTGCACCGCAGAACTTGAATCCGAACTTGCCTCCACCCCAAGCTGCTGCAGCGCCTGCTGCATGCGCGGGCTGCGGGCGATGGCCACCAGCTTGGCGGCGTAGTCGGGATCGGTGGCGTAGCCGCTGCGCTGCAAGGCGGTGGCGAAGGCCGAAATGTCGTTGCCCTGGCCGCGCGCCGACTGGTAGCGTGGGCGCGAGAGCAGGGCGGCGTAGTTGTCCACGCTGTCGGCCACGTTCTGATAGGCGCGGAAGGCGGCCGCGCCCACCGACGCCACGCCATTCTGGAATTCGCGCGTGAGGGTCTGCACGGCGCCGCCCGCCCAGCCGCCGCCTGCCTTGATGCCGAACAGGTTGTTGCCCGGCGTGTGCCGCCCCCAGCCGGTTTCGAGCGCAGCCTGCGCCAGTATCGCCACCGGGGTGACGCCGAGTTGTTTCGCTGCGGCCTGCACGCTGGGGAGAATGCGGGCGATGAAGGTCTTGGCCTGTTCGAGCGATGGGCCGCCTGGGGAGGGTTGCGCGGCGGTGGGCGCTGGCGCGGACTGGAGCGGCAGGGCGTTCTGGCGGTAGGCGGCGAGCGATGTGGCGGGCAGGGCCGCCGCCCCGCTGGCCAGCGGAAGCGCGCTGGCGCCGGTGTTGACGGCCTGCGCGGCGAGGGACGAAGGGTCGGCAGGCTGGGCCTTGGGCGCGGCGGGATCCAGGCCATAGCGGGTGGACAGATCGCGGGCGATGAAGCTGGCCAGCCCCATGCCCTGGCCCTGGCTGAGCGTGACGGCGAGCTGCTGGTTGAACATCGACTTGAACATCGGCCCCGAGGTGTCGCCCAGCAGGTCCGGTCCCAGGCGGGTGGCGTCCATCGCGCCGAGCATCTGCTGCATCAGCAGCGCCTCGAACTGCTGCGCCACGGCCTTGATCGCCTGCGGGCTGCGCGGATCGGCCACGACTGCGGCCTTGAGCTGGTTCAGCCCCTGGAACGACAGGCTGTTGGATGCCGCGGCGGCGCCGGGCAGAGGAGGTGCAGTCGTCATCGTTCAGCTCAGATCACGTCGAGCTGCGCGTGCAGCGCGCCTGCGGCCTTCATGGCCTGCACAATGGCGATGAGGTCGCTGGGCGCCGCGCCCACGGCGTTGAGCGCGCGCACCACGGCTTCGAGCGTCACGCCGGGGTTGAACATGAGCAGCTTGGCCTGGTCCGCCTTGGCTTTCACATTGGTGTTGGGAACGACGGCGGTCTGCCCCGCGCCCAGCGGGTTGGGCTGGCTGACTTCGTACTGGGTGCTGATGGTGACCGACAGATTGCCGTGCGCCACCGCGCAGGCGCCCAGGGTGACGTTCTGGCCCAGCACCACGGTGCCGCTGCGGGCGTCGATCACCACCTTGGCCGGGGGCGATTCGGGCGACACGTCCAGCGCCTCGATCTGGCCGAGAAAGGCGGTGCGCTCGCCCGCGGTCAGCGGCGCCTGCACCTGAACGACCCCGGCGTTCAGCGCCGTGGCCGTGCCTGCGCCGAAACGCTGGTTGATGGAATCGGCCACGCGGCTGGCGGTGCCGAAGCTCGGGGTATCGAGCGCGAGGGTGATCGGGCCGGACTGGTCGAAACTGCTCGCCACGGCGCGCTCCACCGTGGCGCCGTTGGCGATCTGGCCGGCGGTGAGAAAGTTGACCTGGGTGGTGTTGCCGCCGGAGGATGCGCCAAAGCCGCTGACCACCACATTGCCCTGCGCCACGGCATAGGTCTGGCCGTCCGCACCCTTGAGCGGGGTCATCAGCAGCGTGCCGCCGGCCAGGCTGGAGGCATTGCCGATGGCGGACACGGTGATGTTGATCTGCTGCCCCGGCTGCGAAAACGGCGGCAGATTGGCGGTGACCATCGCCGCGGCCACGTCCTTGGGTTGCAGGTTGGAGGCCACATTCGGCGGCAGGTTGATGCCCAGGCGCTGAAACATCGAGAGCAGCGATTGCGTGGTGTAGGGCACCTGCGTGGCCTGGTCGCCGGTGCCGCCCAGGCCGACCACCAGGCCATAGCCGACGAGCTGATTCACGCGCACGCCCTGCACGCTGGTGAGGTCGCGGATGGCGGCGGCCTGAGCCGGAGCGGTCAGTAAGGCGCCTAGCAGACAGAGGGCGGCCAGCCAGGCGAGAAGGCGGCGGTTAACGGCACGCTCCCCTCCCCAACCCGTCCAATGGCTGGCTTGCAGGCCAGCCCCGTTGCGGCGGGGCAAAGCCAAGCAGTTGGCTTTGCCTTTTCCGCCTCCACCCCCACCAGTGGGGAGGGAGCCATCATGCCTCCCCCGCACCGTGGGGGAGGCTGGGAGGGGCATCCGAAGGAAGCGCGGAGCGCAGTTCTCACCTCCTCCACTTGTGGGGGAGGCTGGGAGGGGCATCCGAAGGAAGCGCGGAGCGCAGTTCTCACCTCCCCCACTTGTGGGGGAGGCTGGGAGGGGGAGGCGCGTTCTTGAGGCGGCTGGGCGGTGAGGGGTGTGCCTTGGCGTGCGAACCCTCACCCCAACCCTCTCCCGGAGGGAGAGGGGGCAGATCTCACCTCCCCCAACTGTGGGGGAGGCTGGGAGGGGCATCCGAAGGAGGCGCGAAGCGCAGTTCTCACCTCCCCCACTTGTGGGGGAGGCTGGGAGGGGGAGGGTTGTCCGCCGCGATTCGGTCAGCATGTCGTCACCCCGTTTCAGAACGGCCACAGCGAGAGGAAAAAGCTCGTCAGCCAGGGCACCTTGGCCGCGGCGTACACATCGCCCGTGCCGCTGTATTCCACGCGGGCGTTGGCGATCTGCGTGCTCAGCACGGTGTTCTGCGGGCTGACATCGGATGCGCGCACCACACCGGCCACGCGGATGTATTCATGCCCGCCGTTGAGCATCACCTCCTTCTGCCCGGAGATTTCGAGGTTGCCGTTGCTCATCACCTTCACTACGGTCGCTTCGAGTACGGTAGTGAAGGTGTTGCTCTGCGAGGTGGCGCCGTTGCCGCCGAACTTGGTCGATGAAGTCATGCCCATCGACGGCGAATAGCCGCCCGCGGTCAGCGGCTTGCCGAAAAAGCTCGACAGACCCGCGCTCACGTCGTCGGACTTGTTCACCGTGGTGTTGGTGGACTTGGTGGCGTTGGCGTTCTCCTGGATGAGCACGGTGATGAGGTCGCCCACGCGGTGCGCGCGGCTGTCCTCGAACAGCGAGACGTTCGTGCCCGGCTGCCAGATGGCGCCGTTGGGGGCATGGGCGTTCATCGCCTCGGGCTGCGCCGGAATGGGCAGCGGAGTGAGCGCCTCGCTGCTGAGGTGCTGCTGCGGCGTGGCACAGGCGCCGAGCAGCATGGCCAGCGCGGCGGCCAGGAGCCGGCGGTATTGGGACAGCCCGGACATGATCGTCATCACAGATTGTTGTTCACGTATTGCAGCATCTGGTCGGAGGCCGTCACCGCCTTGCTGTTGACTTCGTAGGCGCGCTGGGTGGAGATCATGTCCACCAGCTCGGCCACGACGTTGACGTTGGACGATTCCAGATAGCCTTGCTGCACCGAGCCCAGGCCGTTGAGCGTGGGCTGGCCGGTGTTGGGCGCGCCGCTGGAGCCGGTCTGCAGATAGAGGTTGTCGCCGATGCTCTGCAGCCCGGTGGGATTGACGAAGCTGGCGAGTTGCAGCGCGCCGACCTGTTGCGGCGTGGCCTGCCCCGGCAGGGTGACGGACACGGTGCCGTCGGCGCCGATGGTGATGGTTTGCGCGCTGGCCGGAATGGTGACCGTGGGCTGCACCAGATAGCCGTTGGCGGTGACGATCTGCCCCTGGTTGTTGAGCTGGAAGGTGCCGTCGCGGGTATAGGCGATGGTGCCGTTGGGTTCGAGCACCTGAAAGAAGCCCTGGCCGTTGATGGCGACGTCGAGCGAGTTGCCGGTCTGCGTGAGGTTGCCCTGCGTCATCAGCCGCTCGGTGGCCACCGGGCGCACGCCGGTGCCAAGTTGCAGGCCGCTGGGGTATTGCGTGCTCTGCGACGACTGCGCGCCCGGCTGGGTGAGGTTCTGGTAGAGCAGGTCCTGGAAAACGGCGCGCGAGCCCTTGAAGCCGCTGGTGTTGACGTTCGCCAGGTTGTTGGCGATCACGTCCATGCGGGTCTGTTCGGCTTCCAGGCCGGTCTTGGCAACGTAGAGCGAGCGAATCATGGCGGGTTCTCTGAGGGGATTGCGGTGGGGCGGATCAACTCACGTTGAGCAATTGCGTGGCGGCCTGATGGTTCTGGTCGACGGTCTGCATCAGCTTGGTCTGGATTTCGAACGCGCGGGTGTTGTCGAGAATCTGGATCATGGCCTGCACCGGGTTGACATTGCTGCCTTCCAGGGCGCCGACGGCGAGCTGCACATTGCCGTCGGGCTGCGCCGGGCCTTGCGTGTCGCGGAACAGGCCGTCGGCGCCGCGCTGCATCTGGCTGGCCGGCGGGTTGACGAGCCGAATGCGGTTGACCACGACCAGCGCGTTGGGCTGGCTGCCCACCGGCACACCGGAGATCGTGCCGTCGGCGCCGATCTGCACCGACTCCAGCGGCGGCAGCGAAATCGGCGCGCCGCCCTGGCCCAGCACCGGGCGGCCGTCGCTGGTGGACAGAATGCCGCCTGCCGACACCTGCAGATCGCCGTTGCGGGTGTAGGCGGTGTCGCCATTGGGGGCCTGCACCGCGATCCAGCCGGGGCCGCGGATGGCGACGTCGAGGTTGCGCCCGGTGTGGTTGATCGGCCCTTGCTGCAGATCGGCGCTGTTGCCCTGCACCGCGGTGTAGGCGCTGGTCGGCAAGGCGTTGCCGTAGACCGGCAAGGCGCGGAACTGCGCCTGCCCGCCGCGAAAGCCGACGGTGTTGACGTTGGCGAGGTTGTTGGTCGTCACCGCCTGCTGCTGCAGGATGGCGCGGGCGCCGGTGGCGGCAATCCAGAGGGTATCCATGATTCGGAAGGGCTGCTTTTTTACAGACTAAGCAAAGTCTGGACCACCTGGTTCTGCGTCTTGATGGTCTGCGCATTGGCCTGATAGGCCTGCTGCGCGACGATCAGATTGACCAGTTGCGACGACAAATCGACGTTGGACTCTTCCACCGCGCTGGACTGCAGCACCCCCAATCCGCCCGCTCCGGGTTGTCCGGTGAGAGGCAGGCCCGAGGCATAGGTCGGCACGAAGTAGTTGTTGCCCAAGCGCTGCAGACCCTGCGGCGCCTTGAAGTTGGTCAGGGTGATGAGCCCCAGCTTGGCCGATTGGCCGTTGGTGTAGCGGCCGAAAATCACCCCGCTGGGATCGATCGACAGATTGCTGAGCTGCCCGACGCCGTAGCCGTCGGTGGTGAGCGAGTTCACCACCGAAGGGGCGTTGTAATTGGTCGAGCCGGCGAAGTTGAGCGCAATGGTCGAGCCCGAGGCGCCGTCGGCCCACGACAGCGGGCCGACGGCGCCACTGGCCGTGCCGCTGATCGCGCCGGTCGAGCTGAACTGGAGGGTCATCGGCCCGCCGCTGGTGATGCCGCTGCCGCTGCTGGTCGTGCCGTCCACGCTGTAATACACATCCCATTTTTGCCCGTCGGTCGATCCGGAAGTCAGCGCGTAATAGGTCGTGAGCAGGTGAGACGTGCCCAGGCTGTCGTACACCGTGGTGGTGGTGGAGTAGTTGTAAGTGGTCGGGTCGTTCATGTTGAACGGCGTGCCGCTGCTGATCGGCGTCGAACTGGCGTTGAGGTTCAGCCCCAGCGTGCCGCTGGCCGTGGCCTTGGGCGCCAGCGTGGTTTCGGTGATCTGCAGCGGGCCCGAGCCGCCGGTGAGCACCCCGCTGACCGCGGGCGTGCCGATGAGCTTGCCGCCCGAGGCATCGACGACATAGCCGTTCTGATCGAGCTGGAACTGGCCGTTGCGGCCATAGACCGTGGCGCCGTTGTAGTCGAACTGGAAGAAGCCGGTGCCGTTGATGGCCACATCCAGCGGATTGCTCGTGGCGCTGATATTGCCCTGAGAGAACTGCTGCGCCACCGTCGAGACGGTGGTGCCGATGCCCACCTGGCCATACTGCGGCGAAGTGCCGGCGACGGCGGCGGCGTACATGTCGGCGAATTCGGCGTTCGAGCTCTTGAAGCCCACGGTGTTGGCGTTGGCGATGTTGTTGCCCATCACCTGCAGGTCGGTCGAGGCGGCTTTCAGGCCGGACAGCGCGGTTTGGAAGGTGCTCATGGAATCCCCCGGAAAAAGATCGTGTGGCGAAGCGGGTCGGCTTTTGGCGCCTACATCACGCCCTGGATGTTCGACAGCGGCACGGTGCCGCTCTGTCCTTCGAGCTGAAGCGCGGGCCCGTTGCTGCCGCTGAGATAGACCGACTGCACCTTGCCCGTGCCGAAGGGCACCGCGGCCACCGGCTGGCCGCTGCCGTCGGTGGCGCTGACGTTGAAGGTGTAGGCGCCCGCAGGCGCTTTGTGTCCGCCGCTGGTCGAGCCGTCCCAGTTGAAGGTCTGCACGCCGGTCGGCAGGGCGCCAAGTTGCAGGGTGTCGACGGTCTGGCCGGCGCTGTTCACAACCTGCACCTGCACGTTCTGCGCGGCCGAGGCCAGGGTGAAGCCGCCCGCCGCGCCGCCGCTGGCGGGCAGGCTGATGCTGTTGTGGTCGAACACCACCGTCTGCCCCACCAGATTGGCGGCCTGCAACCCCTGCGTCTGCGCGAGCTGGGCAGTAAGCGCGGCCATCGATTGCTGAATGCCCTGCACGCCGCTGGCGGTGCTGAACTGCGCGAGCTGGGCCGAGAGGTCCTGGTTGCTCAGCGGGTTCATCGGGTCCTGGTTGGTGAGCTGCGTCACCAGCAGCTTGTAGAAGGTGTTGACGTCGGCCATTGCGCCCAGGCCGCTGGCGGCGCTGCCGCTGCTGCTGCTCGTCTGCAGCGAGGACAGAAAGGCGTTGGAACCGATGGGAGAGGTGCTCATGGCAGGAGTCTTTCAGGCAAAAAAGCGTCATTGGCCCAGGGTGAGGGTTTTCAGCAGCAGGTTCTTGGTGGTGTTCATCACGTTCACGTCGGCCTGATAGGCGCGCGAGGCGGAAATCATGTTGACCATTTCATCGACCGGGTTGACATTGGGATAGCTCACATAGCCGTCCTTGTTGGCCAGCGGGTTGCCGGGGTCGTAAACGAGCTTGAGCGGGCCGGGTTTTTCCACCACGCCGGCCACCTGCACGCCGTTGACCCCGGCGGGCACGCCGGGACCCGACAGCGGCTGCGCGGCGAACACCACTTCGCGGGCGCGGTAGGGCTGGCCGTTGGAGCTGACGGCGGAATTGGCATTGGCCAGATTGCTGGCCACCACGTTCAGCCGCAGGCTCTGGGCGTTCAGGCCGGAGTTGGCGACATCGAGGGCGGAGAACAGGGACATGGCGGGGGCTCAGGCTCGGTTGCAGACTCAGTTGCCGGTGATGGCGGAGGTCAGGGTCTTGATCTTGCCGGTGACAAAGGTGAGATCGGCTTCGTACTGAATGCTGTTTTTCTGGAACTCGGCCTGCTCGCGGTTCATGTCCACCGAGTTGCCGTCCAGCCGCACGGCGTTGCCCGACTGGTAGGCGATGAAGTTCGACCCGACGGGAGCGGCGGCGCCGGGCAGTTGCCGGGGCTGATCGGTCTTGAGCGCCACAGCGCCGGTTCGTTGCCCAGATAAAACCGCTTTGAACGCGGCGGAAAAATCCAGATCCACCGCCTTGTAGCCCGGCGTGCTCGCATTGGCGATATTGGCCGAGAGCAGTTGCTGGCGCTGCGCGCGCAGGTTCAGCGCGGTTTGCAGCGGGGCGAATTCACGGTCGAGGGCGGAAGTCATGGACGTGTTTCGTAAGGGTTCGTGGCGCTTGAACTGCAGATTTCATGCCAGATGCGGCAAGCCGGGAAACGCAGGGAACACGCCGCCGCAAGCGGCAAGCGGCACGCGCAAAGCGGCAAGACCTTGCCGCTTGACGGCTTTGGACGGCAAGGGGTGTTGCCTTGGCGCGCGAACCCTCACCCCAACCCTCTCCCGGGGGGAGAGGGGGCCGATCTCACCTCCCCCGCCCGCGGGGGAGGCCGGGAGGGGCATCCGAAGGAGGCGCGAAGCGCTGTTCTCACCTCCCCCACTTGCGGGGGAGGTCGGGAGGGGCATCCGAAGGAGGCGCGAAGCGCATTTCTCACCTCCCCCACTTGCTGGGGGAGGCCGGGAGGGGCATCCGAAGGAGGCGCGAAGCGCTGTTCTCACCTCCCCCACTTGTGGGGGAGGCCGGGAGGGGGAGGTTTCGCTGGTACAGACCTTGCGTCTACAGGCGTGCCAACTCACTGCAATCTTCTCCTGTGCGATGCTGATTCGTCTATTTCTGATCTCGTGCCTGCGCCTCATGAGAAAACGCCGGGCCGCCCCAAGTTTTCTCATCCCCCTCGGGGGGCCTGACGCGAATGCGGCAGGGCTGGGGGCGATCTTCACGCTCGCCCTCGGCCTTGGCCTGGGCGCGACCTCGGCCTGGGCCGCGCCTGCGGCTGAGAGCCCGGCCACGATACGAGCTGCAGTGGAGGCGTTTGTCCGCGCCGGGCTGCCAGCAGGCGGGGAGAAGGTGAAAATCGATGTGCAGGGACCCGCGCCGGGGCTGCGTTTCCCGCGCTGCGCCGATCTGCGCACGGCCTATTTCGGCAACGCCAACCCGTTTGGCGCGCAAACCGTGGAAGTGCGCTGCGCCGCGCCCTCGGTGTGGTCGCTCTACCTGCCCGTGCGGGTGGACCGGCCGCAGGGTGCGGTGGTGGCAGCGCGCGCGCTGCAGGCTGGCCACACGCTCACCGCGGCCGATCTCACCACGGTCGAGCGCGACGCCGCCCGGCTTCCCCCCGGCGCGGTGACCGACGCGCAGGCGCTGGTCGGGCAGGTGCTGCGCTACAGCGTGGCCGCGGGTCAGCCGCTGGTGCAGAGCATGCTCACCGGCCCGCAGCTCGTGCACTACGGTCAGTCCGTCAGCCTGATCGCACAGGGCATGGGGGTGCGTCTGGTCGCGCTCGGCCAGGCCATGGCGGACGGTCGCGTGGGGCAATCGGTGCTGGTGCGCAATGTGCAGTCGGGCCGGGTGGTCAGCGGCATCGTCGATGCGCAGGGGCAGGTCGTCGTGCCGCTGCAGTAGTGCAGTGTTTCACGCTATCTGGAACATAAAAACGCGTCTTTGGCGCCGGGGCGGCGTTGCAAATCCGCGCGATACCTGCGGGTATCGCTGTGGTTTGCGCCTTGCCCCAACCCCAAATCCATCGTTTTTATTTGTTCCATCAAGCATGAAACACTGCACTGGCTCATTTTCCAGCGGCGTCAAAAAACCGTCTTGTTGCGGATGCACGCCGCAGCACGACTCGATTGCATCTTTTCACGTGGATATTGGCGCCGATAAATCGTCATTCAGCGCCGCAAAAAGCAGGGAATCGACTGGCACCGCGTTTGCTAAGCAGGGATCATCCTCACAATGGAGATTCCCATGTGCGCCCTGGCCCTGTCGCCCACCGCCGAACCCAAACAGCCGTCTGCGCCGACCTTGAGTGTGCTCGAAGGCGGCCTGATCGACGCCAGCCCCACCCAGCCCGAGACCGGAGCAGCGCAGGAGGCTTCGGCTCTGCGACTGGCGCGGCAGATCTACGTCGCCTGGTTTCAGCGTTGCCTGCGCCAGGGGGTCTGCCGCAATCACCCCGGGGCCGTGGTCGCGTTGCCGCGTGGCGCCATCGAACACCAGCTCGACCAGGTCATCGACTGCAGCGCACCGGATGCCGCAGAGCTGCTGCCGCCGCTCGACGCGCAGCAGCGGCGTCTGGCCGAGATCTGCTCGCTGATCAGCGAGTTGACCGCTACCGATCAGCAGCACGCACGGGCCGTGCAGACCTGGGATCGCCTGATCGACCTCGGCCTCGACACCTTGCAGGGCTTTGCCGATCTGGAAGTGCTCTTGGCCGCCCGGCGCGCGGCGCAAGACGCACTGACCGGTCTGCCGGGCCGCGCCGCGCTGCAGCGGCGACTGCAGGGCGAACAGGCGCTGGTGCTGCGCCAGGGTGGCATGTGCTCGGTCGTCATGCTCGACATCGACCACTTCAAGCGCGTCAACGATCAGCACGGCCATCAGACCGGAGACCGGGTGCTGGCCGCGTTCGCACGCCTGCTGCGCGGCGCCTTGCGCCCCTACGACGGTGTCTATCGCTATGGCGGCGAAGAGTTCGTGCTCGTGCTGCCCGGCGCCACGGCGGTGCAGGCGGTGCAGATCGTCGATCGCATGCGGCAGGCCCTCGCGCAACGTCCACTGGTGCAAACCCGGACCGGCGGACTGCACATCGGTTTTTCCGCCGGCGTGGCCGCGCTGACCGGCCGCGCGATTGCGCAAACCCTGCGCTGCGCCGACCTGGCGCTGTACTGCGCCAAGGCGCAAGGGCGCGATCAGGTACGGCTCGAACCCGGTCACTGCGCATGATTTTTGCGCTCATGCTCCGCCAGCGTGAAACGGGCAACGCTTCAACCTGGAGACGGGCCGAACGCTGAGCGCCGCCATGTCCGCGTCTGCCCCCCTTCACCGTTCGCCCAGCGGCCTGCGACTCGCCAGCGCGCAAGAGCTGCTGGCGGCGTTTCGCGTGGATGCGCAGGAGTTTTTGCGCCTGTTCATCGCCGGTCTGCAGACGCAGCCCACGCGCGAGGACACGCTGCAGTCTCTGGGCAATGCCGCCGAGGCGCTGCGCGGCATTCGCATCGGCGCGGATTTTCTGCGGCTTCAGGACGTGAGTGCGCTTTGCCGCCGGGGCGAGCAGGATTTGCTGCGGCAATTGCCGCTGATCGCCTCGGGCGCGGCGCTGCAGTGGGGTGAATTGCAGGCGGTGATCGACGGTTTGCGCGATCGCCTGATGCTCAATCAGGGCGAGCAGGCTGCGGCGGTCGCCGCGCCGCTCCCGCCGCCATCTCCGTATTCCGTTGAGACCCAAACTTCCAGTGAGACGCAACCCGAGCCAGAGCCAGAGCCAGAGATTGCGCCTTCCTCTCAGCCTCCCCCGCTGGCGGGGGAGGCGTTTTCCAGCATGTCCCTGAGCGTACAAACCGCCACCGTCGGCCCCTGGGTCGTCGCTCTGCCCCTGGAGGCTGTATCCACGGCGTCGGAGTCCGCCATGCCGTGGTGGAGGGGCCCGGACGGGCAATTGCTGCTGCTGCACGACGACATGGCGCTGCCCGCGCTCGATCTCGCTGCCTGCTGGAATGTTCCAAATCCACGGCACACGGCAGGCGGCGCGGCGATGCTGCTGCAATCCGGCCCGGAAGGGACGCACTTTGCCGTGCGGGTACAGGCACTTGGGCGCCAGCAAGACCTGCTGTTCTGGCCGGTGCCGCCCGCCGTGCAATCGGCCTGCGGGGTGCGCGCGGCGGCGTGGGAAGGCGCGCCGTGGCAGCCGCAGGCCGGGCAGGCCGTGCTGCTGCTGGATCTTCCCTGGCTGGCCGAACGTCTGCGTACCGGAGAAGGCGCATGAATCGCGCGACCTCCTGGCTGCAGTTTCGCGTGGGCGAGCAGTTTCATGCGCTGGAGGCTGCACCCGTGCGCCAGATTCTGCGCTCGCCGAATCTGCTGTCGCTGCCCGCGTCGCAGCGTCTGCCCTGCTGCGCCGGGATGCTGGCCTGGCAGGGCAGGCCGCTGCTGGTGCTCGATCTGGGCGCCTGCCTGTTGCGGCGCCCGAGTCTGTCGGCAGGGGATGCGCGGTTTCTGGTCTGGACTCAGGCGCAGCACGCCGGGGTGCTGGCCGTCGATGAGGTGGGTGGCCTGCTGCGACTGTCCGCGACCACGCTCACCCGGCACTGGGCGCCGGCGCGGCCGGGGCTGCGACCGCCGTGGAACGCCATTCGCGGCCTGCTGCACGCGGGCGCTCCTTCGCTTGCCGGCCCGGCAGAGCTGGAGCCCGCCGATCCCATCGCGGTGTTCGATGTGGCCGCGCTGTGGCAGTCCTGCTGGAATCTGGCGGGAGAACGGCGATGAAACGCACGCCGCAACGCAGCCTGCTGCTGCTCAGCCTGCTCGCGCTGGTCTGGGGCGGCGCCCTGGCCATACTCGCAGGGTTGGGCGCTTCTTTCGCTCTACTGCTCACCGCCTGGGGCGCGGGTGCAGCGCTGCTGGTGTCGTTGGCGTTCTACCTCGGACTGTCGTTCCGACTGGATTTGCTGCAGGTGCAGCAGGCATTGCACGAGGCGGTCACCAAGCCGGAGGCGACGGCGCAGCTCGAATCTTCTCTGACCGCTTTTTGGCAGCCCTTGATCGACGCGGCCTCGGCGGCGCGCCTGCCCGTGGAGGCAGCAGCCCGCGAGAAGGCGCAAATGAATGCGCAATTCGCCGTGCAGACCGCCGCGCAGACGGCTGCGCAACTCGCCGCCCTTCAGTCGGCGCTCGACGCCGAGCGGACGCAGGGCAGCGCCTGGCAGCGGCAGGCGGCCCAGGCGCAGGCCGAACTCGGCCTGCTCAGACAACAGGCACAGGAAACCGCCCGTACCTTGGAGCGCGCCGAAGCAGCCCAAGCCGCTTTGGCCGCCTTGCCGCCTTTGCCCGAGCCGACGCGGCACGAACTGGGCGCAATGGCGCATGAAAGGCAGGCCGCGCTGGCCGAATTGAAATCGGTGGTTGTCAGCCTGACGGCCGAGGTGCAGAAGCAGTCCGGTTTGCTGGCTACGCAGCAGCGCCGCGCCGAGCAACTGGCGCAATCGGCCGAGGCGCTGACCCTGCTGGGGCTGAACCTGCGACTGCAGCTCTCGCACCTGGCCGCCAGCGCAACGGCCGACGCGGCCGTGATCGAACAGACCGAAGCCGATCTGGACGCCTTGCTCGGCGCGGCAGCCCGACAAGCGGGCGAAGCGGCGGTTGCGCCCGTCCCGTCCGAAAGGCCAGCGGGACAGACCCCTCGGGCCGACGCGCCGGGCGACGCGCCGTCCCAGATGTTGGCACGCCTGCGCGACGTCACGGCGCAGATCGACGCGATCACTGATGCGGCGACGCAGCAAGACGAACGCATGGCGAGCCTTCATCGGCAGTGGACGCAGTGGCATCTGGCCGCGCAGGGCGCTTGCCAGGCGATCGCGCAGGCCGCCCGTAAAACTTGAGAAAACGCCCTGAAAAATTCAGTTGGCTTTGCCTTTTCCGCCTTGGCGCGCGAACCCTCACCCCAACCCTCTCCCGGAGGGAGAGGGAGCCGATCTGCGCCTTTGCGGTCTGGTTGGGGAGGCCGGGAGGGGCATCCGAAGATGACGCGAAGCGCATTTCTCACCTCCTCCACTTGTGGGGGAGGCCGGGAGGGGCATCCGAAGATGACGCGAAGCGCATTTCTCACCTCCTCCACTTGTGGGGGAGGCCGGGAGGGGGATTTCAGCGTTTTGTTGCGAACGGGCCCTAAAGTCCTTTTGCCGCGTGCCGTCAAGTGAAGTGCGGACAGGGTTGTCCGTATTCGGCACGGATGCCGGATTTCCCCATAGCAAAGGAGCTCCATCATGGCCATTTCCGGCATCATCAACACCAACGTCAATTCGCTCAATACGCTCAACGCGCTCAACAGCACGTCCAACAGCCTGAGCACCTATATCCAGCAGCTCTCCACCGGCAAGCAGATCAACGGCCCTGCGGACAACCCGGCGGGCTACGCCATTTCGCAGCGTTTTCAAACCCAGATCAACGGCCTGAACCAGGCCGTGTCCAACGGCAACCAGGCGGTGTCGCTGGTGCAGACCGCCACCGGCGCGCTGCAGAACGAGACCAACCTGCTGCAGCAGATCCGCACCATCGCGGTCCAGTCGGCCAACGGCTCCAACACCTCGCAGGACCGGGCCTCGCTGCAGGGCGTGGTGTCGCAGTTGCTCGCGCAGGTGCAGACCATCGCCACGCAGACCCAGTTCAACGGCCAGAACCTGCTCGACGGCACCTTCAGCGGCCAGCAGTTCCAGGTGGGCGCCAACGCCAACCAGATCATCAATGTGTCGGTGGCCAATGCCAATTCCAACGCCATCGGCAATAACGTGATGGCCACCAGCGGCACCATCTATAGCACCACTGGCGCTGCAGCCAGCAACGGCTATGCGGCAGGTCAGGCCTACACCATCACCTCCGGCGCAGGCGCGTTCACGGCAGGCACTGTCACGGTGTCGGGCTCGGCAGGCGCTTCCGGGGTTGCCGTCACCGCGACCGAATCCGCGTCAAGCATTGCCGCCTCGATCAACGCCATCAGCCAGACAACCGGCGTCACCGCCACGGCCAATACCAGCGTGGCCCTCACCGTCACCACCGGCAGCTTCAGCTTCAGCATCGGCAACGGAGACACGGGCAGCCAGACGAACGCGGTCAATATCTCGGCCAACGTCACCAGTGTCGATCCCACCGGCCTGAGCGGTCTGGTGTCGGCCATCAACGGCTCGACCGCGCAGACCGGTATCGCCGCCAGCGTCAACTCCAGCAACCAGCTCGTGCTGACCCAAAGCCAGGGCGAAAACATCTCGATCAAGGGCTTCACCGGTACCGGCACCTTGGTTGCGGGCGGCACGACCGTGTCGAGCACCAACGCCACGGCGCTGGTGCAGGGCTTCACCCAGTTGCAGTCCACCCAGGGTTACTCGCTGGGCAACGGCGTGGCCATCGGCCTGGGCGACATCAGCACGCTGTCGGCGGTGTCCACGGTGAATGTGGCGACGGTCGAAGGGGCCAACCAGGCGATCTCGATCATCGACCAGGCGATCAACACCCTGAACCAGCAGGGCGGCAGTCTGGGCGCGATCCAGAACCGGATCCAGGCTTCGGTGCAGAACTCGCAGACCACGGCGACCAATCTGCAGGCGGCGCAGTCGGTGGTGCAGGACGCCAACATCGCGCAGGCGACCACGCAGCTGTCCAAGTACCAGATCCTGCAGCAGGCGGGCATCTCCACCCTGGCGCAGGCCAACTCGCTGCAGCAGAGCTACCTCAAGCTGCTGCCGTAAGCACGCCTGATCGTTTCTCCAGGAGTGTCCCCGGGCCGCCGTCAGGTGTCCCGGGGGTTTTGCCATCTGCTTCATGGTTTTTGTCTGCCTGAATGGAGGCATCATGGACGTTCGAAGTGCGGTGAATTTTTCGACACCCAATAAGCTGCCTGCCGCTGCGCCTGCGCCCACGCCAGGCCCGGCACCAGCGGCTGCGCAAGCCGGTGCACCTGCAGGGGTCTTGCCTGCCGCCGCGCCCGGCAGCGTGCCGCCCGCCGACTTGGCACAGGCAGCCGATAAATTGCAGAAACAGGTGAGCCAGCAAGAGCCCTCGGTGGCGCTGACCGCCGGGCTCGACCCGGACGGGGGACACCCCGGCCAGGTGCTGGTGGAGCTGAAAGACAAGCAGACGCAGCAGGTGTTCGTGCGCTACTACGTGCCCGCCGATCAGGTGGCGAAGGCAGCGGCCCGCAGCCCCGATCAACCCATGCCGCCGGGCAGCCTGTTGCAGGAAAAAGCCTGATGACAGGTCTCTGGCCCTACAGTTCGGCCGGGGTGTGTCGTTGAGCCTGACAAGCGCAAGCGCAATCGGAGTCCAGCATGTCGTCGGTATCCATTTCAGGCCTGGTGAGCGGGATCAATGTGCAGTCGCTGATCACGACGCTGTCGGCGGCGTATCAAAAGCCCATCGATCTGCTGAAAAGCCAGGAGCAGTCGTATCAGTCCACGCTGAGCGCCTGGGGTTCGGTGCAGAGCAGCCTGTCCAGCCTGCAATCGACCGTGGCCGGGCTGCAGAACGTCACCCAGCTCAACAACCGCACGGTCAGCCTGAGCGACTCCAGCGCGGTGTCGGGCACGGCCAGCGCCAATGCGCCGCTGGGCACGTATTCGCTGAGCAATATCGTGCTGGCGCAGACGCAGAGCATCTATTCCGGCGATTTCGCCTCGGCCACCAACACCGCGCTCGGTACGGGCACGCTGCAGATTCAGGTGGGCAGCGGCTCGGTCACCAACATCAACATCGACAACAGCAACAACTCGCTCAACGGCATCGCCGCGGCGATCAACCAGTCGCGCAGCGGGGTGAATGCCGCGGTCATCTATGACGGCACCGGCTACCGGCTCACGCTCACGGGCAACCACACCGGGGCGGCCAATGCCTTCACCGTGAGTGTCAGCGGCGCGACCGGTTCGCTGGGCGACCTGAGCTATAGCGCCAGCGCCTCGGGCGCCATGACCGAGAGCCAGGCCGCCCGCAACGCTTCGGTGAGCATCAACGGTCTGGCGGTCACCAGCGCGACCAATGCGGTCAGCGGGGCGATTCCGGGCGTGAGCCTGAACCTGCTGCAAGCCAGCGGCTCGACCACCCTCACCGTGGCCAACGACACCAGCGCCTTCGTCACCTCGGTGCAGAGTTTCGTCACCGCCTTCAACACCACCATGGGCACGCTGAACCAGCTCACCGCGTTCAATGGCGGCACGACTTCCAGCGGATCGTCGGGACAGAGCGGCCCGCTGATCGGCAATGCCGGCATCCAGACGCTGCGCACCCAACTGCTCAACCTCATCAGCGGACAGGGCGTCGGCACCACGCCGGGCAGCGCCTATACCTCGCTGGGCGCGGTGGGCATCAGCCTGGCGCAGGACGGCACGCTGGCGCTCGATTCGGGCACATTGAGTTCTGCGCTGCAGAACAATTACAACGCCGTGGCCGGGCTGTTCGGCCAGGTGGGCACGGCCACCAATGCCAATGTGCAGTATGTCGGCGCGGGCAACGATACCCAGCCCGGCACCTACGCGGTGAATGTCACCTCCGGCGCCACGCAGGGCACGTTCACCGCGGCCAACCCGGTGGCCAGCGGCGGCATCACCAGCTCGGAAACGCTGGTGTTCGGCTCGGGCGCAACCAGCGTGTCGGTGCAACTGGCTTCGGGCTCGACCATCGACAGCATCGTGAACACGATCAATGCCACGCTCGGCCAGCAGGGACTGAGCGGCATCACCGCCCTCAACAACAACGGCAGCCTGGAGTTCCAGACCGCGGGCTATGGCAGCGCGCAAAGCTTCACCGTGGTGTCCACGCAGGCGGCGTCTGCGGGCAGCACCGGGGTTGGCACCACCTTGCAGACCGTCAAGGGCACGGATGTGATCGGCTCGATCAACGGCCAGACCGCAAGCGGGGCAGGGCAGTTGCTCACCGTCACCGGGCCGGGCGCGGCACTGGGGCTGCAGGTGAATATCAGCGGACAGGCCACGGGCAGCCTGGGTTCGGTCACGGTCAGCCGGGGCATTTATCAGCAGATGAATGCCATTCTGACCCAGGCGCTCGATGCCCAGAGCGGGTTTGTCTCGGCCGCGACCAGCGGGCTGAACAACACCATCAAGGGCATCGACCAGCAGATCACCCAGTTGCAGAACAGCGCCGCGGCGCAGACGGCGCTGCTGCAGCAGCAGTTCAACGCCATGCAGACGCAGGTGGCGCAGTTGCAATCGGTGGGGCAATACCTCACCGCGTTCTTCAATCCGCCAGGCAGCAGTCCCAGTTCCAGTCCAACCGGCGGCTGATCGCCGCCCTGATCGCCACCCATTGCTGAAAATTCAGGAGAGTTTCATGAGTGCAGCCGCTTTTGCCATGCGCGCCTATCGCCAGGTGGAAAACCAGGGGATCGCCGGCGACAGGCTCTATGCCCTCGGGCTCGACGGCATCCTCGAATACCTGCGCCGGGCGGAAAACGCCCTGCGCAACCCGAACGGCAAGGATTTGCCGCTCAAGGGACAGTCGCTCGGACGCGCCTACCAGATCGTCGAGCATCTGCTGGCCGCCTTGCCCGACGCCGCGCAACCCGGCGAACAGCCGGTGGGCGAGCGTCTGGCGCGCATCTACACCTATCTGCTCGAACGGCTGGCGCAGGCCAATATCTTCGACGACCTGCAGGCCATCGACGACTGCCGCATCGTGGTGGCGGCGCTGCGCGATTCCTGGCATCGGGGGCTGGAGCAGGCGGCGGCCTGAGCGGGGTCTGCGTGGATGCACGGATTGGTCCGGCTTTTGCTGTGATGGGAGAATGCGACGCCTGTCCACGCGCCGGAGACGACCGCCATGTCCCAGTCCAACGAATCCACCGATTTCCCCGATTCCCGTTTTTTCGCCAGTCACCCCGACGCGCTGCACGGCGCGGTCGCGGCGGTGCAGCTCGACGGGGTCTTTCCGCTGGACTGGCTGGACGAACTCGATCCCCCGCAGGCGCGCGCCGAGGTCATGGCCGACAACAACACCCTGCTGCGCGCCCTGCTGATGCTCGACGAGCCTCCCGTGTCGCACGATAGCGAACATGGCCGCGCCGACCCGATCCAAAACCTGGAACGCCGCGTCGATCTGCTGCTGCTGATGGCCAGCGCGGCGCTGCGCGGTCTGGGCAACCTGCCGCCCGAGCGACCCTGTGCGCTGTCGTCGCGCAAACTGCGCTGGGCCAGCGAGCAGTCGCTCGAACTCGGGCGGCGGCTGTGGGCGCGCATCTACCTGCGCCATCGCATCGCCCTGCCGCTGGTGCTCTCCGGGCTGATCACCGAACAGCGCCCCGACCGCGGCCAGTTCTGGCACACCCTGGAATTCGATCCCCTCGATCAGCCGGTGCAGAACGACCTCGACCGGCTGATTTTCCGTCACCATCGCCGCCAGGTGGCGCAGCAGCGCCAGCGCGCTTGAGCCTGCGTCCGAATGAATTGAATCATGGCCCGCGAAAAAGCCCCCGAAGAACACGAAAACCACGAGCGCTGGCTGGTGTCGTATGCCGACTTCATCACCCTGCTGTTCGCGTTTTTCGTGGTGATGTATTCGATCTCCTCGCTCAACGAAGGCAAGTACAAGGTCTTGTCGCAGACCATGATTGCGGCCTTCACCGGCCAGCCGACCACGCCCAACCCGGTGCCGGTGGGTCAGCCGTTCAACAGCACGCCTTCGGCCGTCGATCTGCCGCCCCTTCCCAAGCCGCAAAAACCCGAGATCATTCAGCCTGGGCGGGGTGGGCCGGCGGCCAAGGAAGTGCAGAAGGCGCTGCAGGGCGTGGCCCAAAAGATCGAGGAGCTGCTCGCCGGCGCGATTCGCAAGGGCGATGTGCGCGTGCGCCTGACCCCGCTTGGTGTGGTCATCGACATCCATGACACCGTGCTGTTCGCTTCGGGTCAGGCGGCGCTGACGCCGCAGGCTCGGGATCTGCTCGACCAGATCGCCGGGGTGCTGCAGGGGGTGCCTTACCCGATCCAGGTCAATGGCTATACCGATGATCGGCCCATCAATACCCCGCAGTTCCCGTCCAACTGGGCGCTGTCGTCGGCGCGTGCGGTTTCGGTGGTGGAAATGTTCATCGCCCAGGGAGTGAAACCCGAACAGCTTGTCGCTGCGGGGTATGGTCAATATCATCCGGTCGAATCCAACGACACGGCCAAGGGCCGCGCAGCCAACCGCCGCGTCAGCGTGGTGATCGTGTCGCCGCTGAACAATACGAATGTGAGCGACACCCCCATCATCTCCGCCGAAGCGCCCGCCACGCCGCCGACAACCAAGCCCCCCAGCACTGGAAAACCCTCTTGAACGACGATCTCCAACCCCTGAAAAACCGCCTGCGCTGGCTCAATCGCAGCATTCTCGTCCTCGGTATTCTCATCCTTCTGGGCCTCGTCGCCTGGGCCGTGTTCGGTTTGCGTCAAACTGCGCCGGGCTCCAAGAGCACGGTCATACACCCTGCGTCGAGCGCTTCCAACCTGGCGACGCGTGCGGCCTCCGCCGTGGCAACGGCCCAACCCAAGCCTGCGATGAGCACGGCGCAGCAGGAGCGGGCGGCGGCGGCCGCGATGAATGCGCTGTCTGCGGCCAGCGCACCCCAAACGGGTGCTGCGGCGGCGACGGCGTCCGAGGCTGCTGCGGTCAGCTCGGCGCCTGCAAATGCCGCCTCGGCACCCATCAAGACGCAAACGGCTATACCTCAGACTGCGAGTTCGGCGGTGCGAACCGGGGTCGCGCCCAGGCCCGCCCCTGAACGCGCTGCACCCAAACCCAAGCCTGTGGCGCAGCCCAAGCGCGCCGGGGCAGTGGGCGTTTGCCGCACGGCGGGCTGGTATGTGCAGGTCGGCGCATTCGGCAAGCAGCAGAGCATCGATCGTCTGGCGCAGAAGCTGCATCGTGCGGGTTACACCCGGGTCTGCGTGGCCGCAAGGCAGGTGCGCGGGCTGCATCTGTTTTTTGTGGGCCCCTACAAAAATGCGGCAGCGGCGCGCGATGCGCGGGCTCCGCTGCGCAAGCTCACCGGGGTGGAAGGCATTTTGCGCAAGTTGGGTTGATGCCCCCGCATCCGCGGGGCTGCGAGAATGTCGCCATGCTCGACGACCGCGCACCTCACCTGCCGATGACCGACCGCTCCGATCTGCTGCTGGGCGAAAGCCCGCCGATGCGCGCGCTGCGCGAGCAGATACGCCGCGTGGCGCAGACCGACAGCACGGTACTGGTGCTCGGTGAGTCGGGCACGGGCAAGGAACTGGTGGCGCGCAGCGTGCATCTGCAGTCGCCGCGCGCCGCCCGGCCTTTCGTTGCGGTGAATTGCGGCGCCATTCCCGGCGAGCTGATGGAGAGCGAGCTGTTCGGTCATGAGCGCGGCGCGTTCACCGGGGCGCTCAACGCGCGCAAGGGCCGGTTCGAACTGGCCGGACGCGGCACGCTGTTTCTCGACGAAATCGCCGAAATGAGTCCGCCCCTGCAGGTCAAGATCCTGCGGGTGCTGCAGGAGAAGTGCTTCGAGCGGGTGGGGGGCAGCGAAGTGCTGCCGGCGCAGGCGCGCATCGTCGCAGCGACCCACCGCGATCTGGAGCAGAGAATCGGTCTGGGTCAGTTCCGCGAAGACCTCTACTACCGCCTGAACGTGTTTCCGCTGCAGGTGCCGCCGCTGCGCCAGCGCGGCGAAGACATTCTGCAGTTGGCCGAACATGCCTTGCAGCGCCTGGAGGCGCAGGGGCTGGGGCGGGTGCGATTCGGCGACGGGGTGCAGCAGGCGCTGTTGCACTATCGCTGGCCGGGCAATGTGCGCGAGTTGCAGAACCTGATGGAGCGGCTGCTCATCCTGCACGCCGGTTCCATCGTGCGCCTGGTCGACCTGCCGCCCAAGCTGCGTGCGGGCGGCGATCCGGGGCGTGAGTCTGGCATGGACGTGGCGGCTCTACCCGAACCGGTGGGTATCGACGCGCCCGAGGAGGGCGACCAGGAGGGCCTGCACGCTCTGATGGAAGCGATGACCGAGCCCGTGCTGCAGCCCGTCCTGCCCGAAGAGGGCATGGACCTGCGCGCCTATCTGGAGCAGATCGAACGCAGCCTGATTGAACAGGCGCTGCAGCGCAGCCGCCATGTCATCGCGCATGCGGCGCAGCACCTCGGCCTGCGCCGCACCACCCTGGTGGAGAAAATCCGCAAATACGGCCTGGGCGCCGAGGCGCGCGGGTAAATTCGCAACTTGCCCGAGGGCGCGTGCGAGTGACGGAAAATCGTCACCTATCAGGTCTTGGTTTTGCTAACTGGCTGCCACGCTGTATGCCCTCTCGTTTTCACCCGCTGATTTCGATTTCTTCGATGACCTCCCCACGCATTTTGCTGATCGACCACGACGCCGAGCGCGGGCAGCGCCTTTGCGACGCACTGCAGGGTGCGGGCTGCGTGGCCGCGCTGCACACGGCACAGGACACGGCGTTGCGGTCGGTCGAGCAGGGCTGGTCGCCCGATCTGGTGTTTTGCGACGGTGACGGCGCGGGGATCGACGCCGCGCGCGTGCTGAGTCGGCTGCACGGCCTGCACCCCACGCTGCCGGTGCTGATGATGGCGCGGCATGCCTCTGTGCAGGCGGCGGTGCAGGCGCTGCAAAGCGGCGCGGCGGATTATCTGAGCGCTCCCGTCGAACTCGCGCAGGTGCTGTCGAAGATCCGTCAGTTCGTTCCGGCGGCGGCGTCTTTGACCTTGCCGAAAGACAAGGCGCGCGCAGCATCGATCCAAGCCGCGACTTCGGCACCCACGGCGGCTGCCGGTGCAAGACCACCGGCCGCGCCACCGACCGTACCGACCGGCGCGCTGGTGGCCGAATCCGCCGCGATGCAGCAGATCCTGACCCTCGTGCGACGTGCCGCGCAGACCGATGTCACCGTCATGCTGCTGGGCGAAAGCGGCGTGGGCAAGGAGGTGATGGCGCGCCTGGTGCATGCGCAGTCGCCGCGCGCCGCAGGGCCGTTCATCGCCATCAACTGCGCCGCCATTCCCGAAACGCTGCTCGAAGCCACACTGTTCGGCTTCGAGAAGGGCGCCTTTACCGGTGCAGGGCAGTCGGCGCCGGGGAAGTTCGAGCAGGCGCAGGGCGGCACCCTGCTGCTCGACGAGGTGACGGAGATGGCGCCGGCGCTGCAGGCCAAGCTGCTGCGTGTGCTGCAGGAGCGCGAGATCGAGCGGCTGGGCGGGCGCAAGCGTATCGTGCTCGACGTGCGCATCGTCGCCACCAGCAACCGCGACCTGCAACAGGCGGTGCAGCAGGGCGTGCTGCGCGAGGACGTGTATTACCGCCTGAACGTGTTTCCCGTGCAGATTCCGCCGCTGCGCGAGCGGCGCGACGACATCCTGCCGCTGGCCAGGGCCATGCTGGCGCGGCATGCGGCGCAGTTTGGTATCACGCCGGTACCCCGACTCGAACCTTCGGCGCAGCAGGCGCTGCTGGCGCACCGCTGGCCGGGCAATGTGCGCGAGCTCGACAACGTGATGCAGCGCGCGGCCATCCTCAGCCAGAACGGGGTGATTTCGGCGGACGATCTGCTGTTCCCCCCAGCCGCCGCGCAGATGGCGCAACGCGACCCGGTGCCGCCGCAGCGCCAGCCCGCACCTTCGCCGCAAACCTTCGCAGGCGACCTGGGCAGCGAGCTGGCGCTGAACGAGCGCCAGCTCATCGCCGAGGCCTTGGTGCACAGCCAGGGTTCGAAGCAGCGGGCTGCGCAGCAACTGGGCATCAGCCCGCGAACGCTGCGGCACAAACTGCAAAAGCTGCGCGAAGCCGGGTTGAAGTTGCCCGATTGGCCCGACCTGCCTTGATTTCAGCCGTTGGAACGCCTTTTGCTTCGAAGGGCCAAAATGCCGGTTTTCAGCCGGTTGAATCGACGAAAATTTGCCGGAGGCCTCATGCAGATCGATCCCATGCAAAGCGTGCTCGCGCAGATGCGCAGCCTCACCGCGCAAGCCGCCGCCCGGCCTGCCGCTGCGGTGGGCGGCAACGCCGCCGCCGCGCTGGGGGCGACGGCTGCCTCGCAGCAGGCCGACTTCGCCGCCACGCTCAAGAGCGCCGTCGACGGGGTGAGCGGCGAGCTGCAGCACGCCAATGCCCTGCAGCAGCAGTTCGTTTCGGGCGCGGGCGATGTGAGTCTGAGCGATGTGATGCTCGCTTCGCAGAAGGCCAGCCTGTCTTTCCAGGCGGTGCTGCAGGTGCGCAACAAGCTCGTTTCGGCGTATCAGGACATCATGAATATCCAGGCCTGACTGACATATTTTTGACGCATCTCTCCTGACGCCCCCTCATGGCCACGACCCCTGCCGCCGCGCTGCAAGACCCCTTGGGTGCCTTCCGCCAGATGAACATGAACCAGCGCTTCACCTGGCTGGCGGGGCTGGCGGCGTTGATCGCGCTCATCATCGTCACCCTGATGTGGACGACGCGGCTCGACTACCAGGTGCTCTACACCAATCTGTCCGAGCGCGACGGCGGCGCGGTCATCGGCGAGCTGCAGAAGCTCAATATCCCCTACCGCATCACCGGCGGCGGCGCGGTGATCGAAGTGCCGTCGTCGCAGGTGTACGCCACCCGCATGAAACTCGCCGCCGACGGCCTGCCCAGAGGCGCCGGCGTGGGCTTCGAGGTGCTCGACAACGAGCCGATGGGCACCAGCCAGTTCGTCGAGCGCATCAACTACCAGCGCGCGCTCGAGGGATCGCTGGGGCGCACCATCGAGTCGCTCTCGGCGGTGCAATCGGCCACGGTGCATCTGGCCATCCCCAAGCCCTCGGTGTTCCTGAGCGAGGCGGAGAAGCCCTCGGCCTCGGTGCTGCTCAAGCTCTATCCGGGCCGGGTGCTCAGCGGCGCGCAGGTCGCGGGCATCGTGCATCTGGTGTCGTCCGCAGTGGCGGGGTTGCCCGACAAGAACGTCAGCGTGATCGACCAGGACGGCAACCTGCTCACCGCAGGAACGCGCGCCGACAGCGGCATCCAGCCCGATCAGCTCGCCTATCGCAACACCATCGAGCAGCAGTATCGCAAGCAGATCGAGGCGCTGCTCGCGCCACTGGTGGGCAACGACGGGGTGCGCGTGGCGGTTTCGGCCGACCTCGATTTCGCCAGGAGCGAATCCAGCTCGGTGTTCTACGGCCAGGGCCATGTGCTCAGTCAGCAACAGCAGAGCACCACGTCCACCGGCAACGCGGGGCTTCCCGCCGGAGTGCCCGGAGCGCTGACCAACCAGCCGCCGGGCGGGGTGACCGCGCCGTTCACCGTGGGTTCGGCCTCGGCGCCGCTCACGCCGCAGCAGCTCGCGCAGATCACCCCCAGCCTGAAGACCCTCGCGCCCACTGCGGCGAGTTCGTCGGCGACGACCAATTACGACCTCGACAAGACCGTCAGCCACACCCAGCAGCCCGTCGGCAGGGTCAAGCGGCTGTCGGTCTCGGTGCTGGTCAACGATCAGACCAGGGCCGGCAAGCCCGCGCCGCTGAGCGCAGCGCAACTGGCGCAGATGAAACAGCTCGTGGAAAACGCCATCGGTTTCGACGCCAAGCGCGGCGACACGGTGAGCATCGTCAACATGCCGTTCACCGCGGCGCAGAAGGAAGCCGAGAAGCAGTTGCCGCTGTGGCGCCAGCCCTGGGTCTGGGACGCCGTGCGGCAGGCCGTGCCCTATGCGATCGCGCTCATCCTCGGTTTCCTGGCCTACCGCGCCATGCGCAAGGCGGCGAGCGGGGGCAAGCGGCGTCGGGGCGAACAAGCGGCCGAGCCGGGCGCGGGTGCGCGCACCGCTGCGACAGAGGAAAGCGCTCAGGCGTCGCCCGGCGTGAGCGCGGGGACTGAACGGGCGGCGGCGGGACTGCCCGGCGCGCTGGCCCCGGACACGGTGCATTTGAGCAATACGCTGGAGTCGGATGCGGCGGTCTCGCGCGAACTGGTCAAACAAGACCCGCGGCGCGCGGCGCAGGTGGTGAAGGAGTGGCTGTCCGATGGCCAGTGAAAACGCCGATTTCAGCGGGCTCGACCGTGCCGCCGTGCTGCTGCTGAGCCTGGGCGAGGATCAGGCGGCGGAGATCATGCGCCATCTCGCGCCGCGCGAAGTGCAGCGCCTGGGCGTGGCCATGTCCAAGCTCAGCCGGGTGAGCGCCGATCAGGCGCATGCGGTGCTGCGCGAGTTTCGCGAAAAACTCGAAAAGCAGACCGCCCTGGGCCTGGGCTCCAACGAGTTTCTGCGCAGCGCGCTGACCAAGGCGCTGGGCGGCGATCGCGCCAATTCGCTGATCGAGCGCATTCTGCACGGCGGCGAGTCGAGTGGGCTGGAAAACCTCAAATGGCTGGAACCGCGCGCCATTGCCGACCTCATCAAGCTGGAGCATCCGCAGGTGGTGGCGCTGGTGCTGGCCTATATCGAGCCGGAGCAGGCCGGCGAGGTGCTGCATTTTCTGCCCGAACGCCAGGCCAACGAAGCCATGCTGCGCCTGGCCGCGCTCGACGGGCTGCAGCCCGGCGCGCTGCGCGAGCTCAACGAAGTGCTCGAAGAGCAGCTCTCGGGCGACTCGCAGGGCGTGCAGGTCGGCGCCGTGGGCGGGCCCAAGGTCACAGCGGAGATCCTCAACCGGGTGGAAACCGCGCTGTCGGCGAGCATCATGGAGCATCTGCGCTCGCAGGACGAAGAACTGGCGACCAAGGTGCAGGAACAGATGTTCGTGTTCGACGACCTGATCAAGGTGGACGACCGCAGCCTGCAGACCCTGATGCGCGAAATTTCGTCCGAAACGCTGATACTGGCGCTCAAGGGAGCGAACAATGCGCTCAAGGAGAAATTCCTCGGCAATATGTCCAAGCGCGCGGCCGAGATGCTGCGCGACGACATGGAGGCCAAGGGCCCGGTCAAGCTCAGCGAGGTGGAGGGCGCGCAAAAGGAAATCCTGCAGATCGCCACCCGCCTGGAGGCCGCCGGGCAGATCCAGCTCGGCAGCGGTGGCGGCGAGCAGCTCATCGGCTGATCCGGGCGCAGTTGACGACAGGTTCGCACGCCAGCCATGAGCCGCATCATTCCCAGGGAAAACGCCCAGGCCGCCCGGCGCTGGCAACCGCAGGACATGGACCCTGCCGCAGCGCCCGCAGCATCGGCCTCGCGCCAGACCCCAGGCGGGCCGCCGACCGCGCAGCAGTTCGAGGCGGTCTATGCGCAGGCCGAGGCGCAGGGCCGCACGGAGGGACGGCAGGCCGGGCTGGAAGAGGGGCGCCGCGAAGGCCATGCCGCCGGACACGCCGAGGGTCTGGCCGCCGGACGCGAACAGGCACAGCAGGAACGGCAGACGCTGCAGGCGCTCATCACCCGCCTGACCCAACCCGTTGCCGCGCTCGACGCCGAGGCCGAGACCGCGCTGGTCGCGCTGGCGCTGGAACTGGCGCGCCAGGTCGTGCTGCATGAGCTGCGCACCCAGCCCGAGGCCTTGCTGCCCATCGTGCGCAAGGCGCTGGCCGCGTTTCCGGCGCAGGCCGGCTCGCCCTCGGTGCGGCTGCACCCGCTGGATCTGGAGGTGCTGCGCACCGCTGCGCCCGAGCTCGAAGCGCAGGGCGTGGGCCTGCTGGCCGATGACGCCCTGCAGCGCGGCGATTTGATCGTGGATGCCGCCGCGCCTGGTCAGACCGCCAAACCCGACCGACGCTGGCGCTCGCGCGAGGCGGTGAGCGAGCTCGATCTGCGCGTGGAAGAGCGCTGGCGGCAGATCATGGCGCGGCTGTTCGAGGAAGGGCTGCAATGAGCCTGGCCGAGGTATCGCGCCATCTGCAAACCTTGCAACTGCGCCTGCAGTCGGGCGGGCCCTTGCCTCTGGTTTACAGCGGCAGCCTGGTGCGGGTGCGCGGGCTCATCCTGGAGGCGCAGGGGCTTCAGGCCAGTCTGGGCGAACGCTGCCGCATCAGCACCGAACAGAACCGCGTGATCGACGCCGAAGTGGTGGGCTTCAACGGCGATCATGTGCAGCTCATGGCGCTGGGCGAGGTGCAGGGGCTCACGCCGGGGGCGCGGGTGTATCCGGTGCCGGGCGACATCCGCATCCCGGTCGGGCCGGAGCTGCTCGGGCGCGTGCTCGACGGCAACGGCCGCCCGCTCGACGGCGACGGGCCGCTGCTGGCCTCGAACTACACCACCTTGTCGACGCAGCCCATCAATCCCCTGAGCCGTGCCCTGGTGCGCCAGCCGCTCGACGTGGGCGTGCGCGCGATCAATGCGCTGTTCACCGTGGGCCGGGGCGCGCGCATGGGCCTGTTCGCCGGCAGCGGGGTGGGCAAGAGCGTGCTGCTGGGCATGATGGCGCGCAACACCGATGCCGACATCATCATCGTCGGACTCATCGGCGAGCGGGGCCGCGAGGTCAAGGAGTTCATCGAAGACATTCTGGGCGGGCAAGGGCGCAGCAGGGCCGTGGTGATCGCTGCCCCGGCGGATGCGCCGGCGCTCACGCGCATTCGCGGCGCGCGTCTGGCCACGGCGATGGCCGAGTATTACCGCGATCAGGGGCTGAACGTGCTGCTGCTGATGGATTCCATCACCCGCTACGCCCTGGCGCTGCGCGAGGTGGCGCTGGCCGCAGGCGAGCCCCCGGCGGCGCGCGGTTTTCCGCCCTCGGTGTTCGCCAAGCTGCCCGCGCTGGTAGAGCGCGCGGGCAACGGGCCGGAGGGCGGCGGCAGCATCACCGCGTTCTACACCGTGCTGATGGAAGGCGACGACCAGCAAGACCCGGTGGCCGACAATGTGCGCGCGATACTCGACGGCCATATCGTGCTCAGCCGCCGCCTGGCCGAGCAGGGGCATTTCCCGGCCATCGATCTGCAGGCATCGATCAGCCGCGTGATGCCGGCCATCGCCAGCGCCCCCGAACTGCGGCGCATGCAAAGGCTCAAGGAACTGCAGTCGCGCTATGCCAGCCAGCAGGACCTCATCGCCGTGGGCGCCTACACGCCGGGCGCCGACCCGCAGCTCGATCAGGCGGTGCAGGCGCACGCGGGCATTCGCCAATTCCTGATCCAGGACCTGCACCAGGCCGTGAGCCTGGTGCAAAGCCGGCAGCAACTGGCCGATCTGATGACGCCGTATCTGCCCGCCCCGTCGGATTCTTGACGTTTTGGTCTGGGTTCCCGTTTCGGATTCGCGCTGCCCGTCCTGGCCCAAGGCTTACACTTTCGCTGAATTTCATTCGGCCCGCAGCGCATGACCTACGACAACACCCTCAGCCCGCAACGCCTGGAAACCCTCCAGGCCTTGCATGCGCAAGCCGTAGACGCCGCTCAGAATGCGGGACAGAGGGTGGGCAAGCAGCAGGAAGTTCTCAGGGCCGCCCGGGCGAAGCTGGCCCAGCTCGAAAGCTATGCCGCGCAATATCGTGGGCAGATCGACAGCCTGGGTGCGACGGGCGCCGCCTGGAGCCAGGTGCGCGATCTGCGCGGTTTTGTCGATCGCATCGAGTCGACCATCACGGCGCAAAAGATCGAACTCGACCGCCAGCAGCTCGTCCTGACCGAGTTGATGGGGCAATGGACGGCATTGCGCCAGCGCGAAAAGGCGTTCGAGGTGTTGATCGACCAGCATCAGGCACAGCAGCGTCAGGGACAAAAGGCCAGCGCCCTGAAGAACCTGCAGGAATGGGCGGTGCGGCGGGTGTCGCAGTTTCTGCCCAGCTCGCAACAGCGGTCGGATTTTTAGCGTCATCGCAAAGCCACACGGTCTGGCGCAGGTTTTGCTTTGAACGGGCATCCCGCCGTTTGAGCCGCCATCATGCCGCTGATCGTTCCTGCCGTTTCCACTGCCGCTGCATCGCCTGCCGAATCGTCGTCTTCCGGCGCAGCGACGTCTCAGTCCGAGAGCGGACCGCGCTTTGCCGACGCGCTTTCGCGCGCGGACAAGGCCGCGCAACCGACCGAGCCATCCGCTGCCGCGCCCGCCAGACCGTCCACTGCGCAGCAAACCGCCGATGCGCCGTCTTCGAAGACACAGGCGCAAGGTAAGGCCGATGCGGCGCAAACGCTTCAAGGCGCGCCGTCGCAAGACCCGGCAGCCGCGAATGCAACGGCCGCGGCGCAGACGCTGAGCACCAGTGGCGCCCTCCAAGCGGCAATGGCGGCATCGCAAAGCGGCAAAGTCTTGCCGCAGGACGCGCGCAAGGCCGATTCGAAGGATGCGCCCTCGGCCACGCCGCCTGCCGCACCGGGTTCCGTGCTCGCCGCCATGCTGCAGGCGCCACTGGCCGCGCCCGCTGCGGTTGCAGACAAGCAGGCCCAGGCCTTGCCCGCATCCACCGCACGGGTCGCAGCGCAAGACCTGCCCTTGCCCCACGGACAGGCGATTTCCGCGCGCACGGAGGCATCGGCGGGCAGCGTCGCCCGCAAGGGCGCCGAGAGCCTGCCCGTGTGGATGCAGAGTCTGGCAGGCCACGGCGCCGATACCGCGCAGCCCAGTCGTTTCGCGGCCGTGCAGCAGGCCATCGCCACGGCCTCCGGGCTTTCGGCCCCGAGCACTTCACCCTCGAACCACGCCGACTCAAACTCAAGCCAGTCGGCCGCGACGCCCGCCCCGGTCGCTCAGGCCCTGACCTTGGGTTTGCCGCAGACCCGTGCTGCCGCTCAGCCGACGTGGGTGAGCACGGTGTCGGCCCACATGAGCGCGCCCGACTGGGGGCAGGCGATGAACCAGCAGGTGCTGCTCGCGGCGCAGGGGCAGCAGCAATTCGCCACGCTGCACCTCAATCCGCCGCAACTCGGGCCGCTGGAAGTGCATCTACAGATGCACGACGGCCAGGTTCAGGCGCAGTTCGTTTCAGCGCATGCCGTGGTGCGGCAGGCGGTGGAAGCGGCGCTGCCGCAGTTGCGTGATGTGTTTGCCGGCGCCGGGCTGTCGCTCGGCCAGACCTCCGTCGGCGCGCAAGGCGGGCAGGGCGAGCATCAGCGGGCGCGTGCGCAGCGCGGCACATCGGGGTCGGGCGCCATGGGCGACATCGCTGCAGTCAGTTCGCCAGGGGCTTCCGCCCTCCCCGTCGTGCGCTGGCAACAGGGATTGGTCAACACCTATGTTTGAACGCCTGACCCTTCAAAGCGCGGCGGGTGTGGCGCGCAAGGCGGCGCCCCTTCAAAAACTCTGCCTCTGTGTCGTTGAATCAAACCGTGAAGCGCCGTTGATCGGGCTTCACGCGCAATGGGTGCGCAGCGTGCTCGCCCAGATCAACACATCGGGAGCGGGGTATGGCGGAGCAAGAGGCCAGGGCCAAGGAACAGGGCGGCGGCAAGACCAGGTTGATCGTCATCATTCTGGTGGCGATCATCGTCTTGATGGCGGGGGGCGGCGCCGCGGCATTTTTTCTGATGAAACCCAAGGTGCCCCCTACCGCGGCCGAACTGGCAGCGCAGGCCGCGGCCGAGCGGGCGAAGAACCTGCGCTTCATCAGCATGGAGCCCTTCGTCACCAATCTGCAGAGCAGCGACGGCACGGTGCACTACCTGCAGGTGAAAATCGATCTCAAGACTTACGATCCATCCATTGAAGGCAAGGTCAAGCTCATGATGCCCGAACTCCGCAACAACATCCTGCGCATCCTCGCCGCCCAGTCGACAGACAAGGTCGACACGGTGCAAGGGCGCGATCACCTGCGCGAAGAAATCCTGCATTCGGTGAACAAGGTGCTCGAAGGCGCGCCTGCGGCAGCCGCGGCCAGCGGCGGTCACGGCGGCGGGGGCGGTGCGGCCCCGGCTGCGCAGGGTCACGCCAAGGCGCCGATCGACGGCGTGTTTTTCACCGCCTTCGTGGTGCAGTGAGATGAAACAACCCCCACGCTCGCTTTGCTCGCTGCCCCCCAGGGGGGCTGTCAGTTCCTTCGGAACGGCCGTGCGGAACTGACATGAAACAACCCCCACGCTCGCTTTGCTCGCTGCCCCCCAGGGGGGCTGTCAATTCCTTCGGAACGGCCGTGCGGAACTGACATGGTCCAGGACGTTCTCTCCCAGGACGAAGTCGATGCCCTCTTTGGCGGGCTGTCGGGCGAAGAGCCCGTGGCCGAGCCGGACACGGCAGACGAGGGCGGAGTGCGCCCTTACGACCTGGCCAGTCAGGATCGCATCGTCCGTGGGCGCATGCCCACGCTGGAGGTCATCAACGAACGCTTCGCCCGGCTGTGGCGGGTGAGCCTGTTCAATTTTCTGCGGCGCGCATCCGAAATTTCCGTGTCTTCGGTCAAGCTGGTCAAGTACAACGAATTCATCAGCGGCCTGGTCGTGCCCAGCAACCTCAATCTGGTGCAGATGAAGCCGCTGCGCGGCACGGCGCTGTTCATCTTCGACCCGCGCCTGATCTTCAGCGTGATCGACAACTTCTTCGGCGGCGATGGCCGCTTTCACGCCCGCATCGAGGGCCGAGATTTCACCGCTTTGGAGCAGCGCATCATCAAGCGCATGCTCGACATGGTGTTCAAGGAATACAAGACCGCCTGGGCGCCGGTGTTGCCGCTGGAGCCCGAGGTCACGCGCTCCGAGGTCAACCCGCAGTTCGTCAACATCGCCACGCCGACCGAAGTGGTCATCGTCACCACCTTCAATGTCGAGATCGAGGGCGGCGGCGGCAGTCTGCATGTGTGCATTCCCTACAGCATGATCGAGCCCATCCGCGACCAGCTCACCACGGGCATGACGACCGATCGCAGCGAGGTCGATCACCGCTGGATCAAGGCGCTGCAGACCGAAATGCGCGAGGCCGAAGTGGAGATGCGCGTGGAGCTGTTGCAGCGCCAGGTTCTGGTGCGCGAGCTGCTGCAGTTGCGTGTGGGCGATGTGCTGCCGGTCGAGATGCCCGAAACCGTGGTGGCCCGGGTCAATGGCATTCCCGTGCTGCTGGGCGAGTACGGGCGGCACGGCGACAAGATGGCGCTCAAGATTCGCCAGCAGCTTTTCCCTGATGCGCCCGAGAGGGACCAACTGCTGGCGCATGCGGCGCCCTGATTCCGATTTCTCATGGCCGCAGGAACTCTCATGGCAGAAGACACCCCCACCCATACCGCAGCCGCAGACGATCTGGCCGACTGGGGCGAAGCCATGGCGGAGCAGGGCCTGGCTGCCGCGCCCGCTGCCGCCGCCGCACCCGAGCCGAAGGCCAAGGTACAGCCCGCGCCTTTTGCCGAACTCCATGCCGATCAGGACCGCGCCGCGCACAACGAGCAGCTCGATCTGGTGATGGACATACCCGTCACGCTTTCGGTCGAACTCGGGCGCACCAAGATCCAGATCCGCGAACTGCTGCAACTCGCGCAAGGCTCGGTGGTCGACCTCGACCGGCTTGCTGGCGAGCCGATGGACGTGCTGGTCAACGGCTTTCTCATCGCCCGGGGCGAAGTCGTGCTGGTCAATGACAAATTCGGCATCCGCCTGACTGACATCGTCAGCCCGACCGAGCGCGCCCGGCGTTTGGCTTGATGCACGGGCTGGCGGACGCGGCAAACCCCTCCCCATGCTGTGGAGAGGTCGGGAGGGCGCGCGTCCTAGAGGCGGCTGGGCGGCGAGGGGTGTTGCCTTGGCCCGCGAACCCTCACCCCAACCCTCTCCCGGAGGGAGAGGGGGCCGATCTCACCTCCTCCACTCGTGGGGGAGGTCGGGAGGGGCATCCGAAGGTGGCGCGAAGCGCTGTTCTCACCTCCCCCACTTGCTGGGGGAGGTCGGGAGGGGCATCCGAAGGTGGCGCGAAGCGCTGTTCTCACCTCCCCCACTTGCTGGGGGAGGTCGGGAGGGGGAGCGGGTTCTCCATTCATCGCCGTTCTTCCTCACCCATCCCCACCCCAACCCTCCCCACAAATGGGGAGGGAGCAAACATGCTTCCCCCGCCGGTGTTTGCTCCTCCTCCACGCAGTGGGGGAAGCGGGGAGGGGGGCTCGAACCGCTGCGTTCTCATTCGAGCTTGAACTGCCGCATGCTCTCCTGCAAGGCCTGCGCCTGCGCATTCATTTCTTCGGCGGTGGCCGCAAGCTCTTCGGAGGCCGAGGCGTTTTGCTGCGTCACGGCCGAGAGCTGGGCGACGGCCTGATTGATGCTCTGCACCCCGGTGGCGAGTTCTTCGGAGGCGGCGGAGATTTCCTGCACCAGATCGGAGTTCTTGCTCACTGCGGGCACGATCTGCGCGATCAGACCGCCTGCGGCATCGGCCTGCCTGACGGTGGAGGCCGCCAGATCGCCGATCTCCTTGGCCGCCACCTGCGAGCGCTCGGCGAGCTTGCGCACCTCGGCGGCCACCACGGCAAAGCCCTTGCCATGCTCGCCGGCACGGGCGGCCTCGATCGCGGCATTCAAAGCCAGCATATTGGTCTGGTAGGCGATGTCGTCGATGATGGAAATGCGCTCGGCTATTGCCTGCATGG
>Ga0265295_1000997_pt1 | contig 53016 bp, 48 predicted proteins | sample Munlansysbiofilm_FD_192503 | JGI IMG/M metagenome (GOLD analysis project Ga0265295, IMG submission 192503) | Leachate microbial communities from a municipal landfill in Southern Ontario, Canada - Methane capture system biofilm | ecosystem: Engineered > Solid waste > Landfill > Unclassified ... | reverse complement strand
GGCGATCCCTTGCTACGGTAAATTCATTCTAACCTTCATCCTATCTATTTCAGGCCTTTAAGGCCGCCAAATTATTTTACCACGAAGAGCACGAAGAAGCCCTTACTTCGTGGCCTTCGTGCTCTTCGTGGTCTAAAAAAAATCAAATCAATGTAGTTTTATCCGATATTGATGATAACCGTTTAAATTTATTTTATAATTTGTCAAGAACGAGGTTGCCCTGATCCCTTGCAGTCGCCCTTGTGGACTTGATAATCAAGTATTAAGATTCAAGAATGATTGATGCATCAACTGCAACCGGCAAACCTTCCCGAATAATAAGGGGGTTGATGTCAATCTCCCTGATTCTTTTGTCGTCAACCCCGAGTTGACCCACCTGAATCAGGATCCGGGCAAGCGCCTCCCTGTCCAGGGGAGCCTCACCCCGAAATCCATCGAGCAGTTTTTGAGATTTCAGGCGGGAGATCAGGGCCAGGGCCTCGTCCATTACAAGGGGTGCCACTCCAAAGACAGTGTCTCCCAGAACCTCGGCAAAAATGCCTCCCATGCCGCACATGACACAAACCCCGAACTGGGGGTCCCGGATCATCCCGACGATGAGCTCAACACCCCGGGGAACCTGCTCCTGTACGAGAACCGCCCCCTGATGATCCATGGCGGATAAAAGGTCGGCATATACGGCCTGAACCTGTTCTGCAAATCTTATATCCAGACGCACAAGGCCAGCCTCTGTCTTGTGAACCATTCCCCTGGAGATTCCCTTGAGCACAACTGGAAACCCATGGGCTTCGGCTGCCTTTACAGCCTCTCTCACGTCCAAGACCATCTCTTCCCTGACCACGGGAATTCCCCTGGTTTTCAGAATTTCTTTGGAACGGTTTTCATCCAGAACCCCGGTTTCATCGGGTAGAATTTCCGGTAAGAAGGTTGAATCAGAGGTACTGGGGCTTTGCCGGATATGAGTTACAGCTTCATGCCCTGGTTGATAATCCATGAATGCTGCGAGGCACTCGACTGCCCGATGGATTTCGTGGAATACTGGGAGCCCGAGTCGATTCGCCTTGATCTGAAATTCATGAACCGCATTTCGTTCACCGGTGAGCCAGCACACAAGGGGCTTACCCGCAGATTTTGCAATGGAAACCATGAGCTCCATTTCCAGTTCAAGGGCGAATCCCCCCACAAAACTGTGGACAAAAACCCCATCCACATGGTGGTCACGGCATACGGCCTCAAGGCAGGCGCCATAAACGGTTTCAGCGCCATGGATGATTACCCCGGGCCACAGGTCAACCGGGTTGGCTGCTGGCATCCAGTCTGGAAAGACCTTCTGAATTCTCCCCTTGCTCTCCGGGGTAAGATCGGCAAGTTCAAGGCCAAAATCTTCGAAAAAATCCGTGGAAACAATACCGGCACCCCCGCTGTAGGTGAGAACGGCCAGGCGTTTCTTCCCGGGAGGGGCAAGATGGGTAAACGCACCAAAGGTCCGGCAGATGTCCATCATCTGATTAAAATCATTTGCCGCAACAACATTGCACTGGGCAAGGGCACCTTTCACCACGCTGCCGTTGCCGGCAAGGCTTGCCGTGTGACCCATGGCCGCCTCTGCCCCTTTTTCACTCCTGCCTCCCTTGAGCAGCACGATGGGCTTGGTTGAGCGTCTGCACAGATCCATGAACCTCGGGCCGTCCACAATGGATTCCACATAAAGCCCGATCACGGATGTATCTGCATCTGCCATGAGGTATTCAAGGATATCACTCTCATCCACATCCATCTTGTTGCCGATGGAGCAGGATTTGCTGATGCCGATTCCTCCCTGGGTCATCATGTCGATGAGAAAGGCTCCTGCCAGCATCCCGCTCTGCACGATCAAAGAGACGTTTCCAGGGATCATTCCCGCATCCCAGATGATGGGAACCACCGTTGAGAACACCCTTTTGTTGACGGCATCCACAAGCCCCATGCAGTTGGGCCCCCACAGGCGGATCCCGGTTTCAGCCGCAATGTGTGAGAGTTCCTCCTGGAGCTTTCTGCCCGCTTCACCTGCCTCGGCAAACCCGGCTGACTGAATCATGGCTCCAGGAATCCCCCGGCGGGCACAGGCACGGATGGTGGGCACAACCAGGTTTGGGGAGAGAAAAACAACGGCAAGATCAACCGGATCTGGAAGCTCGACAATATCCCCGTAGCAGGTCAGCCCCTCGATCTCCTGATACCCTGGGTTCACCGGATATATTTTTCCATCATACCCTTTGAGCATATTCTTAACGATGAGATTTCCGCCCTTACCAGGGGAAGGTGTTGCACCGACCACTGCAATTGCCCTGGGCTTGAAAAAAAAATCCACAGAAAGCCTCCTTGATTTATGTAAGTTGTAAACAGTGATATCTTGTTTTGGGCGGGGGCACAACTTAAAAAGGCCAGCCCAAGGGTTTTGGCCGGCCTTTTTAAGAAAAGGAGAAAAAAGATGAAATTAACTGTTTTGTTAATCTGGCCATATCTATATGCAAAGGACTTGCCAAACTATCAAATATTCCTGTCAAACTCCGACAAAAAACCATAATTTGCTGTAAACGCATGACATTTTTTACAATGTTGACTAATGAAATAAAACCCCCACGCCATTAACGCCCCGTCAGTTACTTTAAAAAGTTTATTTTTATAAACTTTTTCCGAATCTACTCTTTAGCATAGGACAAACAACATCCTGTAATAAAAAGAAAAACACCAAAAAAACCTCGAGTTTAAAATTATGAACTTTTACAAAACAACAACGGATTGATAGAAAAACGCCCCATAACTTCGAAGAGCTATCGTCTCTTCTTCCTGATGCCCAGGCGCCCCAGGCGGGAGGCAAAGGTTGAGCGGTTAAGGCCTGAACCTCTGGCGGCCCAGGTAATGTTCCAGGAATTTCTTTCAAGCAGGTAAAGGGCATAGGACCGTTCCACCTCAAGCCAGGTGCTGTCACCAAAATCCATCCCCGATGCCAGAGGGGGATCAGGAGGGAGATTAACGGCAGGGCTGTCCGCTACGGTTTCTGACTCATCATCCTTGCCGGAGACCCTGTCAAGATCCAGGAGAATGGCATCCGGATGAATGGTGTCATCGTCGGTTACCACCATCAGATATTTGATCAGATTTTCGAGTTCCCGGATATTGCCAGGCCAGGACCAGGCCGTAAGCCTGCCCATGGCCTCAGCCCCTATCCTTTTTGGAGGCACCCCGGCCTTTAGAGATTCTCTTGCAAGAAAATATTTTACCAGAAGGGGAATATCCTGCCTGCGGTTGCGCAGGGGCGGCAGTTCCACGGGGAGAACGGCCAGGCGATAGAACAGATCCTGGCGAAAGGTGTTTTCCGCAACCATTTTTTTTATATCCCTGTTGGTGGCCGATACGACCCTTACATCCACATGGATCACATCTGTGGAACCAAGGGGTTTAACCTCATTGTTCTGGAGCACCCTTAGAATACTTGCCTGGATGTTCATGGGCATATCCCCGATCTCGTCCAGAAAAACCGTTCCCCCGTCGGCGGCTTCAAACAACCCTTTTTTATCCCGGAGAGCACCGGAAAAGGCCCCTTTTTTATACCCGAAGAGTTCGCTTTCAAGCAGGGTTTCAGGGATAGAGCTGCAATTTTGCACCAGAAAGGGCATGTCCCGACGACGACCTGTGCGGTGGAGCTTATCGGCCACAAGTTCCTTGCCCGTGCCGCTCTCACCGGTGATCAACACGTGAAAATCAGATGCAGCATAGCTTCTCACAAGGGCCATGGTATCCATCAATACCCGGCTCTGGCCCACAATCGGCGTCTCTTCCCGGTACTCCTTCAGGGCGATTTTAAGACCCTCGGCCTCCTCTATCTTTTTCCGGTAGAGGACGGCATTGCCAAGGGCAATGGATCCGACATCCACGAGGTTTTGGAGGTGTTCAAGATATCCCTTGTCAAGGTTGATGAGATGTTTCTCTGGGGTGGTGTCTATGACCTGCACCGCCCCGTAAACAGAGCGATCCCTGAGGAACAATGGAAAACAGAGAATCAGACTGCTCTTTACCCTGAGGTTCTCCTCCAGCCTCTTGAAATGACGTTCGTCGCTTCCAGGGTCGGAAACCGCCATTTTTTCATTCTCCATCACCCAGCCCACAATGCTCGGATGGTCGGCACTTATGGAGGCTCCTTTGATGCTCTCAGATTCTGCCCCTGCGGCCTCGATACAGTGGTAACGGTCATCTTTTTTGATCCAGATGGAGCCCCGGTGGACATTCTGAAGCTTTAAAAGGGTGTTGAGAAATTTTTCCTGGAGAATCCCGGGGTCGAGTTCTCCGGCAAAAGATTTGAACAGATCAAACGAGGTTGTTTTCATTTTTCCTTTCACCTGAAAATTACAGTGAGTTAAAGACTTGGAAACAAATCATTTCCAATTTCCTAACTCATTGAATAGGGGTCCACATCGATGCCGACGGCAACGTCCCTGTCGGCAAAGACTTTTTTTTCGGCCAGCATGGCACGGACAAGGCGGTTGAGAAGGATTGCCCGGGAACTCTTCAATAGAATCTGCCACCTGTAGCGCATGGCTATCTTCGGAATACCCGCCTCTATGGGGCCGAGGATCTGAACAAGGCGGCCGTTCTCACCGTCCTGATCAAGCAGACGTTTGCAGGTTTCACCCACAAAAAGGGCATGGGCCTTGACCCGATCCTTGTCTGCGCCCGATATTTTCAGCTGGATAATCCTGGACAGGGGAGGATAGGCAAGCCCCCTTCGAAAGGGCATCTCCTTCTGGTAGAACTCGACAAAATCCTGGTTTCTAGAAGCCTCAATGCTGAAGTGATCCGGGGTGTAGGTCTGCATGATCACCCTCCCCTTTCGATCGCCCCGGCCTGCCCTTCCCGCCACCTGGGCCAGGAGCTGGAAGGTCCTTTCCCCGGCCCTGAAGTCTGGAAAGTTCAACGAAAGGTCCGCACAGATAACCCCGACCAGAGTAATAAAGGGAAAATCATGGCCCTTGGCGAGCATCTGGGTGCCAATGATGACATCAACGGTTCTATGCTTCACCTTCTTCAGGATGGAGACCATGGCACCCTTTTTAGCGCTGGTATCCTGGTCAAGCCTTGCCACCCTTGCCTCCGGGAAGAGCGTCTGGAGCATACTTTCGATGCGTTCCGTGCCAAATCCCAGGGGCTTGATCCGTTTAGCACCGCACTTGGGACAGGGGGTGTTCATGGATATGGAAAACCCGCACAGATGGCAGCGGAACTGGTTTGTGTCCATGTGAAGAGTCATGGTCAAATCGCAGAACCTGCATTTTACAGGCTCGTTGCAGGACTGGCACACGGGATAGGTGGCAAACCCCCGGCGATTTAAGAAAATAAGGGCCTGCTCCCCCCGTTCAAGGCACTGGCCGATACCCCTTGCGAGCTCAGGGGTGATGATCCTCTCTATTCCACGAAAGTCCTTGTACCGCTTGAGATCCACAAGCTCGATTTCGGGCAGGGGATTCTGGTTGACCCGGCAGGTCAGCTTCAGCTCCTTGAAGCGTCCCTCGCACACGTTGTAATAGGACTGAACGGACGGGGTTGCAGACCCCAGAACTACCGGGATGTTATCGATTCTGGCCCGGACAACGGCGATATCACGGGCGTTGTAGCGAAGGCCGGTCTCCTGCTTGTAGGAGGTGTCATGCTCCTCATCCACAATGATTATTCCCAGGCGGTTGATGGGGGCAAATACCGACGACCGAACCCCGATCACAATGACGGCGTCACCGATCATGATCCGGTTCCACTGGTCAAGGCGTTCCCCCATGGTGAGACCGCTGTGGAGCACGGCTATCTTTTTCCCGAACCTTGCCCTGAAGCGTCGTTCGGTCTGGGAGATTAGGGAAATTTCGGGCACCAGGACGAGGGCCCCCTGACCCCGGTCCAGGACCTCGGTCACAAGGCGCATGTACACCTCTGTCTTGCCGCTGCCCGTTACGCCGGCGAGAAGATACCTGGAAAACCCCTTATCCATCTCAGACACCACCTGAGTTACGACCTCTGCCTGCTCGTCCAGAAGCTTAGGCGGCACGTCCGGGTCCACCGGATCACCAAGGGGGTCCCTGAACACCTGGCGCTCACCGATCTCAAGAAAACCATCCTCCATAAGGAGATTGACAAGTCTCGGGGCCGTTGGCACCTCCTGTTTAAGAAGGGTCAGGGAGATCTCCCCCTTTTCCCGAACTATATTAAGTATCTCTTTCCGCTTGGCCGAAAGCCTCTTCCCGGTTTCCGGCTGCCCGGTGGATGAGATAAACTTTTCGGTCTTCATCTGAATCTGATCTTTCTTCAGCCGTGCTGCCTGCTCAATCACCCCCCGTTTAAGCAACCGGCGCACAAGGGCCGAAGAATTTTTCCCCCTGGCTTTGATGCTTTTGACCGAAACCGCTCCTTTTTTCTTCAACAGCGCAACGAACTCCTGCTCTTCCGGGGAGAGAAGGGAAAGGTCAGGCTGCTCATCCCCATTTTCTGCAAGGGATATAAACGAAACATCATACCGGTTCAGCCCCTTTGGAAGGGCTGCCTTGATCACCTCCCCCAGGGGGTGAATGTAATAGTCGGAAACCCATTTAAAGAGTTCGATCATGGTGGGGTGAAAAAGGGGGGCCTCATCCAGAACATCGTGGATGGGCTTTGTCTTGAATCCGCTCGTTTCAAGGCTCGGCCCAAGAACGTAACCCGTGACCCTGCGGTTTCCAAAGGGAACAAGCACCCGCATACCCGGGGCAGTCTCCCCAGCAAGGGCCAAAGGGAGCTCATATACAAAGGTTCCGTGGACAGGAAGGGCAACGGCTACCTCAATGCAATTCTGATTTTTCATTCATCTCTTTCACCACAAAACCATGAAAATATCAACAGTACACTCTGGATATTTGCCATAATCCCGCTCCTAACCGGCAGTTTTCGTGCTTCCCTGTACCCGCCAGGGATGAACATCAGGGCAAATATCCAGACCTCATTCATTTTTTCTTGACTGGGGGGCCTGTTTTTTCATATGTTTACGGGATTTATCGATCAATCTCCATTAACCCATTGAGAAAAGGAGAAAATATGCCTGTTTACGTGGAAGATCACCCCCTCATAAAGCACAAATTAGGACTTATGCGGCAAAAGGACATTACCACCAAAGACTTCAGGAATCTTGCATCCGAGGTGGCAAGGCTGCTCACCTATGAGGCGACCAAAGACATGGAAACCGAAGTCGAAACCATCGAAGGGTGGGCAGGACCGGTTCAGGTCGAGCGGATCAAGGGGAAAAAGATCACCATTGTACCTATCCTCAGGGCAGGCCTTGGAATGATGGACGGGGTTATAGACCTTATCCCGTCTGCAAAGGTCAGTGTAGTCGGCTTTTACAGAAACGAGGAGACCCTGGAGCCGGTTCAATACTACGTCAAAATGGCAAGCGCCATGGACGAACGCATCGCCCTGATCCTGGATCCCATGCTGGCAACAGGAGGCACGCTCCTGGCCACCATTGAACTGCTCAAGAAATCCGGATGCACCAGAATCAAAGGCCTCTTTATAGTTGCCGCCCCGGAAGGCATTAAAAAGATCCAAAAGGCCCACCCGGATGTGGATATCCATGTGGCTGCCATTGATGAACGCCTCAACGAGGTTGGTTACATCATTCCCGGCCTGGGAGATGCCGGAGACAAAATATTCGGCACCAAATAACCGGTACCAAAGCCCCCCCCACAAGGTAACAGGCACGGACAACTTGCGACCATAAAGAACAACATAACTCCTCTGATTAAAGACTATGTCAAGCCACAAAGGGCGACCGCAAGGGAAGCCCCTACACCTCGGCCTGTTTAAGCGAGACCGCCATAGGGAACCATTAAACTACCCACTGCCCACTGCCTGCTGTCCACTATACAATGGAACTTTTTATCCCCGATAGTGCAGGGCAAGACCCTTGAGGAAATTTCTCAAGAACTGATCTCCGCACACCTTGTAGTTCTTATGATCGGGTTTGCGAAACAGGGCCGAAAGCATTGACTTTGAGACATCCTTCCCGGCAAGCCTGAATATTGCCATCATATCGTCATCCTTAAAGTTAAGGGCTATCCTCAGCTTCTTTAGAATGAAATTGTTTGTCAAAGGCTCGGAAGGCGGTTCAACCTTTCCCCAGGGCCCGCTTCTTTCTCCCCGCTCATAAACGATTAATCCGTTGAGAAACGCCTCAAGCGAACTATCCTCCAGGGGTTCATACCCCTGTTCATCCGGCCCCAGAAGCCTTGCACGCATCCATTCCAGGGTAGCGCTCTCGCCCGCCAACCCCAGAATGGCCACCATTTTTGCATCACCTATGTCCATGGCATACCTGAACATTCGGAGTATATCGTTGTTTGTCATCCTTTTTCCCTTGCATAAAAAATCATAAATTGAACCTGGGCCTCCACCCTGATCCTAGGGGATATATCAAAATTCTGGTTTTAGCTCCAGCTATAGTATGACTTGACACAAGGATGTATTTGTTTAACAAAAGGGTATGAAAATAATCCCAACCTATGAAAAAGGGCGTGACACTCTGGAAAATTTCGATCTTTCCCATGGGGAGCACCGTTTTCTGACGATCCAAAACCTGGACAGAACCTTTGCCTCCACGGTTATCAAAAAAGGGTTTGCAACACAACATCAGGTCTCCCTGGCCATGGAAGAGCAGAGGCGAGCGTTCAAAAAGCACAGAAAACTCAACCTCCTGGGAGACGTGATGGTGAACATGGACTTTTTGATCCCCGGGCAGCGGAACCTCATCCTGGTAGAGCAGCAAAGAATGGAAGAGGCAGAAAACCAGACTGAACAAGAGACAGGAATCGATGGGCTGACCGAAAACCCAATCAGCGTCACGGTATCTTTGGATGCCATGGAAGCCTGGGCCCATATTTCAGACACAGAAGGTTCACCACCTTCCCTTGCCCAGATAAAGGAGTCCCTGGGAAAAAAAGAGATTGTCCACGGGATTCTTAAAGCTGAACTCCTCCAGTGCTGCCTGGACAAACGAATGCCCCGCTTCATCCTGGCAAAGGGAGATCTTCCGGTCGTTGCAGGAGGAACAAGGTTAAAATATCTGTTTGACCCCAGGGAACAATCCGCCAGGGTAGATCGGGGGTCTCCCCTGGCTGAGATGGTGAAGATCGAACAGGGTGTCCCGGGCAGGGATGTTTTTGGCAATACCTTCGTCAGGGAGCTTGTCCACAGAAAAGAGCCGTCTGTTTTCAACTGCGGGCGAGGAGCGAGAATCGCAAGGGATCGCACCGGGGTTTTTGCAGGTACAAACGGGACCCCGTTCCTATCCATTCTCGGCCAGCTCAGAGTATTCCCAGCCGTAAACGTCCTGGATGATGCCGACATGAGATTCGGCGTCATCGAGACCCATGCGGCCCTGGCGGTTTCCGGCATCCTCACCGGGGCATACCCAGTAAAGGCTGGAACGGTAACGGCCGGGGAGATAAGGGAGACACGCCTTGAGAGTCTCGGAGACATAACCGTTGCCATCGGCATAACCAATGCCGTCATCAACACCCAGGGCAGCATCCGTGCACGCTACATACACAATTGCACCATTGAGGCCTTTGGAGATGTGATCGTGGAACACGAGATCCTGGACTCGACCATCACCATCGGCGGTCGATGCCTTTCGCCCAAAGGCCGGATCATCGCCTCCACCATATCGGCAAGGCAGGGGGTGACGGCCGGAAGCGTGGGAAGCGACGTGACCGAACCCTGCCACATCAGTGCGGCGAGGGAAGAACACCTGATAGTGGAACTTCAAAGAGTCGAAACAGAAATCGACCTTGCCCGGCAAGCACTCCACCTCCTTGAAAAAAACATCAAGGAGATGGATTACGGCATTGCTGGGATTTTTAAAAAGATGGTCCACCTCAAGCGCCTCTATGACAGGGCAAGGGCTGAAAAAACCCGCCATCAGTCTGAATCATGCCCCGAGTCAGACGAGGAGATTTCCCAAACAAAGCCCCTGATAGCGGGACTTGACAAGAAACTCGCATCTATTTTGAATTTTTTAAAGGAGCTGGACCGTCGAAAAAAGACCATGGAGCAGGCCCTGGAGCTACTCAAAGAGAAAAAAACCGTGGCAGAACAAAAAATGATTCCCAGGGTTCAAGCCCTTGAACGAAAAAGATTTCGTCTACTCGACTGGAATCGACAAAGTCAGGGAGTTGCAGAAATCAGCGTCAACGGTTCCATGGCCCAGGGGACCCACCTCGCCGGGCCGTTCAGTTCAACCGTCCTCAAAGAAACATACCGCAGGGTAACATTTACTCAAACCCGACGTCCGGGAAGCGTGGAAAAATTTGAGTTCACCTGTAAAAAAATACCCCTGGGCAGATAAGCCTGTTCCACCTGCCTATTTCTGCTGAACCATTTAATCTGCGCTCCTGAGCAGAGCTGCTGCCGTGTCAAGCATCCGGTTGGCATATCCCCACTCGTTGTCAAACCATGTCAGAATTTTTACAAGGTTACCGCCGCTGACCCGGGTCTGGCAGCCATCCACCACGGACGATCTTGAATCATGATTGAAATCGCACGAGGCAAGGGGCTCTTCCGTGTAGCCGAGGATACCCGACAGCCGCCCGTGGGTGGCACGGCTCAGAACCTCATTCACCTCAATAACGCAGGTCTCCTTCGCCATCACCATGGTGATGTCAAGGGCAGACACATTGATGGTTGGAACCCTCATGGATACCGCCTCAAACCGTCCTGAAAGCTCGGGAAGAATTCGATCGATTCCCCTGGCAAGCTCCGTATTAACGGGAATGATCGACTGGCCGGCGCACCGGGTTCGCCGAAGGTCGTGGTGGTGATAGGCATCGATAACCGGCTGGTCGTTCATGACCGAATGAATGGTGGTGATGATTCCCGATTCAATGCCCAGGGCCTGATTCAGCACCTTGAGCACGGGGACACCAGCGTTGGTGGTACACGAGGCATTGGAGATGACCCGGTGGCGGGATTTCAAGATGTGGTCATTAATACCGTAGACTATGGTGGCGTCCACATCATCTTCAGCCGGCTGGGAAAAGATGACATGCCGGGCTCCGCTCCTCAGGTGACCTTCGGCCCGTTCCCTTTGGGTAAACGAACCCGTACATTCCAGAACCACGTCCACCCCGAGTTCCTTCCAGGGAAGGCGCTCGATATCAGGTTCATGGATAAGCCGGATGGGGGTGTTGTTCACATAAAGGTCGGCGCCCGAGATGCCTACCTCCCCCGTAAACCTTCCGTGGGTGGTGTCGTACCTCGTCAAGTGGGCCATGGTTCTGGCATCGGCGAGTTCATTTATGGCCACGATCTCAAGGGTCCTGAAATGGTGGGACTCGTAAAGGGCTCGAACTACGGAACGTCCAATTCTTCCATATCCGTTGATGGCAACTCTGTAACCCATATTTCCTATGCTTTCTCCAAAACAATCGTTAAAAAAGGTCGAATACCATATATTTCCAAGATTGTCACGGGTGAGGCTGCTAAAATCAGCAAATCCTTTACAAGACACCGGTATTAGGCGTATAAATCCCGGATATGGAGAACGTCAAAACAATCAAAAGCTGGAATACCGCCGGGATGACCCGGGCCGGTGATGCTCCCCTGGGAGTTTTTGACTCGGGTGTGGGCGGGATTTCCGTGCTGAGATGGATCCGCTGTCTGCTTCCCCGGGAAAATCTCATCTACGTTGCCGACAAGGGGTATGCCCCCTATGGGAACAGGTCTTCAGACTACGTCCGTGAAAGGGCTGTCTGCCTTACCCGGTTCCTTGTGGAAAAAAAAGCCAAGGCCATTGTGGTGGCCTGCAACACGGCAACGGTAAACGCCATCACAACCCTGAGATCCATGTTTGACCTCCCCTTTATCGGCATCGAACCAGGCGTCCGCCCGGCCCTTTACGCCACCCGTTCCGGGGTGATCGGTGTCCTTGCCACCACAGAAACTTTAAAAAGCCCCTCTTTCAAGAACCTGATCAACCGCTTTTGTAAGGATGTCAGGGTGGAGGTCCAGGAGTGTCCCGGCCTCATGGAACAGGTGGAATCCATGGCATTTACCACCCCTGAGACCCGGGAGCTTCTTGGGCGCTACCTTGCTCCCCTGCTTCAAAAGGGTGCTGACACCATTGTGCTGGGATGTACCCACTACCCCTTTCTTGTTCCCCTTGTACAAAAAATGGCAGGCCCGGAAATCAGAATCATAGAGACCGGCGAGGCAGTATCCCGTCAAGTGGTACACATCCTCACCCAGAGAGATCTTCTGACCAACAGGACCACACCCGGATCTACGGCTTTCTGGACAAGCGGTGACTGCGGCATCAAAACGGTCATCTCCCATCTGTGGGGAGAACCCGTAACCGTTTCCCCCTTAGGCCCTTGCCAAATCCCCGGTTGAGGCGTATAAAAGTCCCTTTGCACCACATGAACAAGAGGAAGAACTGCCATGATCTATTTAAAATTACTGTTCACTGCCATCTTCTGGGGAGGCACCTTTGTTGCGGGGAAAATCCTTGCGGGCGATGTAAACCCCCTGGATGCCGCCTTTATCCGTTTTTCAATTGCCTCGATCTTCCTCATTGTGATAACAAGAAAACTTGAAGGAAGGCTTCCAAGGGTACAAAAGCGACAGATCATTCCCCTGATTCTGCTGGGTTCCACAGGGGTCTTTGCATACAACGTCCTGTTTTTCACAGCCTTCCACCACATCAATGCGGGCAAAGCAGCCCTGATCATCGCAACCAACCCCATCATCATCAGCCTGCTGTCAGTCCTTTTTTTCAAAGAACGACTGGACCTGATCAAGGGTCTTGGCATTCTCCTGTCGGTCACCGGCGCCATGGTTGTCATTTCCAACGGCCATATAACCGATGTTGTAAGCTATGAAATCGGCAGGGGTGAGATCCTCGTATGCGGCTGCGTTGCAAGCTGGGTGGCCTACTCCCTCATTGGAAAGTCGGTCATGGGCAGCCTTTCCCCCCTTGCCGCAGTTTGCTACTCTTCAATAATCGGCACCGTTTTTCTGGGATTGGCCTCCGTCTTGAACGGCGACCTTGCCGCCATTGGCACCTGGTCAATGATCGACTGGTTCAGCCTGTTCTACCTGGGATTTTTCGGCACGGTGCTCGGGTTTTTATGGTACTACGAGGGAATCAGGGCCATCGGTCCCATGAAGGCGAGTGTATTTATCAACTTTGTACCCATCTCCGCCATTACCTTTGCCTGGCTCATCCTGGACGAGCCCATAACGCCCTCACTTGCCCTGGGGGGGTTGCTCGTAATCTCGGGCGTCTATTCCACCAACGCCTCCAGGGTTATCAAACAGGCCTTTAATATGAAAAACCGTTCAACCATGAAATAAGATATTCGGCTACAGATTTGATGACTTTATAAGTAGATAGGCCAACACTGTCATCTATGCAGTAATAGCCGCCTTTGAGATTGTATAAACGCATGAGATGCAGTGCATAAAGATGTTCCATTTCAGGAGTTGAAAATTTTGCATGGGAAAAAAATATGATAATGTGCTGACACATTTTTCCCCAAACCACATACGATTAATTGCAGAAAGACTAAATTGTCCTCCCAGCACCAATGCTGTTCCAACTAATGTCAAATTATTGAACTGAGCATTGATCAGGGCGGGCTGAAGAAATGACCCTTCAACAAATTGATGTCGCAGCAAAAAAGCGAGGTATGTCAAGATCATCTTTTCTCGTTCATGCCGCACAAAATGTAATTCAATCGAACCACGCGCAAGTCTCCATTTGAAATCGAATTTCAGGGACCTAACGGTGAGCTAACCTGCCAGGGCGATAACCTCACAGGAAACCGATGACCTGACACCTGGTCAGGTTTAGCGCTTGGTTCGGCGATGTTTAGCAATTCATACCAAACGAGTGCGCCATTTCTGTGGGTTCTGGGATGCATGAAAAATACTGTAGACGGTCACCTTCCCGGAAAAGTATTCGTAAAAGATAGCGTACGGAAATCGCCTCACCAATGCCCGACGATACTCCTCGTGAACCTTAGCGTGGAAATCACCTGGATACAGGCATCCACGCAGTAGAGAAACTCTTCCCCCAGACCAGGTCGACGAAATTCGTACCAACAATATGCCTCATCAGCGTCCTGTTGTGCCTCTGGAGCGATTATTAGTTCAGCGACCATACCGACTCCGAACTCTTCGTTTTACATCTTCCCACGAAAGCCCCGAAGCTGGGTTGTTCCTCAAGTTAGTCTTTCGACGAGCCAACTCCTCTTTTTGCCATTCATGCATAGGAACCTCTGATGGGGAAGCCGCCAGATCGTCCCAGAGATCTTCCACCAGTTGAAGCTTCTCTGATGAACTAAGGTCAAATATAGAAACTGTATTTAAATTCATTGTTACCTCCTGATAACAGCACAATCCCAACGTTCAAATTGATTGTTTTAATTGCCAACCTGCAAGCTACATTCTGTCCGCCGAACAGTGTTAATAAGTGAAAGTTTTCCATGCTATTGATTCTATAGGCAGCCTGATTTTCCACATATTTAGGATATGAAACGAATAAACATGTAAAACTTTTCCACTTATGACATTTCAAGCTGTATTTTTCCACCTATTGCGATACAATCAACTTAAATATGGAAAGTCAATTAAAACCTTATCCCAATCCAAAATCAAAACTAATGGATCAGGTTCGTGAGGTTCTACGACACTGCGACACCATCATTATGCCTATCGGACTGAACAGACCTATTGTGCCAATGAATATTGCGGTATATCCGGTTTTTCGGTAGTAACACCCATCCACGCAATCCCAAGGCCCTTCATGTGGAGCGTTTTTTGTCGGATTTGGTGGTTAGAGGTGAGGTGTCTGCATCCACCCAGAGCCAGGCACTGAATGCCATTGTTTTTCTTTATCCTGAGGTTCTTGATCTCCCTTTAAAAGGAAAAATTATGCTCACGCATTGATGGCAAAAACCATGTATGGTTCAGGCCTGGGGTTCATGGGATGTGTAAGGCTTCGCATCAAAGATGTTAATTTTGACCGCAAACGAACTCGCTTGATTCGCCCCTGAAGGAACGAGGTTGCGCCTCATCATTTTTCAAGGCAGCCTGTATTTTCCAATTCGGTCGTTTGCCAGGGTTCCAAGGTAGAGATGACCTTCATACTCCCTGGCAGAGCTGATCCCTGACAGGTGTTTCCCGCTTGGATCATGCAGGCTCTGGAGAATTTTTCCCTGTTCGTCCAGGGCCAGCACCAGGCCGTAAGCCTCAGGTTCGGGCCACAGAAAACCGGGGATTTTGGAGAGTTGAGCTTTTACAAAGGGATAGGGGTGGATGCTGTCCAGGGCTTTGTTTCGGACGGTAAAAAGGGCAAGCCAGAATTTTCCATTACCGTTGCTTGAAATATTGTCGGGAAATCCCGGCAGATTATCGATAAAAACTTCCCATGTCCCTGCTGCCGGTCCCTTCAACCAATACCGTATAACCCTGTAACGATAGGTCTCGTTGATTAATACAAAATCTTCTTTATCGGACAGAGCCACACCATTTGCGAAGTACAGCCCCTTCAACAGAACCCTGACCTCGCCACTGACTGGATCATAGCCCATGAATCTGCCATGGGGTTTTGATTCCAGAAGATCGTAAAGATGTTCATCCGGGCCATATTTTGAACTTGAATCGGTAAAGTAAACTGTACCGTCCCGGGCAACATCCAGGGCATTGGTGAACTTAAAGGAAACACCGTCCGCCGAGGTTAAAAGAACCTTAATCTGTCCCGTGGGATCAATGGAGAGCAAACCCCTCAGGGCATCGCACACAATCAGATTTCCATGGTTGTCAAACTCAAGGCCCAGGGGGCAGCCCTGGGTTTCGGTAAAGTTTTCCAGGGTTCCGTTTCTAAGAAGCCTCTTGATCTTTCCATCCCTGGTTCCCCCATAAATTCGGCCTTGACTGTCCATGGCTATATCTTCTGGACCATTGATCTTTCCGTCGGCTAAAAATTCAGCCTCGCTCAAAAGAGTGTTGGGGGCAAGGGTGCCTGTGGGGGGTGGGGGGTAGGCAGGAATATAGGCAGCAGGATCAATGGGCGGAGACTGGAGCAGGAAAATTGCGATGATGATTGCCAGAAATCCACAGATGCCGACAATTGTTTTTTTCATGTTTTGACCTTCGATCCTCAGCAATTCTATGGAGAGATCAATCCCCCTCAAATTCTACAATGGAAAAGATCCTGTGACCGTTGAGCCGGGACCTGCCCTTCAGGTCGGGCAGTTCCACAACAAAGGCGCACTCGATAATGATTCCGCCGATCTTTTCCACAAGCTTAACCGTAGCCCCGATGGTGCCGCCCGTGGCTATGAGATCGTCCATGATAACCACCCGCTCCCCTTTTTTGATGGCGTCCTCATGGATCTCAAGGGTATCCTGACCATACTCGAGGCTGTAGGGTTCGCTGATGGTTTTGTGGGGCAGTTTTCCCTTTTTCCTGACAGGAACAAACCCCACATGGAGCTGGTGGGCCAGGATGGCGCCAAATACAAAACCCCTGGCGTCGATGCCCACCACCTTGTCGATGGCCATGCCTTTATAGCGGTCAAAAAAGATGTCCGTAGTTTTCCGGTTAATGTCAGGGTTCTGCATCAGGGTGGTAATATCCCTGAAGGTAACACCCTTGATGGGCCAGCCCGGTATTGATCGTATGCTGTTTTTTATAATATCCATATGTTTCACCCTGTTATTATTTTTATAAAAAACTCCCGCCGAGGTTGCCGCCGCAAAGGGCGACCGCAGGGGATCGCCCCTACACTGGACCCGGCTTATTTTACCATTTTTCAGCTATCCTGCCACCTGTTTCCTACTTTCTAGGACTGTGTTTCAACGCCGTGACAGCTGCAATTAAAAGGGACTTGACCCGCTCTGCATTGTTGTTGAACACCCCCATTACCTCCTCCCAGGAGACTGGCACCTCATCCTCCTTCCAGCAGTCATAGTCCGTTGCCATGGCAACGGCTCCATAGGGAATGGACGCCTCACGGGCAAGGGCAGCCTCCGGAGCGATGGACATATTGATCACATCCCCTCCCAACATCTGGAACATCCTTGACTCGGCCCTGGTGGAAAAACGGGGGCCTTCGATGGTCACAACTGTTCCCCTGGGGTGGACCCTGGCATTCTGGGCTATCGCAGTATCAAAGAGGATTTTCCTCAACCTTTCGTCAAAGGGATCGGCCATGGGCGCATGGACCATGCCCTTTTCAAAGGATTGGTGAAAGGTGTTCTTCCGCAGCCGTGTAAAGTCGATGAACTGATCCAGAACCACAAAGTCTCCCCGCCCGATCTCCTGTTTCAGGCTGCCGCAGGCCGTGGTTGCAAGAATGTCAGTCACACCCTGTTCCTTGAGGGCCATGATGTTTGCCCGGTTGTTTACCCCGCTTGGGGTTATAGTGTGGCCCTTGCCGTGGCGGGCAAGGATAACCACATCCACCCCTCCGATCTTACCCAGGGTAAGAAGGGATGACGGTTCTCCATAATCGGTTTTAACCGTTACCCTTGTTGCGTCATCAACTATTCCAGGGTCGTCCATTCCAGACCCGCCAATGATTCCAACCTTTACCATAGATCCTTCTCCCGCCATGGGATTATTGCCAAATCCCCTTAATTTTCTGATTAAAAACAAGGATGTTTATGTTCTCCATTGGTTTTATAGAAAGGCTTATCCCATGTCAAGAAAAGACCCGGCAAAGCCACGGTGAATTCATTCTTATCGTCAATCCATCAATATTAGGGCCTCAGGGCGCCAAATTATTTTACCACGAAGAACACGAAGAGCACGAAGATTCCCTTCCTTCGTGGCCTTCGTGTTCTTCGTGGTTTTTTAAAAAAATCATCCTGGCACATTTCAAGGCTGCTGCTGAAAAAACCAGCAGAGCATGGCATTCTTTTTTATCTCTAACAGAATAACTTTACCCTGCCGGCAAAGCAATTCTAATTTTGATTTTGAAATAGAGGCGACATTTATGCGAATCCCACCAAAGCAACCCCCGACGTTTTCCGTTCCGGTCAGGGAAACCAAAGGGTGGGGAATCATATTTATCGTTGACCATAAACCCACAGTGCTATTATGATGACCGCAAATCCCAGCCCATAAAGGAGAGAACGATGATAGTGGACAACCAGCAGATGCGGCCCATATGGTTTGACCAGGAGAAAAAAGTTGCAAGGATTATCGACCAGAGAATGTTGCCCCACAGGCTGGTCCTGGCCGATCTCAACACCGTGGACGATGTGATCCACGCCATTGGGGATATGCTGGTCAGGGGAGCGCCTCTGATCGGTGCCACCGGTGCCTTTGGTGTATACACGGCCCTTGCCCGGGACAGGGAATGCAGCGACGAACATCTGATTCTTGAATGCAGCCGCATAAAGGCAGCCCGCCCGACGGCCGTGAACCTTGCATGGGGGGTTGACCGGGTGCTATGGGCCTGCCTCCGATCTGATAAAGGTATGGGAAATGGCTCTGGCAAAGGGAGGGACCGCCTCGGGACTGCCTTGAAAGAAGCCCTGGCCATTGCGGAAGAAGAGGCGAAAAACTGCAGGCAGATCGGCCTTCACGGGCTTTCCATCATCCAGGATATCAGCCGGCAAAAAGGGAGGAAACCCGTCAACATCCTTACCCACTGCAATGCAGGCTGGCTTGCCTGCATCGAATACGGAACCGCCACAGCCCCCATGTATGCGGCTTTTGACCGGGGCATCGACATTCATGTGTGGGTGGATGAAACCCGGCCCCTGAACCAGGGCTCGAGGCTCACGGCCTGGGAACTCGGCAAACACGGCATCAAACACACCATTATCACGGACAATGCAGGGGGCCACCTCATGCAGCACAGGATGGTGGATCTTGTGATCGTTGGCAGCGACAGAACCACCCGAAGCGGGGATGTGGCCAACAAGATCGGCACCTACCTCAAGGCCCTTGGGGCAAAGGACAACGACATCCCCTTTTACGTGGCTCTGCCATCGTCCACCATCGACTGGGAGATTGACAACGGCATCATACAGATCCCCATTGAAGAACGGGACCCCCGGGAAATCCAGTATGTCCAGGGCCTTGACAGGAACGGCAATATTGTGGAAGTCCTGGTACCGCCCGCAACGAGTCCCGCCGCCAACCACGCATTTGACGTTACGCCTTCAAGACTTGTTACCGGCCTTATCACCGAACGGGGTATCTGCAAGGCTAACCGGGAAGAAATCCTGGCCCTTTTCCCGGAAAAGGAGGGATAAAAACTTTTCCCTTGACTTATGAGGGCAAAAATCGTTTAAATTTGCCATGCTGACTGAAACGGAAAAAAAAGTAATTTCGGCCCTCCAGGGAAACATGCCTGTCTGTGAACGCCCATATCAGGCCATGGCCCAGACCCTCGGCATGTCTGAGGATGAGGTGATTGCGACTGCCAGAAACCTCCACGAACGGGGTGTGATCCGGCGGTTTGGGGCAACCCTCAAGCACCAGAGATCAGGCTATAAGGCCAATGCCATGGTGGCCTGGAAGGTAGATGAACAACGAGTCGAAGAGGTGGGGCCAGCCATGGCAGCCTTTGATGAGGTGACCCACTGCTATCGAAGAAACCCGACGGACACCTGGCCCTACAATCTGTACACCATGATCCACGCCTCTGATGAGGCCTCCTGCCACGCCATTGCCCACAAGATATCAACGACCGTAGAGGTCACTGAGTACACCCTGCTGTTCAGTCGCCAGGAGCTTAAAAAGACCTCCATGCGTTACTTTGACTGACCGAAGACCCGAAACTCCCCACGTATTGTGCGTGAACCCATGGATCCACGACTTTGCAGCCTTTGATTTCTGGGCAAGGCCCCTTGGACTTCTCACCCTTGCCGCCATCCTGAGGGAAAACCGTGTACGGGTTACCTTCATGGACTGCCTTGACAGGTTCCATCCCCGTGCTGGATCTGGAACAAGGATCTATCCGGACGGTCGGGGACCCTACCGGAAAACCGAAATCCCAAAGCCAGCCGCCCTGAACGAAGAGGCCCCGGGCCGATACTCCCGGTATGGAATAGATCCTGAATGGTTCCGGGCGGATTTAAGGCAAATGGAGAGACCTGATCTCGTGCTTGTCACCTCCCTCATGACCTACTGGGCAGGCGGCGTAAGGGAAACCATTGCAACGATCAAAGAGATTTTCCCCGAAACCCCGGTGGTTCTCGGCGGCATCTACGCCACCCTCATGACCGGCCACGCCGTGGCCCTTTCCCTGGCCGACGAGGTGGTGCCAGGGGCAGGAGAACAAAAAATCGGGGAGATTGTTCGTCGCCATACTGGCTTTTCGTTTACGCCCAATCCAACCTTTGATACTCTTGACGACCTTGACACCCTTCCCCTTCCGGCCCTGGACCTTGTCACAAACCTGACCCATGCACCGCTGCTCACCACCAGGGGATGCCCCTTTGCCTGTGAATACTGTGCCTCCTCATTTCTTGAACCCCGATTCAGGCGAAGATCCCCGGAATCCATCGTCCAGGAGATCCGACACTGGAACAATCTGCGGGGGGTTAAAAACTTTGCCTTTTACGACGACGCCCTGCTCATAGATTCAGCCACCCACGCCATTCCCCTTTTTAAGGCCATCATCGAGTTGGATATGAACCTTGCCTTTCACACCCCAAATGCCCTGCACATCCGTGGGATCACACAGCAGACGGCAACGCTGATGTTCAAGGCGGGATTCAAATCCATCCGCCTGGGACTTGAAACAACAGATTTCTCCAGGACAAGGCGTCTTGACCGAAAGGTTGATGCCAACGAATTCCACCGTGCAGTAACCCTGCTGAAAAAGGCCGGATTCAAACGAGGTCAGATTGGGGCCTATCTTTTATGCGGGCTGCCCGATCAGAAGAAAGAGGATGTTGAAAACTCGATCTTTGAGGTAAAAAAAAGCGGCATCACACCTGTCCTTGCCTTTTACACACCCATTCCCCACACCCCCATGTGGGAGAGGGCAAAAAAATCATCCAGGTTTGACCTTGACAAGGATCCTGTTTTTTCAAACAACGCCCTGTTTCCATGTTTTACAGAAACTATATCCATGGAAACCATTTCGCAATTGAAAAAAATGACAAAATGCCCTATAGAGGATCAGAATCAAGAAAATGTTCCGCTGCTGGTTTAACTAACGATTAAAAAGGTGACATCTTGGATCTATTGGATATTTCCATTCAAACCATCGGGGGCCTGGGACTTTTCATTCTCGGCATGAAAATGATGACCGAAGGGCTTCAAATGGCCGCAGGCCCCAGGATCAAAAGCGTCCTTGGAGCTATCTCTTCCAACCGGTTCCTAGGGTGCGCCACCGGAGCCGGAGTCACGGCGGCTATCCAATCCTCATCCGCCACCACGGTTATGCTCATCGGTTTTGTAGGGGCGGGCATCATGACTCTTGAGCAGGCCGTGGGCGTCATACTCGGTGCCAATGTGGGAACGACCGTTACGGCCCAGATGATCGCCTTTGAACTCACAAACGTGGCCCTTCCGGCCATTGCCATCGGCGTTCCCATGAAGTTTTTTTCCAAAAGGCGACAATACCGCTACATAGGTGACATCGTTCTCGGCTTTGGCCTTCTCTTCTACGGCATGACCGTGATGAAGCTAGGCCTTGCACCCATGAAGGACAACCTTGAATTCATTGCCTTTTTCACAAAATTCTCCACAGACACCTACGGGGGAATTATCCTGTGCGTTGTGATGGGTGCCCTTGTGACCATGATGGTTCAGTCTTCGTCCGCCACGGTGGGTCTCACCATGACCCTGGCCATCCAGGGGCTGATCTCATTTCCAACGGCCATGGCCCTGGTGCTTGGTGAAAACATCGGGACGACCATAACTGCTGAATTTGCCACCATTGGCTCCACAAGCCAGAGCGCCCATCAAACGGCCCGGGCCAACACCCTGTTTAACGTGCTGGGCGTATCCATGGTCGTGCTGCTCTTTAACCCCTTTGTCGATTTAGTCACCTCCATAACCGTGATGATGGGGGCCGCCCCGGTTACCACTGTAAAGAACGGGGAACTTATCAACGCCGGCCGCTACATTGCCAATGGTCACACCATCTTCAATGTCATGAACGCTCTGTTTTTCCTTGTTTTTTTCCCACAGCTCATCCGGATTGCCATTATGCTCTCCCCCAAGGAGAAGAAAAAAGGGCGCTACCAGCTGCCCTCGTTTGATACCCGTTTCATCGACAGCCCCATCGGTGCCCTTGCCAAGGTAAGGGGGGAGGTGATACAGATGGCCGAGTTCACCCATAAAAGCCTCAGACAAACCTGCGAATGCCTCACAGTCAGGGACGATGACCGGCTAGCAGAAAGGGACGCCATCGAAGATCACATCGATGAGATGCAAAAGGTGATCATCAAATATCTGACATCCATCTACCAGGGGGGGGTCAACGAGTCTGAAGCCAACGAGATTTCGGAGTGGATGCGCATCACCAACAACATCGAAAGGATAGGAGACTGCATGGAAAACATCTCCGAAATCCTTGAAAAAGTCTATGAAAACAACTATATTATAAGCTCAGATGCCCAAAACAACCTCGTTACCATCTCCAACGAGGTGGATCATTTTTTTGAGACTGTCATCCTGGAAATGAGCGAACATACCCACACTTACGGTTTCATGGATATAGCCAGGGAGCAGGAGGACCTTATCGACTCGTTGAGGGAAGAAATCCGCAGGAACCACATTGACCGCCTCAGGACAGATTCCTGCTCGGTTGAGGTCGGTGTGTTGTTTATTGCGCTGCTCTCCAACTTTGAAAGAATGGGCGACTATTGTTTTAACATTGCCACCAGCATAGACAGCATACAGTAAAAGGACGCCATGAATGGAACCTCTAGGTGAGATATGATCGTTTTTGACCTTCAATGCATTAATGGCCACACCTTTGAGGGATGGTTTGACGATGGGGAGAGTTTTGCCCTTCAGCAGGAGCAGGACCAGATTCTCTGCCCTGCTTGTGGGACAACAGCCGTGACTCAAAGTCTGTCGCCCATTGCCGTGCGAACATCCCAGGGTTCAGGAGCAAGGGAAAGGGCCAGACAGGATGCAGCACAGGATCTTGCGGCAAGGGTCTCAGAGTTCGTTGAAAAAAATTTTGACAACGTAGGCCCCAACTTTGCCAGGGAGGCCCTTAAGATGCACTATGGCGGAGCTGAACCCAAAAACATAATGGGAACCACAACGACTGAGGAGGACAAAGTCCTTGAAAGAGAGGGCATTGAGGTGATCAAGCTCCCCCGGCCCCCGGAACCCGAGGAAAACCTCAACTGATCCGTATTACCAGAACCCCATCAAAACATCTAAACACATCAAAACATCCAAATGGAGGAGAGCCATGGGCCGGTTTCAAAGGATTACCCCCATCGTTATTTCAGCCTTTTTTTTAATGGGATGCAACACCCTTGACCTGACGGTTAACTTCAAGGCGCTCCACGGCCTTACCCCTGAGGCCCCCGTGATTCTGGACCATACGGTGATTGGCCGGGTTAAGGAGATCCTGCCGCTGAAAAACGGCACCTATCCCACGACCCTTGGAATAAATTCTGACTTCAAGACCCTTGTGACCGACCATTCAACCTTTACCCTGGTACCGGAATACAGGGGCCAGGATCTTATCCCACGGACAATCGTCCTGGTGAACAACAAAACTCCTGGCGGCTCCCCCCTTGGGGACGGTTCCGTTGTAGAGGGGTTCGGCCCAGCAATGATGCCGGAAGTTTCAAACCTGATGAAAAATTTTGCCGAAGGTTTTGAAGCCTTTAAGGATAAAATCGGCAGGCTCCCGGAAACCGATGAGTACAAGCGGTTTGAACAGGCGATTGACGAGCTTAGCCAAAGCATGAAGGAATCGGGAAAAGAGGTTAAGGAGCAGATCAGAAACGAGATCCTGCCAAAGATCGAACAGGAGTTTGAAGCGTTCAAACAAAGGCTCAAGGATCTTCAGAATCAGGATCAGCAGAACCAGGATACCCGGCCCGAGCTTGCCCCCCTGGAGCAAAAGCTCAACAACCTCAGGGAGATATGAAATCCACCCTACTTCTCCTTTTCGATCAACCCTTTAACAAACCAGCGCTGCATGAAAAGAACGACCAGAACGGGCGGCAGCATGACCAGCACGGCCGCCCCAAGGGCCAGGTTCCACTCGGGAAGATCGTCGGCCTGGGGAATGAGATTCTGGAGCCCTATGACTGCGGTTGTCATCTTGGGATTTGTGGTGATGAGCAATGGCCAGAGGTACTGGTTATACCCATATACAAACTCGATTACCACCAGGGCTGCAATGTTTGTCTTTGAGAGGGGAAACAGGATCTTCCTGAAAAAGGTCATGGGCGACGCCCCGTCCATCTTGGCGGCCTCGCAAAGCTCTTCTGGAACGGTCAAGAAAAACTGACGGAACAGGAAGGTGCAGGTGGCGGACGCCACAAGGGGAAGAATTAGCCCCTGGTAGCTGTCCAGGAGCGACCAGTTGAGCATCACCTCCACCTCATGGCCTGCGAACCAGGAGAGAAGACCGTCCATGCGCAGAAAATCCCACATGGGCTGGAGGGGCCCAAGAACGTTGGCCGCAACCTCGTAGGTGGGCAGAATCCTCACCTCCACGGGCAGCATCAGCGTACAGAATACCGAGGCAAAGGCCACAGCCCTGAAGCGATAGTCAAAGTAAACAATGGAAAAAGCGCCGATCATGGAGATGGTAATCTTACCAACGGTGATGCCCGAGGCCATGATAAACGAGTTGAATATCTGGGTGCCAAGATCCCCCCTGTTCCAGGCCTCTCGCATGTTGACAAAGAACTGATCCCCGGGAATAAGAGGCATGGGCACCTGGGACACCTGATCCAGGGGAAGGGTTGCGGCGATCAGGCTGTAGAGGATGGGAAATCCGACGATAAATATGCCCACCATGAGGAAGAGATAGGTAAAAACATCTAAAAGGGGTGTTTTTTCAACCATAATAGTTATCCGGTATATTGTACTTTCTTTTCAACAAATCGAAACTGTAAAAAGGTGATCAGGATAATCAACGACATTAGCACAACGCTCTGGGCAGCTGACGATCCAAGGTTCAACCCGACAAACCCGTCCTGATACACCTTGTAAACCAGGATATTGGTGGAACCGCCTGGTCCTCCCTGGGTCACGGTGTGGATCACGCCAAAGGTCTCAAAGAACGAGTAGATGATGTTCATCACCGACAGGAAGAAAAAAGTGGGGGATAGCAGCGGAAAGGTGATGGCCCAGAACCTTCGAAACGGGCTTGCCCCGTCAATGGCAGCAGCTTCGATAAGGGATTTTGGAATGGCCTGCATGCCTGCCATGAAAAAGACAAAATTGTAGGAAATCTGCTTCCAGGCCGCAGCCATGGTGATCATGACCATGGCGTCCGTTCCGTTGAGAACAGGATTCCAGTCAACCCCGAGCCATTTTTTTATGGCAAGGGCCACAACCCCGTAGGAGGGATGGAGCAGAAAGAGCCACATGATGCCTGAAATGGCCGGTGCCACGGCATAGGGCCAGATGAGCAGCGTCCGGACAAGGGCCTTTGCCTTGAGGGCCCTGCTCGCCATGGTGGCTATGAAGAGTCCCATGGTGATGGAAACCGTTGCAACCATAATGCTGAAGGTAAAGGTAATTAAAATGGATCTAAGGTAGAGGGGGTCGGTGAACAGCTCAATATAGTTGTAGAACCATACAAACCGGCTCTGCATGCCAAAGGGATCGCTCAGGTGGAACGACTGGATCAACCCCTGGAGTGCCGGCCAGTAGAAAAAGGTCAGCGTGATGATCACCTGGGGGAAGATCAGCAGGTAGGGCAGGTAGGAAGATTTAAAAAAAGATCGTTTAATCATGGGTGCAGCACAAGCCAGTAGCGCCTGGCATTCCAGGGGTGCCAGGCGCTTTGGTTTGATCCTTATCTATAGGTTTTTTCAAAGGTTCTGAGCTGGACGTTGCCCCGTGCCGCAGCATCGTTCATGCCCTGTTCGGGTGTTTTATCACCGTTCCACACCTTTTCAAGCTCCTCGTTGATGATGTTTCGGATTTGAACAAAGTAACCAATGCGAAGCCCCCTTGAGATTTCCGTGGGAATTGCCCGGTTGAGCTGGGTGATGCCCACCTCCTGGAGGGGATTCTCCTCGTAGAAACCCTTGGCTTTGAGATCATTATAGGCACCAAGGGTGATGGGGAAATACCCGGTCTCCTTGTGCCAGTACTCCTGCATCTCGTTGGTTGCAAGGAACTTCAAGAAGGCTGCAACTCCTTGGTACTCCTCTTTGCTGTGGCCCTTCAGCACCCACAGGGAGGCACCGCCGATGATGCTGTTCTGGGGGTTTTTCATCCACGCCTCCACGGGAAGTGGGGCTGCATCCCAGCGAAAATCATTGATCGTAGATTGAAGCTTGGCAATGCCCGAGATGCTGTCGATGTAAACGGCGGCATTCTGGGCAATGAATTCGGACTTTGGGCCCTGGTACTTCTGACCGCCGTACATGAAGCGTTTATCATCTGCCCAGGATTTAAGACGTTCGATGTGCTTGATGACCTTGGGATTGTTGATCAGGAGTTCACAGTCAAGCCCCTTGTAGCCGTTGGCCTGGCTGGCAAAGGGAATGTTGTGGATGGCGCTGTAGTTTTCCACCTGGGTCCAGGACTGCCATGCAGTTACCATCCCGGCAGAGGCAATGTTTTGATCTACGATTTTTTTTGTGATCTCCCCGAGCTCATCCCAGGTGATGGGCTCTGTCTTGGAGAGAGCAGGGATGCCTGCCTTTTCAAACATGTCCACATTGTAATACATGATGGGTGTTGAAGAGTTAAAGGGCATGGACATGAGGTTGCCGTCGGCGTTCATGTAGTAGGAGAGAACGGCCTGGAGATAGCTGGACCAGTCGATGTTGCTTTTGGTGTCTTTCATAAGTTCAAAAACCGGATAGACAGCGCCTGACAGCATCATTGTCTGGGTTCCCACCTCAAAAACCTGGAGAATATGGGGCTGTTTTTTTGCCCTAAAGGCGGCAACACCTGCGTTCATGGTCTCATCATAGTCGCCCTTGTTTGTTCCAACAACCTTGTACTCTGACTGGGATGCGTTGAACTTATCGATCATTGTATCAACGGTCTTCCCCCTGGCGCCTCTCATGGCATGCCACCAGTTGATGGTCACAGGCTCTGCAAACACACCGGCCGGCAATGCCAGGCCCAGTGCAACAACGGTATAAATCAACAGTTTGTGCAGTTTCATGCTATTAATCTCCCCATTAAAATTTAGCGATCTTCCATACCATACTCCATATTTAGATGCCATGTTTTCCCATGGGAACAGCCTCCTGCCGATCACAAAACATGGCAATAAATACCTATGACAGAGTTAGCCGTTTATTACAATAGAATCAAGGTAAAGTTTTAAATTATCCATCGTATAATTTGCGTTTTTTATGATTTTGTGCTTTTTAGAACATTCATACTCAATCGAACAATCAAATCATCATGGCAGGATATGGAATGGCTCAACTAAAATTTAAAAATGTTATAAAACGCTACGGCAAGACAGAGGTGGTCCATGGAATAAACCTGGACGTAAGAGACAAAGAGTTTCTTGTGCTGGTCGGGCCGTCCGGTTGCGGGAAATCAACGTTACTCAGAATGATTGCAGGCCTTGAAGAGATCAGCGAAGGCACCATCTCCATGGACGACCGTGTTATTAACGATGTGGCACCCAAGGACAGGGGGCTTGCCATGGTGTTCCAGAACTATGCCCTATACCCTCACATGGATGTATTCAACAACATGTCCTTCGGTCTCAAGATATCCAGGACCCCCAAGGCAGAAATCCAGCAGCGGGTACAAGAGGTGGCCACGATTCTGGGACTTGAAGATCTGCTCAAAAGGAAACCCCACGAGCTTTCCGGCGGCCAGCGCCAGCGGGTGGCCATGGGAAGGGCCATGGTGAGGAAACCCGCCATGTTCCTATTTGACGAACCTCTGTCCAACCTTGATGCCAAGCTCAGAATTCAAATGCGGGCAGAGATAAAGCTTCTTCACCAGCGGGTGGACTCGACCATCGTCTATGTGACCCACGACCAGGTGGAAGCCATGACCCTTGCCGACCGCATCGTTGTACTTAAAGACGGTTATATCGAACAGGTGGGAACCCCCATAGAACTCTTCGCAAGTCCGGTCAACACCTTTGTGGCGGGCTTCATCGGTACCCCGCCCATGAACCTCATCGACTGTACCGTGAACAAACAGAACGACCGAACATTTTTGAGCTTTACCGGGGGCCTTGAGATTCCCGTACCCCAGAAGGAAGGCACGGATTTAAAAGACGGCCAGAAGGTGGTCATGGGTCTCAGGACCGAAGAGATGATGCCGGCAGACATGAACGAACCCCTTGCCGACGAATGGAAATTCAACGGTGTTGTCCTGGTGGTTGAACCCCTTGGCAACGAGACTCAGCTCCATGTGGAAATCATGGGGGTTCGACTCATTGTGAGGAGTGAAGGAAGAAGGGTCCACAGGCCAAAAGAAAAACTAAGACTCGCCCTTAATCTCAACCAGCTCCATATCTTTGATGCCGAAACCACCAGGGTCATCTATTGATCAATTCTCCTGGTTGGCCTCAAGGATGGGCACTATTTCACTTAGAACCCTGTCGGCATCTTTAGCGGCAAGGCTGCATCCGCCTGCCCCGGCATGGCCTCCGCCTCCGTAATTTGCGAGGAGCTTTCCAACGTTCACCCGGCATTCAGGGTTGAAGATAGAACGGCCGATGCTGAGCAAAACCAGATCCCTGTCATGGTCGGCATAACGAATCTTTACGCTCACATGGGTCTCGGGAAACAGAGAATAGGTCAAGAACCGGTTGCCCGACGGCACCTTTTCCATACTTCGAAAGTCTGCAACGCTGACCGTTTGGCCATGGATAACCGTGTACTGCTTCAGGATCTCTGCATAGAGGCGGTTCTCCTTTACAACGGCGTCGCACCGTGCCTTCACCTCTTTATCCGCCATGACCTCTGTTATGGTCTGATTCCTTAATAGGCCGACAAGCCTCTCCCAGAAAGGTGGATCTGTATCGTCCCGGTTTTTAACGGCCATGGAGAGCAGGATGTAGGGATAAGCCTCGGGTCTCAGCACCTGGTCCTCGTTAAGGTCTGCCGCATCGATAATATCGGTCCAATGGATCAGTTCGTCAAAATCCTTTGTCAGACGACCGGCCCTTTTATAGTACTTATAGGCGACACCTGCGGCAGACGGGGCCAGATCAAAGGCGCCCTCTATTTTAAGCCCCTTTGCATCATACAGATCTTCATCATACTCCTCCTTGTCATACCCCTCGGGCCGATTGGAAAAATGGTGGTCAAACCAGACCGAACATCGGGAATCATAGGGAAGGTTTGCCATGATATCCCCCTCTCGGATATCTGCCTCCCCCTTCTGGACTTCGCCTGGCTCGACCCACAGGGTCTGGCTGTCAATCGTTTCCGCCTCGTGGATCAGCACGGCACAGACAATTCCATCAAAATCGGGTCTTGTTACTATTCTCATGGGTACTCACTTTATTTTACATGTTTTAAAATGTATTTTTTATCATACCCCCCTTATTTTAACAAGGCAAACCGCCGCCACCCCAGGGCAACCTCGTTCTTGACAAATTACAAAATAAATTTAAACGGTTATCATCTATCATCAATATTGGATAAAACTACATTTACATTGATTTGATTTTTTTAGACCACGAAGAGCACGAAGGCCACGAAGAAGCCCTTACTTCGTGCTCTTCGTGGTAAAATAATTTGGCGGTCTTAAAGGCCTGAAATAGATAGGATGAAGGTTAGAATGAATTCACCGTGGCCGCCACCCCTGTAATCCTCATATCCGGTTGACCATAATCCCTGGAACGATTATGATGAATAAAATCCAAGACGAGCAGGTTAAGGACCACAACACTCAATGGATCAGTCAAATAAGAATCTGCAGACTACCAGGGTAAAACAACAAAATGCTTTTAAGACAAAATAGACAGTCGTTTCCAGACAAGGTGCGCCGGACCATGGAGGCCCATGGGATGACAAATCCGGGCGAGCACATCCTCATGGGCGTTTCCGGGGGCCCGGACTCCGTGGCCCTTCTCCTTTGCCTTGTGGAACTCAGGGCGGAGCTTAACCTCACCCTTGGTGTTGCCCACATCAACCATTCTTTGAGGGGCGAGGAGTCGGACGGGGACGAGAAGTTTGTAGAGAAGCTTGCCCGAACACTGACCCTTTCCTTCCACCCCCTTAAAATCGACGTGGCAGAGCTTGCCAACAAGGGAAAAACTTCCCTTGAAGAGACGGCAAGACAGGTTCGTTACGATTTTTTCACCGCCCTGTGCCGCAAGAAGGGATACACCCGGACGGCGGTCGGCCACACCCTTGATGACAATACAGAGCAGGTTCTCATGAACCTTTTAAGGGGAAGCGGCCCAAGGGGGCTTGCCGGTATTCCCCCGGTCCGGGACAACTGGATCATCCGACCCCTGATCCAACGTTCCAAAGGCGAGATCCTGGCCTTTTTAGAGGAGAAGAACCAGCCCTATGTTCTGGATTCAACAAACCTTGAAACCGTGTTCCTGAGAAACAGAATCCGCAACGAGCTTCTTCCCCTGCTCAGACAGGAGTACAACCCCGGAATAACCGACAACCTCAACCGTATGAGCCGAATCATGGGCGAGGAGGAAAGATGGATGGAGAACGAGGCAAAAGCTGTTTTCAACAGAATCTGCTTAAATGAGTCAGGCAATGGGGTATCTCTTTGCCTGCCGAGCTTCAACGACCTTGCCCTGGCCCTCAAGCGCCGGATTGTCCGTAGGGCGGTCAAACAAGTCAAGGGAGACCTGAGACGGATCACCCTGGTCCAGGTTGACGCCATTGTCGCCCTTGCGGCTGCAACCTCCCCCGGACAAAGCCTGGATCTTCCCGGCAGGGTCCGCATAACAAAGCTCGGTCAAAGCCTCTGTTTCAAAAAAGAGACCCTGCCTTTACGGGAAATTGGAAAAACCATGAAAAGAAAAAAACGTTCCCGGAGCGGGGATAAAGTTTTTCTTGCCTAATTCCAATTCATGGTTAATATTTGCAAGATGTACCTTTAAAACTTAAACCCTCAGAAAGGAAAAGACCTTGAATCCGTTTTATAAGAACCTCTCCCTATGGCTGGTCATCTTGCTGATGATGGTGATGCTGTACAATATTTTTAACCAGCAGAACATGGTAGACACCACCACCATCGACTATTCAGATTTCCTCGCCATGGTTGAAAAAGGCCGTGTAAAGAACGTCATAATCCAGGGCCAGGACATTTACCTCACAGACAGTAGCGGGGCCAGATTTTCAACCTTTGCCCCCAGGGACAACGACCTCATCAGCACCCTGAGAAAGAGCGGAACAAGCATCAAGGTGAAGCCTCCCACAGAATCCTCCTGGTTCATGTCGATCATCATCTCATGGCTGCCCATGATCGTTCTGATCGGCGTGTGGATATTTTTCATGCGCCAGATGCAGGGGGGAGGAGGTGGCGGCAAGGCCATGTCCTTTGGCAAAAGCCGGGCCCGGCTCATGTCGGACAAGGGAGGAAAGGTCACGTTTGAAAATGTGGCGGGAATTGATGAGGCAAAAGAAGAACTCGAAGAGGTTGTTGACTTTCTAAAAGAGCCGGGCAAATACACAAGGCTGGGGGGCCGCATCCCCAAGGGCGTCCTTTTAATAGGCGCTCCAGGAACGGGCAAGACCCTTCTTTCCAGGGCCGTTGCAGGCGAGGCAGGAGTTCCCTTTTATACCATTTCAGGATCTGATTTTGTGGAGATGTTCGTGGGTGTCGGGGCCTCAAGGGTGAGGGATCTCTTTGCCCAGGGCAAGAAGAATGCACCGTGCATCATTTTCATCGATGAAATCGACGCAGTTGGCCGCCAGAGGGGAGCAGGCATGGGCGGAGGCCACGACGAAAGAGAGCAGACCCTGAACCAGCTTCTGGTGGAAATGGACGGGTTTGAATCCAACGAAGGGGTGATCCTCATGGCCGCAACCAACCGGGCCGACGTGCTTGATCCGGCCCTTTTGAGACCCGGCCGGTTTGACCGCCAGGTCTACGTGGATCTGCCCGACATCAAGGGAAGGGAGGGTATTCTCAAGGTCCACATGAAAAAGACTCCCCTTGACGAAGAGGTCGATGCCCACGTCCTTGCCAAGGGCACTCCGGGCTTTTCAGGGGCGGACCTTGAAAACCTGGTCAACGAGGCAGCCCTTCTTGCGGCAAAAAGAGACCATGAAAAGCTTGGCGTGATGGATTTTGAAGATGCCAAGGACAAGGTGTATATGGGACTTGAACGTAAATCCAAGGTGATCCGGGAGGACGAGAAAAAAACAACGGCCTACCACGAGGCGGGCCATGCCCTTGTGGCGAGACTTCTGCCCGGAACCGATGCGGTGAACAAGGTTACCATCATTCCCAGGGGCAGGGCCGCAGGCGTTACCTGGTTTCTGCCAGAAGAGAGGGACTTCAAGTATAAGGACCAGCTGGAGAGTGAGCTTGCCGTGGCCTTTGGCGGCAGGGTAGCTGAAGAGATCATATTCAAACGCATCTCAACCGGAGCCTCCAACGACATCAAGCAGGCAACCTCCATCGCCAACAAGATGGTCAGGACCTGGGGTATGAGCGATGAGCTTGCCCCCCTTGCCTATGACAAGGGAGACGAGCATATCTTCATCGGCAGGGATATGGGCCAGGCCAGGGAGTACTCAGAAGACACGGCAAGAAAGATAGACGCCGAAGTTGCGTCCATCATCCAGCGAAGCCATTACCGGGCAAAAACGGTGCTTGAGGAGAATATCGAAATCCTTCACAGGCTGGCCGAACTTCTCCTGGACAAAGAAACGGTCATGGGTGAGGAGTTGGACGAGTTGATTCATTCCATGAAACCCGACTTCAAGCCTTCCTATAGGAAATCAACATCACCGAAACCGGCCGCAGACAAGAAGGATGCCGAACCAAAAGCCCAGGAACCTGCAAGGGAAAGCCAGTCATCAGAGGTAAAAGAGACCAGGGGTGTGGAGACTCCCGAAACCGACACTCCAGGCGGACCCTCCGATGAAACCCCAGATAAAGCCAATACCGATAAAACCCCTGAAAACCAGTCCGGGGTAAAATCTGAAAGTGGACAAAAAGAACGATGACCCAATGCCTGACCAGGTTCATGACCGAATCCATCATTAGGTCCATGGAGTGGAAAGGGTTTAAGCTTGATTTTAAGCGCAAGCCCTGCATCATGGGCACCCTTAACACCACCCCGGATTCGTTTTCCGACGGGGGTCGTTATCTCAGCTTTGACAGGGCCGTTGCACAGGGTCTGGCCCTGGTCGAGGCTGGGGCCGATATTTTAGACATCGACGGAAAATCCACCCGGCCGCTTGGAGCCGCTGTGGCGGCCCAGGAGGAGATGGACCGGGTCATTGCTGCCATTCTAGGATACGACCGTTGCCAGCAAGATTGAACCCCAGCGCCTCTGGCCCTTGGCCATGGATTTCAAAACCAGCCTTGATTCTTGCCTTTGCAACACTTTTCATCTTCGCCTGCACCCAGGAACCTGTGGAGACCAATCTTCTGCTCCCCATTGGATTTTCCTCCCTTCCAGCCGACCTTGTCCGCATGCCCTCCCATAGCTCCAACCTTGAGATCAGGATCAAAGGACCGGCAAAACTTATCCAGGATGTCAGTCAGGAAGAGATGAGTTATCTCGTGGATCTTTACACGGACCTTGCCATGGACCCGGCAGGAACAGCCTCATCCATAGAGCCGGGATTCTACTCCATTCCCATCATGGATGAAAGGATACCGCTTAACCCCAAGATTACCATCCTCAAGATAAAACCCACCTATGTCACGGTTCACCTGGAACGAAAGATGGTAAAACGGTTGCCCGTTCATGTTCCCTATACAGGCGAGGCACCTCCGGGGTTTACGGCCCTCGATGCAGCAACTGTTCCCGGGGTGGTGGAGGTGACCGGTGCCCAGTCAATTATTGCACCGCTTATGTTCATCCTGACAAAACCGGTTGATATCACCAACGCAAAGGAAGACTTCAAAAAGAACCTGCCCCTGGATCTTACCCCCCCCACAACGGTTGATCCTCCCAGTGCCATTGTCGTTGCCTCCATTCCCATTGTTGAAACCATTGTCATCCAGAACTTCGAGAATCTTGAAATTGTCACCATAAACAGCTCAAACACCACAAGCGTGGTGCCGCCCTTCATGGGAATAAAGGTAAAAGGCCCTTTAAACACCCTTAAAAAAGATGATATAAAGGAGACTTTTAAAATATACATTGATCTTGAAGGATTGACCCCAGGGGTTTACGTGCGGCGGGCAGCCATAACCCTTCCTGTTGGCCTGATACTTGCCGACACAAAACCTGAACTTTTCACCGTAACCATCAAACCGTAATAATCAACCCATAACCATCAATTAGGAACAATCCATGCTGCTGGTAATCGATGTGGGAAACACCAATACTGTAATGGGAGTCTTTGACGGCACCACCCTGGTCGAGGCCTGGAGAATCAGAACCATCCGGGAAATCACCGTTGACGAGTTCAATATCCTTGCAAGGGCACTTTTTGCAGACAAGGAAATAGACCTATCAACCATCACCAGAACCGTGATCTCGTCGGTTGTCCCGCCAATAAACAGCATCCTGGACACCTTTGCCCGGCGCTATATCAGCAAGCCCCCCCTTTGGATCGATCCTGAGTCCGTAAAGAGCCTCATGCCAATCCTCTACGGCAACCCGTCCGAGGTGGGAGCAGACAGGATAGTCAATGCCGTGGCCGCCTTTGAACGGTATAAAACCAGCATGATCATCATTGACTTTGGAACCGCAACCACCTTTGACGCAATATCTGCCAGGGGTGAATACCTGGGCGGAGCCATTACACCGGGGGTTATGATCTCGGCCGAGGCCCTTTTCCAAAAGGCATCCAAGCTGCCCCGGGTGGAAATTTTCAGACGCCCGGAAAATGTAATCGGAAAGAACACCGTAGAAAGCATGAAATCGGGAATCATCTATGGGAATGGGGCTCTGGTGGACGGCATGGTTGAAAGAATGGCAAAAGAGATGGGATCTACACCCAGGGTCATTGCCACGGGCGGACTTGCCTCCCTTATTGCAGAAGCATCTGCGACCATTGAAGTTGTGGACAATGCCCTGACCCTGGAGGGGTTAAGAATCATTGCCGATCAGTGCACCTGACCGACAATTCTCAGAAGGCATCCGATCTTCCCAACGCTGACGTCCTAAATGAAAATTTACGCCTTGCCTGCCTTCTTGAGGGAGTCGTTAAAAACAGCATAAAACTGTTCATGTTCGTTGATTGCCCGTACAAGTATCTTCTCCAGCTCGTCAAGGCTTGACCGGTTGACCACAAGGTCGACACTCTGTTCAAGGGCTGCCATCCTGTCCATGGTGCGGGATCTCTCCGTGATAAGAACCACAAACATCCGCCTTCTTGAAGCCATCCCAAGCAGGCAGAGGGAGTCCAGCACTCCGGGGTTGCCAGCCCCATCAAATCCATGGGTTTCGTCAAACCCCTCATCCAGAATCACAACATCAAACAGATGATACCTCATGTTTAAAAGGGCCTGCTCAACATTGGCCGCCTGTTTGACCACCCGGCCCATGGCCGTCATTACCCCGACGACCACATCGGCCTTTTTTGCCATGCACACAAGGGCGGTCTGCCTGCCGTCATCCACGAAGTCAAAGGGCCTGTCTGCGGCATCATAGGTTTTAGCGGTGGGCCCATATGAATCGGTGGATGAATCGGTGGATGAATCGGCAGAGAACCCGATGGACGTCCCGGAGGAACTCTCCTCCGGGGATATCTGGATTCGATGCCTGCACTTTGGGCATAAAAACGAAGCTTTTTTACCCTTTGGCACCTTGTGGTCTGGAATGGAAAGCCTGGCCTTGCAACCGGCACATACAATATCCATCATGCCCCCTCATACCCGTGGTCTATCTCTAAAAATTCTATCTCGGTGGTTGCCTCTCCCCTTGAACTTTTAATGCTGTCAAGCCCCCTGCCCACGGTGTCCTTTCTTGAGGAGTAGGCCATGGCCACCTCCTGGGTGATCTTTCCCTGCTCGTAAAGCGAGATGATGTACTCATCAAAGGTGGTCATGCCAAAGGCCTTGCCTGCCCTCATGATCTCGTAGAAAGTCTTTCCCTCGGACTCACCGTGAAGGATGGAATCTTTGACCCTGAGATTTGCACCCATGATCTCAAAGGCAGCCACCCGTCCACCGCCGTTCCCGGGCAAAAGCCGCTGGCAAACCACCCAGCGGATGGTGTCGGCAAGGCGGATGCGGATCTGCCGTTCTTCTTCGGTGGAAAACATGCCGATGATACGGTTGATGGTCTGGCCTGCATCCACGGTGTGAAGGGTGGAGAGGACAAGATGGCCTGTTTCAGCGGCCGAAAGGCCGATCTCAACCGTTTCCCTGTCCCGCATTTCCCCCACCAGAATCACCTTGGGGGCCTGGCGAAGGGCGGCCCTTAACCCCGAGGCAAAGCTGTCAAAATCGGCCCCTAGCTCCCGTTGGTTAAATGTTGACCGTTTCTGGGTGTGCTGATACTCGATGGGATCTTCCAGGGTGATCACATGGACGGATTTAGTCTCGTTGATCTCGTCAAGAAGGGCTGCAAGGGAGGTGGATTTCCCGCTGCCCGTGGCTCCCGTGACAAAGATGATTCCGTTTTTTTCAAGGGCCATTTTATGAAAGGACCTGGGCAGGTTAAGCTCCTTGATGGTGGGAATGGCCGTCTCAAGTTTTCTCAGGACAATGGCATAGTTGCCCGATCTGGAAAAGATATTTACCCGAAACCTTGCCCTGTCTTTAAGGGCGTAGGAGAGGTCGCAGGATCCCTCCTTAAGCAGGGTTTCGGTGAGCCTGCGGTCCTGATTGATCAAATTAAGGGCAAAGGTTTCAGTCTGGAACGGGGTGAGCACCCGAAAGTCTGGATCCATGCTGACCGGCACGAGTTCGCCTGCGGTCTCCACCTGAAGGGGTTTCCCGGGCGTCAGGTTGAGATCCGACACATTCCCATGGCTTTCAAGCATCCGTTCAAGGATGTGATCTATCTCCTGCTTATGCATCCCAACCTCCTTTTAAGCCTCGGTAAAGTCGGCTGGCGGCGTCTTGAGAAAAGGCCTGAAAAGCGATTTATTATTCGCCTTTCCATAGGCCTCGTCCGGACTGATCCACCCCTTTTTGTAAAGCTGCATGATGGCGTCGTCAAGGAGCTGCATGCCGTACTGCCTGCCCGTCTGGATCATGGAAGGTATCTGGTGGGTCTTTGCCTCCCGAATCAGGTTTCGAACGGCAGGGGTTGCCACAAGGATCTCCATGGCGGCGCAGCGGCCCTTTTGGTCGATACGCTTGAAAAGGGTCTGGGCAATAACGGCCCGAATGCCGTCGGCAAGGGTGGATCGAATCTGGGCCTGCTGACTTGCAGGAAAAACCTCGATGATCCGGTCAACGGTCTTGGCCGCACTCGAGGTGTGAAGGGTGCCAAACACGAGGTGACCAGTGGAGGCGGCCTCAATGGCAAGGGAAATGGTTTCAAGATCCCTCAGCTCACCGACCAGGATAATATCGGGATCCTCACGAAGGGCACCCCTCAAGGCCGTGCTGAAGGAGTGGGTATGCAGACCAACCTCCCTGTGGTTGACGATGCACCCCTGGCTCTTGTGCACAAACTCGATGGGATCCTCCACCGTGATGATGTGATCCCTTCGTATCCTGTTTGCCTGGTCAATGATGGCGGCAAGGGTGGTGGACTTTCCACTGCCCGTAGGACCGGTCACGAGCACAAGCCCCCGGGGAAGGGAGGCAAGCTTTGATATGACAGGGGGCAGCCCCAACTGCTCGGCAGTTAGAATGTTCGAGGGAATTTCCCGGAACACGGCCCCGATGCCGTACTTCTGCATGAAATAGTTAGCCCTGTACCGGGCGAGACCTGGAATTTCATAGCCAAAGTCCACATCTCCCGTCTCCTCAAAAACCTTGACCTTTTCTTCGGGGGTAATCTCGTAGAGAAGGGTTCTAAGCTCATCGTTGGTCAAAAGGTTGTACTTGATCCGTTCAATGTCACCGTGGAGCCTCAAGGCCGGGGGCTGACCCGCCACAAGATGCAAATCTGAGGCACCCTGATCATGCATGAGCTTAAAAAAAGCATCGATTTTTGCCATCGTTAAAATCTCCTCATTTTCAGGCCTGTTTGATGAACCTCAGATTCATATCCGTGGCTTCCGATGCCTTATTGTCCTGCTTACTCATCTCCAGAAGTTTGGCGTGGGATTCGATCACCGATCCTATCTGAATCTCAATCTGCATGCGCTGGCGTTTTAGCTCAGTTATGTCGCTGTGGAGCTGGGACAGCCGCTGGTGGGCACGGTTGAGCATCTTTTCTGCCTCGACTTCGGCATTGGCAACAACAAGCTCGGCAGATTTTCTGGCGTTGAGCTTCATCTGTTCAAGCACCTTCTGGGACTGAATCATAACCCGTTTGAGCGACGTTTCACGCTTCTTGTACCCCTGATTTTCAAGATCAAGCCTGTGTCTCTCTTCCTTTATGGTAGAAATTTCCAGGTTGAGTCTGGCAACTTCATGGGCCACCTCCTCAAGAAAACCGTCAACCTCCTGAACATCAAAGCCCCTGAACCGGGTGGTGAATTCTTTCTGTTTTATTACGGCCGGGGTAATTCCCATTCAAACACCTCTCTTTGGGTTTAGGATAAATTGTAGGCCAGCGTGTGCAGGCTTCCCACAACAAAGGTCTGGAGAAAAATAACAATCATGATGGCAATGATCGGTGAGATATCAAGACCGCCCATATTAAATGGAATTCTCCGTCGAATCTGATAAAGAACCGGTTCCGTGACATTGGTGATGAATCTGACGATGGCGTTGTAGGGATCGGGGTTGACCCAGGAGAGCACGGCCCTGGCAATGATGATCCACATGAAAAGACTAAGGCCCCAGTCAAGAACCACGGCTATTGCCTTGAAAAAATTTCCCATAATAAACATATATCCAACAATCTCCTGAAAAATAAAGGTTTAAAATATAAAATAATGGTATCTCAATGGTGAAAAGTCAAGATTTTTCGTTTAAGTTCACCAATCCGCAGACAATAAAAACTTGAATCCACAAGAAAAAAGATTGACAAACCAGGACCATTCTATTAGCAATGTCCAATGGTTTGACCATACAATCCAGCGATACAGGAAAATATGCCGCCCCAAAAAAAGCCTCATTTTCAAAAGGCCAAAAAAAACAGAATTTTCCAGGATGTGGTAGACCAGATCCAGGAGGCCATTCTTGACCGGCGACTCACCCCGGGGGAGATGCTGCCCCCGGAACGTCAGCTCAGGGAGACCTTTAACGTCAGCCGGGGCACCCTCAGGGAGGCGCTGAGGGTCCTCGAACAAAAGGGACTCATCGAGATAAGGGTAGGCGCGGCAGGCGGCTCCATTGTCCGCCATGCCGGCGTGGAACAGCTCATGGAAACCTTTGCCCTGCTCATCCGGTCGGGTAGTCTCTCCGTGATGGATGTGGGACAGTTCTGGATGGGGGTTGAGGGAAAAACGGCTGCCCTTGCGGCCCAGAGGGCTTCGGACCAGGAAGCCAGAACCCTTAAAACCATGCTCAAACACGCAAAACAGATGAATGCCAGGGGGGACGCAGGATGGGAAAATTTCCTGGATGTGGATCAGGAAATTCACAAAATGCTTGCAAAAATATCAAAAAACTCATTATACATCCTTGTGAGCGAAATGGTCCACGACAACATCCGGAAATACTACGATAAATTCCTGGAAAACACCCCGGGCAGGATGGCGGAAAATTTAAAGGACCTGGAAGATATGATCGCCGCAGTACGGAACCATCAACCCCATGAGGCAGAGCGGGTTGCGGAAGAACATGTGCACAAGTTTATCGTTCATATGGAAGAAAAAGAGGCTTTGCTTGCGGCTCCTAATACCAAAGAGGGCCGTTAAAACATAACTTGACTTTAACAGGAGAAAAAAAATGAACAAAGTTGTGAGATTGTTTTTTGTATCACTGTTCTGTTTAGCCATTTCAGGTGCCCAGGCAGGTGCGTCTGATACCATCAGGATCGGGGTCCAGGCACCCACCACGGGTCAGTACGCAAACGAAGGTCAGGGAATCGACCAGGGCGTACGCCTCATTGCCGAGCAGGTCAACGCCAAGGGCGGCATCCTTGGGAAACAGCTTGAAATCTTCACCTGCGACGATGAAGGCACTGCCATGAAGGCCGCCATCTGCGCCAAGGACCTCGTGAACAAAGAGGTTATTGCGGTAATTGGCTCCTACACGTCCACCTGCGCAGAAGCAGCCCAGGCCACATATTATCGGGCGGGCATCCTCCAGACCACAGATGGTACGAGCGACGCCCTTACCGAGCACGGTTACTGGACCTTTTTTCGGAACTCATTTCCCAACTCAGCCGAGGCTACCTACACGGCCGACTACTTTGTCAACGTGAAAAAGTACAAGAAAATCGCAATTGTAACCGACTTCTCCTCCTATGCAGCGGGCCTTGGAGACTCCGTGATCGCCGAGATGAAAAAACTTGGTGCCAACATAGTATACCAGGGAAAGATCAAGGCAGGAGAACAGAACTACACACCTGTTCTCACCAATATCAAATCCACCAGCCCGGATGCGATCTGGTTCGGCGGATATTACAATGAGGCAGGACTTCTCAGGGCCCAGCAGATGCAGCTTGGTGTCATGGCCGACTTTTACGGATCCAACGCCTGTGACAACCCCGATTATGTAAAACTTGCCGGCGAATATGTCGAGGGTTCATTTCTGATCAACGTTCCCTCCCCAGATCTCCTTCCCTATGACCTTGCCGTTAATTTTCTAAAGGATTACAAGGCCAAGTACAAGATGGATCCCCCGAGCATCTGGACCCTCTTGAACGTTGACGGCATGAGGGCCATCCTCCACGCAATTGAAGAAACCGGCACGACAGATACCAGGAAGCTTGCCGAGTTCCTCCACACCCTCAAGGCTTACCCCGGCATCACCGGACCCATTGAGTGGGCTCCCGATGGAAACAGGGTGGGCAGCGCCCATCAGACCTACGAGTACCAGGCTGACGGTTCGAAAAAAGTCGTCTGGCCGATTGTAAAATAAACGGCCGCCTGTAAAACAAACGCCACGGCCGGAGCTAAGCATGGGCTCCGGCCGCAACAACAGCCTCCTAGGGGTCAATCATATGGACATTTTTTTTCAACAGCTTGTCAATGGTCTAACCATTGGCTCCATCTTTGCCCTGGTGGCGCTGGGATACACCATGGTTTACGGTATCATGAAGCTGATCAACTTTGCCCACGGGGACCTTGTGGCCATGGCCGCCTTTGTCGGGCTCACCGTGTATGACCAGTTCCTCGGCAAAACAACCAACTCATTCCTGGCCGTCATCACCATCTTTGCCGTTACCGGTGTCATCATTTCAATGGCGGGCATCGTGCTCGAACGTATTGCCTATCGACCCCTTAGAAAGGCACCTAGGTTATCCGCAGTTGTGTCTGCCCTGGGGGCAAGCCTCGTAATCCAGAACGGCATCATGCTCATGTGGGGACCCAGGATGCGATTTTTCCCGGCAGACATCCTTCCCTCAACCACCTGGCACATCGGCGGGGTTTACATCAGTTTCATTCAGGTGGTTATCCTGGTTCTCTCTCTTTTGATCATGATCTGCCTGATCTTTTTCATCGACAAGACAAGGGTAGGTGCAGCCATCCGGGCCACCTCCATAGACCATGACGCATCAAGACTCATGGGAATCGACGTTAACGGCATCATCACCCTCATATTTGTGATCGGCACCTTTCTAGGAGCCGTGGGCGGTCTTTTCATCGGGCTCTACTACCGGGGCATCAACTTTAATATGGGCTGGAACTACGGGCTTTACGCCTTTGTGGCTGCCATCATCGGCGGCATTGGAAACATCCCCGGCGCCATGGTAGGCGGCATGCTTCTGGGCATATTCAAGGCGTTTATCGCAGGCTATGTATCAAGCACCTGGGCCGATGCTTTTACTTTTACCCTTTTGATCGCCATCCTTGTCGTGAAACCCACGGGCATCATGGGTGAACGCGTAGCGGAGAAGGTATGATGAAATTTAACAGCCGAAAAATCGGGTACTCGATCTTCATCCTGGCCATGCTGCTCTTTCCAGCACTTGCCGACTCCAAGTGGCTGGCAATCGGGTCCACCTTTCTCATCTTCTCGGTGGTGGGGTTGAGCGAAGACATCATCCTCGGAAAAGGAGGAATGTTTAATATGGGCCATGCCCTGTTCTTCGGGGTTGGAGCCTACACGGCAGCCATTGCCAACAAGAGCTTCGGCATTCCGATTCTCTACTCGATTCCCCTCGCCATTTTGATTCCCGCCATCTGCGGCATTGTCCTTGCCGGGCCCATCATCCACCTGAGGGGTGACTACCTTCTGGTTGCCACCATTGGGTTCAACATCGTATTTCTCCAGCTTGTGGAGAACAACATATTCGGACTTACCGGCGGCCCCAACGGCATATTCGGACTTGATACCCCGGTTTTCCTCGGTTTTGATCTTGCCTCGCCAACGGCCATCTACTATGTGGGGGTCGGGGTATTGATTCTCACCTTTTTGATCATGGCAAACCTTGATCGGAGCAAGGCTGGCCGAGCCCTTCACTACCTGAGGCTCGACAATCTTGCCGCCAACAGCATCGGCATCAACACCCGGGGATACAAGCTTTTTGCCTTTGGCCTGGGTGCCGGAATCGCAGGCCTTGCAGGGGTGCTGCTGGCCATCCAGTATTCGGCTGTGAGCCCGGAGGCGTTCAACTTCATGCAGTCGGTTCTGTTTTTCTCCATCGTTCTGGTGGGAGGTTCATCGTTACCCGGAATTCTCATGGGAACATTTGTGATGTTTGTCCTTCCCGAAATCTTCCGGGATTTTGCCACCTGGCGCTACTTCATATTTGGTTTTGCCATGATCTTTGCGATGATCCTGAGACCCGAAGGAATATTTCCGGCCCGGTTCGGCAAGATACCCGAATACTTCAAACGAGGATGATAAATGGCGCTTCTTGAATTAAAAAATATGACCAAACGTTTCGGGGGCCTGACCGCCTTGGACAACCTCAACCTCACGGTGAATAAAAACCAGATCTACGGAATCATCGGCCCCAACGGAGCAGGTAAAACAACGGCCTTTAACTGCATCACCGGCATCCACCCGCCTGAAGAGGGAGAGGTGTTCTGGCAGGGAAAAAACATCACGGGTACCCCCCCCCACAAGGTTGCCGCCATGGGAATTGTAAGAACATTCCAGACAATACGGCTTTTTTCCGAGATGAGCGTAGCTGAAAACGTCATGTCAGGCCGCCACTTCAGGAGCAGTCAAAGCTTCTGGCACGGTATCTGCCACACCCCTTCTTCCCTCAGGGACGAGCGGACCAACTGGCTCAAGGTCAAGGAGGTTCTCGAGTTTTTCAAGATCGACAACCTTGCCGCAGAACCCGTCGGCAGCCTTGCCTACGGTATCCAGAGAAAGGTTGAGATGGCAAGGGCCCTTGCGAGCGAACCAGAACTCCTGATCCTTGACGAACCAGCGGCCGGGCTCAACGACAGCGAGACCCTGGAGCTTGTGGACACCATATACACCATCAGAAACCAGGGCGTCACCATTCTCCTGATCGAACATGACATGGATCTTGTGATGACTTTGACCGACTACATAACCGTGATCAACTTCGGCAGCTCCATTGCAGAGGGCATTCCCGATGAGATACAGTCCAACCCCCTGGTAATTGAAGCCTACCTTGGCAGCGAGGATGACGACGATGAATGATATCATGTTTGAAGTAAAGGACCTCAAGGTCTCCTACGGAAGCATTGCCGCCATCAAGGGAATTTCGCTCAAGGTGAGAAAAGGCGAGATCGTAACCATCCTCGGAGCCAACGGTGCAGGCAAGACAACCACCCTGAGAACCATCAGCCGCCTCCACGACCCGGTATCCGGCTCAATCCTGTTCAAGGGAGGAGACATCACCCGAACACCGGCCCACCAAATTGTGTCCATGGGCATCAGTCACTCCCCTGAAGGCAGAAGGATATTCGGGATCCTCACCGTGGAGGAGAACCTCATCCTTGGCAGCTACACCCGGCCTAGGACCGACGAAAAAGTACTCGCCTGGATCTATGATCTTTTTCCCCGGCTTGCCGAACGTAAACGCCAGCTTGCAGGAACCTTGTCCGGCGGTGAGCAGCAGATGCTGGCCATCGCAAGGGCCTTGATGTCAAAACCAGAGCTGCTGCTCCTTGACGAACCCAGCCTGGGGCTCGCCCCCATCCTGGTCAAGGCAATCTTCAAGACCATCAGGGAGATCAGCCAGACAGGTGTGACCGTGCTTCTGGTCGAGCAGAACGCCAAAGCCGCCCTCAAGCTTGCCAATCGGGCCTATGTCCTTGAGGTGGGCAACCTCGTGCTCAGCGGTACCTCCCAGGAACTGATGGCGTCTGAAAAAATCCAGGAGGCCTACCTTGGCAAAAGAAAAAGGCCTGAACAGCCAACCAAAAGATAGCTGTTAGCTTTTAGCTGTCAGCCGTTAACTAAGAGCTAACAGCTAAAAGCTGTTTCTTATAACCCCCACATGTCCTTACAAACACAACAAACCATGAAACTTGTATCAGGACTGAACTTTGTTTCTTGTCTCAAGTTTCAAGTTTCTTGACAACCGGCAGGTAAACCAATGACACAACGAAGAATCACCAACCACCCTGTTCTGAACGTTCCCCAGGCACAGGAGGTGTCGTTTCTGTGGAACAACCGTCAACTTTTCGGCAAAAAGGGCGAAATGATCTCATCGGCGCTCTTTGCCAACGACATCCAGACCTTTGGCCATCACCCCAGGGACCAGACTCCCCAGGGTATGTACTGCGCCAACGGGCAGTGCTCCCAATGCCTTGTGATAGTTGACGGGCTTCCGGTAAAAGCGTGCATGACCCCCCTTAACCAGGGCATGGAGATCACCAGCGTTGAAGGGCTTCCCGAACTTCCAGATGATGATACCCCCCTGGCCTTTGATGATGCTGAGACCCTTGAAGTTGAGGTGTTGATCATCGGCGGCGGACCTGCCGGACTCTCCGCCGCAGTCGAACTTGGCCGCATCGGCATCGACACGCTGATCATCGACGACAAGGACCGCCTCGGGGGGAAGCTGGTTCTCCAGACCCACAAGTTCTTTGGATCGGTGGAAGATTCCTGGGCCGGGACCAGGGGATTTGAAATCGGCAACATCCTTGAGCAGAAGCTCAAGGAATTACCCACGGTTAAGACGATGGTGGCAACCACGGCCGTGGGTGTCTTTTCCGACGGCATTGTGGGTGCCGTCCACGGCACAAGCTACATGAAAATCAAACTCAAAAAACTCCTGGTGGCCACTGGAGCAAGGGAAAAGATGCTCGCCTTTCCCGGCAACACCCTGCCTGGAGTCTACGGCGCAGGCGCCTTCCAGACCCTTGTCAACCGTGACCTTGTCAAGGCTGCGGACCGGGTCCTGATCATCGGCGGGGGCAACGTGGGCATCATCGCAGGATACCACGCAATCCAGGCTGGCATCGAGGTTGCGGCCGTGATCGAGGGACTCGACCAGGTGGGCGGCTACAAGGTCCATGCGGATAAGCTTGTGCGCCTGGGCGTTCCCATCTACACCAACCACACGGTGGTATCTGCCAACGGCCAGGACCGGGTTGAAAGCGTTACCATTGCCCAGAGGGACGAGGGGTGGAAACCGGTTCCAGGAACGGAAAAGACCTTTAAAGTCGACACGATACTGGTTGCCGTGGGCCTTGCCAAGGTGGACGAATTTTTCCTCAAGGCCAAATCCTGGGGCATGGATGTTTATGCAGCAGGGGACGCCGAAGAGATCGCAGAGGCTTCGGCCGCAATGTTCACCGGCAAGATCCAGGGGGTAAAGATAGCTAAGTCCCTGGGAAAGTTTCACCGGGAAATTCCAATGGAATGGATAGAAAAGGCAGGAATTCTGAAATCAAGGCCGGGCAAAACCGTGCAGCGCCCCGCTCTTGATTTAGAAACCGGGGTCTTCCCCGTGTTCCACTGCACCCAGGAGATCCCCTGCAACCCCTGCACCTCGGTGTGCAGGGAAAACATCATCCACACGGACAAAGACCTGATCACCGGCCTTCCAACGCTTACAGACCCCGCCCTGTGCAAGGGGTGCATGAACTGCGTTGCAATCTGCCCGGGACTTGCGGCAACCCTTGTGGACTATCGAAAGGACGGGGAACGCCCCCTTGTAACCCTTGCCTACGAAATCTCAAGGGAACTTGTCAAAAAGGGAAACAGCGTCACAGTAAACGATGCTAACGGCAATTTCCTTGCCAGGGTTCCTGTGGAGCGGGTGCTGACCAAAAAAGAATACCCCGGAACCCTGCTTGTCCAGGTTAAGCTCGACAGAACAATCGCCAGACGAGCCGTGGGTATAAAGGTCCAGGAGCGGGCCATTCTACCCGAAGAGGTGCCCGACACAACCTCTATTGCCGACGACGCCGTGATCTGTCGATGCGAACGGGTGACCGCAGGCGAGATACGATCGGCAATAAGCGCCGGGGTAAGGGACATGAACCAGCTCAAGGCAATCAACCGGACGGGCATGGGTGCCTGCGGCTCCAAGACGTGCAGGCCCATGGTGTGGGGCATCTTCAGGGACGAAGGCGTGGATCTTGAACAAACAACAGACCGCATCGACCGACCCCTGTTTGTGGAGGTCCCCCTGGGGGTCTTTGCCGGGGTAAAAGGAGGTGAAAATGAATAAGGTCTATGATGCCATCGTCGTTGGTGCAGGCTCCGCAGGTGTGCCCACGGCCCTCGCCCTTGGCCGAAGAGGGGTTAAAACCCTTGTCATCGACGCCCATCCTTCACCGGGTCAGGGGGAGAACAAACACGCCATCGGCGGCATCCGGGCAACCCACTCTGATCCAGGCAAAATCCTGGCATGCATGCGTTCTTTGGAAATTTTTTCCACCTGGCAGGAAGAATTCAGCGACGACATTGAATGGCTCAAGGGCGGCTATCTTTTCCCAGTCTACCGAACCGAAGAGGAGACTATTTTAAAAGGCTTTCTGCCCATCCAGAGGCAGTACGGCCTCAAGATCGACTACGTTGATGCAGAGAGAATAGTCGAGATAGTCCCGGGTATCCAAACCCAAGGCCTCATGGGCGGTACCTTTTCCCCCGACGATGGTTCTGCCTCACCGTTGCTGGCAGTCAACGCCTTTTACCGCCATGCCCTTGCATCCAAGAAGGTAGATTTTCTCTTCAAGGAAAGGGTGACCGGCATCACAACCAATGGAGGCAAGGTAACGGGTGTCACAACCGACAGGTCCTCCTACAGCGCCCCGGTGGTGATCGATGCGGCGGGCCCTTTTTCAAGGGAATTAGGAGCCCTTGTAAAGGTCGATACCCCCGTGTTCCCCGACTCCCACGAGGGGGCGATCACCGAACCCGTGGTCTCGTTCTTTAAGGCCATGGTGGTGGATTTAAGGCCGGCACCTGGATCCAGGAACTACTACTTCTACCAGAGCCGCCACGGCCAGATCGTATTCTGCATCACCCCTGACCCTCCCATTGTGGGAACCGACAAACGGGAGACCTCGGTGTTTCTTCCCCAGGTGGCAAAGAGGATGGTGACCCTGATGCCAAGGCTCAAAAACATCCGGGTACGGCGGGTGTGGAGGGGTCTCTACCCCATGACCCCGGACGGTTCCCCCCTTGCCGGTTGGAACCGGGAGGTCCAGGGCCTTGCCCATGTGACCGGCATGTGCGGACAGGGATTCATGCTGGGTCCAGGCATGGGAGAAATCATGGCAAGGCTCGTGACCGGTGAATCAACCGCTGATGACAAGCTTGTACTCGACGAATTCTCCCTTTACCGGGGATTTGGCGGCACAGAAGGCTTGCAATAACCGGCATGACCAGCGCAGAGTATCGCAACCGGCCTCAACAGAGGATAAAACTCCAAGGGCAGACAAGGATTACAATAGCAACCAAGGAGAGCTTATGAACCCGTTTACACTGAAAGAGATCGCATCCGTGACCTACAAGAGGCCGGACATCAATTGCGGCTATACAGACAAATCGCTCCACATCAATGTGTCGGACAACACCATTGCCATCAAAGACATCGAGGAGAAGACCAAGCAGACCTTTATCGGCGGCAAGGGTAGAGGGGTTTGGCATGATCGTTGGCCGGGGCATCCGGCAGATGAAGAGGACCTTTGCCAGGGGCTTTGGTGCAGACCCGACAATGATGCAGGAGATCGGCATGGAGGCCAAGGGGCTTGAATTTTCCGAATATTGTATCAAGCCCCGACTTTTCAACGACCCTGGTACCGGACCGCTCGACCATCCAGATTCTGCCGCTGATTGCCGGCGACTGAATCTGGGGTAGCAAATTACAAATCAAGCTTGCCTCCAGGATAAAATGTGATATTAATGGGGAGGTTCATCTTTCAACTTTATTAATTCAGAAGTTCAATTCAGGAGTTGAGCAGAGGCGGAAAAACTTTGACAAATTCAGACCGGACAATCTGCCTTGAAGCCCTTTCAAGGGCAATAATTACATCTGAACATCCCCCGCCACCCGGGGAGAAAAAATTCAAACCCGCAAGCGTCATGGCCCTGATGTCCTTTGAACATACTCCTAACCTGATCCTGATTCAAAAGACCGACAACGAGGGCTATCCCTGGCGCAACCAGATGGCCTTTCCGGGCGGCCACTGGGATCCAGAGGACAAAAGCCGACAGGATACGGCCCTCAGGGAGCTTGGAGAAGAGATGGGAATCCCGAGGCAGCATGTTTTTACAATCGGCTCCCTGGGGCATTTCCAGACCATCAACAACCGGGACATCGAGGCGTTTATCGGGATCTGGGACCAGGAGCGGAAGATCCTGTTTGATCCTGTCGAGATACAGCGGGTGTTTCACATTCCCCTCGCCCACCTGCTTGAGGTACACATGGAAAGGGGCTTTCCCGGACGAATGCCCGGATTAGAAGAGCTGACATATCCGTTTGAGGATGTGGTGATCTGGGGAGTAACGGCAAAGATTATCCACCACTTCATGGAAATCATCAGGCAAAAGGTCACCCCTGCCTGCTCCGACTGATCAACCTGAAAGCTGTCTTGACCATTACGAACCCTGCGAGCCCGGCAAGGGTAAAGGGAAACCAGACGTGGCCCGCATAGTCGCCTTCGGTCATGGCAACCCAGATACCGACCCCGGCAAAGGCAAGCACCGCTCCCAGAAACAGGAGAACTCCATGGCAAACGGTGTTGGAGTCATACCAGGGAATCATAACGTTTTTATAGAACGAACTCTGATCAAGCTGCACGGTATATCTCCTTATGTCTTACCTTATCTCTTACCAATAAATGTCAGGCAGTTACAGCCAACAACACAATATGTTGAACTATTCCTTGACACCACCCCCCATATTAAGTAGAGTGCCGCCATTCTTAAGTCTATACAAAATAGTACATATGCACACATATTTCAAGGGGATAGTCATGTTGGAAAAGATAAAAAAACGGGACGGACGGGTTGCGCAATTTGATTCATCAAAGATTGTCGGGGCCATTGCAAAGGCCGGCAACGCCACCGGGGAATTTGATGAAAGGGAGGCAAAAAAGCTCACCCTCAAGGTGATCACCCTTGCAAGGGACCTTCGCCTGGGGAAATGCCCCGAGGTTGAGGAGATCCAGGACATCGTGGAAAGGGTGCTTCTGGATTCACCCTTTTACAGGACTGCCAAGGCCTACATCATCTACCGGGAGCAGCGCAACCAGATCCGCAGAATAACCATCAAGGAGAATGTGGGGCTCATGGATGCCTACATCGAGCAGATGGACTGGAAGGTGAAGGAAAACTCCAACATGAGCTACTCCCTCCAGGGCCTGAACAACTTTATATCATCGGACATAACCGCCGAATACTGGCTCAACAGGGTCTATCCTCCGGAGGTGAGAAACGCCCACAACAACGGCGATATCCACATCCACGATCTAAGCCTTCTCTCGGTCTACTGCGTGGGTTGGGATCTCCAGGATCTTTTGATGGAGGGGTTCAAAGGTGTGGCCGGCAAGGTGGAAAGCTCACCGCCCAAGCATTTCAGGACTGCCCTTGGTCAGATGGTCAACTTTTTCTACACCCTCCAGGGCGAGGCTGCAGGGGCCCAGGCCATGAGCAACTTCGATACCCTTCTGGCCCCCTTTGTACGGGCAGATAACCTAAACTACAAAGAGGTGAAGCAGGCCCTCCAGGAGTTTGTATTCAACATAAACATCCCCACCCGGGTGGGATTCCAGACCCCGTTCACCAACATCACCATGGACCTTGTGGTCCCTGGCATTCTCAAGGATTCCCCGGTTGTCATCGGCGGCAGCTTTCAGGAAGAGACCTATGCCGACTATCAGGTTGAGATGGACACCATCAACAACGCCTTTGCCGAAGTGATGATGGAGGGGGACGCCAGGGGCAGGGTCTTTACCTTTCCCATCCCCACCTACAACATCACCGAAGATTTTGACTGGGACAACCCCAACCTGGAAAACGTCTGGAAGATGACCGGCAAATACGGCATCCCCTATTTTTCCAACTTTGTCAACTCGGACATGAGCCCCGACGATGCCCGATCCATGTGTTGCCGCCTGAGACTCGACAACCGGGAATTGAAAAAAAGGGGCGGCGGCCTTTTCGGGGCAAACCCCCTGACAGGCTCCATAGGGGTTGTGACCCTGAATCTTCCCAGAATCGGATTTAAAGCGAACAACGAAACCGATTTTTTTCACCAGGTCGACCGTCTGATCTCCATCGCAGGCCAGTCCCTCACCATCAAGCGCAAGGTGCTTGAACGGTTCACCAGGGGCAACCTCTACCCATACTCAAAATTTTACCTGAGAAAGATCAAGGAAAATGCAGGCAACTACTGGCAAAACCATTTTTCCACCATCGGCATCCTTGGGATGAACGAGGCGTGCATCAACCTTATGGGCCATGGCATTGCCACGGAACAGGGCCAGACATTCTCCATCCGGGTGATGGACCATATCCGAGCGGGGATTGAAAAGCTCCAGACCGAGACAGGCGAAATCTTCAACCTGGAAGCCACTCCTGCCGAGGGCACCACCTACCGGTTTGCCATGAAGGACAAACAGATGTTTCCCGGCATCATCTGCGCCAATGAAATCGAGTTCAACCAGGGCAAAGATCCCTTTTACACCAACTCAACCCAGCTGCCGGTAAATTTTACCGACGATCTCTTCGAGGCCCTTGATCTCCAGGATGAACTCCAGACCCGTTATACAGGGGGAACAGTGCTTCACCTTTTCCTTGGAGAAGAGGTGACCGATATCGAGGTGGTCAAGGCCATGGTCAAAAAAGTATCGGGCAAGTACCGACTGCCCTACTTCACCCTGACTCCGACCTTCAGCGTCTGTCCCTCCCACGGCTATATTCCAGGTGAGCATTATAAGTGCGAACAGTGCGGTGAAGAGACCGAGGTCTACTCCAGGGTTGTCGGCTATCTCAGACCCGTCAAGCAGTGGAACAACGGCAAGCAGACCGAATTCTCCATGCGCAGGACATTTAAGGTGGCCTAGTCATATGAGAATCGGCGGGTTCCAGAAAAATTCCATGATCGACTTTCCAGGCCTTATCTCGTCTGTGATTTTCACGACAGGATGCAACTTTGTCTGCCCCTATTGCCACAACCCGGATCTCGTGGGCAAGGTAAGGCCCGGAGGGGGTGGTGGGTCCATTGACCAGGGGGAGATATTTTCCTTTCTCAAAAAACGCCGGGGCCTCATAGACGGCGTGGTCATAACCGGCGGTGAACCTACCCTTCAGCCGGACCTTGAACAATTCATGGTCGAGGTCAAAGAGCTTGGGTTCAGCGTAAAGCTTGACACCAACGGAACCCGGCCGGAAACGGTCAAGACCCTTATTGAGAAAGAAGTTGTGGATTATATTGCCATGGACATCAAGACCAGCCTTGAAAGCTACCATCTTGTGGCAGGCGATGGATTTACCCCACAAACCGTGGCAGCAAGCATTGCCATCATCATGGAACAGGCCCCAGACTACGAGTTCAGGACCACCTGCGTGAGACCGCTGATTGACCAACAAAAAATGGAAAAAATCGGTGCAATGATCAAAGGGGCCCGGCGCTACTTTCTCCAACCCTGTTCAAGAAATGTGACCATGCTCAACTCCCTTTTCTTTGAACAGGGAGACCGGTTTTTTTCCAGGGACGAAATGCTCGCCCTCAAGACCCGGGTTAAACCCTGGGTGAACGAGTGCAGAATACGATCCTGAAATAAGCCGGGTGTAGGGGCGATCCCTTGCAGTCGCCCTTTACGGCGGCAAGGTCAGTGGGAATTTTTTTATAACCGGCACGGCCGGAGCGAGGGAGGCATCCAGCCACAACGAACATGGAAACTCCTCCAATAACAACGCTTTGGTGGGAGTTTCCTATAAAAAAACAGCTATTAACCATTAGCTTTTAGCTAACTGCTAACGGCTAAGAGCTAACGGCTATCAAGTTTCACGCTTCGTTGTGTCCGTAAGGACATGGGGGTTTATATGAAACACCCCCCTAATTAAAGGTAATAGTGTCCCGTTGGTTTTTTGGTTCTTTTTTTCCCAAATAACACTTTAATTGTCGGTACAAATTGAAAGTTATAAATCGATATAAATTTTTC
>Ga0265295_1000995_pt1 | contig 53073 bp, 38 predicted proteins | sample Munlansysbiofilm_FD_192503 | JGI IMG/M metagenome (GOLD analysis project Ga0265295, IMG submission 192503) | Leachate microbial communities from a municipal landfill in Southern Ontario, Canada - Methane capture system biofilm | ecosystem: Engineered > Solid waste > Landfill > Unclassified ... | reverse complement strand
CCCCAGCTTCGAGCAGGTCCTCGTACTTTTCAGTAGCCGCATTCAGACCATAAGCACCTTCGTGGGCCATAACTTGATTTACCACGATGGAGCCTTCGAGGCCTGCGTTGCAAGCGATCTGACGCATAGGCTCTTCCAGCGCGCGTTTCACAATCTGCACACCAAAAGACTGCTCACCAGTAACCTTAGCAGCTTCCACTGCTTTGATGCAGCGCAGCAGTGCCACACCACCACCAGGGACAACCCCTTCGGCTACAGCTGCGCGGGTCGCATGCAGGGCATCTTCAACACGAGCTTTCTTCTCTTTCATCTCAGTTTCGGTGGAAGCACCAACCTTGACCACCGCAACGCCGCCTACCAGTTTGGCCAGACGCTCCTGCAGCTTCTCACGATCGTATTCGCTGCTGGTATCTTCGATCTGGGCACGGATGACTTTAACCCGATTCTGGATCTCTTCTTCGCTACCGGCACCATCTACGATAGTAGTAGTGTCTTTGTCTACCACTACACGCTTCGCGGTTCCGAGCATGTCGAGAGTAGCGTTCTCAAGGGTGAAGCCGAGCTCTTCAGAGATTACCTGACCACCGGTGAGGATAGCGATATCTTCGAGCATGGCCTTGCGGCGATCCCCAAATCCGGGGGCTTTAACTGCACACACGTTCAAAGAACCACGCAGCTTGTTGACTACCAGAGTGGCCAGCGCTTCGCCGTCGAGATCTTCAGAAATGATCACCAGAGGACGACCCTGCTTGGCCACCGGCTCAAGCACTGGGAGCAGATCACGCATTACAGAGATTTTCTTGTCGGTGATCAGAATCAGTGCATCAGCCATCTCTGCGCTCATGCGCTCTGCATCGGTAACAAAGTAAGGGGAGAGGTAGCCGCGGTCAAACTGCATCCCTTCAACGGTTTCGAGGGAGGTTTCCATGGATTTAGCTTCCTCCACGGTGATAACCCCTTCCTTGCCAACCTTGTCCATCGCTTCGGCGATAATGTTGCCAATAGTCTCATCGCTGTTGGCAGAGATGGTGCCTACCTGAGCGATCTCTTTATGGTTAGAGATCGGCTTGGAGAGTTTGCGCATCGCTTCAACGGCAGCTTCTACTGCCTTGTCGATGCCACGCTTAATCTCCATGGGATTATGTCCAGCACTGACGAGTTTAACCCCTTCGCGGTAGATGGCCTGCGCCAGAACGGTAGCAGTTGTGGTACCATCGCCAGCGATGTCAGAGGTCTTGGAAGCAACTTCCTTAACCAACTGCGCGCCCATGTTTTGAAACTTGTCTTCAAGCTCAATTTCACGTGCTACGGTAACGCCATCCTTGGTGATCAAAGGAGCGCCGAATGATTTTTCGATTACGACGTTACGCCCCTTGGGACCGAGGGTAACCTTGACTGTATCTGCGAGTTTGTTCACTCCAGCGAGAATGTCGGCGCGCGCAGCTTCTGAAAATTTAATCTCTTTTGCAGCCATACTAAAACTCCTATCTGATTTTTCAGGTTTTGGATCGAATTAAATCCCGGGCCTCATAGGGCCGGAAACATTAACTAAACGAGGACGCCAAGGATATCTTCTTCACGCAGAATAAGGTAATCATCACCCTCAAGCTTGATGTCGGTACCGGCATATTTGCCAAACAGCACCTTGTCATTTACCTTAACAGTCATGGGCAGTACCTTGCCTTCAGACGTCACCTTACCAGAACCAACTGCAAGCACCACACCCTGCTGAGGCTTCTCTTTGGATGCGGTATCGGGGATAATGATACCACCAGCAGTTCTAGTCTCTTCCTCAACACACTTTACAATAATACGGTCATGCAATGGTTTGATGTTCATAGCTATTCTCTCCCTATTTTTATGTGGTGTTATTTGCGGCATAATTGCCGTTAGTTGTAAGCACATTCCATTTACCTTCGCTTGCGTCTTTGTTAGCACTCTGTTTTGACGAGTGCTAACAACAGTGGACAATATAATCAGCTACACTGGATTGTCAAGGCTTGGTGCAAGAAATTCTTCCCTCAGGCGTTGGAGCCAGCATTCTGAGATGAAGCAGGGCTGGATTTCTGGCGCTTGACAGCGATTATGCCCCATGCTACACCAGCAAAATTGTTGAATAAATCAACTAAATCCCTTTTGCGAAAGGACCATTGATGAAAAAGAAACTCTTCATTCCCGGGCCGGTGGAAGTAAGTGCTGATGTATTTGCCGCCATGTCAAGCCCGATGATAGGGCACCGTATGCCCGAATATGCCCAACTCCATGCCAGCGTCACCGGCCAGCTTCAGACCTTGTTGCATACCCAGGAGCCGGTTTTTCTGTCTACCTCTAGCGCCTTCGGCATTATGGAAGGGGCGGTCCGAAACCTAGTGCAGAAGCGCTGCGCCAACTTCGGCAACGGCGCCTTCAGCACCAAATGGCACGACGTCACCAAACGCTGCGGTCTGGAAGCCGATCTTTTTTCTGCAGAATGGGGGCAGCCCATCACCCCTGAGTTGGTGGACGAAGCGCTAATGAGCGGCAAATATGATGCCATGACTCTAGTACACAACGAAACCTCCACCGGAGTAATGTCGCCCTTGGCAAGTATTGCCGAAGTGATGAAAAAATACCCCGATGTCAGCTTCATCGTCGATACGGTTTCTTCGATGAGCGCAGTTCCGATCGATTTCTCTGCTCTAGGGCTGGATGTATGTCTGGCCGGAGTACAGAAGGCGTTCGGTTTGCCGCCGGGGCTGGCAGTATGCGCCGTGTCGCGCAAAGCACTGGATAAAGCCAAGACCACGCCGAACCGCGGCTACTATTTTGACTTTGAAGAATTCGAAACAAATGACCTGAAGCACAATACCCCCAGCACTCCATGTATCAGCCTTATCTACGGCATGGATGCGCAGTTGAAAAAAATGTTTACCGAGGGTTTGCAGAACAGGTATGAGCGCCATGCGTGTATGGCCAAAATGACGCGCGACTGGGCCAAAAGCCAAGGGTTCGAGATTTTCGCCGCCGAAGGGTATGCGTCTCAAACGTTGACCAGCGTGCTAAATTCGCGCAACGTTAATCTGGAAGAGATAAAAAAACAGGCGGGCTTACGCGGCTTCGCTATGGATAACGGCTACGGTAAAATCAAGAATAAGACGTTCCGTATCCCCCACATGGCCGACATGACCTCGACAGACATGCAGGAATACTTCGCGGTACTGGAAGAGTTACTGCCACCGCTATAAATAAACATAGGGGCAGGCAAATAAAGTGCAAGGGCAATTCATGAATTGCCCCTACCGCAGCTCGAAGAGGATTGCGGTGGGACAACCCTGCATGTAAGGGCACGGCATGCCGTGCCCTTATGGTTACTAACCACCATTCGGTGGCACTTTATGTACTGGTCAAACCAGTTCCAGCCCGGCGAATTTGAGCAGTAGGCGCTTGGCTCCGAAGCGGTTGAAATACACCACCACCTTCTGTTTATCCCCCGCCCCTTCCATGCGCCGCACCGTGCCAATGCCAAAGCGGGCATGTTGCACTCGACTTCCGAGTCGCATTCCTGCCTTAGGCTGTTCATGGGGTTCCACCTCAATTACCGGTCCATCCACGGAGTGCGTTGGTGGCGAATACTGCTCTGCCCGCCCAGCCGGATTCCCTTGCTGCCCTGATTCTGTTGGCATTTGAGCAAAGAGATCGGCCAGGTTATGGCTGGCGGCGGGAGTTGCCACCTTCCCTATATTCTTTTTCCCCTCCACCTCCAGTAGATGAGTGGGAATCTCCGACAGAAATCGGCTCGGCCGATTGAACTGATAGCTACCATACACCCGGCGGCGTCTGGCATTGGTCATGTAGAGTTTCTCCCGTGCTCTGGTCATCCCTACATAGCACAGGCGCCGCTCCTCCTCTAGTTGCTCGCCGCCATCGCCACCATCGCCACTAATGCCCGCGCGCTCACCGGGGAAAACCCCCTCCTCCATCCCGGTCATGAACACCACCGGAAATTCCAGCCCTTTGGCGGCATGCAGCGTCATCAGGGTCACCCGATCGGTCTGCATATTCTGGGTATCCATATCCGTCACCAGGGCGATCTGCTCCAGATAATCCTGCAACTCCACCGCGTTACCGCTCCGCTCCTCCATTCCCGCCAGCAATTGGTCGAGGTTATCCAGGCGATCGCGGCTCTCTTGGGTGTTATCGGTCTTAAGCATCTGTGCGTAACCACTTGCCTCTACAAGCTCAGCGGTCAACTGTGGATAGGGAGTATCCGTCAGGCGTGCACCAAAATCCTCCATCATTGCGACAAAGCGCTCCACCCGTCCGGCTGCCGCACCGGACAGAACTCCGGTTTTAAGCGTCAGACGGCAGGCAGGATAAAACCCACCGGCTTCATTCTCCAACTGACCAATTTTAGCTACGGTGGCGGCACCGATACCGCGCGCTGGAACGTTGATGATACGCCGCGCCGACACCGAATCGGCCGGATTTACCAGCACGCGTAGGTACGCGAGGACGTCCTTGATCTCCATCCGCGAGAAAAAGCGCGTTCCGCCGAACATCACATACGCCATCCCCTCACGCATCAGGGTTTCTTCCAGCACACGCGACTGGGCATTGGTGCGATATAGCAGCGCCATATCCCCAAGCTTGCGCCCGGCGGCACGCTCCCGATCAAGGCACTGCACGATGTAGCGCGCCTCTTCCAGATCATCGTCCAACTCCGCGACCCCGATCAGCTCTCCTCCCTGTTTTTTGGTCCACAAAGTTTTTCCTTTGCGCCCGACATTGTGGGCCACCACCTGCCCCGCAGCTTCAAGGATAACCTCGGTGGAGCGGTAATTCTGCTCCAACTTGATGGTTTTACACCCGTTGTATGCTCCTTCAAAGCCGAGGATGTTACCCACCTCCGCGCCACGCCAACGATAGATGGATTGATCATCATCGCCAACGACACACAAGTTGCCATGCTCGGAAGCCAACATCTGCATCAGGCGGTACTGCACTATATTGGTATCCTGAAACTCGTCTACCAACACATGCAAGAACCGCTGCGCATACTTAGCTAAAATGGCTGGATGCGCCTCAAACAGACGTACACACTGAAGCAACAAGTCCCCAAAATCGAGGGCATTAGCGCGGCGCAGACGCTCTTGATATTCTACATACACCCGTGCAGTTAAGCGCTGTTGAGGAGTATGTTGCGGATAATCTTCCGGCAGTTGCCCCTTGTTTTTGGCACCGTCAATTGCACCCGCAACCGCTCTAGGCTTCACATCTTTGTCACTGAGCCCCAACTCCTTTAACACTAGTTTGAGCAGGCGCTCCTGATCCTGATCGTCATAGATGGTGAATGAGGAGCTGAAGCCATCGAGTATCTCGATTTCGCGGCGCAGAATCCGCACGCACGCAGAGTGAAAAGTAGATATCCACGGAGATTCGCTGCCGCCTAGGCTGGCTTCAATGCGGGTACGCATTTCGGCGGCGGCTTTATTGGTAAAGGTGACGGCCAAAATCCGCCACGGAGGTACGCCACGCTCTTTAATCAGGTGTACCACGCGCTGGGTCAGGGTGCTGGTTTTGCCAGAACCGGCTCCAGCAAGGATCAGCAGGGCACCATCGCCATACTCCACCGCTTCACGCTGCTGGGGGTTGAGCTGGGATGCAGACTCAGACATATTCTTCCTCCAAGGAGCGCGCCATCAGGGCACGATTGTACGCCGACACCATATCGCGGCGTGAAATCAGACCAACCAAGTGATCAGGGTCGAGTTGTGACACTACCGGCAGTTGCTCGATATTGCGATAGCCAATCCGACGCATAGCCTCATCCAGATTTTCTGTAGCCAGTACAGTTACCACCTCTGTGGTGGCCAGTTCTTTAACCACCACCAGATCGAGCAGGTCTTTTTCAAACACCACCCCAAGAAAATCCTGCACAGAAATAATGCCGCTGAGCTTTCCGGCGGCGTTGACCAAGGGAAAGTTGGTATGGCGGGTGTGGGATATAAAATCGGCGAACTGGCGCAGAGTCATCCATTCTGGAACGGTTTCAAGGTTTACCACCATCACTTCACCAACCTTGATGGATTTCATGATATTGCGCTCTTTGCCTGCCTCTAAATCTATCCCGGCACGCGAAAGTTCAACGGTATCGAGACTGTCCTTGTTAAAATGACGACTGATGGTGGTACCTATAACACAAGCAATCATGATAGGAACAATGACATCATATGATGAGGTCATCTCCCAGATGAGAAAAATCGCGGTCATGGGAGCATGGGTCGCGGCGGATAAGAACGCCCCCATCCCGATAAGGGCAAAAGCACCCGGTTGAATATGCAAATACGGAAACAAGAGTTGGGCGATCTTGCCAAAGCCGCCGCCGGTGACTGCACCAAGGTACAATACGGGCGCAAACATTCCCCCCGGCAGGCCGGAGCCGATGGTTATGGATGTCGCCATCGCCTTGAACAGTATCAGAGCAAGGAGCAGCAGGATAGAACCCTGTCCGTGGAGAAACTGATCCATGAACTCGTAACCGTTGCCAAACACCTGGGGCAAAACGATTCCGATAACTCCAACGAGCACACCACCAAGAATCGGCTTGGTCAAGCGCGGTAGATGAAGCTTATCAAACATCGTCTTTACTTGCATGTGCATGCCGATAAATCCGGAAGCCAACACCCCCACGACTACGCCGAGCAGGGCATACAGCACCAGTTGCCACATGGAACCAGCCTGATATGGTGGCACACTGAACACCACTTCATTGCCAAGCAGGGCGCGGGAAACCACCGTACTCATACCGCTGGCGATCACTATGGAGGTAAAACTGGAGAGTTCGAATGAGGCAAGCAGTACAATTTCGTGAGCGAAGAACACCCCAGCAATGGGAGCATTAAAGGTAGCCGCCACTCCACCTGCCACTCCGCACGCCACCAGTACCTTAAGGCGGTTACCGCTAACCTTGAACCCCTGGCCAAATTTGCTCCCCACCGCTCCACCGATCTGAGCTATGGGGCCCTCTTGCCCGGCGCTGCCACCGGTTCCAAGGGTGATGGCACTGGCCAATCCCCGCGTAATAATGGTGCGTCCTGGAATTTTTGCACCACGCAGATTTACCTGGGCCAAAAACGCGGAAAAGCCAAATTTCATATCCTTGGCAAAGAAGATCCCAAATGGAAGCAGAAATAAAGCACCCGTGACCGGGAACAACACCACCCAGAACCGGCTGGCGCTCCACTGTGTAAAGGATATATCGAACCAAGCAATCCCCTGTTCCATGACCAGCCAGTGGAAAAATTCAATGGCACGGCGGAAGAGAAAATTACACACCCCGGCCAGCACCCCAATAATAAGCGCGAGGGTGACCATGAAGGTGTTTTCACTGACGGAAAAACGGGATAGTACAGAGAGAATGCGTCGTCGCATATGCCGAAGCATGGATGTGTCACCTGTTGCCTTGGAAGAGTTTACGCTTGTTAGCTGCACATAAAGCGTAGAAAATCGATAAAAGAGGCGATGTTACGCTATTTTACCCTCTGTGTAAATGGTCAGACTGCTATATCGTCCCATAACCCAACGGAGTCGGGCTGTCCCGCCTGTTCCTTTTCATGCCGATGTAAGGGCAATTCATGAATTGCCCTTACATCCCACGCCAGGAGAGGAAGGCCGTGTGGGCCCCCGCGCACGGCACGTAGGTACCGCGGCGAATACAGCAACAAAAGGATCGCCCGCAAGATTACTCAACCAAAATGGATGGGAATAAATTCCACCCCTACGCTTTGCGCGCAGCGGCGTCTAGCAACGCGATAAACTCTTCTTCGGGCTGCGGCTTGGAGTATAGAAAACCTTGGGCATATTTAAATCCCATGCGCACCAGACATTCGGCCTGAACTGGCTCTTCAACCCCTTCTGCTACCAGTTTGCGCCCCAGCACGCGGGTAAAGGCCACGAGTGACTGTGCCAAGGCGGCATCGGTAAGGTTTTTGTGAATATCGGAGACAAAGGCACGATCCAATTTAATTTTATCGATCGGAAAACGTTTTAAGTATGCAAGCGATGTATACCCCGTGCCGAAGTCATCCAGCGCCAGGCCTACGCCAAGATCGCGCAACACATTCATGCGCGTGATGGCTTCTTCTACATCTCTTAGCATCAGACTTTCAGTCAATTCAAGTTCGAGACAAGAAGCGGGAATACCGTAGTGCGCTACAATTCCAGCGACAATATCCGCAAAATCAGCTTCCATAAACTGGACTGCTGACACATTCACCGCCAGGCATGTCCAGCGCCCACTTCGAGCATAATAGCGCTGAATAAACTCCGCCGCCTGCTGCATAACCCATGTGCCGATGGGGACAATCAGTCCGCTATCTTCAGCGACCGGAATCATTCTGTCCGGACCAACCCAGCCCAATTCGGCTGAATTCCACCGCAGTAGGGCCTCAGCCCCGACAATCTCACCTGTGGTGATATCCATCTGAGGCTGGTAATACAACAGCAATTCCCTATTTTCCAGCGCCTTATGCAACTGCGCTTCAAGCTTCAGATCTTCGGCTATTTCGGCGGAAAATTCTGCAGAGAAAAAGCAGAACCTATCCCGGCCCCGATCCTTGGCCTGATGCATGGCGACATCGGCCTGCTGCAGCAGCAAGTCGTGTTCTTTGGCATCCTGTGGATACAGAGCGATACCGATGCTGCCTGTCATGAACAGATCAACATCTTCTACATGCAGAGGTTCACGCATAGCGCTTAACAGTCGTTCCGCCACACTGCGGATAGTATGCTTATCCCCTGCATCCAGCAACAGCAGGGCAAATTCGTCCCCACGCAGGCGTGAGAGGGTATCCGTTTCCTGCACACAAGTGTGCAGACGCCGGGCCATCTGAACCACCACCTGATCTCCGGCACTGTGTCCAAGGCTATCGTTGATTTTTTTGAAATGATCCAGCCCAATGGTCATGACAACCAGCATATCGCGCCCACTGTCACCTTCGGCGTGGATAACCGCCTGTTGGAGGCGGTCGCGAAACAACAATTGATTGGGCAGACCGGTGAGCAGATCAGTCTGGGCTAGCTGTGTAAGTTTTTCCTCCTGCGCCTTTTGCTCACTTAAGTCGCTGAAAATAGCTACATAGCTTTTGAATTTACCCTGTTCATCCTCAAGGCGCCTGATAGTCAGCCATTCAGGATATACATTACCGCTCTTATTTCGATTCCAGATTTCACCCTGCCATACCCCTTTTTTGTGCAGCTCCGTCCACATGTGACGATAAAACTCAGGCTTGTGCAGACCCGATTGCAGAATACGTGGATTTTCCCCCAGCACCTCTGCTTCAGTGTAGCCGCTGATTTGGGTAAACGCACGATTCACTGCAAGAATCTTGCCCTGCATGTCGGTTACCAACATTCCTTCGGTGTTATTTTCCACCACTAGGGAAAGCTGGCGCAGATGCCACTCCTTCTCGCGCCGTTTGCTGATATCCCGCACAGTGCTCAACACCGCCGGCGCTCCTCCAAAAGTTATCCGGGCGCTGTGAACCTCAAGAGGCAGGGCAGTGCCCATATTGGTATACTGCTCACATTCAAACACCATCGTTCCCCCTGCCAGCACAGGGTCAAAATTATTACACTTATCCCTGTTGTTTAAGAGCGGGACATTGCTGGCCTGCAGGTCGGTTATGGCATGCCCTCCCAGCATGTTCAGGAATGGCTCATTGGCCATTAGCAGCTTCCCGGTGCAATCACGTACCAGAATACCGTCCGGGCAGTTATCGAAGATACTCCGATAAGAACGCTGCTGGCGCTCCATTTCACTACTTAAAGGATCAAGCCCTAAAGAGCGCACCACCATCCATAGTAACCGCCCAAACGTCGCCAGAAAAACTAGAATGAACAGCCCCACCAGCCACATGCTTTGTGTCCAGCGTAAAATGGAGTTGGTAACATATTTTTTCAGGATCAGGGTATGAAGATTATGTACCTCTGACCCCACTTCAACTTGAGCACGCCATTGGTACAAAATTTCGCCCTCGGCACGAGTCGCGCGAAACACCTCAAACCCGTTAGGGGCCAGGAGTATGATTTCATGATAGGCCGTGTGCCCTGCAAAAAAACCCTCAAGGGTATTCCGCACCTGCACGTAGTCAGACCGCAATAGCGGCTCCGTCAACAAATTCGCCAGCAGGTTCTGCTCGGTTTCAAAGGTACGCTCCATGGCATCGTGCAGAAGTTGTTCACGCTGAAAATTGATGAGCACAAGCCCGCATAACAGCAGTCCCAACAAAAACAGTGCCATCACAAGCTGCACCTTCTTGTAGGTGCTGATGCGTTCTGGACTATTGGTGCGACTGCTCACGGCTATCCCTCAGACATCTCTGTGCGTAATCGGCATAAAAGCGCAGAGCGGTAAATTCTGCATCCTCAGCAGGGACAATCCCAGTGATGTCGGCACGCAACTGGGTCAGAACCTTGCGCCCCTCCGGGCTGGTATTCATTTGCTGCAGAATGTTTTTTACCTGTTGAGCTAAAGGTGGCTCTACCCGCGCAGTTGCCAAAAAGGTCTGATCTACAACCTCTGGGGTATAGGCTAAAATCCGTAGTCCACTGGATTGCAGGCGCTCAAACATCTCATATTTCACCGCCCCGGCATCGAAGCGCCCCGCCAATACGGCGTATCCAACATTGGCATGGTTACCTAAAAAACTGTACCCTGATAGGTCTTGCAGATGAACCCCAGACTGGTCAAGAACATACAATGGCACCTGAAAGCCCACAGTGGCCTCGGGGGCGACAAATGCGAAGCGTGTACCCTTGAGGTCAGGGATTTTGGTCAGAAGGCTATCCTCTCGCACCACGATAACCCCGCGCAAACGCGGGTAGGCTCCCAGGATCACGCCTAGGGGTAGGATACGCGGGTCTTGCCTAGTGGCTTGAGCGTACAAAGAGGGGCCGACAAAGGCAAAATCTACTTGAGCCTCTGCGCACATTTCCACTGCTTCAGCATGGCTCGATGCAATTTTTAAATCGATGTGAGACCCGATATGGACCTCAAGATATTCCAACAGTGGAGAGAAACGCCGCTGCAACTCTGCTGCGGACATAAACGGGTGGACTCCAAATACCAACCCACGCGTCTGTGCTTCAGAGTTGCTGACAGCTGAACCCATAGGCGTGGCACTTACCCCGGGGGCGAGGGTAATATGTACCGCCGCAATTACAAGCAGTAACCATCTCAACATGTTGACTCCATGCAAAGCAGTTTCACCAGAATACATCCCCTAGAAAACATCTCTATAGCGCAGCCACTCAGCACCTACCTAAGTAAAATTAAAGCCAAAGCATGAGAACGTGCATTCAATCCTACCAGAACACCTTGGACAGATAAAGAACTTACACCCAAGTGAAAAAGATAAGAAACTTCAACAACCAAAAGAAAAACAGGGTAACCATTGGGGGCTAGAAAGTAAACAGCTGAAAGACTTGTCGAGGTGTGTGAAACCAGAAGATCATCCAAGCTAAACAGGGATAGAAATACCGTTAGAATTATCGCAGATGTCATGCATAGCCGTTGCAGAGGCCGGTTTCTGCATACATTGCGCGCTCTACAAAGAGTGCTTAAGAGCTTACTCCTCAGCGTGCAGGGTTTACATTGAAACCACAGTGGCGTAACAATTGGCGCACAAAGCGGTACGTCAACCCCCACAAGGGCGGGGCTTCGGGGTGAATAAGGAAGGAGGGCACTTCTGCTTTGTTTGCCTGCCAATCAATAGTACGCATAGCATGATAATCGCCACTCAGAAAGTGGGCCATAGGAACCCAGAAATGTCGTTGAACCTCGTAATTGCCCTGCACATAATCAAAATGCGCCGGCACATTGAACACAAACGCGCTTACCCGAACCTTCACGCTTACGGCATAGATATCATCTAGCTGTCCCAGACAGTGTTCCCGGTGCAGACACAAATTAACCTCTTCCCTGGTTTCGCGCACAGCCGCCGCATAGACTGATCGGTCTTCGGGGTCAATCTTGCCACCGGGAAAACTCAGATTTCCCGACCACGGATCCTGTGGGTGCTGTGCCCGCTGAATCAAAAGCAACTCGGGGCTAAGAGAGCCCGAGGTCAGTGAATCTCTTAGAATCAGTGCGACTGCGGCGTCACGATGCTGCGACGCAGACTTTATCATGAGTGGTGTGCGTTGGCCCAATACCTGCCGCACGTTGTTCACCGTAAATCCAGTCTGGTTTTTTTTCATGCTAGAATTCATATTCATAGTTTTTTACTTTTAAATTTTGTAAGCTATGTGCTTAGTAGTGAGAGATAACGCTGGACGCCGATACAGCCACGTACCTATAATGTGAGCGTTTTGCCGGCTGTCGTGCCTGCTCACGCCACACATAAAGACTTACAAAAACGCAAGCAGTAGCTAAGCACGCCATCCGGATTAAAATTTTATCGGACCTATTCTTACAACCATCCGTGCGGGCCGAGCTAAAAGAGGATTTACATGATTACCATACCCATAACCGCTGGTTGCTACGCAACTGCGCCGGGAGCGAGCAGAAAGCTGTGTACCCTTCTGCCCACGCCTTCATTCTACCTGCAGGCCATCTGGACGGTGATTCGCAGTGCAAACATGGCAAAAAAGGGGATCTTTACCGACGGAGACTGGGCCAAAAGCAGCCTTCACATCATCCGCGCGTTGGAGCGCTGTGGCTGCACCTTCGATATCCGAGGGATGGAAACCCTGTGCACCAATCCGCAACCTTGCGTGTTTATTGCCAACCACATGAGCACCTTGGAAACATTTGTTTTGCCGACGTTGATTGCACCTTACCAGCGCGTTACTTTTGTGGTCAAAAAGAGTCTGGTTGAATACCCCCTGTTCAAGCACGTGATGCGTTCACGCAACCCGGTACTAGTCAACCGCACCAACGCACGCGAAGACTTAAAAGCCGTCCTTACTCAAGGGGTAGAGCGCCTGCACAGTGGTGTCTCGATTGTAGTGTTCCCGCAGACCACCCGTACCGCCGAATTTACTCCGGAGAGCTTCAACACCATCGGCCTTAAACTCGCGCAGAAAGCCGGGGTACCGGTGGTGCCTCTGGCTCTTAAAACCGATGCATGGGAGAATGGACGTCATCTAAAAGATTTCGGTCGCATCGTGCCAGAGCGCACCATCCACTTCGAGTTCGGACCTTCCATCTCTGCAGATAAGCTGGACAAAACCGCCCACGCGGATATCATAAATTTCATCCAGCACCGCCTGTACGAGTGGGAGCAGGCGTGAATCAATTTCAGGCGCATGGCGCTGTCGGCAGTGCCCGTCAGAAAAGCCATCCGCGAAAACAGAAAATCACCCACACAAAAGGCGAACCCGAATTATCGGATTCGCCTTTTGCCTATCTAAAGGTACGCTGCGGATTTTCATCACTGCTGCACTAAACCGTAAACCGAAAAGCAACCGCTGACCTCGCGCTCTAGCTTCCGCAACCACCGCAACTGGATCCACAGCCACCGCCGCTTTTGGATGTAATAGTAAAACCATCCTGCACGAAATGGATGACCTGATCATCGGCAAACCTGACTACTTGCGGATCAAGGAGCACGTCGATCTCATTTACTTGCTGGCGGGTATCGTCTTCGTTTGACTCATCCAGAGTCAGTCCCAAAGAGGGACCACCTCAGCCAAAGCCTGCCATAACCACCCGCACCGATTTGCCGGGATTCTGCTGCAGAACGTTTTGCAACTCGGCCTTTGCTTCATCTGTAATTGTAAGCATCTGCTCGCTCCTTTCCTTAGTTACACTTTTGGTCAATTGACTTTTGCAGCCACACACTCGGGCCATAATACGCGCCTATTAAACACGGAACATGCACTTCTGTAAATGCCAGTGTGACAGAATTTTACATATTCTGCAACCGTTTAAGTCATATTTAGATATAGTGCAATCAAGGCCTTACGTAGGATGCTGTCCGCCGTTACTGGCGCACCCGGATCATTCCACCCGCACCACGTACGATGCGCACCCGATCGCCCACATAAAACGGAACATCATCGGCCTGTACTATCGCCAAAATCTCCCCGTTATCGAGCTCCACGGTAATTTCCAAACCATCAGTTTTGGTCACCCCCTGCTCAGTTGCCGCACCGAGTAATGCGCCACCGACAGCGCCAGCCGCTGTTGCCAATGCCTGACCGTGACCGCCACCTACACTATGTCCAGCTATGCCGCCCACCACTCCGCCAGCAACAGCGCCGGCACCGCTTTTGGTGCCTTCAATCTTTACTGGGGACACGGTCAGCACCGTGCCGTAGTATACCGACATCTGCTGTTGTGCCTGATCCCTGGAATATACCTGAGATGAAGTTCGACTGGCGCATCCAGCCAGTACTACAAGTAGCACTATCCCTGTAAACTTTAACCATTTCATTCTGAATCCTCCCGTAATTTGTACTTAATTATGTGTCTATTAAAGCTGCAATACCGCCCCCACAGAGCCGAAGAAAAACTTCTGCCCGACACGCTCGCGCATCATTGCAGCACGATTCTGCCCGGTACAGTGCGACACTCCAATATGCTGGACGTCGAACTGTTCCAGATCCTGCATGGTCGCCTCAAACTGCTGTGCACTCGCCGGGCCCAGATGGGTTCCACCCAGAACGGCATGGATCTTCTGTGCAGGGAAATGCTCACGAATCTGCAGTAAAATATTGATCATTCCGGAATGGGCACATCCGAGAATAACCGCCAACCCGTGTGATGTTTCCACCACTACCCCCATATCGTCATTAAATGGGTCGGGCTGAAATCCTCCCTCCGCGTCCGGCACTACCAACTCAGCAGCACCTTGTTCATACGCTGTGCGGCGAGGCACTTGACCGGTGACATGTATACCCGGTGCTATCTGACAGAATTGTGGTGTCCACCTAAAGGTGGCCCCCAAGGCTTCAAGAAGCTCGCGTCGCTGCGGAATTCCGACAAAACGCAGAGCATGGCTGCTACACGAGTAACGAGGCACAAATATCTCCGGGTGCGCAAAAACATCTATGCCACCAGTATGCGCCAACACCTTATCTAGCCCGCCAACGTGGTCGTAGTGACCGTGACTGAGAATTACACCGTCCAAGACACGTAAATCCTTGTGCAGCACACGCATATTTTGCTCTATCCCGAAACCTTGGCCAGTATCAACCAGAATCTGGGTAATGCCGCGCTCTATCAGGCAGGCGAACCCGTGCTCGCCCACCACTGGAATAGCGCGCCCTACACTATTTTCACATACAACAGTTATTGTAGTGGTATTTGTCGTTTTCAACTCTGCTCCACCTGCCATTTAGGTAACATCCGTCTGCGTACCCCCAGCTAATTACTTTAGCATTTGCGTGCCATCATTGTAACATGTGTTCAGCGCCACAGTTACTTCCAACGCATTTTTATCCGACAACCTATGGATTGCAAAGATACATAGACAAAAAAAAGTATCTGCATGCCCGTTTTTTCGTTTGACATTTCAGGGGATAAATACCTATCATGCGCGCTTGTAGTTACATCTACGGGCCCATAGCTCAGTTGGTCAGAGCCGCCGGCTCATAACCGGTCTGTCCCAGGTTCGAGTCCTGGTGGGCCCACCATTTCTCACAGGCATTACATGGTTCGAACGCAGCTAGATCCCCTTTTTTTGGTGCGCGGTTGGCAGAAACAGGCACACATAGGCAACACAGATTTTGATAGAACCGAGAGTGCATCTTTTTAAGCTGCACTCTCTTTTTTTGCCCAACTGACCCAGGCAGATATGGTGACAAAAAGGATGAAACGCAATACTTTGCATGTGCAAGATTTTATCGGAATTTTACATCGATTTTACCCCCCGGATCTGGCGCAGGAATGGGACAATGTCGGCCTGCAGGTGGGCGAACCAGATAACGCGGTTCAACGCATTATGGTTGCTCTCGACCCAAGCCTGGAAAATCTACACAGCGCCCATGCCAACAACTGCCAGTTACTTTTGACCCACCACCCTCTGATCTTCAAACCCCTAAAACGCATCAGCACGTCAGACCCTACTGGCAGAATCATCGCCTACGCTCTGCGACATAATATAAGCATAGTTTGCGCACATACAAATCTCGACAGTGGCACAAATGGTCTTAACGACTGGCTAGCCGCGACTCTTCAACTAACTGAACCACAAATTTTACAACCTTCAGACCAAGACCGTTTTTTCAAACTCGTGGTCTACGCCCCCACTGCTCACCGAGAAGAATTACTACAGGCACTATTTCGCGGCGGCGCTGGTCACATAGGCCAGTACGACCACTGCGCTTTCAGTGTGGAAGGACGGGGGCAATTTCGCCCCGGTGCCAACGCAAATCCATTTCTGGGGACCCCAGGACAGGAAGAACAGGTGGAAGAAACCCGCGTTGAGACCATTGTCCCACACCGTAGCATCAACAAAGTTCTGGCCCACATGCGCAAAGCCCATCCCTATGAAGAGGTGGCCTATGATCTATATGAACTGCACAATCAAGCCCGCACTACCGGCCTAGGGCGCATAGGCAAACTTCCTGAACCTACGACGCTGGCAGCATTTGCCCACATCTGTAAAGAACAACTCAAGTGCGCAACCCTCAGAATTGTCGGCTCGCAAGATGCCCCTGTGCACCGCGTCGCGGTGTGTAGCGGCAGCGGCAGCAGTGCCCTGTATGCTGCTAAATTTAGCGGCGCCGACGTACTGGTAACCGGTGATCTGAAATATCATGAAGCTCAGAGTGCCGCTGAGCTTGGCATAAGTGTCATTGACGCAGGACACTTTGCCACCGAAATTATTGTAGCCACTGGGTTGCAGAATACCCTCGCTCCTGCACTGCACCTACATGGTTACGCCGCAGAAATTATTCTTGCACCCGCTGAAAAGGATCCATTCATCTTTATTTAAGAGCCGGAATCGCCCCGGCCTTACGCTACTACGGAGGACATGACGTGAAAGAAGAAGTACAACAATTGATAGATGTTCAGGAGCTCGACCAGAAAATTCTCGAAGCGCGCCGGAAAAAGGTCGAACTTCTCACCCGCAAAGAGAAACTCTTGGCTCAGACGGAAAAGTTCGAAAGCGCTATCGCCACAATGCAGGAGCAGATTGACGCAGTGCAACAGGATGTTTCCGGCCTGAACCAGGATCTGGCCAAAGAACAGGACAATGTAACCAGAGCCGAAGACCGCCTGCCAGAAGTCAAAACCCAGAAAGAGTATCTCGCGATCCTGAAAGAAGTAGATGCCGCAAAGAAAAACACTAAAGATACCGAGGAAGCGCTGAAACTTAAGCAGCAGGTACTTGATGAACTCGAAGCCGACCAAAACGATAAACAAACTGAGCTCAATGAATTCAAGAATACCAATAAGGGTGAGCTACGCGACATTGCTACCTTGGTTACCGAACTCGAAGGGGTAGAAGCTGCGGAAACACCCAAGCGCGACAAACTTATCCGCCAGGTTTCTGAAGCACTGCGCAACCACTATGAGCTGGTTCTTAGTCGCCTAAACAGCATTGCTCTAGTTGAGGCGCAAAACTACACCTGCTGCGGCTGCCACATGCGGCTGCCACCCCAGTTCTTCAACAATATGCTTAAAAGCAAGAACATCTCTACCTGCCCACAGTGCAACCGCCTGTTATATATAGCAGAAGACCAATAAACTCTGTTACAATGAAACAAGGTCGAAGAAGCACAGGCGCTCGCCGGTTTTATCTTAACGGATAAAGCGGGAGGAAAGTCCGGGCTCCACAGGACAGGATGGTTCCTAACGGGAACCGGGGGTGACCCCAGGGATAAGTGCCACAGAAAACAGACCGCCTGTACCCGTGGGTAGAGGTAAGGGTGAAACGGTGAGGTAAGAGCTCACCAGTTCCGCCGGTGACGGCGGAAGCTAGGTAAACCCCATCCGGAGCAAGGCCGAATAGAGAAGCGTTTGAGGACGGTCCGTCCGAGGCTTCCGGGTTGGCTGCTTGAAGCCGTTGGCAACGGCGGCTCTAGAGGAATGATCGCTACTGCGGTACTGGCAACAGAACCGCAGCACAGAACCCGGCTTATGGGCTTCTTCGACCTTTTCAATCCGTGCTGTTTTAAGTAAAGTATATGTAGTGCATCTCGCCTCAGTCAAGCATCTCAATCCGGCCTTCCTATGCTGATATCTGAACGTAAAAAACACTGGGAAACCCTAGTTAACCAACTGCAGTGTGAGCTAAGCAGCATCGATGAGAGTGAGCTCCAGTGGCTGCAACAGCGCATATCACTGATTCAAGTGCTGCAGAAGAACCTCCATACCTTGTTTTTGCAGGCCGGAGGACAGGATATCTGCCATGCCTGCTCTGGGTCATGCTGTGGAGATGGGCATAACCACATGACCCTGCTCAATGTTGCCGCAGCCCTGCTGAAACAACAACTGCCGCAGGCGAACTTCAGCAACACCTGTCCGTTTTTAACCCGTACAGGCTGTAGCCTAGGTGTAACGCTGCGCCCGTTCAACTGTATAACCTTTATCTGCGAACAGATAGAGGCCCACATGAATGCAGAACAGGTGGCAGAATTCTACCGCTTGGAAAGGACTCTTCGCACCCACTACACTGAAGTGGACCGACGCTATGCAGGCTCGAACCCGCGCGGTCTGCTCATAGGTGTGCAACGCCTCAATGGCAGCCCCATGCTGATGCGGAGCATATCCTGAAATACTACTTGGATGACTTATTAACCCTGCTTACGGATTTTTATAATGGATTTGACTTTTAAACGCAAAAACGGCGCTGTAGATACCAAAATTGATGAACTTCTTGAAACGGTGGGGGTACATCATCCCAAAGTCATCCGCGACATGATCATCAGCGCCCTAAAAGCTGGAGTCTCCAACGACTACCTCGCCGACCTAAAGCTGATTCGAACCACTATGAACGAGATGCGCCTGACCAGTGAAGTGTTCAGTCCGTATCGTAACCGGCGCAAGGTGACTATTTTTGGCTCCGCCCGCACTGAGCCCGACGAGCCAATTTACCAGAAATGCGTCGAATTCGCGCGCCTGCTAGCCGAAAACAACTATATGGTTATTACCGGCGGCGGCGGCGGCATCATGGAAGCCGGTAACGAAGGAGCAACCTCAGAAAACTCCTTTGCTGTCAATATTCGCCTCCCGTTTGAACAGAGCACCAACAAGGTGATGGTAGATAGTAAGCGCACCCTGATGTACAAATATTTTTTCAACCGCAAGGTCGCCTTTCTCAAGGAGGCTCACGCAATCGCCCTATTCCCCGGTGGATTCGGCACCTTGGACGAGGCGATGGAAACCCTGACCCTGATCCAAACTGGGAAAAATCCACCCATGCCGCTGGTGCTCATCGACGATGACGACAGCAATTACTGGGAGGATCTGTTTCAGTTCATGCGCAACATCCTGTTACCGCGCAACCTGATCTCCGGGGAGGACTTTGGCCTATTTACCATCACCAGCAATATTCAGGAGGCCGTTGATATCATCAATGACTTCTACCGTGTGTACCACTCCAGTCGGTATATAAATGGGACCTTGGTGATCCGCCTGAACCAGCAGTTAAGTGCTGCTCAGATCGCAACGTTACAGGAGGAGTTCCACGAACTGCTAAATGATGGTGGCAACATTCGCGCCTGTAGCGCGTTTGAACAAGAGCACGACGAACCGGATCTGTGGGATCTGCCACGCCTGGCAGTTGATTTCAACCGCCGCAACCACGGATATCTTCTCGCTCTTATTCGGCGCATTAATTCGTTCTTTAGCGCATAAAGCGCTAGGCAAAGTGCCACAAACAAAGGGGAGTTTTGCAGGTGGGATATAAAAATCTGCAGAGTTGCGTGCGCGACTTAGAGCAACATGGTCAGCTGCGGCGCATCGACACTGAGCTTGATCCACATCTTGAAATTGCCGCCATCCAGCGCCGCGTCTATGCTGCTGCCGGACCGGCATTACTGTTCACCAGGGTGCGCGGCTGTGGTTTCCCCATGCTTGGTAATCTATTCGGCACCCTGGAACGGACTCGCTTTATTTTTCGCGATACGCTGCCAACCATCCAGCGCCTGGTGGAAGCCAAAATCAACCCCGGCGCCATCCTCAGACGCCCGTGGCAGTTTGCCCGCACCCCACTGGGTGCACTGCATCTACTCCCCCGCAACACCAAGACCGCCCCAGTACTAGCGCAGCACTGCCCCATCAGCGCACTGCCACAGCTGGTTTCGTGGCCCGATGATGGGGGCGCGTTTATAACCCTGCCTCAGGTCTACACCGAAGACCCGCGTATCCCTGGCCTACGCCATTCCAACCTTGGGATGTATCGGGTTCAGCTTGGCGGCAATGACTACGTTCAAGACAAAGAGGTAGGGATGCACTACCAGATCCACCGTGGCATAGGAGTGCATCACACCGCTGCCGCAGAACAAAACAAAACTTTGCCAGTTAATGTTTTTGTTGGCGGAGCCCCGAGCATGAGCATTGCCGCAGTTATGCCTCTGCCGGAGGGGATGCCTGAGCTCAGTTTTGCCGGCCTGCTCGGCGGACACCGCATCGCCATGACCCGAGGAGATGCACCCCTTCCGTTTCCAGCCGAAGCTGATTTTGTCATCTGCGGTTCTATCGATCCGCAGCGTACTCGGCCTGAGGGCCCGTTTGGGGATCACCTCGGCTACTACAGCCTGACCCACGAATTCCCTGTTATGGATGTGCATTGCGTCTACCATCGCAGCGACGCCATCTGGCCTTTCACTAGCGTCGGGCGCCCCCCGCAGGAAGATACCAGTTTCGGCACCTTTATCCACGAACTCACTGGAGAACTGATTCCGACGGTGTTGCCTGGAATAAAGGCGGTACACGCGGTGGATGCAGCCGGGGTGCACCCGTTGCTGTTGGCCATTGGTTCAGAGCGTTATACACCGTTCCAGCGCGTAGAGCGCCCTCAGGAACTCCTTACTCAGGCCAACGCCATTCTAGGGCAGGGGCAACTGTCGCTGGCAAAATATTTATTTATTGCCAATGAGCAGGACAATCCAGCTCTTGACATCCAAGATGTCGCCGGGTTTTTACAGCACTGTCTGCAGCGTTGTGACTGGCGTCGTGATCTCCATTTTCAGACCTGTACCACCATCGACACCCTCGACTACAGTGGTGACGGTCTCAACCAAGGTTCAAAGGTGGTTGTAGCTGCTTGCGGTGAGACGCGGCGTCCATTGCCGTTCCAGTGCCCCGAAAACCTCGACTTGCCCACAGGCTTTGACCATCCGGCGGTGCCCATCCCCGGGGTTCTGCTGGTGCAGGGACCGGCGTGCGGCAGCCCCACTTCGAGCCCCACCCGCGACCTGAAGCGCTTTTGCAACAGCCTGTCGATTCAGGCCTCCATCAATGCTTTTCCCCTCGTGGTTTTATGTGACGACAGCGCTTTTGCCAGCGCAACCTTCAACAATTTTGTGTGGACCACCTTCACCCGCTCTGACCCCGCGCGTGACATCTACGGTATTGGCGCCTTCAATATAGATAAGCACTGGGGTTGTGAAGGATCACTGGTGCTCGACGCTCGGTGTAAACCACAACATGCGCCACCCCTGCTGGAAGATGCGGAGGTGGAGAATAAACTCGATAAACTCGCCTGCAAGGGGGGCCCGCTTCATGGTATCATCTGAGCCGATGACCTTAACCGCATTTTTAGAAATGGCACCGATACTGCTATGAATCTTATCAGTACTCTTTCTGGCTTACATATAACCCAAGCCATTGGCAATACTCCGCTGGTGGAACTTAAGAAACTGAACCCGCATAAGAATGTGCGCATTCTCGCTAAACTGGAGGGGAGCAACCCCGGTGGCTCGGTTAAAGATCGCCCAGCATGGTACATGATTAAAAATGCGCTCGAAAGTGGTGCGCTCAGCCCTGAGCACATCTTGCTCGAACCAACTTCGGGCAATACCGGCATCGCTCTGGCTATGATCGGTGCTGCCCTGGGAATCCATGTCAAACTGGTGATGCCCCCGTGTGTAAGCATGGAAAGACGCGCGGTTCTGGAGGCATACGGCGCAGAAGTAATGCTCTCTGCCCACGGTCAAGCTACCGATGGGGCCATTCGTCTGGCACACGAAATTGTGCAGGGGGACCCCAAGCGTTACTACATGCCCAATCAATACGCGAATCCTAGCAACCCACAAGCCCACTACGAAACGACTGGCCCAGAAATCTGGCACCAGAGTAGAGCCAAGGTGGACGTCTTTATTGCCGGGCTTGGAACGTCAGGCACCATCATGGGAACCGGACGCTATCTTAAAGAAAAAAATCCCGCCATCAGCATAATTGGGGTAGAGCCTACCCTTTGCCACAAGGTTCAAGGCTTAAAAAACATGAATGAATCCATCGTGCCAGAGCTGTATCATCCTGAAAACCTTGACGACAAGCTGGTTGTTCAGGATAATGAAGCCTTTAACTGCGCACGGGATCTTGCTATTCACGAAGGGCTATTTGTAGGGATGTCTAGCGGGGCCGCTGTGGCTGGGGCTTTGAGGGTTGCTGCAAACATGAAACACGGTACGATTGTTACACTGTTACCAGATCGCGGCGATCGATATCTGAGCACCACCCTGTTCCGCTCTACCTGCGCAAAATGTCCGCCCTGATCTACATGCTGTACCGCACGGAGAAACACCTTAAAGAATACTGATATAGCAAAACCATCAGCTTAACTTTTTTGCTAAAAGGGGATACATCATGCAAACCTGTCAGATTTTAGGCAGTGGTCACGCTGTTCCGCAGCGAATTCTCACCAATGCCGATCTGGAACAGATTGTCGACACCAGCGACGCGTGGATAGTCGAACGTTCGGGTATCCGCCAACGGCATATTGCCGAACCTGGCAGTTCTTTGTCAGACTTAGCGGCGGATGCGGCGAAGCAGGCACTGGATCACGCTGCCACCTCCGCCGCGGAGATAGACTTAATTATTGTCGCCAGCGTAAGTGCAGATATGAAGTTCCCCGCTATGGCGTGCCTGCTGCAGGAAAAAATCGGTGCCACCAAAGCTGCGGCATTTGACATATCCGCAGCCTGTTCCGGATTTATATATGGTCTACACCTGGCCAGAAGCCTGATGCAGACCTGCGCGTACCAGCGTGTTTTAGTCGTAGCAGCGGAGATGCTCTCCAGCATGGTTAACTGGGAAGATCGCAATACCTGCGTGCTTTTCGGGGACGGAGCCGGTGCTGTAGTTCTGGGCCCAGCAGAAGGCGACAGCGGGATTCTGAGCACCACTATCCACAGCGATGGCCGCTACAGCGAGTTGCTGTTTAATCCTGCCGGGAGTCAGCATGTTTTGACACCGGAGGATCTAAAAAACAACTTCGCTACCATCAATATGCAGGGGCGCGAAGTGTTCCGCCATGCAGTCTCCTCCATGACGGCAGCTCTGAACGAAGCACTAAAACAAGCCAACCTGAGTGCCGAGGACCTAGATTTTATCATCCCCCATCAGGCCAACAACCGCATCATAGAAGCTATCGCGAAGCGCTTCAAGATTCCACCTGGGAAGCTGATTGTCAACGTAGAGCGCTTCGGAAACACCTCGGCAGCGTCCATTCCCATCGCCCTTAACGAAGCAATCCAGAATGGCACCATAAGAAAAGGTGCCACCGTTGGTATGACCACGTTCGGCGCTGGATTGACCTGGGCGGGAGCCGTCATAAAGATATAGACCTTCTGACCTCCCTCGCCAACTGTGCTACTTACATAGATCGCGGGTCAAACCCCGCAATGTCTACTCAGTTGAGCTGGGCACCCGCGTAAACATTCAGCGGTAATAGGTGTACCCATTAAGGACGGAAGAGAACTCGCGCAGGAACTCTTGACGTTCGCGCAGGGTGATCTGAGCATTTTTCACCCCCGCTTCGGCGCTGGAGCGCATTTTCTCAAACAGCTCGTCGGGTTTATAGTTCACATAACCAAGAACATCGGCAATGGTATCACCGCTGATCTCTTTGCGGATATCAAAGCTGCCGTCTGCATTGAGTCGAATACTGATGACGTGGGTGTCCCCAAAGAGGTTATGGATATCGCCCAGGGTTTCCTGGTACGCTCCTATCATAAACACCCCCAAGTAGTAATCTTCCCCCTTGTGCAACTGATGCACCGGCAGAGTGCTTTGCTCGCCCCCAGCAAGGATAAAGCTGTCGAGATTACCGTCACAATCGCAGGTAAGATCTGCAATAATGGCGTTGCGTTCGGGTTTTTGATGCAAACGCTGCAACGGTACCACGGGGAATTTCTGCCCAATGGCCCACGTATCCGGCAAGGATTGAAACACACTCATATTGGCGTAATAGATATCCGCCAGACTCTCGTGCAGGCACTGAAGTTCCTCCGGCGTGAGACCCGACCCCTCCCCTTGGCGCAAAACCTGATGGGCAAGGGTGAGGAACATATCTTCAGCAGCAGCGCGTGCGTCAAGATTGATCTCCCCTTCCTGAAATGCTTTACGCACCGCATCGCGCTCTTCTAAGGCGCGCGCGTAGATGGCGGCTCCCGTCTGACAGGCATCCAGTACTTCCGCAATAAGTTCGCGTAATGGGCGCAGTACTGTTGCATATTGCGCGAAGGTGGATTCTGTGACCACTGCATCTGTTGAATCAAACTGCATTACATCTATAACGTTAAACAGGAGCATACTGGCATGTGCAACTGTAGCCCGTCCCGACTCGGTGACGATATGTGGATGACTAATTTTTAGCGGGTCGAGCACCTTTTTAATGCAAACGACTACCGCATCACAGTACTGCTCCATATCGTAATCGCGCGAGTACTCCTCTCCGTTGCACATCCCACTGTAATCAACCGCAAGACCGCCTCCGACATCCAGATATCCCATGGGCGCCCCTGCTTTTACCAGACTGGCGTAATAGCGACATGCCTCATTTATCCCAGCACGAATATCATCCAGACGTGGGATTTGTGAGCCTAAGTGACAGTGGAGCATCTCTAGACAGTCGAGCATTTCGTGGGTACGCAGGGTGTGCACCATGTTCAACAGCTGGACACTGCTGAGGCCAAAGCTACTGCGATCCCCGCTGGTTTCAGTCCACATGCCACTTACTTTAGCCGACACCTTGATGCGAGCGCCGATGTGCGGGCGCACCTTCATGACAGTGCTGCGTGCAATGAGAAGGTCAAGCTCCTGCGGCGATTCAACCACAAAGAAGCAGCGATACCCGAGTTTGTGCGCCCACAGTCCCAAGTCAATAAATTCACGGTCCTTATACCCATTAAGAATCAACAGCCCTTGTCGCGACATATTGGCCAGCGCCAGCACCAGCTCTGCTTTGCTCCCTGCTTCAAGCCCATGCCCGTACGGGGCACCAAAACGGGTGATCTCTTCAATCACCTGACACTGCTGATTGACCTTTACCGGGAACACCCCGCGATACTGGCCTCGGTAATGCCTGGCCTCGATAGCGGCGCGAAAGGTGTTGTGCAAATATGTAAGACGCGTATCTAGAAAATTTTCCACTCGCAGCAACACCGGCATGGGATGGCCGCGCTGCTCTATGCCGGCGATGATCTGCGGTAGTGGAACAGATATTTCTTCGCCGTCGAAGGAAGCTTTGACACACAGGCGCCCTTCAGCATCAATGCCGAACAGCCCCATCCCCCAGTTACTGACACCGTAAAGAGCGTCGGAGGCACTTACACTCCAGCCGGCTTCAGTAGAGACAGAACACTTAGCGTTCTTCATTTGGCAATATTCTCGCGCGCAAAAGTGGGAAGCATGAAGGCTCCTAAGTGGAGGTCTTCGTTGTAGTATTTGGTGTAAAAAGAGCGTGCAGCGGCGCGCTCGCGCTCGAAATCCTTGACCGGATGGTATTTCTTGCTCGCAAAGGCGAAGCTCCAGTAACCGCTGGGATAGGTGGGAATGAAGGCCTGATACATCTCCACAATGGAAAAGACGCTGCGCATATTGCGATACATATCTTGCTGAATCTGCGCATGGTAAAAAGGCGATTCACTCTGTGCCACCATGATCCCATCCTGACGCAGAGCCGAGTGTACAAGGCGGTAAAAATCTTCCTCAAATAAACCTACGGCAGGGCCGATAGGATCAGTGGAATCCACCAAGATCACATCAAAGCTGTTCTGATGTTCTCGAATATAGGCCAGGCCGTCGTCCACATGCAGGGTAACACGGGGGTTGGAACCGTCAATTTCGCACGCTATCTGCGGCAACAGCTCAATGGACTTTTCAATCACGAGACCATCAATCTCACACAACACGGCCTCTTTAACCTGCGGATGTTTCACAATTTCTCGGATACTGCCACCATCACCACCACCGATCACCAACACCCGTTCCGGGTTGGGGTGCACAAACAGCGCGGGGTGCACTATCATATCGTGGTATGCAAATTCGTCGCGCTCAGTGAGCATCACCAGTCCGTCGAGCAGCATCATTCTGCCATACTCCGCCGTTTCCAGAACATCCAGCTGTTGATACTCGCTGTTGCCGGAAAACAGTGTCTGCGTTACGCGCATGGTTATACCGACGTTTTCTGAATGTTTTTCCGTGTACCACATCTCCATGATTTCAGTCCCCTTTGCGGTGTCTGGCTCAGCTCAACAACTCAGGCTTTCACCCATAATTTTCTCGTAGTTATTCTGCGGATGTTCTATCTGTGCAGTGTTACGCAACTGCGCAGAGAAACTTACCATTGCTTGACTTTTTGAGCAAATTATTGAATGTTCAACAACGTAAATCTCATCTGTTTTCGCCGCCCAACTTTTTTGTAGTTTATAGCGTAGAGGATTATTCAATGCCAGCACATATACTTGCAACACCCGCAGAGGTACGAAATATACGCACCGGTTTCATCGGCGGCGGTAACATGGCTGAAGCTATCATCAAAGGGCTGATCGCATCTGGAGCGGCGGCGCAGAATATTATGGTAGCGGAGCTGACGGCGCCTCGACGCGAATTTTTGCAGCGCGAATACGGGGTTGAAGTGACCGAAAATGCCGCCACCGTAGTGGAAAATCACACCAGGGTGGTCCTGGCGGTAAAACCTCAGGGGGTGGATAACGCGCTGGGTCCGGTAGCGGAATGCTTCAGTGCTGAGCACTGCCTGATTTCGATTCTGGCCGGAGTTTCCACTACACGTCTTGAAGGCCTCATCGATGGACAGGTGCGGATTATCCGTGCCATGCCCAATACACCAGCGCTTATTGGTGCCGGAGCCGCTGGCATTTGCCGTGGGCGCTATGCGACCTCAGCAGATGAAGCCTTTGCCCTGCAGCTGTTTGGAGCCGTTGGATGTGTCGAAGTGGTGAGTGAGGCGATGCTCGATGCAGTGACCGGGGTCTCCGGCAGTGGTCCAGCCTATGCGTATATGCTGATTGAAGCGATGGCCGACGGTGGCGTGCTGGAGGGGCTGACCCGCGATGCCGCCTTGAGCCTTGCGGCCCATACCGTAGCCGGTGCAGCTCAGATGGTAGCTCAGGGGCAGGGGCATCCGGCGCTGCTACGTGAAAAAGTATGCAGCCCTGCTGGAACTACGGTTGCGGCAGTGCACACCCTTGAACGCGGGAATTTTCGTGCCACGGTGATGGATGCCGTAAGCGCTGCAACCAAACGCGCGCGCGAATTGGCTTAGGTATATGGGTTGACTGGCTTAAATTTAAGTACAGCAGTAAACCATTGCTTATCCAATAGTTAGGGTGATCAATCAGGGACAAAACGTTCGTGACATTGCACATAACAAATCTAGCCCCACCAACCTTTAAATAGCCACGTACGTTTAAATTAGCATATTTTATTGACATGCGCAAAGACTAGCGCTAGCTTCCTAAATACATACATTATGTATTTTTTATAAAATGAGACAGCTATGTCGGTTCTGCGTATTTTTTTCTGCAGCAGTATTTTACTTCTTGCTTTTTGCACCAACGGGCTTGCTGTCAGTTGCTCAATAGGCACTGGAGTTTCTACCATTGGCTTGGAATATGTGCCGCAGTCCTGCCCGCCGTATGAAGATAATAAAGCAATCTATTTCACCAATAATGCGCTGACATGCAGTGGCGGTAAGGTGGCACTTCTTGCCCCTTACGGGAATACGTTAAATTCTCCTGCGGCTATTGCCGCCTATGGTGCCTCTCAGAATTATCGCGTAATGTGGAACAAGGATAATGGCCACATTGTCCTTGTGAGCCGCTATTATACCGGCAAGATCGATGGGGTCTCTATGACCAGCGTCCCCGCCGGAACCATCAACACCACAGGCTTTGAAGAGATATTTCTGCCAAACCGCTTCCCAGATACAGACGGCAACGGTAACCCTGATTGTGCCGATGTAATAGCGCCTGAGATTGAGAAGGAACCAGAGCAGGCTTCTGGCGGCTGCCAGCCGAGCAATAAAGATTTTGCTTCACAGGTCAATATTGCCAGCGGCAACCTTTCTCTAGTACAGCCTCTGTTTACCCAAGCACAAACAGGCTTACCCGCAGGGATTTATTTCACTTGGAACAGCCAGGATAAGCGCTGGCACTTGAACCTGGATACACGCCGCGAACAAACCTGGATTCCCACTACTGGTGTTCCCTACACCTGCATCAAAAGTATTCCTCATTGGGTGGCCATATCCGAGCGTATCGAAAACGGAGTCGTCTATCCGGTCAAATGGATCGAAATAGAGCCTGACCCCAGCCCCGACAGCTGCACAAGTGAAGGCACAGATATCCCCTATATCCGTATATTACAGGGTGATGGCGGATATCTGTACTTCTCCGGTACCATTGACGGCAGCAGCGATCTTGCTTCGGTCAATGGTAATTATGCCACTTGGTTAGCCGAGGATAACAGCGTTGCCTATCGCAACGGCACTCTACTGAACTTCAATGAAGAAGGACGCATCCTTGAGCGCAACGATCGCAATGGGCGGGTAGCGCTATACACTTATGCCGATAACGAGCTACAGCACGTCGAAGACCGGTTTGGGCGCGCCACCCTGTTCACCCACGATGCTGCTGGGCACATCACCGGCATTACCGCTCCAGATGGACGCAGCGTTAGCCTCAGCTACACTGGTGAGCTCCTCACCCAAGTCACCACCAGTGATGCGCGCAGCTGGAGCTACACCTACAATGAGGCTGGAGAGCTGGCACAGGCCATCGATCCGGCCGGCAACATAAAGACCTATACCTACGCTGGCGACGGCCGGGTGGTGCAAGGCACTACAGCGGATGGAACCCGCAGCATCAGTTACAATGATGCAGCGCATGAAAGCGTGATCACCAACCGCGATGGCAGCCAGACCATCCATGGCTACGACGCTATTCAGCAGACTCCTATCTACACCATTGACCCCCAAGGGGGAGAAACTTCTTACACTTACAACAACCGTAACCGACTGCTCGCTACCAGCGATCAGGAATTGCGCACCCGCACTTATACCTACAATGCGCTGGGTGATCTTGCCACTGAGACCGATGCCGCAGGCATCACCACCACCTACACCTACAACAACAGCGGCGATGTCATCGCCATTACCGATGCCGCAGGCCACACCACCCAGATCGCCTACGACGCCAATGGCAACCCCATCAGCACTACTCTGCCCAACGGCCTGCAGATCATTAACACCTACAACAGTCTCGGCCAGCTGATCAGCCGTCGGAACGTCAACAGTGCTGTCACCAGCTACGCCTATGACAGTTACGGTTTTCCCGCGCAGGTAACCGCACCCAACGGCAGTGTCACCTCCTACAGCTTTGATATCGGTGGCCGCCTTAACCAGCAAACCGATGCCAGCGGGCACACCACCAGCTACAGTTACGACAATGCTGGACGTCTGGCTAACAAAACCACACCAGGTGGAGACACCACTAGCTACACCTACAACGTCATGGGGCAACTCACGCACGTTCTTCATCCTGACAGCACCACAACCGCTCTGACCTATGATCATGCCGGGCGCCTGCGTAGCCTTACCGACGGTGCGGGTCGCTCTGTACACTATCAATACAACAGCCTCGGGCAGATAACCTCTTCCACCGATGGCAACAGCAACAACACCGACTACACCAGTAATTTCATGGATCAGACTACCCGAATCACCGATCCTCTGGGCGCGGTCACCGCGCTGGTGTATCAAGATGATGGTCTCAGTCTGGCACAAATCAATGATGGCCGCGGCAACAGCCTCATCTACAGTTATGACACTGCCGGGCGCCTGATTCAAACCAATCAACATGGTGTGATCACCACCTACACCTATAACGGCCTTGGCCAACTGGCGACACGCACCGACGCCCGTGGGGTTGTGACCGAGTACAGCTATGACAACCTCGGACGCCTGACACAGGTGCATTTTCCCACGGACAGCAGCCAAGACATCATCTACACCTACGACACCGGCATTTGGGGTGGCGGTCACCTCACCAGCATGCAGGACGCCAGCGGCAGCCACAGCTACAGTTACGATAGCTCAGGGCGCCTTCTCAACCACAGCCACAGCCTGCAGGGCACCGCTTACACCACCGGATACACCTATGATGCAAGCGGAAACCTGGTCACTCTCAGCTATCCTGGCGGCCTCAACGTAACCACCACCTACGACAGCGACCGGCGACCCCTGAATATTCAGGCCGCCTTGGGCGACCAAACCCTGGATATTCTGACGCAAATCAGCTACGACAGCAACGCACGCCCGGTGCAATGGCAGCACGGCAACGGCCTGTTCACCAGCGCCGGTTACGACAACGGCGGCTTACTGCAAAGCTTGTCGGTTTCCGCGTATCTGCTTGAAGACTACACCCGTGACGGTGCCGGTCAGCTCACCTCTCTACTCCGCACCCTACCGTCAATTGGTCAGGACAGTTTTCAGTATGACAACGTCGGCCAGCTGCTTGACGCTGATAAAAATAATGCCATCCGCCACTATAGCTACGATGCAGTCGGCAACCGCCTTAGCCTTGAGCATGACGGAGATAGCGACAGCTACACCTTAGATACGCAGAGTAATCAACTGCTTGCCATCAGTGGTTACAACCCTGAGAGTCGCTTCTACGATGCCCAGGGTAATACCCTGCAACTTTCCACCTCGGACTTTGATGCCCTGCAACTCTCCTACGCCCAAAGTGGCCAACTGCAGTCTATTGACAACGGCAACGTGCTCACCGACTATCTCTACGACGGCAACAATCTGCGCGTAGTCAAGCAGGGCTATAACGCTACCATCCATTACCACTACGACAACCAAGGGCGTCTGCTGGCCGAAAGTTCCAGTGACGGCACGGTGGACCGCGCCGTTGTATGGTTCGGAAACACCCCGATCGCTCTTCTCGACATCGAACAGACGGACCCTACCATCTACACCTGCTCTGCCACCGAATCCCTGAGTGGTGCCACCGGCCCAGATGTAACCATCGACACCGCTGCCCATAGCATCACCGTCCACACCGGAGACTATGCTGGCATCTACGCCATCAGCGCGGCTGATTGGATTGAGTACGATGAATGGATTTCATTCACCTGGAGTAATGCTTCATTTAGGTTTGAAGGGGGTTTTTACCCAGATCTGACTTTGCCAGAACGCAGTGGCGGTCTGGTGTTCTACCGTGACGATATCGAGGGCAACCCCCAAATAGCCGACATCTACAAACTGTGGAAAGAAAGTGAAAGCGGCGGCAGTAGCATGGCCACGCCCTACCACCTCCACTTAGACCAGATAGGCGCTCCGGTTCTGCTCACTGATGCAAACGGCGCCGCAGTGTGGGCAGCAGACTATGCCCCCTTCGGTCAGGCTACGGTCAATGACGATGTTGATGGCGACAGCAACAAGGTCACCTGCAACCTGCGTTTTCCGGGGCAATACTTTGACGCTGAATCAGGGCTACATTACAATTGGCACCGGTATTATGAGCCCAAGTCGGGGAGGTACATTACGCTGGATCCGCTTGGAATTGGTGGCGGGGATGTGAATTTATATCGGTATGTGGGGAATAATCCGCTGAATTGGGTTGATCCAAAAGGGCTACTGTCGGAGATCGTCGTCTGGCAGCCAGTTGGTTGGGGTCAATCTTCTTTCGGGCATGTCTCTACAAACATCAATGGCACAACATACTCCTATGGCCAAAAAGGTATGACAATACTTCTAACAAGCGAATACCTTGGGAGAAATTCATTCCGTGAAGGCATTGGATCGGTTCTCAGTCTTACTTCTGATCAAGAAGCTCGTCTTCAGGCATGTATGAATGGTAACCAAGACGATTACAGTAGCACCAGTAATAACTGTGGAAGTCCAATCCAAGGTTGCTTAAACAAGCTTGGATTTAATTTCTCGAATCTCTTCCCTGTGTCCTTAGGCAAGGATCTCATAGATTCAGGATTGGTAAATCAATTTAATTTTTATCCTGCAATCACTCCTGCCAACGGGAGCAGTGCACCATGGACAAAATAATTAAGTTTGCAGGAACAATTGGAATAGTTGCGTTTATTTTTATAAGTGTTAGTTGCAAGGAAAAAGATATGATAGTCGTTGCTGAAGACTCGATAAGTATATATAAAAGCTATCCAGATAGTGGAATTCCCGATGAAGATACAGTAATCGCTACTCTAACTAAGGGCGTGACTGGCGATATAATTAAAACGGAGCACTCTAAAGATTTTATGTTTTATATGATTAGGATTAAAGATGGTCGAATTGGATATGTATGGTTTGGTGATAAATTCAAAGTAGTTCAAAAGCCCTAGAAAAAACTCAGGGGATAGTCACTGGCATCAGAAAATTGAATCCATACCGAAACGAAGGGTCACGCGAAACGAACGGTCAGGTCTTGAATTGCAGCATTAAGAACGTTATGACCGAGTACAGCAACGACAACGGCGGCTTACTGCAAAGCTTGTCTGGCATCTACGCCATCAGCGCTGCTGATTGGATCGAGTACGATGAATGGATTTCGTTTACCTGGAGTAATGCTTCATTCAGGTTTGAAGGGGGGTTTTACCCAGATCTGACTTTGCCAGAACGCAGTGGTGGTCTGGTCTTCTACCGTGACGATATCGAGGGCAACCCCCAAATAGCCGACATCTACAAACTGTGGAAAGAAAGTGAAAGTGGTGGTAACACAATGGCAACACCCTATCACCTCCACCCAAACCAGATCGGCGCTCCGGTTCTGCTCACCGCTGCAAATGGCAGCGCCGTTTGGTCCGCAGACTATGCCCCCTTCGGTCAAGCTACGGTCAATGACGATGTTGATGGCGACGGTAACAAGGTCACCTGCAACCTGCGTTTTCCGGGGCAATACTTTGACGCTGAATCAGGGCTACATTACAATTGGCACCGGTATTATGAGCCCAAGTCGGGGCGCTATATCTCGCTGGATCCGCTTGGAATTGGTGGCGGGGATGTGAATTTATATCGGTATGTGGGGAATAATCCGCTGAATTGGGTTGATCCGTGGGGGTTAGCAAGTTGTTATGTTCTTTTCCCTGACTATCCTATCACTTATGCCCCAGAAAAGACGAGTACCTGGCTGGGAGGGCATGCAGGGGTTCTTGGCTTCAGTGAATCTGGTTCCACCCGTTATTATGAGTTTGGGAGATATGCACCCAATAGCCCTGGAATAATTGGCGTGCAATTGCCAGCTGATCAGGGCAATGTTCGTCGAATAACAATCCCCGATGTGGTAATTGGAGCTGATGGCAAACCTACCTCTGAGTCATTGCAACGATTACAAGATGTCTTGTCACAAAGAGCAGGTCATGACACAAAAGCTGAGATGACTTGTGATATGAATGCTGATGAAGATAGGGTTTATGGTCATGTTATAGATATTGCCATTAATCCTGATAGACCCCCGTATAGCTGGTACCCTTGGGCTCCCAATCACTGTCGTTCATTTGCTAGAGAAGCATTGAAGGCTGGGCAATGATCATAAATTCAAATAAGGTTGTTATGCTATTATCAATTGGACTTCTTCTAAGCATTATTGGTTGTTTTGTTTTCGGCTGCTTGTGGTTTGATAGATCAATTTCACTTAAATACCTATCGGCCAGTCATGAAAGTACGGTTTCAGCTTTTTATAAAGTTTGTTCTTTGCTGCAAAGTGATTGGAAGGGACTATCAACAAATGAGGTATTGGAAAAGCTGGAATTAGAGATAAAATATATGGGAAATAAAGATATTGTAATAGACACAAATTCTGAGCCAGGAGTGATATGGTTCGATGAAATCAGATTCGAGTTTGAGTCTGGCAAGCTGAAAAAAATCAGTATGTAGTGAAAATCGCAGGCCATCTCACTTGTTTTCATCATTTCTTAATCAAGGAGAGAAGCGAGAAAGTCGATCCGCTTACTGGCAATCAGGCAGAACATCGACCGTCGCCCACAGCATCACCGTTCACACGGGAGAGTATGCCGGCACCTACGCCATCAACGCCGAAGACTGGGTAGAATACGATGCATGGATTTCATTTATCTGGAGTAATGCTTCAGTCAAATTTGAAGGAGGGTTTTATCCAGATCTGACTCGGCCCTGGCGCAGTGGTGGACTGGTCTTCTACCATTACGATACCCAGAGCATCCCCCAAATAACCGACATCTACAAACTGTGGAAAGAAAGTGAAAGTGGTGGTAATACAATGGCAACACCCTATCACCTCCACCCAAACCAGATCGGCGCTCCGGTTCTGCTCACCGCTGCAAATGGCACCGCAGTGTGGGCAGCAGAGTATGCCCCCTTCGGTCAGGCTACGGTCAATGACGATGTTGATGGCGACGGCAACAAGGTCACCTGCAACCTGCGTTTTCCGGAGCAATACTTTGACGCTGAATCAGGGCTACATTACAATTGGCACCGGTATTATGAGCCCAAGTCGGGGAGGTACATTACGCTGGATCCGCTTGGAATTGGTGGCGGGGATGATTATACTTATCTATTACTTCTACCCTTCAGTACAAATCACACTGTAAATTTGAGGTTAATTTGTCTCGGATTCATTTATCACTGCCTGCTTCACCTCTGGTGCTTCATGTACAACTGGTTCCATTTCTGCAGCATTGACCGCAAGGGGGGAGAACTCATTGAAGCTCAGGATACCATTCAGCACATCTGGAATAATAGATAAAGGGCCATACTGATCCATCCTGATCTGCTCGTGCACATTTTCGAGGCGGATTTCTACTTTTTCCTTGATAACGCGGTGCACATTTATCTTGGGGTTACCTGCACGCTCTGACATGACAAAGTTGGCTAGCTCCGCCCGCACATCCTTATCCATCTCCTGGAGAACCTCCAAGCGTTCAAGGAGAATCTCCAAGCGTTTACCGTGTACACTATTTTCGCTGCCAGCAGCCTTTTTTTCCAGTGGGCCGATACAGCGCCGAATAAACTCATTTTGCTTTTTAACGCTCTGCTTCTGCGCTTTTAAAAACTTCAGACGATCACTCTCGGGAAAATAAACTCCGGAGGTCAGCGCGGTTGGCGCTCCGGCAGCAGCACCAATTATTTTAGCCTCAATCCCTTTGAGGGCGATAAACTCACCGCTGCTTATCTGCCCATTTGTAACCATAATGGTCCCAGCACTTTTTACGGTGCTGTTGCGGATTTCGTTGGCAACGATCACATTACCCATACACTCAATATACGCACCATTGATATAACGTGCCTCTAGGTTCCCCGCACATTTTACGTAGGTATCGTACTGGCCAGATATTCCGCCAACACTGATATTGCCCCCTGATTTAAGATAGCAAGAACCGACAGTGCCCTTCACCATAATATCTTTATCGGAGCTGATATCAAAATCATCCAGCACGTCTCCGCTGATATTTACATTACCGGGGAAGCTGATGTTGCCTACGCGCAGGTCAACATCGCCGTGAATATTGTAGTCTTCGCTTACTGATATTATTCCGTCGCTGAATTCAGCCCGTCCAGAGATGTCCGACACCACTTCATTGGCATCATTGAGATGTACCCCAACCCCCATCTTAACGTTGGCGGGGGTTCCCGGCTCCGCCTTCAGGGTTCTACCGGTAACCGTGACTGAGTCGTGTCCCGGCTGCGGTGGATGTAGCCAGGCCACCCTCTGTTGCGGCTGGATGCAGGTAAATAGATCGAGGGTATACAGGTCGATCCGGCCATGTTCATCTTCAACAAATTCCTGCTGTCCATCCATACCAGAACCTAGGCGCACTTGGAGTTCAAGCCAGCCATCTTCTCCTGGCGTTGCCGGCTCGGTGTGGGCCACCACGACTTGTTCAACCATCTTTCCTTCGCAGGCCAGGGCACACAACCGCTTAATCTGTTCCATGTCGATGCCCTCTACGATTCTGGCTTCCTTCATGCGCGTGAGAATCTGCTCAGGCTCAATCAGCCCTTCATCGGCATTTTTAGGTGCGACACTAGCTATGCACTGCATTTCATCTGTTGACAGCACCAGCTGCAGTGTCCAGACGTCTGTCTCCTCCAAATGGACGATTTCGCCATCGACCGGAGGAATAAACGGGCTCTGCGATGCAGCATGATCCTGTTGTTCAGGAGTATGTTTCTTCCTGTCTGACATAGATTTTTTCCCGCGGTTAAATCGTTATGCAAGCAGATCCATTGCCTGAACTGCATCTAACATGATATCAAAAAGTCCCGCACTGGGATTTTTCAATACCACAAACTAAAAAACGCAACTTCGTTCTTACGAACCCGGTCACAAGCGCAATAAGCTGTTTTCGCTAGTCTGACACGGGTCGACATGGCTCTGTGTATACATCGGTGTACGTCTATCGACAATACTAGCGCGTTTTATTAGCGTCAGGCGCATTAATTTAGCTTACTCGCCCAGGGTGATTTCTTTTTTATCCCCATTTGCGTTATACAAAAAGGTGGTAAACGCTTCTGCGCTCAGGGGTTTGCTGTACAAATAACCTTGACCGATTATGCACGCAGCCTCTAAAAGGAAGTTCTGCTGGGCCATATTTTCGACCCCTTCTGCGATTACATTAAGATCAAGCTGATGGGCAAGATTGATAATAGCACGGGGAATGGTGTCCGCACCCTGTTCCATCGTTTTGCCGATGTTGCTTACAAAGGAGCGGTCTATTTTGAGCTTGTTGATGGGAAAGCGGTGCAGATGTCCAAGGGATGAATATCCGGTGCCAAAATCATCAATGGCAAGGGAGATTCCCCCTCGACTAAGGCGGCGCATCTGGGATATGGCCAAGGCGGTATCACGCATCAGGGAGGTTTCGGTTATTTCTACTTCAAGGGTGTTGGGGCGGAGCTGATGTAGCTTCACGGTGTGCAGAATATTCGTAGCTAAATGGTTGTTTTGCAACTGCAGGGGTGAGACGTTGACTGCGATGGTAAGATCCGCATAACCCTGATGTTGCCATATACCGACCTGTCTGCATGCTTCTTCAAGTACCCAAGCTCCGATTTCGTGAATCAGGCCAATCTCCTCGGCCAGCCCGATAAATTCAGCTGGAGGCACCATTCCCCGCTCCGGATGGTGCCAGCGCAGCAGTGCTTCGCACCCAAGTACTCGGCCACTGCGCATATCCACTTGGGGTTGATAGCGGAGCATCAATTCCTTCCGCTCCACAGCGCGGCGCAGAGCACCTTCCAAGCTTAAGCGTTGCCTGGCGCGCTGATGCATATCTGGGGTAAAGAACTGGTAGCAGTTGCGTCCGCGCTCCTTGGCACGGTACATGGCCGTATCCGCATAGCGAATCAGTTGGTCCACATCACTATCATCATCCGGCGCAACACTGATTCCAATGCTGACGGTAGCGCTTATTTCAAACCCTTCAATATTTACAGGTTCGCCGATACTCTCCACCACCCTGTCCACCACCGCAATAATATCGGCGGTGGTGTTGACACCCTCAATTAGCAGCAGAAATTCATCGGAGCCAAAACGTGACACCATAGCGTTGTCGCGCAGAACCTTGTTAATGCGTTCGGCAAACAATAGCAAGACCTTGTCTCCCACTATATGGCCCAGCGTATCGTTGATATTTTTAAACAAATCTACGTCGATGAACAGCAGCGCAACTTGGGTATTATTTAGACTAGTGCGACCAATCGCGGCGCGCAGTCGTTCTGTCGCCAAAGTTCGATTAGGCAAGCCGGTAATTTCATCGTAATATGCACGTCGATGCAAGTGTTCCTGTGCCTCACGTCGCTCGCTGATATCACGAATGATGGCCTGCAACATGCGGTGCTCTCCGGTATTGATCCAACCTGCACTGATCTCTACTGGCAACATGCTGGAATCGGCGCAGAGGTGGTTGCACTCAAAACTTAGCCCCTGGCCGCTGTCAAGTTGCAAAAGCATCGCCGTCCACTCGGACGGCCCAACATCACACAAATCGCGCAGATTCATGGCGCTTAGTTTTTCAATACTGTGACCATAGGCGCCTAGAGCGCGCTCGTTGGCATCAATAATGGCGCCACTTTCATCGCACAGCAGGATAATATCGTTGGCATAACGACTGATATTGTCAAATCTCTGTGACAACGCATGGTGTTCGCGGTCGCGCTGGAGGATATGGGTGCGGTAGTGGAATGCATGCTGACGCCACCACATCCCCAGGATAAGCGCTGCCAGCAGGATCGCGCTCCCCCCCACACCACTGATATATACAGCCGTGCGTTTAAGCGGCGCCATAACTTCACGCTGATCAATCTTTGTCACCAGAATCCACGGAGTATCGTGAACCGGGGCGATCCACGCTAAAACCTGCTCATCTTTGTAATCTCGGGACACGACAAAGCCTGCGTGTCCTGCCTTAATAAAGCTACCGACCACTTCCCTGTCTTCGGTCGGCACTACCGGTTGTAGAGATTTATGTGCATAAAGCTTGGGTTTACTCAAGCGGACAATGCTATCGTCATGGCGTCGGATGAGTATCGCCTCAGCGGTAGCATGGGGTAGAGGCCATGATTCCAAAAGCGGCATAAGAAACGCTTCAGGGTTTATAATAATCACCAGCAGGGCGGTAAAGGTATCCTGCCCATACTCCAGCTCAAGAGGCAGGAGTAGATTCATATGCTGATGATCTTGCTTCGTTGTATTTGCGGGGAGATAGATGGAAGAAAACAGTGGCTCACGCCGTTGGAGGCAGAGCTGAATATCACCTGCATCTATATCGGCTGGAGAAGGCGAAAGGCGATGTTCATTGCCGGATATATCCATCCAAGCAAGTGGAGCTCCATGGGTATCTATCACTATAGCGGCATGGTACTCTGGGTTTTGTTTCAGGGGCAGGAGTATCTGTTTAACCGCTTCGCCCTCCTCCCGCGCATCCGCAGGTGCGCTACCCGACCGGGCAGCAAGAAAGCGCGCCATATTGAGGCGCAAGGCTGGATTATTCGCGTGGGTGCGTGCCATGGTTAGATGCTGGCTACGCCAGTAGGCAATCTGCTGGCTGTAGAGCTCATGCACTACTTGCAGATTATCCTTAGCTGTTTCGATTTCACTGCGGCGCTGGTAGCGATAAAGCATTACACCCACGAGCATAACCAGAGCGCAAAAAATAAAAAAAGCCAGGCAAGCCAGGCGTTTACTACTGTGCAAGTTGGTCTCGGTTTCCTGCATTCTTCTAATTCCGCTAAAGACGAATGTAGCGCATCTCTACAACCGCAGAAGACAGCTGGCATCCTTTCACAGCTTTTCCGGCGCAGAGTCCTCTTTTATAAGAAGAAAAATAACATTAATAAGTTGCTACGTCTATATCCTATATTCAACTACATCTATATTTCTACCACGTTGCCAGCGCAGGAAGAGTCCTTCGGCACACTCGCTGCTGATCAACAAAAAAATAGCTAGCCCTATCCCTGATACTGCCGGGGCCACCAGCGGCAGGAGCAGCCAGCACCCCAACAAATAGACAAATTTCAATATAGTTGCTTGTCCCAGCACCAGGGTCTGACCACTACCGGTGAAGTGTGCTCGCAGTATATTAGTGGCTCCGTAAAACAGCGGGAAAATCGCACACCAAGCCATCGGTGCAATAATGTACAAGCGCAGATCATCGGCTATCCCCAGCACCTGTTTCATAATGAGATTATTCAGGGGCCAGGCCAGGATAAGCACCAGCACCGCCATCACCAAACTGGTGCGGTAAAAAAACCGCACCAGCACCTTGTAGTCCGCAGCGCTATCGACCATGGCGAGGTAGACCTGCTGCAGGTTGCGCATAGGCCCGGCAAGCATGAACATTATCGCTCGGATCACCCCAAATGCCGCCAACGCCAGGGTAGCATCGGGCAGGCGGCTGATGATGGCATTGATCACTACCGGAATAGTCTGCTGCAGGCCGGAAGAGAACGCCACTGGCAGAGCAAAGCGCAGTACCTGCAGCGGAGTTTTTTTACAATCTGCTTCCAGATTATCCTTTCTTCCTGGCACCGTACCTCGATTGCGATACGCCATCGCCCCCATCACCACACTCTCGACCGCAACACATGCCACCAAGGCAAAGGCGCCGAGTTGCGCTCCACTGAACCAGCGTCTGCCCCACACAATAAATACCAACAGGGCTGCAACCCGCACTCCTGTAGCAATGGATACTAGGACAGTGCGATGCGAGCGGATCACCAGTCCCTGGAAAAGCCCACGAAAACCGGTAAAAAAAGGCAATAACGCCATCAACGCGATTGCCTCTTTGGCCGAGTGTGCAACGTCGGCATCAACCCCGAGCACAGTACGCAGGAGAAAGTCTCCAAAGGAAGTATAGGCGATGAGGTTGAGCATCAGAGAAACAAACAGGGCAATGATAACCACAAAAACTATCATACTGCGAAACGAGCGCGGACCACACACCACCGCAAGGGTGATGGTGTGATTCTGATACGATGGCGAGGCAAACAACAGGTGTACCACCATGGCCACAGAAAACGACGCTAAAGCGAGCACATAGTCATCCAGCCGCGCCAGAAAACTATTGATGATTGAGTGCGACACACTCATAAGTTGCACGTTTAGAACCAGAGGGAGGAAAAACAGGCTGATCTGCTTCATGCTCAGCTGCGGTCGTGATGCTGGCAGAGTGTTCATCGCCAACTCTGACTGTGTATAAAACACCTCTGCATCATACCCCACCTCCGAACAGACCTAGCCCGAAAAGATCCGCCAGCCAGGTCCACAATCCCGCCTCTTCAATCTTAAAGTACAGCACTACGGCAACCGCCAGCGGAGATACGTAACGAATCAGCCAATGCCACACAGGGTAAACCCAAGCTGCACCTCCGGCCATCAGCTCTCCCTTTTCTTTATCCCCCCGCCAGAACCAACCAACATAGAGGGCTATGAGCAGTCCGGCGATTGGAAGCAGATAGTTTGAGGCGATCAAGTCGGCGGAATCAAAAAAATTGCGCTCACCGATAAAGGTAATATCCGCCATGACGTTGTATGAAAGCGCCGTCGGAATCCCCACTCCGAATGCCATCGCTCCGATGGTCAGGGTCGCTTTTTTGCGTGACCAGCAGCGTTCATCAATAAAATAGGCAATCTGGGATTCAAGTAGCGAGATATTGCTGGTCAGGGCTGCGAAAGCCAGGAGCAGAAAAAACATGATGGAGAGCACATGCCCTCCTGGGATCTGAGAGAACACCACCGGTATAGTCTGGAAGATCAGACCAGGCCCTGCCCCTGCCTCCAGACCTACAGAGAACACAATGGGGAAGATGGCCAACCCCGCCATCAGGGCGATCAGGGTATCGAGCAGAGCCACCCGGATACTGGCACCAAACAGATTTTCGTTGCGGTTCAGGTAGGAGCCGTAGGTGATCATGGCCGCCATCCCCAGCGACAGGGTGAAAAAGGCGTGCCCTAGGGCTTCCAAGACAGAACCAGGTGTTAACTCAGCGAAATCAGGGCGGAACATGAACTCAAACCCCTGACGTGCTCCGGAACTAAGCATGCCATTGACAAGCAGTAGGGTGAGCAATACTAGCAGAAGTGGCATCAAGATCTTGCTCCAGCGCTCTATCCCCTTTTGAACTCCGCCAACAACCACCCCCATACATAACAACATGAAGATCAGATGCCAGAACGACTGGCGACCACCATCAGCGAGCAGGCTAGAAAACATTCCTTCGATAGTTGCAGCGGATTCGCCGCTGAAGCTGCCCACTATAGCGCGAAAAACGTAATCGAGGGTCCAGCCCGCCACCACCGAATAATAGGAGCTGATGATGAACGCTGCCGCAATACTGATCCAACCCGGACTGCGCCACCAGCGTCGCTTGGGTTCGAGGAGCATAAACGCCCCCACCGCATCCCTACGCGTATGCCGTCCGATCATCAGTTCCGCCATCATAATGGGGATCCCCACAATGGCAATACACACTAGGTACACCAGTACAAAGGCACCGCCGCCATTTTCTCCAGCGATGTAAGGGAATTTCCAGATGTTGCCGAGCCCGACCGCGCTGCCGGCGGCCGCCAGCACGAATCCCAGACGCGATGCCCAGAGGGTACGAGGAAGAGCGCATCCATTTTTCTCATCCACTATGCCTCGCGCTCCCCAAAAATGGCCGTACCTACCCGCACCAGGGTAGCCCCTTCTTCTATAGCGACTTCAAAATCGTGGCTCATCCCCATAGACAACGTCTCCATCGATACCCCCGGCAGGCGCAGCGCGGCTAAAGTTTCCGACAATCCGCGTAGTTGACGAAACCAGGGGCGCACATCTTCAGGATTTGCGGCATAAGGAGGTAGGGTCATCAACCCCCGAAGACGGACATAGGGCAGCGTTGCCAACTGTTCTGCCATCTGTTGTACCTGATTTGGTGCAACGCCAGCCTTACTCTGCTCACCAGCCAAATTCACCTGAATCAGGACATCGATGCTGGCATCAAGCTTGCGCCACTGCTTATTGAGCTCTCGTGCCAGGTTTAAACGATCCACCGCATGGATCATATCTACCTGACCACGCAGATATTTAACCTTGTTGGTCTGCAGCGCACCAATAAAATGCCAGCTAACCTGCACAGTTACTTCAGGGCGTTTATCACAGAATTCCTGTACGTAGCTCTCCCCGAACAGGCGTTGCCCAGCTTGAGCCGCAGCATTGATTGTACGGGCGGATTTTTTCTTCGAAACGGCAATCAGTTCCACATCCGCCGGGTTGCGCCCGCTGCGCACACAGGCAGCATCCATGCGTTGCCGTATATTATCCAGGCGCTGAGCCACAGACATTTCCTCTGTAGAAGTTTCCATCTTCGCCTCCGCCTCCTTTTGTGTTGCAGAATTTATTGATGTTGTCGGATTCGTAGCGTCGCGTAGTTACCTTTGCTGCAATCTAGATCGACGCAAACATCCGGTGCGCACCCAGCGCTTCCAAGTCTATGAGTAATTCACTCAGGGGCAGCCCCACTACACTGGTGTAACTGCCGTTGATGGCGGTAACCATGAAGGCTCCCAAGCCTTGGATCGCGTAGGCTCCGGCCTTATCCGCCGGTTCACCTGAAGCAATGTACCCCTCTATCTCGTGCGCTGTCAACGCGCGCACCTGAACCTCGGTGCTAACACAGCGCTGTCTCCAGCTCTTATTCCGTCCATCGTAGATTGCGTAAGCCGAGAGGACTTCGTGGGTGGTGCCGGAAAGACGACGCAGCATTTGCGCAGCGTGGGCGGCATTCTCAGGCTTGCCCATGATGGCACCAGCGCACACCACGATGGTGTCACTGCCGATGAACCAGCGCCCGGAAGTAGGATGGCGCTGCGCCACCTCCAGCGCCTTATCTCGGCTGAGACGCACCACAAAGGCCTCTGGTATTTCCGTACCATGTGTCTGTTCATCCACATCTGCAGGAATAGCCTGAAAACTAACCCCCATGCGTTGCAGCATTTCGCGTCGTCGCGGAGATGCCGACGCCAGCACGATGCCACTTTTTGCATTGCTTTCACTACTCATTGTGTTCTTCCTCTGCGGGATTGCTCTCTTCCATTTTCATCGGCGTATTTTGCACCCGTATTCCCACGCTCCGCAGCCACTCCTCCCACGTTTCCAACGCCCGCTGTGCCTGTGCCAACCGCCGCAGAGCACGTTTCATCTTTTTCACTTCCAAAGCAGGGAACAACCCGTAGTTCACATTGCTGGGCTGAAAGTGCTGCGGATCGCTGTGGTGCAAATACCCGAGCATGGCACCACAGGCGGTTGTTTCCGGCGGCAAAGGGAGGGTTTCGCCACGTACATAGGCGCTGGCTTGCAGGCCGGCGATAAAACCACATGCTGCAGACTCCACGTACCCCTCCACCCCGGTTATCTGACCGGCAAAGAAGACGCGCACATCTTCTTTGAGTTGCAAGGACGGGCTCAAACAGCGAGGGGAATTGATAAAGGTATTGCGGTGTACACTCCCCAACCGCGTAAATTCAGCGTGCTCAAGCGCGGGGATGGTGCGAAAGATGCGTTTTTGTTCCGAATAGGTAAGCTTGGTCTGAAAACCCACTATGTTGTAGTGCGTAGCAGCACGATTATCCTGACGCAACTGCACCACCGCATATGGTTCGCGCCCGGTACGAGGATCAGGCAGACCTACTGGCTTCAGCGGGCCAAAGGCCAAAGTGCGCTCGCCGCGCCGCGCCATCTCTTCAATGGGCATGCACCCCTCAAAGTGAAGCATATTCTCAAAATTGTGGGCTTCCACCTTATCTGCCGCCAGTAGCGCTGCCACAAACATCTCATACTGCTCTTTATTCATAGGACAGTTGATGTAGTCCGCTGTCCCCTTGTCGTAGCGCGAGGCGCGCCAAGCCACAGTGAAATCGATGGAGTCGACGCTGATAACCGGGGCAATGGCATCGTAAAAATACAGATCTTCGGCAGAGGTCAGCTGCGTGATCTGCTCCGCCAGCGCATCTGAAGTCAATGGACCGGTAGCCACAATAACCACACCGGTTTCAGGGATGCGGAGAACCTCGGTGCGTTCCAATTCGATTAGGGGGTGCTCTTGTATGGCACGGGTAATAAACGCACTAAAAGCGGTTCGATCTACTGCCAGGGCTCCGCCAGCGGGAACTGATGTTGCATCTGCCGCCTGCATGAATAACGCTCCCGCGCGGCGCAGTTCCTCCTTCATGCAGCCGACGGCGTTACCCATCCCCGCCCCGCGCAAGCTGTTGGAACACACCAACTCCGCCAGGGTTTCGAGCTCATGCGCCGGGGAGTAGCGCAGCGGCTTCATTTCCTGCAACCTTACCGATACCCCGCGTTGTGCCGCCTGCCATGCAGCCTCACATCCGGCCAGCCCGGCGCCAATGATGGTCAGCTCCGGTGAGGAGGTTTTCGTATCGTTCTGCTTCTGCATATTTTTTACATCCTGTGTGGTTGCTTACTTTCAGTCGGGTATAATGCGAGGGGCCGTGCCACTATATGTGCAGCACGGCCCCGCTGATACTTTGGTTCGCTGGCGTTGTCTACTCTATTTATTCGCCACCAGTGGATGAGGCTTCCGTAGGTGATGAACTTGTTGTGGCTGTGCTAAAAGCTTTTTTGACCACTTTTTTTTTGGTTGCAGCCTTTGGAGCGGCTGTCTTTTTCGCGCTTTCCTTTTTAGGTGTCTCTTTTGGAGTCGCTGTTTTTTTGACTGCGGGTTTTTTAGACGTCGCTTTTTTAGCTGCAGGTTTTTTTGCTGCTGGGGCCTTCTTTTCCGGTTCCACCAACACCTGCACGAAGTCACATTCCTTCTGGGCACACTTGCGCACGGTACCTTCACGCTTGGTGGTTTTCTCTACCGTGAGCGGAAAGCCGCAAGTAGGACAGGGCTCTTCCAGTGGTTTGTCCCACAGGGCATATTTACATTTAGGATAACGATTACACGAGTAGAATATTTTGCCGTAGCGGCTCTTCTTCTCCATCAGCTCGCCATCATCACAGTCGGGACATTTGATTCCGAGAGCCTTGGGTTTCACTAAGGGTTGTATATTTTTGCAGTCCGGATACCCACTGCAGGCTAGAAATTTGCCATAGCGTCCCATTTTTATCACCATCGGCGCCCCGCACTTGTCACATTTCTCGTCAGTGACTTCGGGCTCTTCTCTGGCGCTACCGTCCAAGGGTTCGGTATGGCGACAGTCGGGGAATCCACTACAGGCAAGAAACTTTCCGCTCCGTCCCAGCTTTACCACTAGCCCCTTGCCACACTCAGGGCAGATTTTGTCTGTCTCTTCCGTGGTAACATCAGCCTTGCTGATCGAGGCATCCTTCTCCTTGAGCAGGGTGACGAAGGGATCCCAGAACGATTTCAGCAACGGTTTCCACTGCTGTTCTCCGCGCGACACCGCATCCAGGTCTTCTTCAAACTTGGCGGTAAAATCGTAGTCTACATATTTACTGAAGTGGTTGGAGAGCAGATCGCTGACCACCAGCCCCACATCTTCAGCATAGAAAGCGCGCTTTTCCAGGCGCACATAACGCCGGGTCACCAAGGTATTCATGATAGAAGCATAGGTAGAAGGACGCCCGATGCCGTAGGCTTCGAGGTTTTTCACCAGGCTCGCTTCGGTATAACGCGGGGGTGGCTGGGTGAAATGCTGATTGGGTAACACCTCGCTGCACTGAACTGCATCATTTTCCTGCAATGGCGGCAGCATCCCTTCTGGCTCTTCATCTGTTTCTGTATCAGAACCCTCGATGTAGAGCTTCATGAAGCCGGGGAAACGCAACACCTGCCCTGTAGCACGGAAGGTATAGATATGCCCATCGCCTTCCCCTTCCAGGGTGGAGATATCCGCCGTAGTGGCGTCAAGTCGAGCCATAGCCATCTGCGAGGCTAGGGTGCGCTGCCATATCAGACGGTAGAGTTTATACTGATCGGAGCTAAGACTCCCCTTGATTTTATCCGGATGATTGGCCAAAGAGGTGGGGCGCACCGCCTCGTGCGCCTCTTGCGCATTTTTGGCTTTATTCTTAAAAAACCGGGGCTTGCTCAAGGCGTATTCTTCCCCAAACATGGCGGTAATCTGTTCGCGCGCCTCGTTCAGAGCGATATTTGATAACGCCACCGAGTCAGTACGCATGTAGGTAATAAGCCCCTCGGCGCCGGTACCTATGTCGATTCCCTCGTAGAGTTTTTGCGCCACACTCATGGTCTTGCGCGCGGAGAAGCCCAACTTGCGACTGGCCTCCTGCTGCAGGGTACTGGTAGTGAACGGCGGTGCGGGGGAACGTTTTTTCTCTTTGTACTGCACTGAACTGACCTTGAGCGCACGTGCAGCGATGGCATCTATGTATTCCTTGGCCTGCTTTTCGTTACCAATATCAAATTTCTTGAGTTTATTAGCATCTACTCCATGCAGGTATGCCTTGAAGCTTTTCTCCTGCAGGCTGAGCAGAGACGCATCGATGCTCCAGTACTCTTTAGGCTTAAACTCCCCAATCTCTTTTTCGCGCTCACAAACCAGGCGCAGCGCAACCGACTGCACCCGCCCGGCAGAGAGTCCGTAGCGGATTTTTTTCCACAAAAAGGGTGACAGGGTAAAGCCGTACAAATAATCGAGAATCGAGCGGGCCTGCTGAGCATTGACCAAGTTAGTGGCGATTTTATGCGGTTTGGATACCGCTTCGAGGATAGCCGGCTTGGTGATCTCGTGAAAGGTAACCCGTTTGACTATGGGCTTCTTGCTCGATTCGGGAATATTCAAAGCTTGGAGTAGATGCCAAGCGATCGCTTCCCCTTCGCGGTCGAGGTCAGTGGCGAGGATCAATTCATCGCATTTGGCCACCTCACGCTTCAATGCCTCGATGTGCTTTTCACTCTCCGGTAGAATCTGATATTTGGGCACAAAACCGGCGTCTACATCTACCGAACCCGGTTTGCTCGGCAGCGCACGTACGTGTCCATATGAGGCAAGAACCTTGTAATCCTTGCCTAGAAATTTTTCGATGGTTTTGGATTTAGCTGGTGATTCCACTATTACCAGTGAGCGTGCCATGGTGTCCCTTGCGTAAGAATCGGTATTGCAGATATAAAAAAGGCTGCAGAGTTGCAGCCGGGCGATTACATCAATGATATAGTTTGTACCAGTCTTCCGCTGCTATGCAATCAATCTGGCGCTTCCCATGTTGATTTTCTGCAAACATGGCCGTTGTCACCATGTGCTTAATTTCGCGCAGACTGAGTTTATCCCGTTCCTGATAGCAGGCGCGCAGGATGACTTCCTCGGCCAGCTCTGTGCTGATAAGTCCCTGCTGTAACAGGCGGATGATATAACCCCGCGCACGCTTGGTCAGCAGTATCTCTTCCTGCGGTGCAAACACTCGCAGCGGTGCAGGTGCAGATTCCACGCGCGGGCTTTCGTCCGGTTCCAGGGTAACAGCATCAATCCATCCGAAGGCTGCTTCTATTTCATCCTGGCGAAATCCGGCAGAGAGCAGACTTTCAACAATCTGCTCTTCGCTAGAAAAATCATCCTCGCTTAAGAAGCTAGTGGCGATAATCCCGACGATGCGCAAAATGCGTTCGCTTACAACAGTCATAAACCTCTGTCAGTTATAAACCTCTGCAGGTAGAAAACTTGTGTAGTTTGTAGGTGTCAGGCGCGTATGTAGCGCCCTCCCGGCAGGGCTGTAACGCATCCCTGCAGCTCCAGGTGCAGAACGATAGACGAAACATTCATGGGTGTCAAGCCACATTCCCCGGCGATTTCGTCCAGGTGCAAGGGGTCAGAACTCAGCAGAGTATAGACCTTTTGCTCCGTAGAATTGAGCCCACTAAGCAACGTATCAAGCTGCGATGTTGCGGCCCAGATGCCGCTTTCATGCTCTGACGCAAGCGTAGGTGATTCAAAGAGGGAACGCTGTTGCGGTGTTAAGACGGCCGTTGAGGGGAAGGTCATGGCGGATGAACGTTGCGGATACTGCGCATACGCATCGATCACATCCTGAACACTGGTGACCATGGTAGCTCCATCCTTGAGCAACTGCAGAGTGCCACCACTGGCAGGACTGTACACCGAGCCGGGCACGGCAAAGACATCACGCCCATGCTCTAGGGCAAAATCTGCGGTAATCAGAGAACCGCTGCGCTCAGCGGCCTCCACCACAATAACTCCTAAGCTGAGGGCGCTGATGATGCGATTGCGCCCCGGAAAATGGTGTGCCATGGGTTCGCACCCCGGCGGATATTCGGAGATAAGGGCCCCACACGCGCTAATGGCCTCATACAGTTGGGCGTTGGAGCGCGGATAGACCACATCGATACCGCCACCAAGCACCCCCATGGCCACATTGCCATCAGGGCTATCTGCGTTATCCAGCCTCGGAACACTCAGTGCCCCTTCGTGGGCAGCTCCATCAATTCCACTTGCCAGCCCACTTACCACACAGAACCCAGCGCGCACCAGCCCCGCACCGAGCTCCTTGGCCATCCGTTTTCCATCCCGGGTCGCACGGCGCGAACCTACAATGGCGATGCATGGTCGCGAGCTGAAGTCGCCCCGAACGTACAGCAGCGCAGGCGGATCACTGATTTGGCGCAACTCTTGAGGATACGCGGGGTCTGTAATAGCCACCAGCCTAATTTTATTCTGTTCAATATACGTACCTGCTCTGAGGACCATTGGGTCATTCTCAGGGAGCAGGGTTTCAAAACGCGGAGCGCTGATTTTGGCCTGTTGTCGCCAATGGGCGCACGAGTGCTCAACAATGGCAGCTGGAGACGCGTAATACTCCAGCAGCTTTAACAAGGTAACACGCCCGAGTCCTGGGGTCAGGTTGAGACGCAACAATGCAAGCTGATCGGCAGCTATGTCAGGCTTTCGCACACTTTGCATATATCCGCTTGCTTTGCCCCAGTATTATAGGTTGTCATCCTAAGGACCAATCCAGCCGACCACCTCTTTTGCGTTCGCTCTACTCTATCTCGGTATAAACCACATCGCCGCGCACTACCGGCTCTGTTCCCTTGAGAATCAGAGCTGCAGAGGTTGCTGCGCCGGTTTTAACCACTACGGCCCGTCCTAAAAGAGTATCTGGCAAGGTCACACCTTTAGCTTGCAATGCATATTTACTCGCAACACGAGGGCGTACAATGGTGAGCATGTTCCCCACCTCCAGGCCGGTGTTCTCCCCCATATCTACATAGAAAACATCCCCTTGGGCCAGCGAAAGCTGACGTTGCTGCCCGGTGATTATCGTGCCGCTGTGCACCGCATCGGCGCGACGCAGAACAATGTCCTGCTGCGGCTCGGTATGCAAAAGAAGAATACTCCCGCGCTCTATTTCCTGTTTGGCTTTGGTTATCACCCCAGAATAAACCTGAGCATGGGTTCCATTGAGTTCAAGGGTTCCTACCCAGAGAGTCTTATGCCCGATTTTGGCGCCTGTATGCGGATGGGTGACAACATCGCTTAGCTTATACAGATCATACAAACTGCCGAGTTGGGCCTGACTGTCATTCATCTGCACAAATACGCTATCATCTTTAGTCATGAGGATGCGATTATCAACCGTATCCACAATGGTGCCACTGTGCTGTAATTCTGCTTCACTGATGAAGCCGTGCAGATCGGCGTACGTGGTTATACTGATCTCTTCCTGTGGCTCCGGCAGCACCTCTAGTGCCTCCGTCTCCTCCGTCACCTCCTGTACAGGTACTTCTGCCACTTCAGGATAATTGGGGCGCAACTCTACGCGTCCATCGTAAATTGAAACTTCCTGTCCCGGGTATACCAAATGGGGATTACGAATATAAGGGTTGTTGGCCCACAGATTTGGCCAATACCAAGGGTCGGTTATAAACCGCTCGGAGATCCCCCACAAGGTGTCCCCTTTTTTAATGGTATAGACATATGGAGCCTTTTGTGGAGCCGCAGGTGCAACGTTCTGCTCTGCTGCCTCCGCGTTAGGAAGCGCTATGAACACAATGGCAGGCAATAAAACCAGGCATGACACCTTTTTAAACATTTTAACTATATCCATGCTTACTTTCTCCTTTTAGTTTAAACGCCCTGAATTAAGGGCGGCTGTCGCCTGTGCCGCTGCTTCCGAACCGGGATAGTCGCGTAGCACTTCTTCAAACGTAGCTCGCGCTCCGCGTTTATCTCCCTGTTGCAGCCGGATGAGTCCCTGTTTTAAACGCGCAAAAGGTACTTTGGATCCCTGGGGGTCAAACTCAATTACAGCGGCAAAAGCTTGCTGGGCTTCAGGATAAAGCCCCTGAGCCAGATATGCTTCCCCCTGCCAAAAGCGGGCATTTGCTACATAGTCATTGTCAGGAAATGTGGTCGCGAAGGTTTCAAACAACTGCTGCGCCTGTTCATGCTTTCCCGTGGTATAAGCTGCAAACGCTCGGCGATATATTTCCGTCGGGGTCTCTTGTGTCCTTATTGCTCCTGCAGCATCCACAGCAGAGTCAGCACCATATCCCTGCGGTCTGCGCATAATGACATCATCAGCGCCACGCCCACCGCGGGCGTTAGTTGCTGCCGCGCGTATCTGTGCCACTTCCGCCAGAACCGCGTCCATGCGTTCCATCAGACCAGTATTAAGATCGTCCTGCTCGCGTTGTGCTGTACTCATAGTGGCTAGTTGCTGCTCAATCGCCGTAATCCGCAACTGTTGCTTTTCAACTTGGTACTCAAGTGGACCCGATGGCGCAGGTCTGTTCGAACCTGTAGGGGCCACAGCACAGCCTGATACAACCAGTGCTACTATAAAGATAAGGAACACACCCGCACTTCGCAGCGCTGCACGCACTGTTCTTTCTGCTCCTGCGTTCATAAGATATTTTTGTCCTCCACTCAAAGAGTTATTTACTAACACGCAAAGTTCCAATGATAACAGTTATAATTCTAAAATGGCAGCTATCAGACAAAATAGCCCCTAAACATTATGGATATACACGTCTTCGCCAGGCGCCCATCAGCCACTACATATATAGGCGTAAATACCAAGTGATGCATTGACCTATACTCATCAGTTTACGCACGTAGGTTATTTACTATAAAACTCTTAAGACCATTCCGCTCTAATGTCAAGCGCTCCCGTCCATGCAGAGATATGAAGCGCACGAGTTAGCCCAGGTAAAAACCGGGGGAAGCTCCCCCCTGTGCGCCGTTTAAATGGAACAAATTGCATTTCGATCCTGTTTTAACGTATGGTTGCGCCCTGAGACTATCCAGACAGGGTACTTATCACAACTTGGCAGACACAAAAAGCTATTACCGAAGAGGAAAATGCACGATGCCCAAAACGCCTGAACTGCTGGCCCCAGCCGGTGACATCGACAAGCTCAGAGTAGCCTTGGATTACGGTGCTGATGCCGTGTATCTCGGTGGTGAGATGTTTGGTCTGCGTGCCCAAGCCGGGAATTTCAACCTTGAGCAGCTGCGCCGTGCCATCGATGAGACCCACGCTCGGAATAAAAAACTCTACCTCACCCTGAATGCCTACCTGCCCCAGAGTCAGATGCATGCGCTGGATAGCTACCTTGAGGAGTTGTGTAGTCTGAATATCGATGCGTACATAGTTTCCGACCCCGGAATACTCAGCCGTGTCAAAGCGGTGGATCCGCGCCGCGAACTCCACCTGTCGACCCAGGCCAATACCCTGAACGCGCCCGCGTGCACCTTCTGGCAGCAACAGGGGGTGGAACGCGTCAACCTTGGACGGGAGCTGGCACTAGAAGATATCCGTTCTATTCGCCAAAATACCCACATTGGTTTAGAGGTATTTGTCCACGGCGCCATGTGTATCGCTTATTCGGGACGCTGCCTGCTCTCCACCGCTATGACCGGACGCAGCGCCAACAGCGGTGCCTGCGCCCAGCCCTGTCGCTGGAACTATGCCCTGGTGGAAGAGACCAGGCCAAAACAGGCTTTCGGCATAGAGGAAGATGCAGGGGGTACCTACATTATGAACAGTCGTGATCTGTGCTTGCTGGAGCATATTCCAGATCTTATTGCTTCTGGCGTAGATAGCCTCAAAATCGAAGGGCGCATGAAAACTTTGTACTATGTCGCTGCAGTTACCAGGGTTTACCGTGCCGCCATCGACGCCATCAAAACTTGTGGCGCCGACCCTGAGCACTATCAGTGCGATCCCCTTTGGCG
>Ga0265295_1000994_pt1 | contig 53113 bp, 44 predicted proteins | sample Munlansysbiofilm_FD_192503 | JGI IMG/M metagenome (GOLD analysis project Ga0265295, IMG submission 192503) | Leachate microbial communities from a municipal landfill in Southern Ontario, Canada - Methane capture system biofilm | ecosystem: Engineered > Solid waste > Landfill > Unclassified ... | reverse complement strand
AGAAGATGCAAGTTTTAATAATTTATCAATAGGCGAATTTCGCTGTCCATTAAAACTTTTTTGAGGTTTCCCTTTTTTCATCCCAATAAGAATGGCAGGCAAGAAATACAAACTCAAATACAGAGCAAATGCAATACCAATCGAACAAACAACTCCCATTTGCACTGCTGGTTCCATAATGTGTACGAGCAGTCCCAATACGCCTGCAATGGTTGTTAAACCAGTCAGAAGAATGGGTTTTGAAAGACTGTTTACCGATTCTTTTACAATTTGATCCATGCTCCGTTCAGGATAAAGTGCATTTAATTCTTGATATTTTGAAATAATATGGACTCCATAATTGTTTGCAATAGAAATCATTAATATCGGTATAAGTACTGCAATCAAGCTTAGTTCATAGCCCATAAGTGGCATGAGTCCCATCGAAATTCCAGTCGAGAAAATAACGACCAACATGGGTAAAAACACGCCCCGTTTTTCGCGGAACGAAATAAATAAAAATACAATCATAATTAGCAAGGCAAGTGGCATCAAAAACATCAAATCTCGCGTTGCTTTTTCCTGAACCACGTCTCTGAGATAGAGCATTCCGGTGATATCATAATTCTTTGCACCCCAAGTTTTCGTGACAATCTCTTCCACTTTGGCAATTATTTCCGAATCAGAAAATCCCTCTTCGGGATTGATAATCATAACAGTGTATTTAAAATTTTCGGAAACCAACAGCTTGTATGCCAGAGTGTTCGATTTGACATATGCTCTTAATTCCTCTTTCTCTTCTTCGTTTTCAGGAATTATATTAATGGCCGGATCTACAAGCATAAAACCATCTTGGCTACGAATGTGCTTTGATGTGAAAACGGAAATTACATCCGAAAACATCTCGTCATTCGATATTTCGTCGTGTATCGAACTCAGTTTTTCTAAAACACCTCCATCAATAATGTCATCTGCTTTAAAAACCACAATAACGGGGTCGTACTTGCCAAAAACATCTTCTGTCTTCTCAATGTTTAGTTTAGACTCCGTCCCTTGCGGAGTATAACGCATCAAATCTGGGTTGATTTTAGCATCCTTTAGCGGAATGAGAAATGCTAAAAATAGAATTACAGGAATTACAATCAGAAAGTACCTGTAAGGCTTGTTTAAAAGTTTATTTTTCATATTTTAAAAACTATATTTCATTGAAAAAAATATTCCACTCATGATACTCCCAGCATAATCAAATATGGATTCTTTGGGACCATCCATAAACTGACCACCAGCCGACAAGGCTAGCTCATCCGAAAGTTTCCACTTGACTGCAGCACGCATTAATTTCTCATCGGTCGTGAAATTATACAAGAAACTTAAATCGCCAGTGATCGTTTCGTAAAAAAAATCGCGGTGAAGCGTAACCATCATTGCGTGACTGATTTTTTGAGATTGGCTAAAAACCTTATTATTAAAATCTCCTATCTGATGAGCAAGCATATTATTCATATAATTACCTAGTTCGGCAGGGTTGCTTGGAAATAAGGGAACTGGTTTTTCTTCAAAATCTAAAACGTAGCGTCCAATGTATTCTCCTATTATTTTAACTCCAAAAATATCTTTTTCAAGGCCGGCTACATAATAAAATTCAGGATTCGGAATAAAAATGCTGTCTTTATAATCTTCAGTATGATTGTAAGCACCTTCTGCCGTAAACAGCCACGAACCCGCAGGAACACTTAAACTTAATCCCAAACTTGTCTTTTTGTAAAATTCAGCTTGATTTACAAGACTCAAAGATGGAATTATTGCAAAATTATTAATTTTAAATCCATAAAATGGGTCATATCCGTGAAATCCAGTAAGCGAAATATCGGCAAATGAAAATTGTGTTCCAATTCGAGCCGAATAGCTCATGTTTTCAAATGAAATCTCTGGAAGTGTATATTCGTGGAAACTCACCTCTACTTTTTGATCAGCAAATGCAGGGGGAAGCGGCAAATCCATGTCCGAAAGCTCATAATTCATATCAAAAAGATCGTATCTATATATAGATGGTGTGTAAACAGGAATCGCAATAAGTTCGATATTTAACCAATTGGCAGGCTTAATATTTGTTTTCAACATGAAATTAGACATTTGCATATCTTCCATATCGGAACTCAAAAAGAAATAATCCTTTGGACAAACATTGTCTGTTGGATTAAAACTGCTTGCTTTACCATATTTTACAATTCTTTTTCCCAGCGAAACTTCAAAATAGTCGCTACTATATTCTGCAAATGCTTCTTTAAGATCCATGATGGTTTTGTTTTCTCCAAAAAAACTTCCGCTTCGTACCCGAAAATCTGTAACAAATCGAGAATTCCCTTTGTTGCCTGAAACCTTTAATCCAAGCTCGCCATACGCAGAAGAGATATCAAACGATTTTGACAACCCATAATAGGTTCCATTGGCAAAACCATTTATTGTAAATGATTTATTGTCAGGAATTGAATCCTGTGCAAAAATGCTACTGCCGAAAAACAGTGCTAATAATAAGATGGGATAAGAAAAAGCTTTCATGTTTTTTTTTGATGTAAAACTAAAGCTTTGATTATGGGATATGGTTATTGTTTTAAAATCTGCACTTGAAGTTGAGGTTCGAGTTTTAAAAGTCGTACTATTTCAGGGAGGGAAATGTGAATTAAGGCCCTTTCCATGTCAAAATGCACTGCAGCAATTAATTTATATTTTCTTTGGATATTTTACAATTTAGCATTTCGACAGTTCGACGGAGTTTATCCCGAGAATCGGGGATCATCGCTCCGCTACACTCAATGTGAAAGAATTCCGCTCAACGACAGACAGAGAATGGCTCGACAACCAAGAACATCTCAACGACCGACCAAGAACTCTCACTCTTTACTATTTTGCATTTTATACTGAAGCGGAGTCATTCCCGTAACATTCTTAAATACCGTAAAGAAAGATGATTTGCTATTAAACCCACAATCGTATCCAATGGCTTCAATAGAATAGAGATTATTGGGGTCTAAAAGTTTCTTTTTCACCGCTTCCACGCGATAGTCATTTATAAATCTGAAAAAGTTTTTTCCAATTTCAGAATTTATCACTTCAGTTAATTGATGTTTTGGAACATCGAGCATTTCGCTCAGCATATTCATGTTTAAATCGGGATTCAGGTAAATTTTCGAACTCTCTACTAAGCGAATTAGTGCCTCTTTTATAGATTCCTTTCGTTCGGTAGAAAGCACCGAATTTTGATATTTTTCCTTAACCTCTTCTAAAGGATTTTCTTCGGTTTGAAAAACTCGCTCTTGCCTTAAACCATAAAAACTTAGAATATAAATAAGTACCAGCAAAGCAGAGTAATTATATACGTACTGTGAAAGTCCGCTTCCGGGAACGCTCACTTGTATAACTCCTAAAATAAGGCTAAATGCACAATATAAATTATATAGAACAACGATGGATATAATCCATTTTAATTTTTTTTCGCTTTCGATGGTAGAAAATTCGTTTTCGAGTTTTTTCCGATGTCTGAAAACCATGGCTGCACTTAGATAATTATATACAAGCCAAGATATTACAGAAGCGATGGAAAACAAAAACCGGAACCACTGCGTGGAGTCATTTTCGAAAAAGTTATGTAAGGTCGATTTTTCCTCAAGTAAATATGATGCAGACTCAAAAACAATGAAAGGAACAAGATGTAAAAGCTGTGAGGCTTTAAGTTTGAATCCGGCCTTTGTAAGCGATCTGATATAAAGAAAAAAAGCAGGGTTGAACAATAAAAATGAACTGGATAAAAGCGGAACACCCCACACTAAATAATCTATTCCACACGTTAAAAACTCAGCAGCTAGCAAAAAGAGCCAGGTAGCAAGAATCCTATCTTGTTTCTGAATATTCTTTTTTGCTGCAACAAGGATAGCTGCAAACAAGCTTTGCGAAAAACCAACCCAAACTATTGTTGTTAACATTTCAGTTTTTTAGGTAAAGATAATTAATTTCCCAATTACGCATTATCGAATGCGAATCGGTAAAAATACAATTTTTCTGGTTTGATGTAGATTGAGTTTTAATAATAAAACATAGATGAAGCAAATACTCAAAAAAGAAAGCATAACCAATTGGTTACGCTTTCTTTAAAAATAATTCTATTTTAATTTGGATTTTAACCTGGCAATAATTTATTTAAAAATACTACCTAAACATCCATCTAACCAATCCGACTTCGCCAACTTGCATCTCTATGACCAGCGAGAGAAGGCTGTTTTCAACTACGGCATAAGCAGTAATATTATCCAATGTTAGAGTTTTTCCATCTTCTGCCAATTTCCAAGTGCCTGTTTTTATGTCGTCGCAACTGTCTTTGATAACATATGACCCATCCGTTTTAAAGTCCCATTTAGAATTCAAATCGCAATCGGTATCAACATTTATACTTAATACGGTCTTGGATATTAAATGCCAATTCTTTACTATCATATTGACTTCCGTTGTTTCTTTTTTACAAGATTGAAAAAGAAATCCAGATGATACTAGGATGGCTAAAATTATTAAACCAATTTTTTGTTTCATTTTGTTTGTTTTAGGTTGTGTTTGTATTCGTAATGCAAAAATATATCTTCTAACACCGATATGTATTACATAATCCCAAATCTAATTTACATCATTCACACTCTCTTAGAAATCCAGACACTGTGACTTCCTGATTATTGCCTTCACATATATAAAAATGCAAACCGTGGGTTCCAAACACAATTTGCAACTCTTAAAAAACATCTGTAAACAGCCATAGAAAGAGCAAATAATAGGTTTTTGAAATATTGACGCTCATTTTTATCCTTTATAATTAAACATGTTTTATCTTTGCAAAGATTATTGTCTAAAACGATTTTGAAAAACACTCTAATACCTGTAATATGGACACTGCAATTCATTCAAATAATGTATTTTCAAAGGTAGAGCAAGCATTTGAAAAGGAGTCAAAACGGAAAAATAAATCTACAGAAATTCCATATATTGCCGTTGATAGTTTCCCTAAACTTGGACTGCTTACAGCCCTTCGATTTATTGAGTGGGTTTCCCAAAATCCAAAAGGAGTAATTAGCCTTCCTACAGGGAAAACTCCCGAGTATTTCATCATGTGGACAACCTATATTTTAAACAATTGGAATGAAAAAAAAGTGTCCACCATTCTCGAAAAATACGGATTAAAAGGCTTGAAAAAACCCTCTTTATCGGAATTGCAATTTGTTCAGATTGACGAGTTTTATCCTATTAGTTCCAAGCAGCACAATAGCTTTTACAACTATGTAATCAATTTTTACTTCAAAGGCTTTGGACTGGATATTAACAAAGCACTATTGATTAATGCCGACAAAATCCCACTACCCGAAGGCAAACATTTTGATGAGGTTTTTCCCGACCACAATGTAGATTTATCTCTTCGTTACAAAGATTGTTCTACATCCTCAGAAAAGCTTCAGCAAAAGGCCATTTTTATGATTGACGAATGGTGTAGCGAATACGAGCAAAAAATTAGAGACAAAGGTGGAATTGGCTTCTTTTTGGGTGGGATTGGCCCCGATGGACACATAGCATTTAATACTCGTGGATCTGATATGCATTCTACAACACGCTTAACTTCTACAAATTTTGAAACACAAGCTGTCGCTGCTGGAGATTTGGGCGGAATTGCAGTTTCAAGCAAACGGAAAGTAATTACCATTGGTTTAGAAACCATCACCTATAAACCAGATGCCGTTGCAATAATTATTGCAGCAGGTGAAGGAAAAGCCGATATCGTTAAACATTCGCTCGAAAACAAACTCACTAATTTTTATCCAGCAACGATTCTGACCAAACTTAAAAATAGTAGATTTTTCTTAACCGAGGGGTCGGCTTCGAAACTCACCGATTCTGTAAAAGCATATTTTCATGAAGCGCCATGGACTGAAGAAAAGACAGAAAGAGCCATTATGGATTTATGCCATAAGTTGCATAAATATGCACATCTAATCACTCTTGACGAGCTTCGAGATGATGAATATTGTATGTTGATTCCCAATTTAAGCGAAAATACAATCGACTCTGTAATCGAAAGCATTACAAAAAAAATAGAATTAGGATTAAAACTTCCTAAAAATGAACGTTTTTTACACACCGGGCCACATCATGACGACATCATGTTGGGTATTTTTCCATACATATCCAATCATTTTCAAGAAAGTTCGAACCGCTTTAATTTTGCAATTCTTACTTCTGGATTTAATGCAGTAACCAACTCTTTTGTTATCGATGCATTAGAAGACACAAAAAAATTCCTTGATAAAGACCAAATTCAAATGGTAGATTATTCGGATTTCTTCGAAGTGGGTTACTTGTACAAATGGGACAAAGATATTTATCATTATCTTACCCGCCTTGGAGCCAAAGATTCCGTGCAAATGCGAAGAGGATTTTGTCACAGAGTTGTTCGTGCGATAACTAAAATTTACGAAGTAAAAACCGTTGATCAACTTCGCGATACCATCAATGAAGTGATAAGGATTTTGAAAAGAAGCTTCGATGGCGAGAAAAACTCGCCAAAAATTCAAAAATTAAAAGGAATGCTTCGCGAATTTGAAGAAGAGTTGGTATGGGCACATTTTGGCATTCAAGGGAAAAACATTAAGCATTTGCGATTGGGGTTTTATAAAGGTGATATTTTTACCGAACAACCTGAAAAAAAACGTGATGTGGAGCCTATTTTAGCAATCCTCGAAAAAACAAATCCAAGCATTATTAGCCTGGCATTCGACCCCGAAGGAAGTGGCCCCGACACTCATTATAAAGTATTGCAAGCAATAGCTGAAGCACTGCGTGAATGGCAAAAAACAAGCGATCTGTCCGATGTCAAAGTTTGGGGATATCGCAACGTTTGGCACCGATTTCATCCGGCTGAGGCCAATGTTATTATCCCGGTATCATTAAACTCTATGACTTCGATGGACAATGTCTTTAGCAGCAGCTATTTGAGTCAGGTTGATGCTCCATTTCCAAGTTTTGAAATGAACGACAAGTTTAGTTTGCTTTCTCAAAAAATATGGGGCGAACAGCTTTCTTCCATCCAGTTACTTTTAGGAAAAGATTATTTTTACCAAAATGAAAATTCGAGACTCAGATCCTGCCATGGACTGATCTTTATGAAAGAGATGTCGGTTGAGGAATTCCTAACCCATGCCCGTAGACTTGAAAAATCGACCGAAGGAGAAATTCAATTATAGATTCTTTTTTATTTTCCGAATGTTATTCACTCTCTGGAATGGAAAACCTATCACGACCATCGGTTAGCCATTCTAATGTGAGTCTGACAAATACATTTTGCTGATAATTGTCTTTCTCGAAAAACAGACCTATATCTCCATTTGATAAAACAGTCAAGGAAGAGTATGCAGCACTTCCTGCATAAATGGTTTTTCCTTCTGTCCACGTTTTTCCTTCGTCGTAGCTAATTCGGATGCTCATGTTTTTGCGTTCGTCTTTCATTTTTGCATTTGCAAACAGGAGTCTGTTTTTATCTGCCCCTTTGTTGATGGAAGTATATCGAATTATACTGGCATTGCAAGCGGGATCAATAAGAGCAGAATCGGGTTTGGAAAGCCACGTTAAGCCTTCATCATTAGATGTGTGAACGAACCTGAGACCAGCTCCTTGCACGCGGCTGTTTATCATCCAAGTGCCGTCTGATAATTCAACTATTTTTGATTCATCCGCCGGAACAATCGGGTTGTCAATAAAGTACCAAGTTTCACCATGATCGTCACTTCCAAATAAATAAAGTCCCTTTTCTAAATTTACCAAAGTGTGAATTAATTTACCGCTTTGGGTTTGAATTCCTCGTCCAGAAGTAATAAATTTGAAATCATGATGCCATTCGGGTTTTGTGATTTGTGAACTTATGTCCTCTGGCTGACTCCACGTTTTTCCATTATCAGTACTTTTTATCACCTTTAAATAGTACACATCTTTTTCGTTTTCTAAATCCATAAAATTAAAAAACAGAAAAATTGTTCCTGTAATTTCATCAACAATCATCGAAGGATCGGAAGCAGATTTTCCCAAAGGATAGTCGACAATTGTTTCAATTTCCGACCATGAATCGCCATTATCCTTGCTCCTGCGAATCACAATATTAATATCGTTACTCCATTTTAAATCGCCGCACGAAGGCACTCTTTGGTCTATAGCGGCAATTAAATCTCCATTGGGAGCCGTAACAATTGCTGGAATTCTAAAACAAGAAACTCCCTTTTGCATTTCAGACGAAAATAGATTTATCAATTTAGGAGTTCCAAAATCCCTATTTTCATTCTGAGGATAAAGTTTTAAAAACAGGGCTGAAAAGAGAATTATAAAAAACGTTTTCATGAAATAAATAGTTTAATTGAACAAAAATAGACAAAAACCATAGGAAGACACAAAATAAATGGAATAATCAAAACTTGGCAATTTGATGGCTCTGTGAAGCGATGAAAATAGATGCGTTTTCTCCAGAAAACTTATCCTCTATGCAACTGCTATATGGGCATGACCAGTGGAGGATTGAAATTGTTTGCGAAAATTTAGGAAATGTTTAGGAGTGAATTTTGATAGTTTTTTTGTTTTTATTTGTTCGGATGAGATACTTAAATATGTAATAATTTCAGAAGTCTTTTTTCTAAGCTTAATATGCAATGACTTGATTTTCAGTGCATTACAAGCAGGCTGTGCTTTATTGCGTCTTTTTATTAATCTTTCTTTTCCACAAATATGTTTCTACATAGATGTAATAATATAAAAATCAGCTTATTGTGAATTGTGAAACTAAATTTAACAAAAAAACATTAGAATTGTTCTAATTTAAGACAACCTTCTCTGTTTTTTAAATGTCTATTATAAAAACAAAGTATAAACTTAATACTTAAAGCTATGAAAACAATACATAAAATATTATTATGGGGTTCTTATGTTGCTATTATTGGTACTTTAATACTAATCTCTTATCTTTTCAGTTATTAATTTTACTAGTTAATATTCCCCTTCGGCTATTTTTTAAAAAAGTAGCCGTTTTTTTATTCCAAAATATCGGGTGTTTCACTGTTGCACTTACAGCAGTGAGAATCGAAAATGTCTTCGGGAAGGATATCGGGATTGGATTTCATTGGATGTCCTTCCATCGACCACTGAATAATGCCTCCCGTAAGGATGTAAACCTCTTTATAGCGTTGTTTTAGCAGAAAGTCATGTGCTTTTTCACAGTGAATTCCAGTAAGACAAACCAAGATTATTTTTTTGCTTTTTGGAATATTTTGATAGTTCTTTTCAAAAGTACTAAATGGAAAATTAAATACATTAAAAACATCCATTGATTTATCTGCAAACTCAAAGTCTTCTCGTAAATCAATAAAAAGAGTATCAATCCCTACACTATTAAGTGCTTCTGCCGACGTAATTTCTTTTGTTTCGTATTGAGTATTCATGTTTGTTTGTTATTTAAAATTCGTCGAAATTATAAGAACCGGGACCTGTTCTCATAATTTCAAAATATTTTCGTAAAAGATTTTGTCCCGCAATGTATGGACTAACTTCACCGCTGGCAACCCTTTTTTCTAAGTCTTTTATCATCGGTTTTATTTCCGGAGAGTGGTAAAAATGTTGGTTTAAGTGCCGATTGACAAATTCATTTAAGATGTAAATAGATTGTTTATTTCTTTTATTGTCAAAATAGCCATTCCCTTTTGTGAGTTCAACATATTCATTGATAATGTTTTGAATGTGTTCAACTCCTTGATGGGTTAAAGCGGAGCATGTTTCGGCAAAGGCTTGCCACTGCGATTCGCTCGGAGGAAACAAACGCAAGGCAGAAGTGTATTGACTTTTGGCCAAAGAGGCTTTGTTGATATTATCTCCGTCTGCTTTGTTAACGACCAGTAAGTCAGCCATTTCCATAATTCCACGTTTGATGCCTTGAAGTTCGTCGCCAGCTCCCGAAAGCATCAACAATAAAAAGAAATCCACCATCGAGTGAACTGAAATTTCGGACTGGCCTACGCCAACCGTTTCAACAATTATTCGGTCGAAGCCAGCAGCCTCGCACAAAACAATAATTTCTCTGGTTTTACGAGCTACGCCACCCAATGATCCAGCTGAAGGCGAAGGACGAATAAATGCATTTTTGTCTACAGCAAGTTCTTCCATTCGGGTTTTGTCGCCCAAAATACTTCCTTTTGAACGTTCGCTGCTCGGGTCAATAGCCAATACTGCCACTTTATGACCATTTGCGGTTAGTAGTTTTCCAAAAGATTCAATAAATGTACTTTTTCCCACACCAGGAACACCCGTAATTCCAATTCGAATGGATTTTCCAGAATGAGGCAAACAAGCATCAATAACCTCTTGTGCAAGTGCATAGTGTGCAGGCAAAGAACTTTCAATCAAAGTAATAGCCATGCTCATAACAACGATGTCGCTGGCTAAAATTCCTTCAACATATTCCTCTTTTGTTAATACTCTTTTTTTTCTCTTGTACTTCTGAGAATAGGGGCTCATCGTTGATGGACGATCAATGCCTTCGTTGACTTTCAATGCCGATTCAAATTTTTGCTCTTCTTCCTTTTTCATGCTAATCAATCTTGAGTTTCAAAAATATCTCATCCAAATCTATCGACTCCTCAATCTCCCAATTTGCTTTGACCGCAAATGGCTTTTCTAAAAAATGTTTAGGCTCAGGCTGCATTTTCGTAAAGTAATTGCCGGTATCCCATCTGCCATTATTATTTATGTCGAAAACAAATGCCATTCGATAGGTTTTTGGTAATTTGTTTCTGTAATGTAAATCTTCAGAATTGAAAATTGTAGTTTCTTCGAGTATTTTACCTTGTTCATCCACCAGTTGCACCAGAACGGGAACCGTTTGATTGTATTTGATTTTTGCTGTAAAATGACCATAATCGGCTTCGTCTCTGACGTTAATGAGCTGATTGATAGAGTCATTCGTTAAGCCGTTATATCCAATAATAATTGAGTCGGGAATGGAAATTGCGTATTTTGATTTTGCTAATTTTTCAAAAGATAGCATCACTCTTTTAGGCAAACTCTCATTGATAAACATTTTTCCAGAAAGCGTATCCACTTCATCTTTGATCATTGTAAAATCTTCATTTAAAATTTCTTTTATTGGAAAAGAAAATTCAATATATGTTGGCAAAAAGGCATGTTCGCCATCAATCAAGCTCCCAAAAAGGTGATTCGAAGCTTCTACTCCTCTTTTGACGCCTCTGCGAGGAGGTTCCTGCTGTGTAGTGAATTTCAAAGTGTCGGCAAAATTCAAATCTGAAACTTTTAGTAAAATGGTGTCAACCGACATCTCCAAATCGTAAATTTGAACACTGTCTTTTGTCGTATTAAATTCAAAATAAAAACGTTCATTTTTTATACTTTCATTGAGAACTGAAAATTCAATTTCTTGGTATGGATTTTTAAAAGCCAGAGTTTGTAATCCTTTTGCCGTTGAAAAAGAGCGGTTTATTCTTTGGATAGTATCGGCATGAGTAAATAGGTATAAATCAATAAAATCACTTTCGGAAATATCTGCAAGTGGTTTGCTTTCAATCATTTCATTATGAAAAGCAAAAGCTTCACTTGCCAAATCAGAAATCATATTGTTGTTTTTGTCCAAAAGGGCATAAATTGCATACCTTCCTTCTGCTAAAAATGAAAATGCAAATTCACCAGTTTCATTTGTTTTTGTGAGGTAGTAGGGTTTTTCAGTAATAGGAAGTGAATCGATATCCGATTTATAAAGAACCACCGACACCTCTTTTTCGGGAAGCAGCGTTTGAGCATTCACCACTTTTCCTTTTATCGAATTGCTGTCGATAAATGAGCCGGTCGAAAATATGTAAGTAAGTGTTTTAATTGTGTTGTTTTCGGTAATATCTCGAATGCAATTCGCAAAATTAATCGAGTAGGTAGTATTGCTTTTTAAAGTGTCTTTTATGTTTACGATCAGTACTTTTCCTTTGGTTTTAAACTCGGGAGAGTGGCTTAATGGAGGAGAAATAAGCACATTATTATTCGGATTTTGCAAAGAAAAGAACTCGTCAAAACTAAGTTTGAATTCATTTTGAGTAACATGAGTTGATCTTTGCTCAGGACTTGTTCTCAAAAGTTTTGGAGGCTCGGTGTCCCGCGGTCCGCCCGTGGGAGCCAATATTTGAGCACACGACCAAACCCCAAATGCCAAGCCAATAAAAAGTATGTTTCGTAAAACTTTCATGCCCCAAAAGTACAGATTTAAACGATAATGAACGCTTTTTTTTTGATGTTTTGTGATGGACTTCAGAATTCTTATCTTGTTTTTTGAAATTTGTTTCATTGTTAATTGAAAAGCAGCTGATTCAAAACTTTGAATCAGCTGCTTTTATTTGTATTTTTAAGAAAACAAAGAACTCTCTTAAAAGAGTAACTATATGTTTTTTAGAATGACTGCCGTTCCCATTCCACCGCCAATACAGAGTGAAGCGAGACCGAATTTTGCATTGCTGCGTTTCATCTCATAAATTAAACTTACGGTAATTCTGTTTCCAGAAGCTCCAATGGGGTGACCAATAGCAATGGCTCCACCGTTTTTATTGCAAACTTCTTCAAACCACTCTTTTGTCACACCGTGATCTGCGGATAATTGAGTCATAACACCCAAAGATTGAGCCGCAAAAGCTTCGTTTAATTCCAAAACGTTCATGTCTTGTAATTTCATATTTGCTTTTTTTAGTACATTTGCAATGGCAGGAACGGGACCCATTCCCATAATTGAAGGATCTACTCCGCCTTGTCCAACGGCAACAATTTCCACCAAAGGAGTTAGGTTATATTTTGCAACTGCTTCTTCCGAAGCCACTAATACAAATGCAGCTCCATCGTTGATTCCAGATGCATTTCCAGCGGTTACGGTTCCGTCTTTTTTGAAAGCAGGACGCAATTTCGCTAGTTTTTCAAGATTTGAAGAACGATTAACAAATTCATCTGTGTCAAAAATAATGGTTTCTTTACGGGTGACGATTTCAACAGGAACGATTTCATCTTTAAATCTGCCAGCATCAATAGCTTTGGCAGCATATTGTTGTGAGCGATATGCAAAAGCATCTTGTTCTTCGCGAGAAATATTGTATTTTTCAGCAATGTTTTCTGCTGTAATTCCCATGTGTAAATCGCTGAAAGCATCGGTTAATCCATCCAAAATCATGCAGTCAATAACTTTCATATCGCCCATTTTTACTCCGTTACGAATTGCAGCAGGCAATAAAAACGCAGCACCCGACATGCTTTCGGTTCCACCGGCTAAAATCACATTGGCTTCTCCAGCTTTGATGGCTGTGTATGCATTGTTAATGGTTTTCATTCCACTGCCACAAATCATATTTACTCCATAAGCGGGTACTTCTACCGGAATTCCTGCTTTGATGGCTGCTTGACGAGCAACACCTTGTTTTTGTCCTGCGGATAAAACATTTCCTACAGAAACCTCATCAATAATTGCTGGGTCAATTTTGGTCTCTTCTAGGATTTGTTTAATGACGATAGCACCTAAATCGGCAGCACTAGTAGTCGCCAATGAACCGCTAAATTTTCCAACTGCCGTTCTTTTGGCAGCAACAATAAAAATTTTACTCATAATATAGTGTTTTTATTTTTTTATAAACTAATCCTTACATCCTCATTGGAGCCACCTCTGCAGGAATAATTAACGCTGCTTCTGTATTTGCCTTAATGTCTTCGATGCTAAATTCGGGATGTATCTCTTTTAAAACAATGCCTTCGGGAGTCACTTCCAGAACGCACATTTCGGTCACAATTAAGTCAACTTGTCCGGCAGCTGTAAGAGGCAAAGTGCATTTTTTTAATATTTTCACTTTTCCATTGGCGGTATGTTCCATGGCTAAAACCACTTTTTTGGCACCTACGATTAAATCCATTGCTCCGCCCATTCCAGGTGTTCTTTTTCCAGGAATTGACCAATTTGCAAGATCGCCTTTTTCATCCACTTGCATGGCACCCAAAACGGTTACGTCAACGTGACCGCCTCTAATTACCATAAAAGAGGTAGCACTGTCAAAAGAAGACGCACCTTCAAGAGCTGTGATGTAGCCACCGCCAGCATTGATTAGATTTTCGTCTTGTTTGCCTTCCTCTGGCGAAGGGCCCATGCCCAACAAGCCATTTTCCGACTGTAAAGTCACTTTTACATCTTTAGGGATGTAATTTGGAACTAAAGTTGGTAAACCGATTCCTAAATTTACCACATCCCCGTTTTTTAATTCTAAAGCTACGCGTCTTGCGATCACTTCACGTATTTGATTTTTATCCATGATAAGATTTTTTTATTAACCGTTAATTCTTCTATTTAATTCTTGGGCAACATACGAAGCCACATCGTCTGCGTATGAATTCATGCTAAAACCAGCATCATATCCCAGTTCTTTTGCCAATTCGTGTGAAATTCTGGGGCCACCACAAATAAGCAATACTTTCTCGCGAAGTCCTTCTGCTTCTAGCATTTCAACTAATTCTGTCAAGTTTTTAATGTGAACATCTTTTTGAGTCACCGTTTGCGAAACCAACAAAACATCGGCTTTCATTTCAATGGCTTTGGCAATAAACTCATCGTTGGGAACTTGACTGCCCATATTTAAGGCTTCAAACATTTCGTAACGTTCCAAGCCAAAGTGACCGGCATAGCCCTTCATGTTCATAATGGCGTCGATGCCAACTGTGTGAGCATCCGTTCCGGTACTTGCTCCTACAACGACAATTTTACGACCTAAATTTTCTTTGATAAAAATGTCGGTTTCGTCCATGTCCATTACCGTAGATTCCACTTTGGGAACATGAATGCTTGAATAGTCAACTGTGTGTGTGCATGAACCATAGCAATTGAAAAAAGTAAATCCTTTTGTAAGTTCTTTATAATAAACAACTTGTGGATTCTCGAACCCCATTTTTTTCATAAGTTGTTTTGCAGCTTCAATTGCTTCATCATTGCACGAAACAGGCAATGTGAAACTGATTTGTGTTTTACCATCATTCATGGTATCGCCATAAGGCTTGATTTTTGTTAAATCAAGCGAAGTATCTTGATTTTTTTCATCCATTGAATTTAAACCGCTCATATCTTTTTGATTCTTTTTCTGATTAATAATTAAAATTGCCTATCGGTTTTTCATAAGCTCCACAAAAGGATTGAAATAATAAGATCCTTTTTCAACCACTCCATCCAAACCTTTACCGCCGTTTTTTGGACGTTTAATATCGGCAAACATCCCTTTTTCGAGTGCCGTGAAAAGTCCCACTTTGTCGATGTTTTCAAGGGTTTCTAAAGCATCGTTTAATACTTTTTCGGCTCGTTTTTGAATGATTCCACCTTTTTTAAATTCAACTTCTTCTCCAATATTTTTCATGCTGTTGAAAACATATTTAGCATTTTCGATGGCTAAATAACGATCCGACATAAATGGGGTGTGAACCGCCTCTGTAATCATTCCAAGCAGTTGAATCCCTTGTCCAGTCCATATGGAAATTTCGTTGAACAAAGCATTTTGAATTTGTCCTCTGAAAATATTTCCAGTCATAAATTTTGTTGGAGGCATATATTTTAAAGGAGCTTTTGGGAATATTTCTCGAGTCATTTGAGCCTGAGCCAATTCGTATAAAAATCCGTTTTCGAGTTCGGGATCCATTTCAAAAGCGTGACCCAATCCCATTTGTTCTTCTGGAATTCCAGCCAAAAGAGCCAATTGTTCGTTGATTAAATCCGAAGCCAAAACCGTGTGTGCTTCTTCAAAAGCATCTGCGGTAGTCAAATAATTATCCTCCCCAGTATTGATGATTACACCTGCAAAACCGTTGATAACTCTGGAAAAATATTGATCGATTAAAGTTCTTTGCATATTAATATCGCGGAACAGAATTCCATAAAGTGCATCATTTAGCATCACATCCAAACCTTCCAAAGCGCCCATGGCAGCAATTTCGGGCATGCATAAGCCAGAACAATAATTGCACAAACGAATGTAGCGTCCTACTTCTTCGCCCACTTTGTCAAGGGCATTTCGCATAATTCGGAAGTTTTCTTGCGTTGCAAAAGTGCCACCAAAACCTTCGGTAGTTGCTCCGTAAGGAACAAAGTCGAGCAAACTTTGACCCGTCGTGCGGATCACTGCAATAATATCCGCTCCTTGACGAGCGGCCGCTTCGGCTTGCAAAACATCTTCATAAATATTTCCTGTGGCAACAATGACGTACAAATATGGTTTGGGTCCTTCGCCAATAGTTGATAAATATTCTTTCCGGCGGTTTTTGCGGGAATTTATTTTCTCAATACTTTCTGTAATATAAGGTTGAATCGCTTTTTGAATCGCATCTGTTGAATTTATTTTTAAACTCACGATGTTAAATTGCTCAAAAGCTATTTTTTCAGCTATTTTTTGGGGCGTTAAACCCGTTTCCAAAATGGCATTTCCAATATAAAATAAAACTCCTTCACCCAAAACATTTTTCTCTTTCAATGCGTCAATAACCACATTGGGAAGCGGTACTTCAAATTTATCTACACCATTAATTCCAATTAAACGACAAAGCGTTCGCTCCACAGCAACGGAAGTGTAATCTTCTACAAATTTTTGTACACCCTTCGCAATGTTTTTGGATACTTGTTTAGCCTTTTCTACTTTCGTAAAATCCAAATTAAGCTTCGATTCTTGCATAAATAGTTGATTTTTATATAGTTAAGTCTTGATATTTCGATTATTTTTTCTAAAAAGCGATTAGGCTTCAAAGATAAAAAAAATTTGTTTGTTAAAGGCAAAAAAGACGTTTTTCAATGGTGAAAGTACTTTAAATTAAAAATATTTTAACTTTATATCTTTAACTCCAGAAATTGTATATTTTGAAAAATCACAATACGCAGTCAAATTATCTGTTTTTCAATAAAAAACAAAGCTCTCATTTTTGAAATAATGATTGCCTCGCATTTTTTTCGTAATTTTACCCCAAATATTAGAAAATGGTAGATATTGGAAAAATGAATAAATTAACCGTTGTAAAAATGGTTGATTTTGGTTTATATCTAGATGGAGGCGAAAGAGGGGAAATTTTATTGCCTCAAAATGCAGTTCCCGAAAATGTGGAAGAAGGCGATGAGTTGGATGTTTTTATCTATTTCGATTCGGAAGATAGAATTATTGCCACGACTCAAGAACCTTTTGCAATGGTGGGAGAGTTTGCCCTATTGCGTTGCGTAGATGTGAGCGCTGTAGGTGCTTTTTTAGATTGGGGATTGTATAAAAACGTCTTGGTTCCCTTCCGAGAGCAAAAGATGAAAATGCAAGTAGGACGTTCTTATTTGGTTTTTCTTTATGTGGATGAAGAGAGCGATCGCATTGTAGCATCCGCTAAAATTGACCGTTTTTTGGACAACGAGATGCCTTTTTTTGAGCCTGGCGATGAGGTTGATATTGTTGTTGCCGACCTTACAGATATTGGCTACAAAGCCATTGTAAACAACGCTTTTTGGGGAGTAATTTACCTTAATGAAGTTTTTGAGCCTTTAAATAAAGGTGAAAAAATGAAAGCCTACGTAAAAAAAGTACGCGAAGATGATAAAATTGATCTGAGCATTCATCGCTACGGATACCGCAAAGTGGAAGATTCTCTTCAAAGAATTCTGGATAAAATAGAACAAGAAGGCGGCGAAATACAACTTTCGGACAAGTCTTCCCCCGAAGAGATTTATGATGTTTTCGGAATAAGTAAAAAAACTTTTAAACAAGCCATAGGGGCTTTATACAAACAAAGATTAATCGATATTTCTAAGGATTCAATCAAAAGACTTCGTTCTCATGAGTAAAAAAAGAAACACGCTTCCTGATTCAAAACCAAAAGATAATCGCAAAAGTTTCCAAGTGTCGGAACCAATTGAATTAATGGAGTTTTTGAAACTGTGCTTTCCTGATAAAAGCCGAACTGCCGTTAAATCTTATTTGACTCACCGTCAGGTATATGTTAATAATCAGATTATTACACAATACAATCATCGCTTAAAGCCATCGGATGTAGTTTTGATTTCGGAAACAAAAATTCCAACCTCGAAAGAATTTGTGGGTTTGACCATTTTGTACGAAGACGATTACTTGATTGTGATTGATAAGGCTTCGGGCTTGCTTTCAATAGCCACAGCGACTGAAAAAGACAATACTGCATACAGTCAGCTCCGCAACTATGTCAAAAACGTAAACGAACGCAATAAGTTGTTTATTTTGCACCGTTTAGATAAGGATACTTCTGGAGTAATGATGTTTGCAAAATCGGCAGAAATTCAGGAAGAGATGCAGAAAAACTGGCAACGATATGTTACCAAACGAACTTATTTAGCCGTATTGGAAGGAGCCGTAGAAAAGGACAGTGGCTCGGTTTCGTCGTGGGTCTTTGAAGATCAAGCACATAAAATGGAAAGTACCGATGAGCAAAAGGGTCGACAAGCTGTAACTCATTTTAAAGTGGTCAAACGCAAAGAGAATTTCACATTGGTGGAGTTTGAATTAGATACAGGCAGAAAAAATCAAATAAGAGTCCATGCACAAAGCATGGGGCATCCGATTTGTGGCGACCGAAAATATGGCGGCAAACCTTCGCCATTCGGACGACTTGGATTGCATGCCAATATCTTGGAATTTACACATCCTATTTTTCAAACCACTATGCAGTTCAGAAGTCCCATGCCATTTAGAATGTTTAGAAGATAAATTCAGAATTTCTAATTGCCTAAATGAAACGTTTGTAATTTCAAAGTATTGATTTGGATTTTTTTAATTTTCAAAAATATTTTATTTTGCCAAAATCTACTTAAATAAAATTAATTCATTGAAAAATACTATGTTTTTGAATTATACTTTGTATTTTTGCCATTGAAACTATAATGGAGAATGTAGAGGAGTTTTGAAAAAGATGAGCTCGAAATCCGTGAAGTTTCCAATAATTATGCGAAAAAAATATAAAATCATGATAGTTAATAACAGAGCAAAGTTTTTTCCAGATGTTACCGATGACCAATGGAACGATTGGAAATGGCAATTAAAAAACCGAATTGAAACACTCGATCAATTAAAAAAGTACATCAAACTTACTCCACAAGAAGAAGAGGGGGTGAAGGAGTCGTTGAAAACCTTGAGAATGGCAATCACGCCTTACTATTTGTCGATTATTAATACCGAAATTAGTAATTGTCCTATTCGTAAACAAGCCATCCCAACAGGTGCTGAGACTTTCCAGTCGGATGCTGATTTATTGGATCCGCTTCACGAAGACGAAGATTCGCCAGTACCGGGACTTACGCATCGCTATCCAGACCGAGTTTTATTTTTAATTACCGACATGTGTTCGATGTATTGTCGTCACTGCACCCGCCGTCGTTTTGCTGGACAAACCGATAGCGAATCGCCTTCGGAACGCATTCAAAAAGCCATCGATTATATTGCTAAAACGCCCGTTGTACGCGATGTTCTGCTTTCTGGCGGCGACGCTTTAATGGTGAGCGACAAAATGTTGGAATCTATTATTCAACGCTTGCGTGCCATTCCACATGTTGAAATTATTCGCATTGGAACTCGTACGCCTGTTGTTTGTCCACAACGTATTACCGACGATTTGGTAAATATGTTGAAAAAATATCATCCCATCTGGCTAAATACACATTTCAATCACCCGAACGAAGTTACACCCGAAGCGACCGAAGCTTGTGCAAAACTGGCAAATGTTGGAATTCCTCTTGGAAACCAATCGGTATTGCTTAGAGGTGTCAACGATTGCGTTAGTGTAATGAAAAAATTGGTCCACGATTTGGTTCGCATCAGAGTTCGTCCATATTATATTTATCAATGCGACCTTTCGATGGGATTGGAACATTTCCGCACGCCTGTTTCAAAAGGAATTGAAATTATCGAAAACTTGCGAGGACATACGTCCGGTTATGCCGTTCCCACTTTTGTGGTAGATGCTCCGGGCGGTGGTGGAAAAACCCCAGTAATGCCCACGTATGTCATTTCCCAAAGTCCTGGAAGAGTAGTTCTTCGAAATTTTGAAGGAGTTATCACAACTTACACCGAGCCAGAAGCATACAAAAATGAATGTACGTGTGATGGTTGCCAAGACATGAAATCAAGCGGAGTTGCTTCTCTTCTTCATGGCGATCAGCTTTCGCTCGAGCCAGAAAATTTAGAACGCAAGAAACGCAATCACTAATTCTATTATATGTGAATAAAAAAAGCTGTCCAATGGGCAGCTTTTTTTGTAATAACTATTTTCTGTTTTTTTCTTCAATATTTTTTACGTACTCCATATTTCCCTTCAGTTTTCCAAACCCCAATCGTTCAAATGGAGTTCCTTTAAAAAGTTTTTTAAATGCTGAAGGAGAATCCAGAGCTTCTAAATCGGAGTCGTTTAATTTTGCTAAAGTCTCATTATAAAGTGCAGGATGGAAGTCGTTTGTGCTTTTTGCATTGTGTGGACAAACCGCCTGACAAACATCGCAGCCCATTATGTTTTTGTGTTTTTCGGCAGGCAAAATATCTTTGATGTTTCCTTTGTGTTCAATGGTTAAGTAGGACAAACATTTGTTTGCATCTATCACGTATGGGGCAACAATAGCACCTGCCGGACAAGCATCCATGCACTTGGTGCACGTACCGCATTCGTTTTTAGCAATTTGACTTTCGCCAGAAAATTCTAAATCGAACAAAACGCCTCCCAAGAAATACCACGAACCTTTTTGGGGAATAATCAAACATGAGTTTTTTCCAATAAATCCCAATCCTGCCTTAAGAGCCAAAGAACGTTCAAAAATAGGTTTGGTATCGACAAAAATATCCCATTTTAAATTTGGATATTGAGAGATTGTTTTGACTAAAATTTCTCTTAAAATGCTTTTCAAAACATGGTGATAATCATTTAGCAGTGCATAACGTGACACTTTGTAGGCAGAAAAGTTTTTATAAAAATTGTTGTTATACGGAATGGCAACAATGGCATACGAACGAGCTCCTTCAAAAAACTGACTGGGATTTAATCGCAATTCTTGGTTGTTCTCCATCCATTTCATTTGTGCATGGAAGCCCTTTTTGAGCCATTCTTGATAGTGAAAAAAATCTTCAGACATTGGTTCCAGGCTGCCAAAAACACATTCTAGTCCGTTTGCTAAGCTCAGTTTTTCAAAATCTTGAAAAAAACTATTCATTGAGATTAAAATTGATGGGCTTATATCGGTCGGGAATCCGTATAGAAGTGGGGCCGGGGACATTTACACGAAATGATTCGTTTGTAAAAATAGCTTTTAAATTTGCTCCGGGTACCAAAATATTCCAATTTAAAGGAAATGATTGTCCGTCTACTTCTTGAAAATCAGTATATTGTACAGTCATTTTTTGCATGCTCCGACCGTCTTCTATTTCGTTTTTTGTTATTTTCGATTGAGTTTTGGAAAATAAAATCCGTTGAGATAGGAAGATTTTGTCCTTCCGATGTTTGCGATGGAGGGATGAAAACTCAATAATATTATCTTGTTCGGCAATGTTGAATGAATTGTCAAAGTTTTTGAAATCTGTGGCAATGATGAGCGATTGCAGCATGTCGAAATTTAAATGAACGCCAAACATTTTGTAAAAAATGGAATAGTCGCCTACGTAATAAGTCATTTCCAGACGATTCATATATTTCACACTGTCTTTTGTAATAACCGCTCTAGCTCCTTCAATGCCAAATTTGCTAATATTGATATAGATGAGACTATCTTTTCTGTTGACTAAAAAAATAGTAGCTTTTTGCTGATCATCTTCGCCTCCAATTTCGGCTTTGATTCGGGTAGAAATCCATTGATAATCGACCTCTTTTGCCAACAAATCAATCGCTTGAGCAGGCAGTGTTTGTTCTTTTGGGACATTGATATTTGGTTGATTACTAGCATTCTCCATTTCAAATGGAACTTTTGTGTTCGATTTAAAAAGTTTGCACGAATTAAAGAAAATGCTAACTAAGAATATAAAAAGAAAAGTGAATATATATCTTTTTGTCATGTTGAAATAATTAGAAACAACAAAAGTAGTAATTATCTCTGATTATCCGTTCTTTCTGCATTAGGTCTCTTGTGCTTTTTTATAAATTTTTATTTTTCATAAAAGGAAAACGAACAGGATAAAGTTTCTCAATTCGAACGAAAAAAGGAGACATCTATTTTGTGATTTATTAATTTATTATTTTCTTAAAAAAACCTTGTTTTCCTTAGATGTGAGATTTGCCCTGAAAAAAATCTTGTATATTTGCATAAAAATAGGAATCTTATGAGTTTTATGTTTTTGCACAAACCGACCCCCAAAAAATCGAGATATAAACCGGTTTTTTATAAAAATGAGAGCGAAGAGCTTAACGAAGAGAGGAAAAAGTTCAATATTCCAAACAATAAAGAATTGAGTCTTCAGGATAAAATTCGTTTGTCATGGTCGAGGGAACGAAAACATGAAGGGTTTTCAAAAGAATCCATCCTAAAAACATTTATTGTCCTACTGTTGTTAATCCTAGTCATACTTTTTGTCAAAATAGGATAAATATAAACAGAACAGCGAATTATGTCAGACATCATCCAACTACTTCCCGACCATATTGCAAACCAAATTGCTGCTGGCGAGGTCATTCAGCGACCTGCTTCAGCCATTAAAGAACTTGTTGAAAACTCCGTAGATGCTCAGGCTTCAGAAATTGAAATTATTATAAAAGATGCCGGGCGAACGCTTATGCAAGTGGTTGACAACGGCAAAGGAATGAGCGAAACCGATGCACGTCTTAGTTTCGAGCGTCATGCCACGTCCAAATTGCGAACGGCCGAGGATTTGTTTAATATCCAAACTTTAGGCTTTCGGGGCGAAGCACTTGCTTCCATCGCAGCCATTTCTCATTTAGAATTAAAATCGGCCACAGCCGATAGCTTGAGTGGAACACATATTATTTTGGAAGGTTCTAAAATAATTGACCAAAGTCCTTGCTCTTGTCAAAAAGGAACTTCTATTGCCATAAAAAACCTCTTTTTCAATGTTCCAGCAAGACGCAGTTTCTTGAAATCCGAAAATGTCGAATTTAGCCATATTGTAGAAGAATTTTATAGAATTGCCATTATACATCCTGATATTGCTTTTTCGTTGTACCATAATGATAAAATCATTTACAAACTTCCCAAAAGTTCACTCAAAAGCAGGATTGTGGGATTGCTTGGAAAAAGCTACAACGAAAAAATGGTGACCATCGAACAAGAAACTGATTTTTTGACCATAACTGGATTTGTTGGCAAACCCGATATTGCTAAAAAAACAAAAGGAGGACAGTATCTTTTTATAAATAAACGTTTTTTCAGACATCCATATATTCATAACGCCATTAGCAGAGCCTATCAGGAGTTGATTCCCGATGGATATTATCCTTCTTATTTTATTTTGCTCGAAGTGGATCCCAGAACCATTGACGTAAACGTTCATCCCACGAAAACGGAAATTAAATTTCAGGATGAAAAGCTTCTTTATGCGGTTATTCATTCTACGACCAAAAAAGCACTTGCCGAAAATAGCCTAACTCCTTCACTGGATTTTGAAACTGAACAATTTTTTGATTTAAACTTTCCTAAAGATAAGGTTGTTCAACAACCAACCATTAAAATTGATCCCAATTACAATCCTTTTTCTGCTCCATTGGGTTCAAAATCAACACACAATCAAGCTCCCGACCAACGGCAAATAAGCAATTTAGAAAACTGGGGAAAATTATACACACCTTCCGAAGTTCCAAGTTCGGAAAACATAGCAGTACCTGCTGCGGAAGTTGTTCAAACTCAAATTCAAGACAACGACTATAGCAGTTCGTTTATCCAATTATACAACACTTATATCGTTACCAAAATTAAATCTGGATTGATTTTGATTCATCAAAATGCAGCCCATGAAAGAATTTTGTACGAACGTTTTATGAAACGCATGATCGAACACGGAAGTGGATGTCAACAGCTTCTGTTTCCGATTACGCTTGAACTCAATCCGGCCGATGCCGAGATTTTAATTGAAATTAAACCAGAACTCGAAAGTATTGGTTTTGGAATTTCAGATTTTGGTAAAAATGCTTTTCTAATTGAAGGCACTCCTTCCGATATTGAAACTTCAAATATTAAAGAAGATATTGAGAAATGGATCGACTCCTACAAAAGCAATATGATGACCGCAAGAGTCGACCGCAAAACGAACGTTGCCAGCTCTATATCAAAAAACCTAGCAGTAAAAACAGGGAAATTTCTTTCGCAAGAAGAGATGGAAGCTCTTGTTAATGAGCTGTTTGCTTGTGCAGCTCCGCTGGAATCGCCAGGCGGTAAAAAAACCATTAAAATCTTATCAAAAGAGGACTTAAGTCAATTTTTTAATTAATTTCGCACTATGAATATGTTATCCCCGAGAGGCTTTAAAGTCCTTCCCCCCGTAGTAAAAAACCTGCTTATTATTAATGGTTTGTTCTTTTTGGCAACCATCACTTTTTCGCAAGGTCTGGGTATTGACTTATATGATTATTTAAGCCTGAAATATTTTGGTTCGGATCTGTTTCAACCGTATCAGCTCATCACTTATATGTTCATGCACGGAAGCTTTGGTCATCTGTTTTTCAATATGTTTGCCCTTTGGATGTTTGGTTCTTCCATTGAGAATTTTTGGGGTCCCAAACGATTTCTATTTTTCTATCTCTTTGCAGGAATTGGTGCTGGATTATCGCATTATGCCGTCTATTTTTTCGAAATAAACCCACTTATATCTTCCATTGATCAGTTTTTGCTTAATCCGAATGCTACTGATTTACAATCTATTATTGCTTCTCATAAATTTATGGTTTCGCAGCAATATCCCGATATATATTATGCGTTTTTCAAATTTGACGATGCCGTTAAAACTCTAAATACAAATCCAAATGATGTTGTATCACTTCAAACTTCGGTAAATTTTTTGGAAACTTATCGTTCATTTTACCTTAATCTTCCCAGTGTAGTGGGGGCTTCGGGTTCTGTTTTCGGAATTTTATTGGCATTTGGAATGATGTTTCCCAACATGATGATTTATTTATATTTTTTTATTCCCATAAAAGCCAAGTGGTTTGTAATTGCCTATGGTGCACTTGAGTTGTATCTTGGTGTCATGGGTTCGTCCGATGGAATTGCTCATTTTGCTCACTTGGGAGGAATGTTGTTTGGATTTATCCTTATCATGTATTGGAGGAAACGCCCCGGCAATAATTTTTTTAATTAAATAACGCAAGGAAAAATGTTTGCAAATTTTGGAAATAGAACATCAGCAATTGATAATATAAAGCGATTTTTTGGCAGTAACTCGCCTTTGGCAAGATTTATAAGCATTAATATTTTTGTCTTTATTGCTACTATTGTAATTGGCATGCTTAGCGGTGTCTATCGTTTTTTGTTCAATATGGAAGCACCCAGCTCTCACGATTTTCCATATATCATCGATCTTTTTATGTTGCCCGCTTCGGTAGATCAATTGCTGGCAAAGCCATGGACATTTTTTTCGTATCAGTTTCTGCATGTCTCTTTCTGGCATATTTTCTTCAATATGATAATGTTGTATGTCAGTGGAAAGATATTTTTGAGCTTTTTACGCCCCCGACAATTTATTTGGGTATATATTTTAGGGGGATTAAGCGGTGCCGTTTTTTATGTTTTAGCCTACAATTATTTTCCGGTTTTTAGCACTGTTCTTTCCGATTCTCGAGCTTTGGGAGCATCGGCTTCCATATTGGGCATTCTGACGTGCGTTGCTGTTTTTGTGCCCAATTATCAAATTTCATTGCTGTTTATCGGACGTGTAAATATAAAATGGATTGCTATCTTTTTTGTTGTGATTGATGTTTTAAGCATCAATAAAGGCAATGCCGGTGGACATATTGCTCATCTCGGTGGGGCATTCTGGGGGCTCATTGCTGGATTGTATTATAAAGAACCTTTTTTTATTAAAATTAAAAAGTGGACTCAATCTATATTTAAAAAACGAAGATTTAAAAAAATCTATTACTCGGCGCCGCCTGCAAATAAAATATCTGATGAGGAATACAATGCCCAAAGAGCCAAAAAACAAAAAGAAATTGATCTGATTCTGGATAAAATTTCAAAACACGGATATGAGAAATTAAGCAAGGAAGAAAAAGAATTCCTTTTCAGATCCAGCAATCCAAAAAACTAATTCCAATGGCAAGTCGACGATCATCCAGCTCACTCCTTGATAAAATAATGCATTTGCTCAATATTTTGGCTGCTGTTTCACTTGTTTTAGCTTATTTGTCGATGTACATCAGTCCTGAAAAATATTGGCAGTTTGCCTTTTTTGGATTGGCTTATCCGTTTATTTTGCTTGGAAATATCTGTTTTATCGCCTTTTGGTTGATTCGCGATCCAAAAAAAATGGCCATCTCTTTGTTAATCATTATTATTGGTTATGGAAATATTGGAAAACATTTTCAGTTTTCATCAAAAGCACTTCCTAAAGATACTTCTGGTTTTATTAAAGTAATGTCGTATAATGTTAAGCTTTTTGATTTGTATAATTACAAAAAAAACTGGACTTATAAGTATACCGGACGAAATGAGATTTTTCAGTATCTGCGTCAAGAAACGCCAGATATTGTAGCCTTTCAAGAGTATTTCTACGATAATAAAAATAGTTTTACGACCCGTGATTCCATAAAAAACATACTCGGAACAAACTATTATCACGAATATTTCCCTTATGTGAATAAAAATAATCACTACGGAATTGCCACATTTTCCAAATATCCCATCGTACAAAAAGGGGAAGTGGTTTTTTCAAACGATACTCATAATTCTGCGATTTTTTCTGATATTAAAATAAACAAAGATACTGTTCGTGTTTATAATGCACATTTACAGTCTATTAAGCTCAACAAGGAGGATTTTTTATTTTCTGCTTCTAAAAATAAAATTAAAGATAATGTAGAAAGCTTGGGCAACGAATTTGCCAACGATTCGAAAATGATTCTGACAAAACTAAAACTTGCTTTTGTCAATCGAGCACATCAGGCAGAAATGATTAAGGAACACATGAATAATTCACCATACCCTGTTATTGTTTGTGGTGATTTCAACGATTCGCCTGGCTCTTATGCTACCCGCGTTATTTCAAAAAAATTGAAAGACGCATTTGTTGTTTCAGGAAAAGGATTTGGAAAAACATACAATGGCAAAATGCCTTCCTTTAGAATTGATTATATTTTGCATGATAAATCATTCATAAGCAGAGGTTTTAAAACCGATTATTCCATTCAGTCGAGCGATCATTTTCCTATTTATACGTACTTGAAAAAGAAAAAATAATATCGGGAATTCTAAATATGACGTTTTTGTCCTTGAATTAAAATTTTAAAATCCATGCTTCGGTGGTCACTTTCGCTCCGCTTAATGGTGGGTTTCTAGTCCCGAAGGGATTACATATTTGTAGAATTAATGATGCCAAAAATATTATTCGACCCATTTCGGGGTCGAATATTGATTATTTTGGGCAGTGTTCTATAAACATGTGAATCCTTCGGATTCGAGATGAGTGCCTTGGCGTTTCGGGAGGTTCGGCATTTCGATGCATTTTATCTCGAGAAACGCGACTCAACGTCGGAAAGCAGCACTTTAGCAGAAGCCTCAACAAGCAATTTTACACCGTCAGAATTGCATTGAGCAAAGCAATGGCAGAAAGTATATCGGGAATGTTTTTCACACTAAGAATCAAGCTGTTTTCTTTCTGTTTCATCTGACAGGTTTGTGGATGCAATTGAACAAAATTCAAAACTTTTGAAAAGGTTTCTGATTGAAAATAGTTTAAAGCTGGATCTTGAGGAAAATGAATTAGCATTCTGTTGTTTTTTAAGGCAATTTTTTCCAACATCAACATTCCTGCCGTCATTCGTAATTTCATCGACATTATTAAATCTCTGGTTGCCTGAGGAATAGCACCATAAATGTCCACCAATTTCGTGCTAAATAAATTCAAGTCTTCGTCCGAGCTTATTTTGTCAAGCTCGGTATATAGAGCCAAACGTTCGTTGGAATTTGGAATGTATGTATCCGGAATCATCAAAGCCATATCGGTTTCGATGATGCAATCTTTTTGAATAGGTTTTTCGTTTTGGAAAAGATCTTTAAACTCGTTGAGCTTAAGGTCTTGCATGGCTTCATTAATGATATTTTGGTACATTTCGTAGCCAATTTCAGAAATAAAACCACTCTGTTCGGCTCCCAAAATATTTCCGGCTCCTCTAATGTCAAGATCTCGCATGGCAATATTAAATCCACTTCCCAGTTCGGAAAACTCTTCAATGGCTCGCAAACGTTTTTTTGCTTCGTCGGTCAACGTTAACTTTGGTGGTGTTAAGAGATAACAGAATGCTTTTTTATTGGAACGTCCCACTCTGCCCCGCAATTGATGCAAATCGCTTAATCCATAGTTTTGAGCTTCATTGATAATTATAGTATTGGCATTTGAAATGTCCAATCCCGATTCAATAATTGTGGTCGAAACAAGCACATCAAAATTTCCATCCATAAAATCCACCATAATATCTTCTAAAGCCCTTCCATCCATTCTTCCATGAGCAGCCTTGATTTTTATATGCGGAAGATTTCGCTGAATCATATTCGCAATTTCTTCAATATTGTGAATTCTATTATGCACAAAAAAGACTTGACCTCCACGAGAAGTTTCATATAAAATTGCATCTCGAATTAATGCTTCATTAAAACGATGAACCTGTGTGTCAATGGGTTGTCTGTTGGGCGGCGGGGTATTTATCACCGACAAATCGCGAGCTCCCATAAGCGAAAATTGCAATGTGCGAGGAATCGGTGTTGCTGTAAGTGTCAGAGTGTCAACATTGGCTTTGAATTGACGCAGACGCTCTTTGGCAGAAACACCAAACTTTTGCTCTTCATCAATAATCAACAATCCTAAGTTTTTGAATTCCACATCTTTACTCAATAAACGATGCGTTCCAATCAAAATGTCAATACTTCCTTCAGCCATTTTCCGCAAAGTCTCTTTTTGAGCTTTCGGCGATTTAAAACGATTGATATAATCTACTTTGCAAGGGAATTGATGCAATCGTTCCGAAAAAGTTTGATAATGCTGCAAAGCTAAGATGGTGGTAGGAACCAAAATCGCCACTTGCTTGCTGTCTGCCACTGCTTTGAAAGCAGCCCGAACTGCAATTTCTGTTTTTCCAAATCCAACATCGCCGCAAACCAAACGATCCATCGGAAAATCGGCCTCCATATCCTCTTTTATGGCAATTGTAGACTTTGTTTGATCGGGTGTATCTTCATACTGAAACGAAGCTTCCAATTCGGTTTGCAAATAAGTATCGGGCGAAAAAGAGAAACCAACAGATTTTTTTCGTTCTGCATAAAGTTTGATTAACTCTGTCGCAATGTCTTTTACTTTGCTTTTGGTCTTCGCTTTTAGCTTGTTCCAGCGATTGGCACCAATTTTATCAAGCACAGGCACAGTGCCATCCTTGCCGCTAAATTTGGAAATTCGATGCAAAGAGTGAATACTGATGTATAAAATATCATCATTTTTATATATAATCCGAATCGCCTCTTGCTCCGTCCCGTTTTGTTCTATTTTCTCCAAACCGTCATAGCGGCCGATTCCGTGATCGACATGCACAATAAAATCACCCGGTTTTAATCCATAAATATCTTTCAGCGTCATGGCTTCGCCACGGGTATATTTTTCTCGAAGTGAAAAACGATGATAACGATTAAAAATATGATGTTCCGTAATTAATGCAAAACGATGATCATAATCGATAAAACCTTCATGCAGATTCAGTTGGCTTAATTTATATTGCAAGGATGTTCCTACTTGTTGGTCTTGTAAAATAGAATCAATTCTTTTTAATTGGGCAGATTTAGCAGAAATAATGTAATTTGAAATTTCACTCTCCTTATTCTGAGTAAGGAAATCAGTTAGCAAATCGAAGTTTTTGCTAAAATGTGGCAAAGGTGCAATGTTAAATTCTATTTCATGACATTTTCCAAAACTGCTCTCTTTGCCGTATTCCAATGTGCTTTGGTCTTGACAAAATTTCAGAAACTCTGTACTTGACACAAATAAGGCAGCTGGATTTTTATATTTTTCTGAATTCGCCAGCTGCGAATATACTTCCATGCACTTTTCAAACTCCGTATCCATGCTTTGCAAAATATCAAGACTTCCATCCAGCCAAATAAATGAATTTTTAGAGAAATACTCAAAAACAGGAACATATTCGGTTTTGAGTTTCAGCTCTTTCAAATTTGGAATAATATTCACCGAATCAACTTGCTCAATGCTAAGTTGCGTTTCGGGATCCAAAACACGAATGGACTCAACCGAGGTCGTTCCCAGAATTATCCGATAAGGTTTGTCGTACGAAAAGGAAAAGATGTCTATAATTCCGCCACGGATGGAAAAATGTCCAGGTTCGTAAACAAAATCAGTTTGTTCAAAATTATTTTCAATAAAAAACTCCAATAAAAACTCCATATCCAAAGGATCTTTGGTTGAAATTCTGAAAGTGTTTTGCAAAAGTTGTTTTTTGGCAACCACTTTTTCGGTAAGTGCTTCGGGATAGGTTACAACAAGCATTCTTTTTCCTTCCGCCAATTTGGTAATCACTTCCGAACGCATCAAAACATTGGCATTATCAAATTGTTCTATCTCATAAGGACGGCGATAAGAAGTCGGGAAAAAAACAATTCTTTTCTCTGTATAATCTACTTCTGATTCATTAAAAAGGGCTTCCAAATCATTTAAAAAATAGGCCGCTTGCTCTTTATCAGACAAGACAATCAAATGAGAGCCTTTATATGAATCAATGAATTTTGCACAAAAAAGACTTTTTGCAGATCCGAAAATGTTTTTTAATAAGATTTTATGTGTATCTGATTGATTATCTGCAAAAACAGCGGAAATTTGCGTTTGAAAAATATCGTCCTTCAACAATTCATCTAAGAGATTATTCGCTTTCACTTTTTTTATTGCAAAGATAAAAAGAATTATGGGCTATGAAAAAGAGCAGGCAGTTTTGTTTTAAAAAAGTTAGAAATGGGGCTAAAGCTCCTACGCTTTATTTCATTTTTTTATCAGTCAGATAATTATCACTGCAAAAGATAACATCTGTAACATCTGAAAAGCGTCTAATAATCAGATAATGAGCTATTTATAAATGCAGTTAATTGTCTATTTATTTCAGTTTGGCTTCAGCCAGCTGATAAAAAAATTTGTCCATACCTTTTGTGTGTTGCATTAAAACTTTTTCCTTGCTTTCAATTTTGGGATATTCATTTCCTCTTTGCCAACTTCTTTCATTTCAATGGCTTTGGTGTAGTTTTTATCATCCACCGACCAATACACCACCAATCCAGGGACATCTTTAAAAATATCATCAAAATAAAAATTCTTATGAATTTTGTTGGGTGCATAATGAACCATGAAGGTTCGTGAGTTTTTTGGATTTACGCCAATCGCTTTCACTCTTGCCATATTCAAATTTAGTCCTAAAATGGATTCAGGTTTTGATTTCAATAGTTGAACATTAAATTCTGAATACTGTTTTTTCAAACCCCCTTGCACTTCTTTTTGAGAAGCTATTAGCGTATCATTTCCCCAGATTTTAGATCGCTCCATTTTGTCTAAATCATAATAATAAAAACGCGTTTTTTTGGCATAATCGGTAAACCAAAGGGTATCGTAGGAATTGATTTTACCATTTTCGTATTGTGCAAACACGACCCTAACAGTGCCTTGCGAATAAATATTTCCGAAGAAACAAAAAACTAATAAAAACAATAACTTTCTTAAAATCATAATATTGGGTGTTGGTTTCTACAAAGATATGCAATTATCTTTTATGAAATATTGAAAAAAACAATTGTTTAAAAGAATTTTTCAGATAAATTGTTTTTGTTTCTGTCATTAGAATAAAACTTCGTATCTTTGAATTGTAAAAATCAAAAAACGATCCTGAATGAATCTGAATACTGAATATTATTTAAGGTGTATAAAGACTTTGCAGAATGCATATGAATTACTTCAAAAAGAAAATCCAGAATCTATACAGTATGAAATTTACAGATCAGCCAGTATCAAAGAATTTGAAATTATTTTGGAACAAAGCGGAAAGTTATTGCGAAAAATACTGAATCCGTATTTCCATTCTTCGAGAGAAGTAGATCGTCTATTTTTTAAAGATCTGTTCAGACAAGCTGTATTACGAAGCTTAATTTCTGATGAAGTTTGTCAAAGATGGTTTAAATACAGAGATAATCGCAATAATACTGCTCATGATTATGGTGTTAATTTTGCGGAAGAAACGCTGGTGTTAATCCCAAGTTTTATTTCTGACGCCTTACATCTTGCAAACTTAATTAAAGAACAAAACCATGCTTCTAAAGAATGAATATAAATTTATGCTATTGGATATTCTTTCAACGATGAATATCGATGCAGAAGTGTGGGCATATGGTAGTCGGGTTTCTGGTAATGCTCACGATGGCAGCGATTTGGACATTGTTATTGTTCCCCCCGATCGAAAAAAAATCCCCATTGATGTTTTGATAAATCTAAAAGAGCAAATTCGCGAAAGCAATATTCCAATCATAGTTGAACTTTTCGACTGGGCAAGATTGCCCGAATCCTTTCATGAAAACATTTTAGCAAACTATGAAGTACTGTGCCAAACAAATCAAAATGTGCTTAATGATCCAAAAAACGATTATAAAAATCAAGAGTAACTTTGATTTTATAATTCGGAATGTTTCATGCAAAAAATAAATTCCAATATCCAAAAAACAGTCTGTTTTTGCATAAACATACGCAGATTTAGGTTTAATTTTGTGTATATAAAAGTTATACATATATAATAAATAACTATGAATGTGGCTAAGCCCTAAACTTTATTTCATCTTTATTATCAGTCGGATAAATCTGACTGCAATAAATAGCCCCTAAGTATCAGATAATAAGCTACTTATTAGAACTATAAATTACCTATCTATTTCAGTTTGGCTTTAGCCAACTGATAAAAATTTGTTCATGCCTTTTGTGCTTTAGCACCATCTCGCTTCTTATCAATCCGATAAATCTGACTGCAATAGATATTCTTTTACTTTGAAAATTGAGTTTAAAACAGAAAAAATTATCTAGTAAAATTTGGCTTTAGTCAACTTAAGCGCTATTATACGACTAAAGCTGTTCGGAATATTTTTCAATTATCTTAATTCCCCTTAAAAACAGCTCGAAATTAAAAGATTTTTTTACTTTTGTTGTAGAATCATTTTTAAAAACCAAATAATTTCAGTTTATGTTTCAAAAAGAAGTATATAAAAATCGCAGAGCAGAATTGCTCGAAAAAATCAGCAGTGGCATTGTTATTTTCATGGGAAATCAAGAAAGTCCGATGAATTATCCATCAAACACATATCATTTCCGTCAGGACAGCCATTTTCTTTATTATGTAGGTTTGCCGCTTCCAAACATGGCAATGATAATGGATGCAGACGCTAAAACATGCACTTTGTATGGTGATGATTTCGAAATTGACGACATCATCTGGATGGGTCCTCAACCCAAAATGAACGAATTGGCCGAAAAAAGTGCCATAAAACATACGGCTCCCTCTGGCGACTTTGACAAAATTATCATCGAAGCCAAAAAAACAGGTCGGAAAATTCATTTTTTGCCTCCTTATCGTGCCGAAAACAAAATTAAATTGAATGCTTTGCTCGATATTCCTTTTGGGGAACTAAAAGCAAAATCTTCCACAGAATTGATAAAAGCAATTGTAGCGCAGCGAGAAATAAAATCCGACATGGAAATTGCAGAGATGGAAAAAGCGTGTGAAACAGGCTATATGATGCAAACTACGGCCATGAAAATGGCAAAAGCCGGTCGCTACGAACGCGAATTGGCTGGAACCATTGAAGGAATTGCCCTTGCTGGTGGCGGTGGAGTCTCTTTTCCTGTCATTTTATCGCAAAATGGGGAAACTCTGCACAACCACGACCACAGTCAGAAACTCGAAAACGGACGCTTGTTGCTTGTCGACTGCGGTGCCGAAAACGAAATGAATTACTGCTCTGATTACACTCGGACAATGCCCGTAGGCGGAAAATTTAGCGATCGTCAAAAAGCAGTATATCAAATTGTGCTGGACGCTAATATGGACGCCATTAAAGCCATTAAACCGAATGTTCTTTACAGAGATATTCACTTTTTATCCTGCCGCATCATCGTGGAAGGACTTCAGGCTTTGGGTTTGATGAAAGGAAATGTAAATGACGCCGTAGAAAAAGGAGCACATGCCTTGTTTATGCCTCATGGTTTGGGTCATCAAATTGGCTTGGATGTTCACGACATGGAAGATTTGGGAGAAAATTTTGTTGGGTATGATGAAAAAACAAAACGCAGCAGCCTTTTCGGAACTGCTTATTTGCGTATGGGTAAAGAGCTAAAAACAGGACATGTTGTTACAGTGGAACCTGGAATTTATTTTGTTCCTACTTTGATTGATATCTGGAAAGCAGAAAATAAATTTGCCGAATTTATCAATTACGAAGAGTTGGAAAAATACAAAGGATTTGGGGGCATCCGCATCGAAGACGATGTTTTGGTGACCGAAACCAGCTACCGTGTTTTGGGACGACCCATCCCAAAAACCATTGAAGAGGTAGAAGCAATGATGGCGTAATAAATATAAAAGCAAGAGCTTCGTTTAAAGAAGCTCTTGCTTTTGAAAAACAATATTTTCCATAAAAATCAGCCACAATGATTTCAAAGTATTTTAGATTTTTCAAACTGTTTTTTCTCTTTTGCTTCATAAACACGTGTGCATATTCTCAATTTCCCAAAAACGAAATTGAAAAGAGAAAATCACAATTCCAAAAAAGAGAAGAGAATCCTAAAGATGCCCTCGCCCGCATACAGATGCTAAATGCAAAAAATAACAAAAACAATTCTGAGAAAAAAGTACTCTATTCTGTTGATTATGGTTTTTTCAATGAATACATTGAAGACACACTTTATTATATAATAAACGATTGGGTTTGGTATGATTTTGACGAATATCTGAATACAAAAAAAATTACTTTTAATCCATATCAGAAAAATGTATACTCGTATACGTATGACGCTTTTAACCGTTTAAGTTCGTATCTGAAATATGAGGATTATTCTGATTATTATTCTAATGGATACATGACCCAGCAAGAAATTTACAAATATGACAATCATGGAAGAATTTCAGAGATTCACTATGAAAATAAGAATTTTGACGAATATAATCCAGAATATAATTATCATAACAAATCAAAATCAGTATATTTATACGAGAATAGCTTTTTAAAGCAAGTATTATATTTTCATTGGAATAAAGTTTTGTCTATTTGGATTAATACAGCACATACGGAATATGGAAATAACTACGAAATCGATAAAAACTACCATTGTTTAGAAAAAGGAGAAAGATTTCTTTATGATTATGATTCCACCTATTTTAATGCAGCCCATAAGCCCAAATATCGGTTGGCAAGACGTTATTCAAATGACAGCCTTCGATTGGTGGATGTAACAAAAATTTCACATGAATACTTATGGGATACTCTGCTGGTTAGAGCCGATCAAAGCTCATTTAAACTGCATGAGAATGATCCTGAATTTTACTGTAACTCCAAATATTATTCAACTTTAGAATACGATGAAAATTACAAATTGACAAAATATCAAAAATATATTTTCAGTTCTGTCGAAATGGACTTTGTACCATGGATTGAACACACATTTGAATACGATAGTATAGGGAATGTTGTTCACATGGATAGAAATCAGCGATATAATGACACTCTTATGTTTTTTACAGGTGTTACAAATATTAAATATGATTATTCCGAATTGTATGATAACATATCAAATGATGTAATTCCATTTTCGAGCGAGGCTTTTGCAAGCTTTTCTTTCTTTAGTGATTATTGCAGACCTAAAAACGGGTGGTTTGAAAACATGAAACATTTCGATATTTTAAGTATCAAACCCATTAATGCAATAGCCGAAATATATGTTGTGGACGGCCAACTAAAGACTTCTCAAAACAATCAATCGTTCTATTACGACTATGAGAGATTGCTCAAAGTGTTTAATTATAAATATTTACAAGCAAAGAATTTTGAAAAACCTAAAATCGTGATTATTCCGAATCCAACTTCTGACAATTTTAGATTTTTCCTTGCAGAAACATATGACAAAGCCTTAATTCAGATATTTGATATTTCGGGTAAACAAGTTTTGGAACGTGAGATTTATGATAATTTTGTCGATGTTAGCTTTTTGAGAAGAGGTTTATACATTTTGAAAGTGAAAACAAACGATAACTTTTGGACTGAAAAATTTATGAAAAACTAAGGTTTTTAAAAAATATCAGTACTTTATTCGAACATTTTTAAAGAATTGATTTTGGTTTTCTTTATGCTTTCTGTAAGTCAAAAATGGGGCTGAGAAGTGGAAGCTGCGACGAGTGGAAACGAAAATATTGTTTTTTGTTTGATGAAGCCATAAAAACGAAAACATTAAGAAAATTTAAGCATTCTATTTTTATATTCTATAAATTTATTCTTTTTTACATACAAGAATAACGTTTTGTTTTTTAATTTCTAAAAATTAAGGATTTATATAAATAAAGGTGCATTTTTGGTTTGCCTAATGAACTGGAACTGATTTTCAAAATACAAAACTCATAATCAGTGAAAAGCTCATAAATGTATTTAATAGAAACATCAGAGTCTTTTTTAGGCGACTTTAATGGAGAATAAAGATTGTTTTCGGTAATAATATCTATAAATATTAGAAATAGGTTTTTTATATAATCCATCTAAAATGGAAGTAAGTATACCTATTGGGTTTTCATCCTGTAAAATTATAAATTCAATTTTTGTATTTATGTTTAAAAGTTTTATATATTTGTATCGAATACTAACCAAACTTAATTTATAAATAAAGTAAGGAAATAAAATATAGCGTTTCGCCTACTAAAGTTGTTAAAACCAACCAAATATTATTGCTTTATTTGAAAAAAGCAATATGCCGCGTGAAGTTATGGTCGTTACTATGCAGTAAAGTGGTTTTTTGGTTGGATTATAGCAGTGGTTGAGAATTTAGTCACGCTATTTTAATTTTATCAACTTACTTTCGGAATTTTGCAAAGTAAATTTATAAGCTTAGAAACTGTTAAAAAATAAAAACAATAACATAAACCCTAAATACTTAACTATGAAAAAAATATTCACGTTCATTTTATTTCTGTTTACGACTTTTACAATATACTCTCAAGATATTATTACTAAACAAAATGGAGATGAAATTAAAGCAAAAGTTATGGAGATTACATCTGCCGAAATTAAATACAAGCGATTTGAAAACTTAGATGGACCAGTTTATTCAATGGACTTAAAAGAAGTCTTCATGATTAAATATGAAAATGGCGATAAAGATGTTTTTACAGATAAAAATATACTATCTAATCAAAATTATGAAATTAGGAATGATTTTATTATAATGAAATCAGGGAAAGCATATCAGGGTGATAATTTGCTGACAAAACGTGAGTTTTCAGACTTAATGGCTACAAACCCAAATGCTAACAATTTATATCAATATGGAAAAACACTCGGTGTTATTGGTTATATATTTGCATTTCCTTCAGGTTTTGTATTTGGTTTTACACTTGGAAGTTCGCTTTTTTCTTGGAGTAGCACAAAGGGAGTTTTGTTAGGAGTTAGTGGTTTAGGTATTATGGGAGGGTTAATTTTTGCTAGCATAGGTGATTCAAAAATAACACAAGCAATAAGTATATATAACTCATCCAATCAAGTTGGGTTAAAAGTTCAACTAAAATTTAATGAAAATGGAATTGGTGTCGCTTTAAAATTTTAAAAATTCCGCAAAACAAGTTTACACCCGAACCGATGAAAAACATGCTAAAAGCCATTTTTAATTCGCTTTCAGAAGAAGAAAGATTAAAAGAAATAATAATAAGACCAAGTACTGATGAAATAGGTAAACTATTCAAAGAAAAAATTTCCATGTTTCAAACTAATTTAGTCGAAGGCAAATACATTGCAGGAATTGGATATATAGATAAAGTGGAAAAAGAAATCAATTTTGTTTATAGAAATTTCCATAAAGAAATAGTAATAAAACCAAAAGTAATTGAACATTTCTTAAATAATAATAACAATAATGATTTTCCTCAACAATAGGGTCTTTAAACGAGCCCTTTAATCGTAAATAAATAATAATATTACTCAACCGAATGTTGAAAATTATACCCCAATAAGTTTTAAAAAAGAAAAAACTTCCGCCAAAATTTTGTATAAATAATGGAAGGCGATGTGGTAAATCCAAGAGTTGTACCCCGCTTTTTTTTCAATTGGCAGAAAAGCCACACTGGCTTAACCCCCTTTAAACCGGACAATTTACTAAACTCGATGCAAACATTCAAAAGAATACAAGCTTAAAATACAATACTTTATGCACCAAAGCCACAATTTTCATTGTGGCTTTGGTATATAATAAAAGTTTTAAAACTTTATTTTTTCATTATTTCAGCAAAATATTTGTAGAAATAAGGAATGGTTTCAATTCCTTTTAAGAAATTGAAAACAGGGAAGTTTTCGTTGGGTGAATGGATGGCATCTGATTCAAGGCCAAATCCCATTAATACAGATTTGATTCCAAGAATTTCTTCAAAAGTAGAAATAATAGGAATACTTCCACCGCTACGAACAGGAACAGGGCGTTTTCCAAAAACTTGAGTATAGGCTTTTTCTGCTGCTTTGTATGCTGGAAGGTCAATGGGGCAAACGTAACCTTGTCCACCATGAAGAGGTGTTACAACCACTTTTACAGATTTTGGAGCGATGCTTTCAAAATGTTTTTTGAAAAGGATTGCAATTTTTTCATTGTCTTGGTTTGGAACCAAACGAGTAGAAACTTTGGCAAATGCTTTAGAGGGAAGGACTGTTTTTGCGCCTTCGCCTTGATAGCCACCCCAAATACCACAAACATCAAAAGAAGGTCTGATTCCAGTGCGCTCAGAAGTAGTATATCCTTCTTCACCACAAACTTCAGCAATATCAATGGCTGCTTTGTATTCTTCCAAATTAAAGGGTGCTCTTCCCAATAGTTCACGCTCTTCGGCAGAAACTTCCATAACGTCATCATAGAATCCAGGAATGGTAATTTTGCCTTTTTCGTCTTGCATTTGAGCAATCATTTTGCACAATACATTAATTGGGTTTGCCACTGCTCCGCCAAACAATCCGCTGTGTAAGTCGCGATTGGGTCCCGTAACTTCCACTTGCCAGTACGACAAACCTCTCAAACCAGTAGTAATACTCGGAATATCAGGAGCAATCATACCTGTATCAGAAACCAAAATGATATCTCCTTTTAATAATTCTTTATTTTCTTCACACCATGGTCCCAAATTGGGTGAACCCACTTCTTCTTCTCCTTCAATCATAAACTTCACATTGCAAGGAAGTTGCTTGGTTTTAACAAGGTATTCAAACGCTTTAATATGCATAAACGACTGTCCTTTATCATCATCTGCACCACGTGCCCAGATTTTTCCATCTCTGATTTCTGGTTCAAAAGGAGGACTTTTCCATAATTCAAATGGTTCGGCGGGCATCACATCATAATGTCCGTAAACAATTACGGTGGGAGCATTTGGGTCTATAGTTTTTTCGGCATACACCACGGGATTTCCTTTGGTAGGCATCACTTCGGCTTTGTCAACACCGGCTTCTAAAAGTGATTTCTTTAACTGATTAGCAGCTTTCACCATGTCTTCTTTATGCTCGCTTTTGGCACTAATAGAAGGGATGCGAATGAGCTCAAAAAGCTCATTTAAGAATCTTTCTTTATTCTCTTCAATGTAGTTTTTTAAATCTTTCATTTTACTATTTTTTGTTTTCAATAATATTCAATGTGTAAATTTAATGAAATCGCTTAAATAAAGCTGTTAAAAAAAGAATAAAGCTCCAAAAAGGAGCTTCATTCATCACAGATATATAGGATTTGCAATTTATTTCAACTCAAATTTAATGGGAAGCACCATATGCACTCTCACCGCCTTTCCACCTTGATAACCGGGTTTCCAGCGAGGCATGCTTTTAACAACACGAATCGCTTCATTGTCAAGGTAAGAATCAACGGGACGCATAATTTTAAAATTTGACAAACTTCCATCTCTTTCAACAATAAAAGCGACATAAACGGTTCCCTGACTTCCAACAGACAAAGATTCTCGTGGATATTTGGTATTGGTTTGCAGATAATTAAACATTTCGGCTTGACCGCCTAAAAACTCAGGCATAAACTCTGAAATGTGAAGAGGTACAATTTCAATAACTTCAATTTCTTCGGGTGCTTCAACAGGAAGAATACCGCTTAATGTTGCATCTTCAATAGAAGTTAAACTAATATTTGTTTCGGGCCCATCTTCAATAACATTGATAATCGAAGTAAGGGGAGCTTTGGGAATTTCCAAATCTATGGGAGGTTTTGGAACATCTGTGGAAATAACAAGGTCAACATCAATGATTTCACCTTTGTTTAAATCTATTATTTCTGCGGAACCAATGGGAGAATTCCATTCAAAAGCAGTAAGAACAAGAGTCAACGAAACCACAATTCCGAACTTGAAAAAGATTTGCTTCCATCTTTCAATATCGACTCTTTCTGATTTTTTTGTTTCCATGGCGATGTGTTTTATAGGTTTAATGTTAAAACGTTAAATCCATTGGGATTATTGTCGTTTTTTCCAAAAAAACATTAAAAAAGAATGAAAGCCTAAAAAAAGGAAATTTAGATAAAAGGAATTTTAAACCGCAGTTTACCTATGTAAATGCGATGTGATAATAGGTGCGGCCGTTGGTCGAAAACGCCGGTAGGGTTTACATGTTTGTAGAAAACAAAATAATCAATATGCGACCCGAACAGGTCGAACCATTCCTATATGAAAATTAATTGTACAAAAATGTAATCCCTTCGGTATTAGATGCCAATTGTTTATATGGTTTTGGTCGTTTCGGTTCTGTGAAAAAACCATTAATCAGCATTTTCCTCGTACACCTGCATGTCTTTGATGTTTAGTTGCAGTGTTGTATTGTTGTTCCAAATGTTTTCTTCGATGTGATAACAAATATTAAAATGCTTGGAATCTTTTACGTTTTCATAAAAATCACCCATTCCAAAAGCGATAGCAGGAATTGGATAGGAGGAGACTGTAGGGTGTACTATGTTCAATTTCAGGTGTTTATTTCCGTTGTTGCCCAGTTGTTTAGCATTTCCATCGTCATAAACCATGGTAGTCATAAAGATAGGACTCATGTTATCGGGTCCGAATGGAGCAAAAAGATTGAGTTGTTGGTAAAATTCTGGGGTAATATCGCTGATGAGAAGTTCGCTGTCGATTTCAATTTCAGGATGCAACGAGGCTTCCGTAATGGTTCTTTGAACTACTTCTTCGAATTTCTCCATAAATGCCGAAAGATTTTCAGGCAGAAGCGACAATCCAGCAGCATATTTATGTCCGCCAAAATGTTCTAAAAGAGACTCGCACTCTTCGATGGCATCATATATGTCAAAATCCTTGACCGAACGAGCAGAGCCGGTAATAAGTCCATTTGATTCGGTAAAAACAATTGAGGGTTTATAAAATTGTTCGACCAAACGAGAAGCAACAATTCCAATAACACCTTTATGCCAGTCGGGTTTATAAATGACCAGAGATCTTTTATTCCCAAACGTATCATCTTCCTTAATCAGTTGCAATGCCTCTTCAAAAGTTTCGCGATCCTTGGTTTTTCTCTCTTCGTTATATTGTTTAATTTTATTTCCAATATTAAGGGTTGCATCCAGTGATTCTGTAATTAAAAGTTTTACAGAATTTCGGCCTGTATCCATTCTTCCAGCAGCATTTATTCGCGGTCCTACGGTGAAAACCAAATCGCTAATGGTAATTTCCTTATTAAATATAGAAGTGAATGGTACTTCTTTAGTATCTGTTTTTTTGAGCGTAATATTTTGAAGAATAGTGGCCTCAATGCCAGGTCTGGGTTGGTTATTGATAATTCTAAGACCAAAATAAGCAAGAATTCTATTTTCGTCAACAATGGGAACCACGTCTGAAGCTATGCTAATGGCCACCAAATCAAGATATTTTACAATGTCATTGATGGGACGATTTAGAAATTGAGTGTATGCTTGAATTAGCTTAAACCCTACGCCACAGCCAGATAACTCTCTAAACGGATAATCGCAATCTTCACGTTTTGGATCGAGTACAGCGTATGCAGCAGGCAAAGTATCGCCGGGTCGGTGGTGGTCGCATACAATAATGTCGATTCCATACTCATTGGCTTTGGCAACTTGATTGTGTGCTTTTATTCCGCAATCTAAGGCAATAATTAATGTAAATCCTTGTTCTTTAGCATATTCAATGCTTTCTATTGAAATTCCGTATCCTTCTTTATAACGATCTGGAATATAATATTCGATATTGGCATCGTATGTCTTTACAAATGAATACATCAGTGCTACCGACGAAGTTCCGTCGACATCATAATCCCCGTAAACCAATATTTTTTCTTGATTTTTGATTGCTTTATCGAGTCGAGAAACAGCTTTATCCATATCTTTCATTAGAAATGGATCGTGTAAATTTTTTAAAGTTGGTTTAAAAAATGCTTTAACTTTCTCTTTTGTGTCAATTTGTCTTTGAACCAATAGTCGAACCAAAATTGGATGTAAATTATTTAGCTGCTTCGATAATTCATCCGTTTTTTGATTTTCTTGTTTATCCAGTATGACCCAACGTTTCTTCATTTTTTAATTTAGGGAAAAGGTAAAAGTAGCTATTTTTTATACTCTTTGCAAAGTTAAGCGCTCTTTTAACATAATTATAAAAACCAAACGTGTGCAATTAATTTTGATTAAAGCACTTAGGGAATTTTATCAAAATCCAATTTAACAAGTCCTTATAAACTTCTGTTTTGTTAATTTCATTTAATATTTCGTGACGAGCTTCTGGGTAGAGCTTTATGCTTACATCCGTCATGTTTTCCTGCTTAAATAGATTCAAAACTTTTTCGACACCTTTTCCAAAATCACCCACGGGGTCTGCTGTTCCAGCAAGGAGTAAAACAGGAAGTTCTGCTTTCATGTGCCGAACGTTTTCAGGCTGATGAATAAAATCCAACCCATTTATTAAATCGATAAAAAATGAATTTGGACAGATAAAACCACACAAATCGTCCTCTATATATTTTTGAACAACTTCCGAATCACGGGATAAAAAATCAAATTTCGTTTTGGGATTTTTGTATGCTTTATTATAATTTCCAAAAGTCAAAAAGTTAAGAAGATTTGAAGGAGAATGGGCTTTGAAAATTAATTTTTGAATATTTGCAATAACTTTTCCTACTTTTGCCGTTTTTCCGGGATGAAAAGCCGTTCCCGATAAAATTAACGCATCCAGTTCTTTGGGATATTTTATAGCAAATGTCCTACTAATAAAAGAGCCCATGCTGTGACCTAGCAAAATGTATGGCACATCAGAATGGTTCTGTTTGATGTGTTCAGAGATGGTTTTTAAATCTTTCACCACATAAGTCCAACCGTCGTTGGTCGCAAAAAAGCCTAATTTCCCGTCGGTTTGTGTAAATCCGTGACCACGGTGATCGTTGGCATAAACCACAAAACCATGGTCGACCATAAAACGAGCAAAATGATCATATCTGTCCCCATATTCAGCCATGCCATGTGCAATATGAAGAATGGCTTTGGGCTTTGTATCTTCTTTAAACCAATGGATTAGATGTAAGTTTTTACCATCAAAACTTCGTATAAAATCAGATTTTTTCTTTATCATTTTTTATTTTTTTCGTAGTACAATTCTAAACGTGGTTCCTTTTCCAGCTTGTGCACTTTTTACAAATATTTTCCCTTTGTGATATTTCTTTATAATTCGATATGCTAAGGATAAGCCTAAGCCCCAGCCGCGGGGCTTGGAAGTATATCCGGGTTTGAAAATTGTTCGGAAATCTTTTTTGGGAACCCCTTTTCCAGTATCGCTTATATCGACGTATGCTCTTTTTGAATCTGTTGTTATCTCAAAATTGATATTTCCTTCACCCGACATGGCATCGACAGCGTTTTTGCATAAATTTTCGATCACCCATTCAAACAGATAGCGATTGAGCGGCAAATTGATTTCATCGACCGGATCAGAATAGATATAAAAGTTGATTCTCGAGGAGGTTCTTGTTCTATAATAATCCACAAAATCATTTATTACTTTAACCAAATTCTCTTTTTTAAGCTCTGGAGTAGAGCCAATTTTTGAAAATCGTTGCGTGATAACATCCAATCGTTGCACATCTTTCTCGAGTTCGATAATGATGTCTTCGCTCACATTTTGCAATCGAAGCATTTCAATCCATCCAATCAGAGACGAAAGTGGAGTTCCCAATTGATGGGCGGTTTCTTTCGACATCCCAACCCAAACTTGGTCTTGTTCCGACCGCCGAGAAATGCTAAAAAGCATGTACGCCACCAGTAAAAAAATGGCAATCGCAAAAAACTGAACATAAGGGAAATATCGCAATTGCGACAAAAGAACAGATTCCTTATAAAACACAAAGCTTTTTCCCAATCCATGAATTTGAATTTCAATGGGCGAATTTTGTTGCGACATGTCTTTGATAATGGAATCCGCCTTTTCAGTAATGTGAATTGAATCCAACTGCATGTTTCCAAAAGTGATAATGTGCGATTTTGTGCTGTCGGTAATAATTACTGGAACGGATGCCGAATTTACCACTACTTCGTTGAAAAACGATTCAATCAAATCATCAATTACGGTTCTTAAATCACTATAAATTTGAGATTCTTTATAATACAAATACATGTACTGTTTGCCATAATAATTGATGGAAATGGGCGTGAACTGCGAAAATTCTTCCAAAAGTTCGCCTTCAAGAACACGAACAGAATCTGTGTTAATCTCGAAATTTACCGCACCATTAATATTTTTGTTTTCATCGGTCAGGATGACGGGAATGGTTTTGTTGTTGGAAATAAGTTCCAGATAAAAAGTAATATCTTCCGAAGGCCCCGATGTTGCTAGTTTATTGTACGCTTTTGCCAACAAATTGGCACGGCGACGTTCTTCTTCTCTAATTCGTTCAAAAAACTCTTCGGTATAATTGACAATTGCGGCTTTTCGCTGAATGGCATCAGCCCAAATTTTAATTTTGTCCCGCTCTTCGTTCGAAACTCGTTTTACCACAAAATTGGAATACACAATCGAAGCGGCAAAAATCGAGGTGACTATGCCTATCAATATCCATTTCCAGCGCTGTTTCGTATAATATATGTTCAAAATCTTGTTGTTTTAAAACACTAAAGTACAACAAAAGTTTTTATAGAAAGTTGTGTTCGTTCATTTTTGTATAATTATTGTTTCATTATATATATAAAAGATCGTATAAACAATAGTGTATTAGATAGTTATCAAACATGCTAAGAATGAAATTTCATTTTTAGCATGTTTTGTTTTTGATATTTTGCGATTATTTTCGCCATCTTTAAAAGGTATAAATTGCTGAAAATCAATGTTTCCTTTAGGGTTGAGGCAAACATTAATGAAAGCAATTTATGCCAGAAACAGTTGTTTTAATTTTATCCGACAAGATTCTTTTTTGTATAAAGTCTTTAAAAAAAACATCTCAATATGATCAACAAGAAAAAATTCCGTACGTTTGTAGTGTGATTTTATTCATTCCAGATTTATGATAAAGAATCTTTTTCTGCGTTTACTTCCCAGATTTATGTCTCGAAAAATTCAGAGCAGGGAAGGCATGCAAAAGATGACCCAAAATTTTGCTTGGTTATTTTCAGATAAAATACTGAAAATGACTGTCGTAATGGCTGTTAATATTTGGGCATATCGATATTTGGGACCCGAAAATGTTGGAATTTGGAATTATGCCATTGCTTTTGTCACCATTTTAACGCCATTGGCAAATTTGGGAATTGATGGCATTGTGGTTCGTGATATTGTGAATAATTCGCTTCGCAAGAACGAATTAATCGGAGCTTCCTTTATGGTCAAGCTTTTGGGAAGCTTATTTATGACGCTTTTCGCCATTTTGATGATTTATTTTCGACGACCCGACGATGTGCAGATGATGTACTATGTTTTTATCATCGCTTCATCCAATATTTTTCTCGCTTTCGACGCCATCGATTTGTATAATCAATCTCAATTGCAATCAAAATATACGGTTTTGTCAAAAAGCATTGGGTATTTGACATGTGCTGTTGTGAAAATATTTTTGATTGTTTGGGGAATGAGTTTGGAATGGTTTGTATGGATGCAATTTGCCGAAAATGCAATAGGAGCTCTGTTTTTGGTTTTCTGGTATCATAAAAATGGAGAAAAAATATCAGCCTGGAAACTCGATTTCACAACGGCAAAACACTTGTTATCGCAAAGTTGGCCACTGATTTTAACGGCAGGAATGATGTTTGTCCAGCATAATATCGACCAAATATTTTTGGGCGACTGGGTAAGCGAATACGAATTGGGACAATTTTCAACGGCTGCCAAGCTAATTGCTCTATTTGGATTTATTCCTATGATTATCCAAAGTACGGTGGCTCCAGAACTGGCAAAAGCAAAAAGTCACAGCAATGCTCTTTTTATGTTGAAAATGAATAAAGTCTATCAAATCATGTTTGTTGTATCTGTTTCATTAATCGCATTTTGTGTCTTTTTTGGTAAGTGGATTGTGGTGCTTCTCTACGGTCAGGAATATACTCAAGCAGGAGCTTTGATGGCTTTGATGTCGATCCGTTTGGTCTTTGTCAACTACGGCGTTGCCAAAGCTCTCTATATTACCAATTTTAATTTGTTCCGATATTTTCTTCTCACCGGCGTTGTTGGAGCCACTATAAATGTTGCTTTAAATTTCTATCTGATTCCAATTTATGAGTCTACTGGCGCCATCTGGGCTTCTATTATCTCGCTTTTGATTTCCACCATCATTATCGATCTTTTCAATCCTCATACCCGTCAAAATTTCCAAAGTATGATGAATTCTTTTTTCAATATTCCAAGCTATTTTGATGTTTTTAAAGAAAAATAAATAAAGATTTTAACTGAAAATTCAGTATTGAACAAGAGTGCGTTTTATGGGTGTATTCGTTTGTAAAATTTTGTTTTTTGCATTATTTTTGTTATTTTTGGAAGTAATTTTAATAAAATTGAACAATTTTGACTTCTATTTATTATGTATATAGTAGTTAAGTAATAATAAATTGATTAACCTTCAAAAACACAAGAAAATGAAAAAGATAAAAAAAGTATTAATTGCCTTAGATTATGACTTAAGTGCTCAAAAAGTAGCCGATGTTGGTTTTGCAATAGCCAATTCGATGCAAGCCGAAATTACCTTAATGCACGTTGTGGCTGACGTAAATTATTATTCGTCAACTGCATTTTCGCCCATTATTGGTTTTATGGGCTTTAATCAGGCCGATATTGCCTTTTTTGAAAAGGAGAACAATTTAAAAGAAGCAACGGCCAATTATTTAAATAAAGTAAAACAAAAATTGGGTGATGAAAATATTAAAATAGTAGTCAAAGAAGGAGGTTTTGCTCACGAAATATTAGAGCAAGCCCAAAAATCTAACACTGACCTTATTGTAATGGGATCTCATAGCCGGAGTTGGCTTAAAGACATATTGATGGGAAGTGTGGTGGAAACAGTTTTTAAAAGCACCGATATTCCTTTGATGATTGTTCCAATTAAAGAAGAAGAATAAAGCGACAAAACCATGTGTTGTTGTGATGTCAGTAAAATACTCTGTTTTTGAAAAAACAGAGTATAATTTCTGAATTGAGGGTACTGTGAAGGTGACCTTTAAGGGTGTTATTATTATCCATTCATTGAATAAATCCTATTTCTTGAGTTGTTTTGAAAATAGGCATATGATTAGTTATATCAAAAAAACGCTACTCTTATTCATACTGGTCACGCTTGTTTTTGGCAGTGTGTTGTGTTTTTATCATGTTCAATTGTTAAAACAATAGAGTCCGGCGGTTCATAAAATTGGAAATATGAAAATGTCCATTATAAATGATACAACATTTGGCACATCCAAAAATGCCGTTAAAAACAATGTTTTTATAAAGATTAATATTGATACAATTAAGTACTCAGTTTCACTGTTTGATAAAGTATATATAATAGATGAAACATTTGTTGGCTTGGTTTTGCTGGCAATGGGAGCGATACGATGGATTTTGTTTTAATAAAGACACCCATTCCTATACTTTAAGAATGAAAGCCAATTTGGAATCAGCTCATCCTTTCCAAGAAACTTTTGAAGTTGATTTGGTGAATTATGGTCATATGGAGTTGAAAAAATAATATGCTTTTCTCTTATTAAAGTTGCTTTAAAACCTGAGGATAAAGCTTGTTTTTTACCCAATCAAAATGAGGCTCTATAGATAGCGTTTTTTCACAATAATATTTTGCCTTTTCAAATTGCTCCAATTCAATGTACGCATTAATAATAGTTGCAAGTAGGTTTAAATAATTCCAATTATGGGTGTTGTTGTTTTGCTTTTCCATTAAATTTAAGGCTTTTAGATAATGTAGCATGGCCTCGTTTTTTGAACCGCCAAACATTTGAGGAGTGTAAAAAGCAATGTTCCCCAATTGAGCATACGCAAATGCATTGTTGGGATCGGCGTTTACAGATTGTTTTCCAAATGCTAAGCTCTTAGGCCAATAAAGGGTGCTTTGTAAGGCGAAATACCTATTTTGAAACCAATAAATGCAGCTTTGTACGCTAATAACATTGATGGATTATAATTCTTTTTTTCCAACTCAAAAATGATGTCTTCCGATTTGTCAATAAGTTTCTCTGCTTCTTTAATCTTATCTTTATCAATGCACCATGCGATGTATCCGTATTGAAAATTCACCAAATCCAGTTTTTCCTTATTTGTTTTATCTCTTTTGTACTCAATGGAAACCATTTCGTTTTTCCATTTAACCATATTTCCGCTAATGTATGCATCATAAGTTGTTTTGTTGTTTTGGGCATTCAAATAAGTGCATATTACAATCAAGAGCGAAGCAAGAATATTTTTTATCATATCGAACAGAAATTTGTCTCAATAAAATATTTGCACAAAGCCTTAGTTTTTAGGGACTAAAAATCGATCCCCTGTTTTCTCAATAATGTTTTGTTTGTATTCATCTGGAAGTTCTGGATTTTTGGGACTCAATGGAAAGTCGTATTCATTGCGCAAAAAGACACCCCCTTCTTCTTGTTTTACATTTCCATCCAGATATTTTACCAATAAGAAGTTGCCAAACTCTTTCCACTCGGCAAGCATTGCATTGGCGTTGTTATGAGAGAATTCGGTTAAATACTGAATTGCAAATTCTGGATTTTCTTTATAAATTGCCATCGCCGCTGCATCGCTTGCTTTTACGTAGTTGACAAATTTTTCGGAAAGACTGTTTTGTTTTTTACGAACGTCGTCAATAAGTCGACTGTAAAACAGATAAATGGTGTGAGAAACTCTATTAAATATCCAGAAAGCGGAAGTTTCAGAATAGGTCAAAATATCGCCATTTTTCTCATCATAAGCATATGGAACGTGTGTCATTCCACAATAAAAAGGAGCATGAACGGTCAAATTTGCATCATCCAGTCCGTACCAAAAGATTCCACCAATAGGGTTTGGCATAAAATTACGCATTTGCGACACCCACGAAAAAGCAGTTTGCTGGGTGGCCGTTACGCGTTCGTGAAAATAATCTTTGTTTTTGTATTTCCATGTCATCGGACGCCAACGATAAGGCATTCCTTGTGGACCTGCTCCAATGTCTTTGCTCATGTCCAGCTCTGTTCCTTGCAGATAGTCGCCTTTGAAAGTCATTAAATCTTGAGGGGTAAGTTTGCGATTTGGTTTTACCCAAAGCGGCATTCTTGGACCTTTTGTTTTTCCAGTAGCATAATCCCAATATTTATCCATACCTCCTGCTGCACGGTTAAACATTGCCCATACTCGAAGTTCGCAAAAACGAGCTGCGCCAAAGTCTAAGGGAGCATATGCATCAGAGAAGCTAAACTCTTCGTCGCTGCCTTTAAAATATTTCATTTCACGTGCAAAACTAATCACATCATGTGCATAAACGGTTTCAATATTGGGTTCAAAAATCTTATCTAAATTATTCGAACTGATGGAAGTCGTTCCATTTTCCATGGGGAAATTTGTGATTCGGGCATGATTGGCGTGTGCACTAATGCAATTGTCGGGAACGCGGCGAGCCACCCAAACGGCACCTTTGCGAGTATTGTAAGCCTGTTTTGTCTTTCTATCAATTTTAATATCCATTCCTTTGCCAATTAATTCCAAAATCCAAACTTCATTTGGATCGGCGATGGAGTATGATTGTCCAGAGCTGTAATATCCGTGAGCGTCAAGTAATTCCACTATTACCTTTATGGCTTCGCGAGCTGTTTTTGCTCGTTGTAATCCTAAAAACATAATGCTACCCCAATCTATTTTTCCCAATGTGTCGGTCAATTCCGAACGTCCACCATAGGTGCTTTCGCCAATAGAAACTTGATGTTCGTTCATAAAACCGATCACTTTATAGGTCTCTCTGGCTTGTGGTATTTGTCCCAATGGCTTGTTTGAACTGCGGTCGTAGAGGGTCATCATAGTTCCTTCAGCCCATTTACCAGCTGGTTTAAAATAAAGTTGACCGTATCTAACGTGTGAATCCCCAGCATAAGAAATTAAGGTTGAACCGTCGGTGGTGGCTCCTTTGCCAACCAAGTAGCTGGTGCAAGGAAAAATTTGAAAACTGCTTATTGCTAACAATAGAAATAAGATGTATTTAGCTTTATTCATGTCTTTTTGTTTTATAATTTATGCGAAAATAAGAATTTTGTTTTTCTATATTGGATGTAAACAATTTATTAGCAATAATTTATGATTTTAACCGCTGAAAGATGTGAAAATTAATAAATCGCAAAGCCAATAAAATCAGACATATATAGCCCATATCAGCACGAGGGTTTATAAAAGATTAAGTCGTCTTTTGATAACTTGTAAAAATAAACTACAAAACAAATTGCTAATCTAAAAAATCAACTACATTTGTAAAAAAATAAGAACAATTAAAAACTATGCAAAGCCATTTGAATTTGGTGGTCTAGGAATGGGTTTTCCGTTTTTAGAAACGAGTTATGGGCAATTAAAACAAGACATCGCGGTTTAATCGGGACTGATCATCCCAAGTCGGAAATGTGTAAGTGAAAAGCGACTTTTAAATAAAAAAGTAACCGAATTGATACCGAAAATCGAACGAGTAGGTAATAAATTTACTATTAACAGACGGAAGTGAAAAATATCCCTTTCGTCATAAAACATAAATAAAATAAAAAAATCAATTTTAAGAATATTAGGATTAACTTTAATTGCTACTTTAATTATCACATCTTGTAAAAAGGAAGGTGAAGTAAAAAATGTGGAAACACAAAAACATGAAAAAAATTATATTTATTCAAAAGAATCATCAACGGATTTAGCTTTGTTGCACAATAAAATTGTCGCAGGAATGTATGATAATGTTGATTTTGCTGATTCTACAAAAATAGAAGAGCAGATTTGGAATAATTTTTGCAAAAATATTTCAATTGACTCTTCAATATTAGAAGAGTTGAAAATGAATCGAGATTCTTTTAATCTTCTTACACAATTTGTTTATAAGGAAGTGGAGAATTGTCAATTTGATTTGCGAAAAAGCGTAAAATATTCAATGTATGGCACTAAGGTGTTCCCCTACATAAATCAGTTGCTTTCAATTGCTGATAAGTTTGATGAAAATTCAACTGCAAGTGATATGATTGGACAGGTAAGCTATATAAAAAAAACAGCTTCTACAAATTTATCGGGGAACGATTTAGTTTTTGTTTTAAGTGTGGCTGACGTTTTGGCAGGCTCAATTCAATTATGGCTTCCTATAGGTATGGGCGGTAATGGATATATGGACTTATTAAACAATCAACAACATGATAAAGGGAAACTTACTAAAAGACAAAAAGATGCTATAGGAGCTGCATTAATAGCTGATGCGTCTTCTATGGCAATTGGTTTGCAAGTAACAGCATGGACTGCATTAGCAACAGGTGCCACTTTAGCTCCAGCTGCTTTGGTAGCTACATGTATTGAAGCAGCACTCGGTAGTGCGTTTAGTGCTGTAATTGCTTGGTTTAGATAAAATTTTATTGCTATGAGATATAAAAAAAACATATTAGTTTTTTTATTGAATTCGATACCTTTTGGTTTGCTTTTTTTTCTTTTATGCCATTACTTTGAACTTGTATTTCAAGTTTGGTTTTACTTAATAAATGCTGTTTTTTATGGTGTAATTGCTGTTTTTTTAAGACCAAAAATAATTTCGTTTTTAAATAAAAAAATGAAGTAATAATAGATGTAAGAAGTTGGTTAAGTATAATCAGCTTCTTACTTATTCTGATTTATTCTGAATTTTAAAAAGCAACTAGCCCATAACAACGGCTTGCTACCAGCGGGGGGTAAAACCAAATTTTGAAGTTTGAAACAAATTAATTAACTTTGGTGTGCGGTGAAACGGATGTGGAACTAAAACCCCGCCGTTAGCAAGCCGTAGCCGTCAGACTGTCTAAAAACCTTCTTTCCCCTTATGTTATTAACAGTCTGATTGTTAATAACTTATCTTATTTTCGTTTGGTTAATTGTCTGATTTTCATTATATTTACTTTATAATTTAAATACAGTTTTTTATGAAGTT
>Ga0265295_1000993_pt1 | contig 53125 bp, 47 predicted proteins | sample Munlansysbiofilm_FD_192503 | JGI IMG/M metagenome (GOLD analysis project Ga0265295, IMG submission 192503) | Leachate microbial communities from a municipal landfill in Southern Ontario, Canada - Methane capture system biofilm | ecosystem: Engineered > Solid waste > Landfill > Unclassified ... | reverse complement strand
CTACTCTGGAGGAGAAGGATATCGTATGTGAGTGCGCGCGCGTTACCCTGCAGACGGTGGAAGATGCCATTCGTGTCAATGACTTGACTACCGTGGAGCAGATAACTGGCTACACCAAGGCCGGAGCGTTCTGTAAGTCTTGCATTCGACCGGGTGGGCACGAAAAGCGTAAATATTATCTGGTGGATATTCTGGCACGGGTCCGGGCAGAAATGGCGCACGAAAAAAATCCGGACCTGGCTCAGATTGATGATTTTTCCACCATGTCGGTGGTGAAAAAGATTCGAGCGCTTGAGCAAGTGCTCGATGCACAGATCCGTCCAGTGCTGGCCCGCGATGGCGGCGGAGTAGAACTGGAAGACCTGCACTGTGATGATAAGGGGGTTTGTGTCGTTGCGGTGCAATATAAAGGGGCCTGTAAGGGATGCGCCGGCAGCGTTGCTGGAACCCTCGGGTTTATTCAGCAGACCTTGCAGGAAAAACTCAGTACCTCCATTGAGGTTAAGGTAGCCTGATTCAAGCAGGAGAATGAAGGACATGGCAGTGCGCCGAATATTACATTATCCCGAACCTCTGCTGGCGCAGAAAAGTGTGCCGGTTGAGTATATCGATGAGCAGCTGATCAGCGTGGTGGCTGACATGGTGGATACTATGTATGCTGCCCCAGGTGTTGGACTGGCTGCTCCCCAGATAGGGGTGCTAAAGCGAGTCATCATTATAGATTGTGGCAGTAAAGAGGAACCCGACCTTATCAGGGCGGTGAATCCGCTGATTATCGACAGCGATGGAGAATGCATCGAAGAAGAGGGGTGCCTGTCGGTGCCGGACTACTATGCCTGTGTCAAGCGCAAGAGCTGGGTCAAGGTGCGCTACCAGAACATGCAGGGCAAGTGGATCGAACAAGAATGTGAAGGCCTGCTGGCCATTGCGTTTCAGCACGAAATTGATCATCTAGATGGCAAACTGTTTGTCGATCGTCTTTCATCCTTAAAAAAAGGGATGTTCAAGAAAAAATACAAACAGATCAAGGAACAGCAAAGGGAGCAGCTGTGATTGAAAGAAAACATATGCGCGTGGTGTTTATGGGCACGCCAGAATTTGCGCTTCCGACTTTAGCAGGTCTTATTGACGGCGAAGTCAGGATCGTGGGTGTTTTTACCCAACCGGATCGCCCTAAAGGGCGAGGGCGCAAGCTTGAAGCTTCACCCGTGAAACAGCTTGCACTAGAGCAGGGGCTGCCAGTATTCCAACCGCAACGCCTACGTGAGAAGGACTCCATCAAGCAGGTGCGCGAGCTTAGACCGGAACTGATTGTGGTGGTGGCCTACGGCCAGATTTTGCCCCAGGAGGTCTTGGATATACCTAAATACGGTTGCATCAATGTGCACGCATCTCTGCTCCCACGTCATCGTGGTGCTGCGCCGATCAACAGAGCAATCATCGAAGGTGACCCCATGGCAGGTGTTACCACCATGCTGATGGATGCAGGACTAGACACCGGAGCTATGCTGGTAAAAAGGTCGCTGTCAGTGTTTCCCAACGAAGATGCGGGGCAACTACACGACCGCCTCGCACAGTTGGGGCGTGACGCCATGGATGAGACGCTGGCGCGCCTGTGCTCCGGCACCCTGAACCCCGAAAAACAGGAGGACAGGTGCAGCACCTATGCTCCGATGCTCAAGAAAGAAGACGGCCTGATTGACTGGAGTCGTCCAGCAGCAGCTATTCACAATCAGGTGCGAGGATTATACCCTTGGCCAGGCGCTTTTACCTATCTGGACGGTGAGGTGCTCAAAATCGCGGATACACGCATTACCCAAGACGGCGGCGAACCGGGACAAATTCTTGCAACGGATAAGTGCGGTGTCATTGTAGCCTGCGGTGAAGGTTCTGTGCAGATTCGCAAATTACAGTTGCCGGGGAAGAGAATGCTTGCAGCGGCAGACTTTGTGCGTGGGGCTAAAATCCAATCCGGATGTAATCTGGGATAGTTCCAGAGTTGTTTATTCCCACAGCGGTGAAGTGCCTTTTAAAACCTTGCAGTTCCGCAATCAATCCCTATATTAAATGCCACGCGGGCAATGAGCCCTTTTACGGGGACATTTCAGGTACTTGTTTCGGGCAAACAGCGTAACTGTCTGTTGGCTCAGGTGTGCCAAAATGGACGTGAAGCATTGAAATAACTATATACAGTAAAGAGGTCAAAAAGATGCTTAATAATGTTAAAACTGTAGGTTTGATGACACTTCTCACCCTGTTGCTGGTCTTTATAGGAGGCGTCGTCGGAGGGCGCGGCGGGGCGCTGATGGCGCTTATCCTAGCCGGAGTGATGAATATCGGTTCGTACTGGTTTTCCGATAAAATTGTGCTGCGTATGTATAAAGGGCAGGAGGTTACCAGCGGGGCCTTGTACGATGTAGTCAAAGAATTGTGCCAGCGCAACAACCTTATAATGCCGAAGGTGTATATGTTGCCACAGAGCACGCCCAATGCCTTTGCCACCGGCCGCAACCCGAAACATGCCGTTGTGGCGGCAACACAGGGAATTCAAGATATTCTTACACGTGAGGAGTTGATGGGAGTTATGGCGCATGAGATGAGTCATGTGCATAATCGCGATATTCTCATAGGCTCGATAGCAGCCACAATCGCCGGAGCGATCTCCTTCCTTGCACATATGGCCCAGTGGAGTCTGATCTTCGGTGGGCGAGATGATGAAGACGGTGGGGGGAACATGGTAGCTATGATAGCCACTATGATTTTTGCCCCCATGGCAGCGATGCTGGTGCAGATGGCGGTGTCGCGCTCGCGTGAGTTTGCCGCAGATCGCGGCGGAGCGGAGCTATGTGGCAATCCACATTATCTGGCCAGCGCGCTTAATAAACTAGAATTGGCCAACAAACAGCATCCAATGCCCCACGTGAATGAAGCTACGGCGCATATGTTTATAGTCAACCCTTTAAGTGGTAAGAATCTGCAGAAGTTATTTTCAACCCACCCTCCGATTCAAGAGAGAATTAAGCGCCTTCAGGCTATGGCTTGAGTTGGTTTCAGTTGGTAGGGTGAAAACCCTTCCGGGGATTTTCCCACTGGTGCAAGCCACGGGCAAGTTTTGTATAAATGACTAAGACGGTACCTGAAGGGGATGCACGCTGTGTGTCCCCTTTGTTGCGCATACAAGTTTAATCCCTGCCGGAGATCGTATGAAAAATAAGTGGTGCATCCCCACTGACAGCGATGCCAGAGCCGTCGCATGCTCTGTCCTGTTGCAGGTAGAACAGGGGGGGTATTCAGATATTCTGTTGGATAAAGCCCTGCGGCACACGGAAATGCCGACAGCTGAGCGTAATCTCGCTACGCAGCTGGTTTATGGGGTACTACGCAGGCGCGGTAGTTTGGATTACGCCCTGAGCAGTTTGTGCCGACAACCCTTTAATGCAGTAGAAATGCCGGTACGTTGGCTTATGCGTCTGGGCGCCTACCAGATTCTGTATTTGGATCGAATCCCTGCCCATGCGGCGGTGCATACCTGTGTAGAACTAGCGCGCAGCATGAAGCTTGAACGGGCTACCGGCTTTCTCAATGGAGTTCTGCGCAATCTTATTCGGCACGTAGATACCTTGGTATGGCCCGCAAGGCAGGCGGATCCGCACGCTTATATCACCCATGCCATGTCAATTCCAGCATGGTTGGCACAGCGTTGGATTGCGGAGCACGGCAGCGAAACGGCAATGCAGCTGGCCGAGGCCAACACCACCTCTGCGCCCAATACCGCCCGAGTCAATATCCTGAAAATTACGCGTGAAGAGCTTTTGCACACCCTTGCGCAAGAGGGTGTAGAGGCAACACCAGCTACATTTGCCCCGGACGGGATCATTATCTCGGGTAGTTTTGCACCGCAGATGAAATGGTTACATGAGGGGCTGCTGCAACCCCAGGATGAAGCAAGTATCTTGGTAGGGCATCTGCTGCAGGTGCAACCAGGGCAGAGGCTTCTGGATGTGTGCGCCGCACCTGGCGGTAAGACCTGCCATATGGCAGCGTTAGGGGGTAACCGGGTTGATATCGTTGCGCTTGATCTGCATAAGCATCGCCTGAATCAACTGGAGGACGGAGCCAAGCGTCTGGGGTGCCGTAACATTATATCCTATGCGCACGACATGACCGGGCCTTGTCAGCATATCGCCGGAGAGGTTTTCGATACGGTTCTAGTGGATGCACCCTGCTCCGGATTGGGAGTTCTGCGACGAAATCCTGAATTGCGCTGGCGCAGAGTGCCGGAGGATATTACCCGCCTAGCGGCAATTCAGCAAAATATCATCCGGAATGCGTCCGTTCATGTCGCGCCTGGTGGCAGGCTTGTGTATGCGCTATGCACTACAACTCACGAAGAGTCCGTCGCAGTGATTGAAGAATTTCTTAAGCAAAATTCTGACTTTACTCAGGAAAATCTGCATGAGCAGGTCCCGGTACCATGGAGGACAATGATCACTCCGGCGGGGCACTTTACAACCTTGAGTTGCACACATGCGCACATGGATTGTTTTTTTGCCGCCGTATTGCGCCGGCGTGGATAGTTCTGCCGCGGTTATGCCTGCATATGGCGATGCGGAGGACTGGTGCAGGGTAATTTTAAAGAGAAACAGGGGCCAAATATGTTAGTATCAGCGCGCGAATCTGATAAGTGCAAAACTCCAGGTGCTAGGTTGATAGAAAACAGGAGAGCAGAAATGATTAAAATATCCCCCTCAATTCTCTCAGCGGATTTTGCGCGTCTGGGAGAAGAGGTGCAAGCAGTAGAACAGGCTGGTGCGGACTATATTCATGTTGATGTAATGGACGGGCATTTTGTTCCTAACCTCACCATTGGAGCCCCGGTGGTCAAATCACTGCGCCCCATAACTTCACTGCCGTTGGATGTCCACCTTATGATAGAAAATCCGGATAGATATATCCCGGATTTTGCCGCCGCTGGAGCGGACATTATTACAGTTCATCAGGAGGCAGCTATACATCTGCACCGCACCATTCAGTTGATTCACAGCCTTGGAAAACGCGCGGGGGTGTCTCTGAACCCTGCTACGCCGGTCGGGTTGCTGGAACTGATTCTGGGCGAGGTCGATCTTATCCTCCTCATGACGGTCAATCCCGGGTTCGGCGGGCAGAGTTTTATCCCCTTTACGCTGGGGAAGATTGCTCAGATGCGCACCATGATCGAGCGCAGTGGAAGAGCGATTGAGCTGGAAGTTGATGGTGGGGTGAAAACCGACAACATTGGGGAGCTAGCTGCTGCCGGGGCGGATGTGTTTGTTGCAGGCAGTGCCGTGTTCGACGGCGGTGATTATGCGGGCAAACTTGCCGAATTACGCGCGGCTGCTGGATAAAAATATTCTTGATTTAATAGCGGTGTTCGTGTTATCAACCTGCATACTGTATACAACATGCAGGGGTATATACTACTTAAAAAAGAGAGCGCTCGGGCGCTCTCTTTGCCAGAATAGCTGCCCGATTGCAACTCCATAGCAGGTTCAGGGCGCAGGTATTACAGGAGGTCATATTGTCTGAGATAGTTTTTTCCAGCTGGGGAAGAAAGATCATCGATAACCGCCAGGGCGGAAGCACTGATCTGGCTTCACTGAAGCTGAAAATCCCAACCGAGTATCTGTGCAAGGGGAACGTGGCAGCCTTTATGGGCTGGGATGGGTTTGTGATCCTTGATCCCAAGACCGATGTTGTTGCCATGGCTGCCGAGTTTATGAAACGCGTGCAGGAAAAACACTGCTGTGGCAAGTGCACCCCTGGTAAAAAAGGAACTCGGGTAATGCAGGACACCCTCGCCCGCATCATATCCGGCAAGGGACAGGAGCGTGATCTCGAAATTCTCGATAGCCTCACCGACCTGATGCAGGATTGTAAATGTACCCTGTGTATGACTGCAGCAATCCCGATACAGGATAGCGTAAGATACTTTCGTGAAACTTATCTCGAATATCTGGCCGGCAAGCGTACACCCTCCTACACGGGGAAATACATCGATAAAGTGACCGCCCCGTGCATGGATACCTGCCCGGCACACATAGACATTCCGGCCTATATAGAAGAAATCAAAAACTACCGTTTCGATGAGTCATTGGGGAAAATTCGCGAACGTATGCCAATTCCTGCAGTGTGTGGGCGCGTGTGTCCTCATCCATGCGAGACCGCCTGCCGCCGTGCGTTGATTGATGAACCGATCAGCATCATGGTGATGAAGCGGGTCGCCTCCGACCATGAGTGGTTACATCATCGCGAGCCACCGATGCAGCCGAAACCTTCAACCGGCAAAAAGGTGATTGTGGTTGGTGCAGGACCCGCCGGTCTGACCACGGCATATTATCTCGCGCTTGAGGGACATTCAGTCAAGATTATCGAAATGCTCTCCGAGCCGGGCGGTACGGTGGCCGTGGGCATCCCAGATTATCGTATGCCGCGTCCTCTGCTACAGCGCGAGGCGCAGATAATCCAGGATCTGGGAGTGGAGATCGAATACGGAGTCAAGTTGGGGCGTGATGTGTCTTTGCGCGAGCTCAAAGAACAATATGACGCGGTGTTCCTCGGTACCGGAGCATTTAAATCCAAGCCCATGGGGGTTGAAGGAGAAGATGCAGGCTACGAAGGATTCTCCTCTGGCGGGATAAACTATCTGCGCGCGGTAGCGCTAGGCCAGGGCATGAAAACTCCGAAGCGTATAGTTGTTGTAGGGGGAGGCAATACCGCCATCGACTGTGTCCGAGTGGCACTGCGCGAAGGGGCGGAAGAGGCCATTCTGGTGTACCGACGCAGTCGCAACGAGATGCCGGCCGAGCCTTATGAGGTAGATGACGCCGAAGAGGAGAATGTGCGCTTTGAGTTCCTGGTTAACCCGACACGTCTAGTTACAAAAGATAATAAGATAACCGGTGTTGAAGTTATCAAAATGGAACTTGGTGAGGCAGATGAGTCTGGGCGGCGGCGGCCACAGCCAGTCAAGGGTTCAGAATATGTGATAGAGTGCGACATGGTGATTCCGGCCATTGGTCAGGATCCCGATCTCTCATACCTTGAGGATGGCGATTACGGCATCAAACAAACCCGCTGGAGCAGTATCGTCACCAACAACGGCACCATGATGACAGACAATGCGGGGGTGTTCGCCGGCGGCGACTGTGAATACGGTGCTATGACCGTTGTCTTGGCTGTAGGCCATGGCAAACGTGCTGCCAGCGTTATGCATCGCTACCTCATGGACGGCAAGGCAATGCTCGACGATGAAGAAGCTATGGAAGACATTATGAATCGTCTTGGGGTATTTGATCCAGATGAAAAAATCCCTGCGGTGGGAGGTCTTAAACGCGAGCACCAGCCCAAGATAGCCGGGGCTGAGCGGGCGAAAAATTATGAAGAGATCGAGCTGGCAATGCCTGAGAGCCAGGCTGTAGTGGAAGCAGAGCGCTGCCTGCGCTGTTATCGTGTCGGAATGGTAGCCCTAGACTGAGATTTTGGTAATGCGAATTTAGACGGGATTTAGGATGTACATATGAGCCATAAAGCCGAAAAAAAGATGATTCGTCTCACCATTGACGGGCAAGAAGTTGAGATAGAAGCCGGATTGCCCATAATTGCCGCAGCTGAAAAGCTCGGGATTAAGATCCCGACCATGTGCTACCTGAAAAAGGTTTCCATGACCGGAGCGTGCCGCGTTTGTCTAGTCTCGGTTGAAGGTGTTGATGCGTCAGTAACGGCGTGCAACACTATCGCCGTCGATGGGATAAGGGTAACAACGTCCACGCCGGATCTCGAACGTCAGCGTCGCGATATGATCCGCTTGATGTTGATAAATCACCCTCTGGATTGTACGGTATGTGATGCCGCCGGTGAGTGCGACTTGCAGGATATCTGTTTTAACCACCACATTCTTGATCAGCCTTTTAAGGCTGAAGACGTGGCCATGCCCAAAATCAGGAACTGGCCCCTTATAGAGAATGTTCCAGCGCGTTGCATCCTGTGCGAAAAGTGCGTCAAAGTTGGACATGAACTCACCGGCATCGGGGATTTCTATGTCAACGAATTTGGCGACAAAGCATATATTGAGCGCCATAAAGGTCAAAACACCATTGACCCGTACATTGAGGGCAATGCTGTTGCTGTGTGTCCTGTCGGGGCGATGATATCCAAACCCTTCCGCCATAAAGCGCGCAGCTGGACTCTGGATAAAGTTCCCTCCTTAGGATTTGCCGGGGGAAGTCTTGAGCAGGTAGAGCTGAATGTTAAAAACGGTCAGCTCTATCGCATTACTTCAGAGGATGAAATCACCATCAACAATGGGTTGCTGAGTTTTGATTCCAGTTTTGGATACGGTTTCGTAAATTCCTCTAAACGTCTTGGCACCCCGTTGGTAGATGGAGCAGAAACAGATTGGGATACTGCTCTGAATGCTGTGGACCAGAAAGCCCGTTCTTTGGGTGGCGATGCTGTTGCTGGTCTTACATCAGCACGCCTGACTCTGGAAGAGAACTACATGTTCCAGAAGTTGTTTCGCGTCGGTTATTCAAGTAATAATATAGACTCAGCTGCCTGCTTTGGTGTACGCGCCGCTAGTGAAACACTGCGAGCTGTTCTGGGTCTTTCTGGCTCCAGCGCTCCAGCAACGGATATAGCCAAAGCAGACGCCATACTGGTGTTTGGTTCAGATATAACTTCAGAGCAGCCACAGATAAATTACCAGATTCAGCGCGCTCTGCGCTGCAATGATGCATACCTGTGTGTTGCGAACATGCGCTCAGTGCGTATTGGTAGCTTGGCCAATCTGCGTTTGAATTATGCTCCAGGCACTGAGGTGGCATTAATTGCCGCTATAACCAAGCTTATAGTAGAGCAAGGTCTTGTCGATAGCGCCTTTGTACAAAAATTTGTTAAAAATGATGCTGATATCGAAAAATCTGTCTCTGGAATTGATGCGGAAAAGATCGCCGCAGAAGCCGGTGTAGATTTTGCGCTGCTGCAGGAAATCGCACAGAAGTTTGGTGCAGCACAACGTGTAGCGGTGGTGTTTGGGGCCGATGTGACTGGTGCCGCAACAGTGGCTGATATAGTTGCAGCTCTGGCCAATTTTTCTATCGTCAGCGGCGCTTTGAGAGGCGACGGTGGTGGGGTGTTCATGGTGGACGAGCGCCCTAATACTCAGGGCCTGCTCGATGCCGGTGTCAACCCGCATCAGTTGCCTGGTGGGCTAGATTATGTTAGCAAGAGCGCTGATGCCGCCGCAATCTGGGGCTGTGCGAGCTTGCCCCAGAATGGTCGAGATGCAGTGCAGATTCTTGAAGGGATAGAAACTGGAGATGTTAAGTTTCTGTACCTTGCTGGAGTCAATCCTCTGATAACCTACCCAGAAAGCCAACGGTGGCGCGCGGCGCTGAAAAAGCTCGAGTTTCTAGTTGTGCAAGATATTCTCGAGTCCGAGCTGACTGCCTTGGCTAATGTAGTATTGCCTGCAGCATCATTCGCCGAAAAAACAGGCACCTATATTGCCTGTGATAACACAGCAGGGTTGTTGCAACAGGCGCTGAAACCATTCGCATCCGCGAGAGCCGATGGCGATATCATTACAGCTCTGCTCGGAGTTGCTACTGGTAAAAAATGTAACGCCGATGACGTTGCGGTACGCAATGAGCTTAATACGTTGAGTGGCCTGTTTGCCTCCACTGAAATCAGCGGTGCCAAGTATCTCACACCTGGGTCCAAAGTTGTTTATGCCCCAGCGCCTTCAGCACTGGAGTTTTCTGAGTTCAAGTACACCAAAGCTGTTGCAGGTCTTACGCTGATTGTAGGAAAGATGCATGCACACACTGGTGTAACGTCGACCTATGCTTCAGGTGCTCTTGAAATTGCTCCTCAAGGCTATGTTGAAATCAGTAGCGAGGATGCACAGCGAGCAGGGGTAAGTGAGGGGGAGACTCTGAAGGTTAAGAGTACAGTAGGAAGTCTCAGTGCTCCGGTCCGTATCAGTCCATATGTGTCTGCGGGTATACTTTTCGCGCCGTACCATTTTGCGGATATTAACGCCATGCAAGTTGTCCCGATTGGACACCAGAGCGTACAAGTGGAGATCAGTAAAGGGTAACCACAGCGCAAATCTTAGGAAAAGAACCAAAAAGCCTCTTCTGACATAAATATTCGGAAGGGGCTTTCGTATTTTACTCGGTTTGGGCGGTAGAGCTTAGAAGAACATTTTAGCGCATTGGTTAATGCTCTTCACTGTGTCCAATCTCTACCAGAAGGCAACTACCGTCGGCGATAACGTTGATACCTTGGGCCTGGCATAGCTCCACTGCATTCTTATCTTCGGCACCGGGTTGCATCCATATATGCTTGATGTGACCTTGTTCAATGGCTTCAGCTACTACCTTACGGGTGATTTGTGGAGGGGTGATTATGGAAAGGGCGGTTACTTCCGGTGGCAGTTCTGCGACATTGGCTACGCTGGGGATCCCCTCCACTTGTGTGGCTGTAGGATTGATAGGTATTACCTTATAACCGTGCTTCAGGTAACTGCGAAGTACTTTGTTGCCATATTTGTCTCTTTGGGTAGACGCTCCGGCTACAGCGAAGTGTTCTGACTGCAGAAATTGAGCGATCTTTTCTTTTCTATCCATGCGGCTCTCCTGAATTAAAGTTGCTGTTTCGCTTCTTAGTGCATATTCAGACTTCTTCTATGCGGGGGGCCTGTTGTGTAATTGCTAGTCGTGCCAGTTCGTCGCAGCGCTCATTTTCCGGGTGTCCCGTGTGTCCTCTGACCCAGTGCCATTCAATGATATGCGACTGTGCCAGTTTGTCCAGACGCAACCACAAATCTTTATTGAGCACTTCTTTGTTCTGGGAGTTTTTCCAGTTTTTCTTTTTCCATGCATGGATCCATTTAGTAATGCCATTCAGTAGATACTGTGAGTCGGTAGTTAATTTGACCTTACACGGGAATTTCAGAGCTTCTAGGCCGGCAATAGCGCCAAGCATCTCCATGCGATTGTTGGTAGTGCAAGGGGAGTACCCTTTTAGCTCACGCAGATGCTCGTCGCAGCGCAAAATTGTACCATAGCCTCCGGGGCCGGGATTGCCGCTGCAGGCACCATCGCTGAAGATTTCTACGCTTCTGTCTTGAGTTTGTTCAAGCATGGTGAGGGTAAAGTCCTATATGAGGCGTAAGTTGATTAAGGCGTTGTGAAAACCACAGGATATTTCGAGTTTCAGGCGGGTCAAGCAGTTATTGGCATCGGTCTGTCACCAAGCGAAGAGCTAGAGAAGTTTAAGCTACGCAAGTACCAGATGTAAATACTTGAAAGTGTTAATGGTTATAAATAAACGAGTCTTTGTACTAGCTTTGCAGTCAGGATACCAATGTTTCGTTCAGCGGTAAACCGCCTCGACTACTTGAATAGCTAGAATGGGGGTATGTTATTGTGCCTAGGTGTATATCACTCGAAATGAGGCTTGGTCAATTGCATTTCAAAACGTTCGGATTTCTTAAGTCGTGATGGGGATCTGGTAGCCGATCTTACACAGCTATGGTTTCATCGGCTGGGATTTAATAAACAGTATAGCGTAGCAAGCGTATGTCAGGCCGATAATTATCCCCAAATGATTGGATATGAAAGCTTCTCGGTCGAGTTTGATAGATTTAATAGTGGGGGTATTACATAGATGAACAAAGACGAGAAAAGTGATCGGGCTGGTAGAATTGAACCGAGGTACTTTGGTTACTGGCGCATTGCTCGTGTATGCTGGGAGCGAAATTTACCCACAAAGGAGTTCTCCATGCCTGGTTGTCATAACCTCTTAGGCTACATTTGGTTGCTTTGTCTTTTGCTAGCTAGCTGTAGTGCTGGGCCGAACGTGAAATTGGTGCCACCACTAGAAACAACGTCACCATCCGCTTGGGAAGAAAACCATCTCGTACTGCAAGCCCTCGATGCGTTGATCGACGCTTACGAGAACAAAAATAGCATTGGGTTTTTCCGTTTTGTCTCTGACCGCTATATGGGGGACGATATAATCCTCGAAAGCAGAATCCGCGATACATTGCGGCGCTCACATGACATTAGCATTCGCTACACGGTGGACAATATCACTTCCGATAAGCGTGGTAAGTCCTCAGTTGCGGTTACCTTCACTCGGGAATATACCGAAATAAAAACTACGCAGAGGGTTGTTCGTACGGGGCAGGCGATACTTGTTTTCGTTCGCAAAGGAGGGGAATACCGACTGCTAAGCCAGATAAGTCCACTCTTTTGAACTACAAACAACTTCATATCAGAGAGTCTTCCCCTGGGCAAAAGGATCAACCCCCGTAATTACGCCGGGTCAGTTACTGTGCCAGAAGCATCCCTGAGGCTTTCGGGTACTCTTCACCCGGCCGGCTTTCAAAATCGTATAGTTCCTTAACCACGTCAGAGCGCTCGTGAAGAGTAGATCGGCGTCTTCTGCTCATAACGAACTTGACACTGGTCGTTCACCGTCGCGTAATCTATTTTGTAATTGGCTAAAAGTTTCTGGCGCTGGTGGATAAATTTGCGTGGCTACTCTCCAAATTTAAAAAACCCATCACCCCATGTTCCTTGTCCGTCGCTTCCGCTCTGACCCGAGCTTATAAAGTCAATCGGTAAAGGTATCGTTATAGGGGGCGTTGGAAATGGAAATTTTGCTATCTTTTACCCGCAGGGTTTCAGTATTTTTTGCCGAGTTGGTCTCCCCAGTTGCGACATTTTCCGCCTCACTCAGACCAAAAATCAACGGGTGTTTCATGGAAGTTACCATAACTCGATCGCCGTGCAGTTTGAAGGTGAATTCGGTCACTCCGCAATCCGTGTAGATTTTGACATCACGACTTGAAGTGACTTGACGGGAGAACGTGAACGAGGCGAAGATATTGCCCCCACTCCCAGCAGTGACATTGTTGAGTTGGTAGGTTAGGCGTAGGTTGTCGAAAAGTGTGAAGTCTTTGCGAACCCCCCGGTCTAAGATAGTCGCATCACCAGCAAAGTTCTCATCTACATAGTTCATGAAGGTCCGTGCGTCTTCATCTTGGTAGGCTGCGATCATGGCGTCGAGAGCAGCACGAATCAGCGAAGACACGTCTTCATCAGACACAGACAGTTCCTTGCGGGTAGCTTCTACGTCGTTACTTTTGCCCGCTGTATCAAGAATTCTCACGCTAAGTTGGTAGGTTTCAACCAGTTGAGGGGTGAAATTATAGATAAAGCTGCCGTCCGCAGCGGGGCGAGCTTTTAGCCAAGAGGCGCCATTGTCGAGGCTGATCTGCATAGCGCCAACCTTGTTAATTCCTGTCAGATCACGTGCTTTGAGGTTTGCCTGTCCATTGGGAAGCAATTCTCGGTAGATAGTTACCTTGTCGTCGAGCTCGTCGTAGGAAATGTCGTTCAAATACAGATAGCGAGTCGACACTTCTTCTTCTGGCTGACCGAAGATCCACCACTTAGCTTCTGAGTCTGCGGCGAGGCCGGTCAATCCTATAAATAAAAAGAAAAGTGCTAGTAATTTCTCCCGCATAAGTTTTATCTCTCAAGATTCTTTAACGGACTGTTTGTAGTGAAATCCTGTGGAGCACTGGGTTTACACAGGTGAAACCCTCGGCGAGTAACGCCCGAGCCCGATCTAGAACTGGATTGACATTCCCGCCGTAACGCTATTTTCACGGAAATTTCGTTCGTTCGTTGTGTAGTCGAAGTCGTTGACAAAAGCCCGCAGATAAAGCATACCGGAGTTAAAACCAGCTAAAAAATCTGGGCGATAGTAAAGATTCAGACGTGCATAGTTCTTACGCGAATCGGTACCCATTTCTTTGTTCAGCCAGTTTTGGCCAACCTTTAAACTGCTCGTGATCTTGGCGGAAGGGATATCGAGGCCAAGGCCCAAGGCATATTCCCAGATCTGGTCTCGGGTATCTTCCAAGTCATTGTCCAGGGTCCATCCACCGGCGTAGACTGTTGGCTTTAAAACAAAGATTCCAGCGGGATGGCGAGTGCTCAAGCTAGTATTGTAGATGTACTCATTGTCTCGCTGGTTGTCCCGAGTGGAGTAAAAAGTGACACCGAAATTGCTGACGTTGTCAATAATCCAGAAACGATCTTGATAGCCTAGATTCCCAAAATGATTTTTAGTACTACGGCTGTCGCCGTAAGCTCGGTCAAATCTATAGGTGACGTCAGCAACGGACTCAGAGCGTCCGAAAAGCTGTTTAACCGTCGCACCCACTTCTGGCTTGTAATGGTCGGTGCGCGTGGTTTTTTTCCCGTCAAGATTGTCTCTGTACCACAGGAAACCCAAGTTGTAAGAGACCGTTTTGCTGTATTTGTAACGCCACTTGGATTTTATCTTCTCGCGATCCGGGGTAACTGAGCCGAGCAAGGTCAAAAACTCCGCCGCCACCCGTTCGTACTCCAGGCTGACACGGCTTGGGCCACCGTCGCCAATCGCCTCGATTCTATGCGCATAATCGCCCTTATCAATGGCTTGATCAGCGTCAGGCCTCTCTCGGGTGTCGGTAATTGCCGATTCGCCACGCATAGTCAACCCAGGAATTGGTAGATATTCCCAGTCTAGGCTATAGGTCGTTCCTTGATACAATGAAGAACCGTTGACTCGTCCATGATCGAAAGCGTGAGTGGCATTGAAGGCGATCCAGAGGTCGTGAGGGAGGTTCTGATGCAAGCGCACCCCCATAACTTGCCTATCGACCGCATCGACTCCCCATAGGTTATCCCAGCGCGAATATGCGACGCCGCAGAGTACTGTCACGTCGGGTAGCAGATTGCTGTTATCGGTGTAGCGATATGAGAAGCCTTTAACCGCGGTGTTCAGGGAATATTGGGAAAAAGACTCAAATGTGTCGCCTGCGGTGATGGTGTGAATGTTGTTGCTCAAGCGCCCACTGAGGTCGGTCAGAGAAAATTTCTCTGAATCGTTGCGCGAATCATCGGTCATTTTGGCGCCAAGATTAAGAGAGTACTGGTATGTTCCAAGGTTCCCTCGACCATAAAGACTAAAAACATCTAGGTAGCGCACCCCTTCGGTCAGCGAAGACTGATCGTCACCGTCACCGCTGACGTCATTAGCGGTGACGGAGGAATCATTGCTTATGCGCCATTCACCGGCGACAGCGACTCCCGCGTTGAGCAACAGCAGCAACCCCAGTAGCCCAATTCCAAGATAGGCTGGCCAACCTGCTCTCGCTCTTAAGAAACACCTCATCACGCATCTTTTCCCAAGTAGTTTTTTGCTTATTTCTAGATGGCAAGTGCGTTCCGGCACCTCCATCATAGATAAAAGAGATAGGAGTAGCTCTTATGGGTCGGGGTTTGTTTATTAGTCATGGAAGACATATCATTCGGAATGAAGCCTCGTCAATTCAATTCCAAGTGTATATGTATGTGGAGTGAGCAAAGGCAGGGGATTTTGCTCACTGCTGAAACTGGAACTGTTGGTTTTTTTAAGTCGTCCAGCAAAGGGTTTGTGTAAATGTTGGTGATGTAAATTGTGTTTTAGGCTGGAGTTGCAAAGTTCAGAGGCGCCCCGCTGAACATCAACTGGCGCAATTGGGTGGACCGTAGAAAAGAAAAAACCGATAACCCCCCTTGGGGTTATCGGTTTTTTCTATGAATGGCGTCCCCAGGGGGATTCGAACCCCCGTCGCCGCCGTGAAAGGGCGGTGTCCTGGGCCAGGCTAGACGATAGGGACGTACTTTGTAAAAATGGTGAGCCGGGGGGGGATCGAACCCACGACCATCTGATTAAAAGTCAGATGCTCTACCGACTGAGCTACCGGCTCACAACGTGGAGTGTTATACGCGATGGCGTTTTTGAAGTCAATCCTTTTTTGTTAAAAACCTGTTCGCAGTGAGAACCCCTCTTTAGGATATGTTATTCACCGTTGAACGGGTCGCGAATCTGCATAGTCTGATCGCGGCGTGGTCCCACGGATACTAGAACTACAGGGCAATTGCAGATCTCTTCAAGTTTGGCCAGGTAGGTGCGCGCTTGCTGCGGCAGATCCGCATAAGTGGTTGTTGCGCAGATATCAATATTCCAGCCGTCCATTTCTTCATATACCGGCTTGCACTGGCTTAAAATGTGGGAGTCAGATGGGAAGTCACTCAACATTTCCCCTTTGTAGCTGTAAGCGGTGCAGATTTTTATGCTCTCAAACTCGTCGAGCACATCCAACTTGGTGATGGCAAGTCCGGTGAGACCATTGGTGCGAACCGCTTCACGCAGGGCAACGGCATCAAACCAGCCGGTACGACGCGGCCGTCCGGTGGTGGCGCCAAATTCGGAACCAGCCTGACGGAGCTTTTCACCCACCTCATCTTCGAGCTCTGTGGGGAAAGGTCCTTCCCCAACGCGGGTGACATATGCCTTGGAGATGCCGATAACTTCGTTGATAAAGCGTGGCCCAAAACCTGAGCCGATGCTTGCGCCACCAGCGATTGTGGATGAAGACGTGACGTAAGGGTAGGTGCCGTGGTCTATGTCCAGCAGACTGCCTTGTGCGCCTTCAAATAGGATGTTTTCCCCTTTGACTCGGCACTCTTCAAGCAATACAGAGCTGTTGCCGACAAAACGCTTGAGCTTTTCGCCGTAGACTAGGTATTCATCCAGAATCTGCTGCTCGTCTAATGGAGCCTGCTTGAGGAAGTGTTCGAGGAGGAAATTCTTCTCCGGTAGCAGTTCTTTAAGTTTGGCACTGAAGCGCTCTGGATTGATCAGATCTATAAGTCTGATCCCACGGCGTCCCACCTTATCTTCGTATGTGGGTCCAATGCCGCGGCCAGTGGTACCGATGCGGCGCCCGCCGGGCTTGTTCTCGCGCGCGATGTCGATTTCCTTGTGGTAGGGCATGATGATATGGACGTTGCGGTCAACGACCAGCTGAGCTTCGTCCTGCAGGTAGCCTTTGGCCTTGAGCCCTTCCAACTCCTGGAGGAATACCTTAGGATCGAGGACCACACCGTTGCCGATAATACACTTTTTCCCCTTATGCAGGATGCCGGAGGGGATGAGATGGAGTACCGTCTTCTCATCTCCCACCACTAGCGTGTGGCCTGCGTTATTTCCTCCCTGGTAGCGTACCACGGCCTGAGAGCGTTCTGTGTAAATGTCAACTACCTTGCCTTTGCCTTCGTCGCCCCATTGAGCGCCAACGACTACAACATTTGCCATGTTATTTATCTCCTTTGGTATATTACATATCAACCGGGTCGCTGAGCAGAGCAGTGACTGTCGATTGCCGGGTTTGTTTGGTTTTGAGTGAAAGAATTCTTGCCTTTTCTCCATCCTTATCAATGCTGATCAAGGTACGGCAGTGAAATTTGCGTAGCTGTTGTGGGTCAGGTTCGGTGCCGAGGTGAGTACATACGGACAGGCCGTGGTTACGCAGTTGTTGCGCAAGATTGTACGCTGTGCTGTCATGTTGTTCCGCCGCATTGATGAGGATGTCGACGCCGGGATGTGCCGCCTGCTCCAAGGTATCGGGCATGGCAAACAGCAGGTTCAGCAGATTGAACGCAAACCCTGTCGCCGGTGCCGGACGTCCGTAACTGGCAGTAAGCTCATCATAGCGTCCCCCAAGACATATGGCTTCCCCAAAGCCGCTGAGGAAGCCTTGAAAGGTTACCCCAGAATAGTAGTCTAGGCCACGTAGTTCTCCTAAATCTAGAGTGATGTGTTGGTCTACTTGATAGAGTTCAAGGATGCGGATCACCTGGTGCAAGTTATCTAGAGCGCGCTTTGAACGTTCATTGCTCACCACTTTCGCTGCACGCTCAAGGACATCACGTCCACCAAACAGGCGTGGCAGCGCCAGCAATTCATCTGCTTGTTTAGAAGATATGTCGAGATGTTCCATTTCCACTTTCAGGCTCGAACTATCTTTATGGAGCAGATGTTGCTCAATAACTGCATTCTGGCGCGCAGTGAGTCCCAGCCCCTGCAATACTCCCCGATAGAACTCCACCTGACCGATATCGATGGTGTAGCCTGGGGCGTTGAGCTGTTGGAGGCATTCGAGGGCCATGGTTATCATTTCGGCATCAGCGGAAGGGGTGACGCTGCCGATCATCTCTACTCCCGATTGAAATATCTCCCTATTTTTCCCCGCTTGCTGTTCCGTATGGCGCAACACCCGTCCGGAATAGCTCAAGCGCTGCGGTAACGGAGCTTCGTGCATTCTGGTGGCAAATATTCGTGCAATCTGTGGCGTTATATCTGAAGGAAATGCAAGGAGTTCACCGCTGTGGCGATCATCAAAACGCTGGGTGCAGCCATGCAGATCGCTGCCGAGACCGCGTTCGAGGACACTCAGAAATTCAAGAGAGGGGGGGATAATGGTTTGATAGCCCCAAGCCTTGAAGGTTTTATGTAGCATCTCTTGAATATAGTGGATTTTAACCGCGTTGATCGGAAGAAAATCTCTGACCCCTTTGGGGATCATGGCTTCGTTACCTAGGTTCTCAACATTCATTTAACAGGATCCGTACTTGAGTGGGTGAAGGTCCTCTGCCATGGGGGGCAAAGTTACCTGGCGTGCCGAAATGATGCGCGCGTCTTGGTGGAGCTTTTCCATTACGCTCGCTGGGATGGTTTGGTCTACAGTCAAGAGTGAGACCGACTTGCCGCTTTTTTCTCGGCGAGACAGATTCATCATGGCCACGTTGATCCCAGCCTGTTCCAATAGGGTTCCAAGCAGGGCAAGGACCCCGGGTTTGTCTTGATTGTTAACCACCAGAATAGTGCCTTCAGGCACATTTTCTACTTGATAGCCATCCACTCGGATTATGCGGCATTCGCGATTGAGAAAAAGAGCCCCGCTGACTGACTGCATCCCTTCGTCGCCCGTGATCTGCAGCGTAAGGGAGTTGGAGTAGCCGTTGGTCACGTTGGTGCGCGTTTCAGTGACTTCGATGCCGCGCGTTTGCGCGATGTGTCTGGCGTTTACATAGTTAACTCGTGTGCCGATAAGAGGAGTAAGTAGCCCTTTAAGGGCCGCCATGCTCATGGGCTCGGTGGGGTGGTTGATGATGCTGCCGGCATATTCTATGCTGATGCTGTTAAAAGGCTTATCCAGCAGCTGAGCCAGAAACGAGCCGAGGCGCTCGGCTAGATTGAGGTATGGCCACAGCGTTTTAAGTTGGTCGGCGGTAACTGAAGGCACGTTAAGGGCATTATTCACTACTCCGCACTTAAGGAAGTCTATTGCTTGCAGGGCGGCCTGTTTGGTGACGTTTATTTGAGCATCTATGGTAGCGGCACGCAGGTGCGGTGTACAGATGACTTTCTGGTTCTGCAGGAGCTTGTTATGTACATCTGGGGGCTCTATCGCGAAGGAGTCAAGGGCGGCCCCAGCAACGGTGCCGTTTTCAAGGGCCTCAAGCAGAGCGGGTTCATAGATAAGACGTCCAGATGCACAGTTGATAAGGTAGCAGCCACGCTTCATCCGCTTGAATGCAGCGGTGGAGAGCATCTCTTCTGTTTCAAGATTCAGGGGTACATGTAGGGAAAGAAAATCTACGTTGCCGAGCAACTCATCCAGAGAAACCTTGCGTGCCCCCAGATTTTTTATCACTTCGGCGGATAGATACGGGTCATAGAGTATAGTTTCCATACTCAGACCGCGGGCGAATTCTATAACACGCCGGGCGATTTTGCCGCCACCGATGATGCCGAGGGTTTTACCGTGGATATCTGATCCGTTAAATTGGGTAGGATCCCAGCGACCCTCTTTGACTGCTTGACTGGCCTGGGGAATGCGACGTGCCAGCGCCAGCATCATGGCGATAGTGTGTTCAGCCATGGTGGTGGTGCTACCTGAAGGGGTGTTGGTGACCACCACCCCCTTCTGGTTGGCTGCCTGCATGTCGATATTTTCTACCCCGATTCCAGCGCGCGCGATTATGCGCAGACAGGAAGCGGCTTCGAGCAACTCGCTGTCCACCACAGTTCCGCCGCGCACCAACAGGGCATGGGCCTTGGAGATGGCTCTAAGCAACTCGTCACGCTCAATGCTTGGGCGGTAATCTAGTGTTATCCCCTCAGTGTTCTTAAGAATTTCAAGAGCTTCGGGAGAGAAGTTGTCACATACAAGTATGTTCAATGGCTTGGCCTGTCGATAAATAGGCGTATCAAAGGTTATGCCCGGCAGGTCGAATAGCCCACCGAGCATACCAGATTCAAACTAGCAACAGGGTATATTGCTGTCAAGTGTCAAAGCATGTTCGAAACAGATCCTTTACGCACTCATCTACATGGATGCTACAGGCTGTACCGGAGCTGAATGGGGAGGCGCTTTGTGGAGTAAACCCTATCAATTCGTTGAATAAAACATGGGGGTTGTGATACGTTTAGTGGCTTGTAAGCCGCTACTGCGACTTTGCTCTTCAGCGCTGAAGTTACGCTCAATGCTTCGTTGGGATCTCTTGCGTCTGTGCAGTAATATTGTATGTGCGGGGTGAACAGAAGCGGCGTCTGGATGATAGCGCATGCATAAGGTGCTTCAAATTCAGGTGTGCATATGCTCTGGCGTATAGTTTGAAATGGCCATAACATGAGCCATACCGTTAATTATAATGTAAAAAGGTGGAATAAAAATGAGTGAAAAGATTACCCGCGAAGCGGTTGAACAAGTAGCCTGTCTGGCCCGGCTTGAGTTCGCACCCGCAGAGATAGAGATTCTTACCGATCAACTCGAAGCGATTCTGGCGCGCGTGGAACAATTGAATGAGCTCGATACCGATACCGTTGAGCCTACCTCACATGCAGTTCCGCTGGAAAACGTTTTCAGAGACGATGAGGTCCGGGATTCCATCGGAGTCGAGCAAGCTCTCCGCAATGCCCCGCTGCAGGCGCAGGATTGTTTCGTCGTACCCAAGGTCATTGAGTGATGCTCAAGGTATTGTTATCGCCGGCAGGTATGCAGAATTGCACCAGATTATTGCACATACAATGAAGAGAAAGATGGAGCAAAAATGGAACTGACTGATCTGACAATCCACGAAATGATCCAGCAGCTAAGAGGGGGAGAGATAAGCGCAGTTGCCCTGACTCAGGCCTGTCTGGAACGTATAGATGCTACCGATACACATATCAACGCCTTTATTACGGTGTGTCGGGATGAAGCCTTAGCCGCGGCGCGCCTGGCAGATGAGCGCCTAGCTCAGGCCCGCCTGGCTCAAGAAGACGCTCCCATGTTGACGGGGATTCCGGTGGCGCTCAAAGATCTCTTTGTTACAGCAGAGGTTCGCACCACCTGTGCCTCGAAAATGCTGGCCGATTTTATCCCCCCTTATGATGGCACTGTGGTGCGCAAACTCAAGGAACAGGGTGCCGTTATCGTGGGCAAGCTCAATATGGATGAGTTTGCCATGGGCAGTACCAACGAGAGCAGTGCGTATGGGGCGGTGCACAATCCGTGGAGTTTAGGTAATGTCTCCGGCGGTTCCTCTGGTGGCTCCGCCGCATGTGTCGCTGCACGTCAGGTGCCGGCCAGCCTTGGTACAGATAGCGGTGGTTCCATCCGCCAGCCCGCATCCCACTGCGGCGTGGTGGGTCTCAAACCCACATACGGACGCGTGTCGCGCTCTGGTGTTGTCGCCTTTGCGTCATCCCTCGACCAAGTCGGGCCGCTGGCGCGTAACGTCCGCGATTGCGCCATAATGCTGCAGACCATAGCAGGATACGACCCCGCAGACTCCACCTCGGTGGATACCCCTGTGCCCGACTATCTGGCTAGATTAGAAGACGGGATAGCGGGCAAGAAGATTGGCTTGCCGCAGGAATATTTCATCTCAGGGCTGGATCCAGAGGTTAAACAGGCGGTGGAAAATGTGGTTGAAGTGTACCGCCGCCTCGGCGCAGAAGTGGTTGAGGTGAGTCTGCCCCACACCAAGTATGCTGTTTCATGTTACTACCTTGTTGCAACCGCTGAGGCTTCGAGCAACATGGCGCGCTATGACGGCGTGCGCTTCGGTACCCGAGTTGATCCGGGCAAAGGTCTCGTAGAGATGTATACTGCTACCCGGACGCACGGCCTGGGCGCTGAAGTCAAGCGGCGTATTATCCTGGGAACCTTTGCCCTCTCTTCCGGCTACTACGATGCCTACTATCTGAAGGCACAAAAGGTACGCACTCTCATTCGGCAGGATTTTATTGCTGCCTTCAATGAGGTTGACTACATTCTCACCCCCGTGGCCCCTGCTCCAGCTTTTGCTCTGGGTGAAAAAGGGACAGATCCATTGCTGATGTATCTGTCCGATATTTTCACCCTGTCGGCCAATCTGGCGGGAATCTGCGGTTTGAGCCTCCCCTGTGGAAGATCTTCTGCGGGTTTGCCCATCGGGGTTCAGCTGTTGGGCAAGGCCTTTGATGAGGCCGGACTGTTACGCACTGCTTATGCCTACGAACAGACTGACGTGTGGCACAAAGCGAAGCCGGAGCTGTAACCTGGCGAAAAAGTGGCGATCCATCCTTGGGTTTGTTTAAGCACACGGTACAGAAAGGTTGCATAGGAACAATGAGAGAGCGATACGAAGTTGTAATAGGGCTGGAGGTGCATGTTCAGCTTACCACTAACACAAAAATATTCTGTGGTTGTAGCACCGCATACGGAGGCAGGCCGAATTCGCACACATGCCCCGTGTGTCTTGGAATGCCAGGTTCGTTACCGGTGCTGAACCGTCAAGTGGTTGAGGATGCGATAAAAGCAGGTTTGGCTACCCATTGCAGCATTGCTCCGCGCTCAATCTTTGCGCGAAAAAATTATTTTTATCCAGATCTACCCCCAGGCTACCAGATATCTCAGCTTGAGCTCCCCATCTGCGAGGGGGGTTATCTCGATATCGAGACCGAGGGGCGGGGAAAGCGCCGCATCGGGATCACCCGCATCCACATGGAAGCAGACGCAGGCAAACTTCTCCATAGCAATGAACCTGGAGTGGGGTCCTTAGTTGACTTGAACCGGGCAAGTACTCCGTTACTTGAAGTAGTATCCGAACCAGATATGCGCAGCAGTGACGAAGCTATTGCCTACCTGAAGCAGCTGCATCAGATTGTCCGCTATCTGAATATATGCAGTGGCAGTATGGAGGAGGGGGCATTTCGCTGCGATGCCAACGTCTCGGTGCGTCCCGTCGGACAACAGGCACTGGGCACCAGGGCCGAGCTTAAAAACATCAACTCCTTCCGCTTTATCAAAGAGGGGATTGAATATGAGGTGGAGCGCCAGATTGAGCTGATTGGGGAAGGTGGAGCAGTGGTACAGGAGACCCGTCTGTTTGATAGTGACACCGGCACAACCCGCTCGATGCGGGGTAAAGAGGAAGCGCATGATTACCGCTATTTCCCCGATCCGGATCTGATGCCAGTGGTTGTCGGCGCGGACTGGGTTGGGCAGGTAAAGGAGCAATTACCGGAACTACCCGCGGAAAAAATGCAGCGTTTCATGGAACAGTTTGAACTGCCTGAAGCAGTGGTGGAGGTCCTGACCGCAGAACGTCTTTTGGCCGATTATTTTGAGGCATGCACCCGCTTACATCCTGATGCCCGCACCTGCGCCAACTGGGTCATGGGCGATATACAGCGCATGCTCAATGAAACCGGACTGGAAATAGATAAAATTCCGATTTCGGCGCAGATGCTATGCGGTATTCTTAAACGTATTGCAGACAACACCATCTCCGGCAAACTTGGCAGGCAGGTTTTTGATCTGATGTGGGAAAACGGCAAAAACGCCGATACCATCATTGAGGAGCAAGGCCTGAAACAGGTGAGCGATACCGGTGCCATTGAAGCCATGGTGGAAGAGGTTATTCGCGCTAACCCGGAGCAGGCAGAGGAGTTTCGAGCCGGGAAGGATAAACTTCTGGGCTTTTTTGTCGGACAGGTGATGAAAAGCAGCCGCGGCAAGGCTAATCCAGCTATGGTGAATGAATTGTTGTGTAAAAAACTTCGAGACGCCTAAAGTGGCAAAACGCAGATAAGGGGTAAAACCTTGAACGCTAAAACTGAGGTAACATCAGAGGCGACGCCAATAAGACCGATTTTTTTCGCGGATGGCTGTTGTCATATGTTGGACCAGCGCCTGTTGCCAACGGAAGAAACATGGTACGCGTACACGGATTATCGTGAAATAGCAGAAGCCATCAAACGTATGGTGGTGCGGGGTGCACCCGCCATCGGGGTGGCGGCGGCGTTCGGAGCAGCATTGGCAGCTAAGGAGCTGGCACAGGGCTCTAAGGCGCAGTTCGAAAAGGGCTTTGCGGTGGCCTGCGCTGAATTAGCCGCAACCAGACCAACTGCGGTGAATTTGTTTTGGGCCTTGGAACGTATGCAGCGCCACGCTGCCGCAGTTACTGCCAATATGTCGTTGCCCGAGATTGCGGCGTGCCTGTTGGAAGAGGCCCAATCGATCGCGGTAGAAGATGAAGCGCTCAATATGGCCATGGGTAAACACGGACAGACGCTACTGCCCCAGAAGGCTACGGTTTTGACCCACTGCAATGCCGGTGCCCTTGCTACCGCAGGTTACGGTACTGCTCTGGGGGTAATCCGCGCTGCAGTTGCAGCGGGAAAAAATATTGCGGTCGTAGCAGATGAGACCCGCCCTTTTTTGCAGGGTGCGCGCCTGACCGCGTGGGAACTGCAGCGCGATAATATTCCCGTCACTTTGATTTGTGACAATATGGCGGGTTACATGCTGCAGCAAGGACGGATAGATGCCATCATTGTCGGGGCCGATCGAGTGGCTGCCAATGGTGACGCTGCAAATAAAATAGGTACCTACAGCCTCGCGGTGCTGGCTAAAGCACACAATGTCCCTTTCTATATTGCCGCACCTATCTCCACCATCGATTATTCCATTCCGGATGGGAGTAAAATTCCCATTGAAGAGCGTGACCCCGCCGAAGTAACTCACTGTGGCGGAAGTCGGATAGCCCCGCTGGGGGTGCAGGTCTATAATCCCAGTTTTGACGTTACTCCGGCACCATTGATTACCGCCATTATTACCGAATGCGGGGTGGCGCATGGCGACTACGTACGTTCTCTGGGAGCATTTCGGAAGGGATAGGAGCACAAATGCCGATGCCTGAAAGTATGCAGGCTGAACTGACACAGCTGCTCGAAGCAGGTGCGACTCGAGATACGCGCGCGCGGGTTACGGGGCTATGTGCACAGGCTGGGTTTTACGAACCAGAGCGTACCTGTGTCAATGTCCTTCTGCTCCAAGAGCTACTAGGCTGTAGTTCCGCCGTAACCGCCGCAGTTGGGCAAGCCTTGGATTGTGCCGACCCTGACATGGCATTGAACAATCTGGAACGTTGTGCACAGCAAGTTGAGTCTGTACCGCTGTGCCTGTGCTTGGAACAGACGGACAGTCGCCGCACGTTGTTGAGTGTTCTCGGGGCCTCCAGTTTTCTTACCAGCATTATCTGTCGTTATCCCCATATATTTTCTCCCTTGTTTCTCGCCGCAGATATCTTTGTAGTCAAAGACACAGCGCGGATGATTCGCGAGTTGAATGAAATGCTTGGCGGGCGCGATGATTTTGCTGCCTTACAACAAGTTCTGCGTCAGTATAAATATAGAGAGGTTCTGCGTATCGGCACGCTGGACCTGAGTCTGGAAGCACCTCTAGAATATGTGACGGCAGAGCTCTCTTCTTTAGCAGCTGCCACTCTGCAGGTAGCGGTGGCTTGCTGCGATCGATTGTTGCGTCATGAGTACGGTCGCCCATTGTTGGATGATCCGCTGCCCAGTGAGGGGATTGAGGCGGAGTTTACCGTGTTGGGAATGGGCAAATTGGGGGGGAATGAACTCAATTTCTCCTCCGACATCGACCTTATCTTTTTCTACACCTCCAGTCACGGTACCACTAGTGGAGTTGAGGGATGCAAAAACTCCAACATTGATCTGCATAACTATTTTGTGAAGCTCGCGGAAATGGTCAAGCGTGCCATCAATCAGGTTACTGAAGATGGGTTTGTGTTTCGGGTGGATCTGGATCTGCGCCCCAGCGGGCGCCATGGCGAAATTGCCTGTTCAGTAGCAGCGGCGGAGGCCTATTACGAAAGCTGGGGGCAGAACTGGGAACGCAGTGCCATGATGAAGGCGCGCCCTGTAGCCGGAAGTATCGGATTGGGTGAGCGCATTTTAAAAATTCTTGAACCGTTTATTTATCGACGCTATCACGACTATGGCATGGTTGAAGATCTCAAGCAGATGAAATTGAAGATTGACAGCAGCCTGACCAAGCGCCATGAGAGTGAAACCAATCTCAAGCTCGGACGTGGTGGGATACGTGAAATAGAATTCTTCATTCAGGCGTTGCAGTTGGTGTATGCGGGGAAAAATGCACAGGTGCGTGAACGAAGTTCTCTCAAAGCTCTCGAACTACTGCATGACGAGGGGTATCTGAGCGAAAAAGAGGTCAAGTTTTTACGCCAGGCCTATATATTTTTACGCACCGTCGAACATCGTATTCAGGTGGTGCAAGAGCGTCAGACCCATAGTTTACCCAAGGGTGAGCGCGAAATGTATCTGTTGGCACGCCGATGTGGTTTTGCAGATGCACCTGCGTTTATGGAGGAGCTGGAACTGCACCGGAGCAATGTTACTCGCCTCTACCGCGATTTGTTTTATTCCAGCGAAGAAGAAATACGCGACGAAATCAGCACTGAGATCTGCTTTCTATTCGACCACACCACCGATCCGGAGGTGGCCAGAGGGATCCTGGAAGGGAATGGTTTTGTTGATGTGGATGCAGCGTTTGATTCCCTGATGCGCTTGTGCGAGGGGACCATTGGCCCTCCCATGACTAGGCCTGTGCGACGTTACTATGACCGAATAGCCCCATTGTTGATGCAAGAAGTCTTGAGTTCACCCGAACCAGACATGGCGCTACGCTATCTGGAAAAATTTCTTCAAAGACTGCATGCGCGTGGCACCTTTTACGCACTTCTGGCAGAAAATCACAATATCATCCATATTCTGATATCTTTGTTTGGTACCAGCACGCTTCTATCGCGCTTTTTCATTCAGCACCTGGAATTACTCGACTCGCTGGTGTCCAGTGGCTATGCCGAAAGTTACAAAACTGCAGAGCGGCAACGACATGAATTACAAGAGCGCCTAGTCGGGTATACCGACAACTATGAAGCACAGCTAAATGCGTTGCGACGGTTCCGCAATGAGGAATTTTTGCGTATCGCTCTGAACGACCTTAAAGGCTCGACCGTAATTGGAGTGGGTCCCAATCAGCTGAGTGGCTTGGCCTGCGTATGTCTGGAGGCAGCGGTGAAGATAGCCTACGCTCAGATGCCCCGGCGTTTTGGAGTCCCCTATTACCATGATGCGAGTGGGAAACTGGTGGAAGCTGAACTTGCGGTACAGGCAATGGGAAAGCTGGGAGGGCTGGAACTTAACTACCATTCGGACCTGGATATTATCTTCATGTTCAGCGATAGGGGACACACGCGCCTCATTCCGGGTGAATCCGAGGACAACTTTAAGCAGTTGACCAATCAGGAATATTTTTCCAAACTGTGCCAACGCATTATTTCAGTTTTGACTCTGATGACCAGTGAAGGGAGGGTGTATGAAATTGACACCCGTCTGCGACCTTCAGGCAATCAAGGTCCGCTGGTCACTAGCTTAGACGCCTATGAAGATTATCATCGCACACGCGCTCAGATTTGGGAGCGCCAGGCGCTGACCAAGGCCAGGGTTGTGGTTGGGTCACCTAATATGTTGGAGCGGATTGAAAAAATAAACACCTCAATCACTTGGGAAGGTCCGGTGCCTGATGAATTGCGCGCTGAAATATTTCGTCTGCGCGAGCGTATGGAAAGAGAGATCGCCAGGGAAGATCGTGGCCATCTCAATATCAAGACCGGACGTGGGGGGCTGGTAGATGTAGAATTTCTCACCCAGTATATTCAGCTTAAATATGGGGCAGCGCATCCGCGCATTCGCCAGCCCAATACATTGAAGGCGCTCCAGATGATCCGGCAAGAAAAACTCCTATCCGCTGTGGTGAGCCGTAAACTGATCAGCGGTTATGCCTACCTGCGTCGCTTGGAAAACAAACTTCGCCTAGTGCACGATCAGTCGATAAGTGAAATAGCCACAGACCGACATAGCCTGCGCAAACTTGCACGTCTAATGGGGTGTAGTGGCACTTCGCGTCCTGCTGAGGAACTTTTTTACGCAGAATATCAAGAGCAGACTTCCACGCTGCGGCGACTCTTCAATCAGTATCTTAATCCAGCCTTAGTTGAACCTGAACCAGACAGGGAGCCCGAATAAATCAGCGATGCGGTACAAGTAACGGAGGGAGTTGTAGTAGAGCAGAAGCGTGCACAATGTAGGTAAGGTTGGCAGGTTGATGCATTTTTCGTGCAGCACATTGAGGACATCAAGTTGAGTACATAAAAAAAGGCCGGTCATATGACCGGCCTTTTAGTCTCTTACCTGTGTATTTAAGGCAGAGTTTGTACGGTATTACTCCTTGTTGCCGGAGTAATAAGTAGTGGGTTTAGCCTTGTCATCCAGGCTGATAGTCTGCTCCCACTCACGCCACAGTTCGGCTTGCTGCATGTTGCCGAATGGCTTGTACCAGAGTTGTACGGTTACATCCATAGAGCGCTCTTCAGCTACCTGTGCGGTTTTGCCGTCAGGCGTATCCACTTCGTCTACTGGGAAGTAAATCTCGAAACGCTCCTGAACTTTATGCCCAGGATGCAGAGCCGTATCTTCGAGGATGCCACTCTTCTCGTAGGGGCCGCGACCCATGTTGTTACCCCGTGCCATAAGTGCAGGGGTAGGCATGTAGATAATATCCTTGCTGTACAATTCGTCATCTTCTTCTGTGCTTGCTTTTACCGACAGAACCAGTCGGTTAGGGGTCGGTCAGCCATCAGGGATGCCGTGACCTGCTCTGTTTACCATCGAAACATTGACGATGGTTTTGGGGCGCAGAATAGAGCCGTCCAACCACTGTGATGCATATGCCTGCACTTCGAAGTCAACAGCCATTTCCTGCATGGTCTTGTTGGAGTAACTGACCATCTTGTGGCCGAGGCCACTCTTCTTCATATGGCAGTCCTGACAGGTTTCTTGCCCGCCACCGGCCTTGTATGCCCACAGATAGCTGCCGTAAGCAGTGGCACACTGGGTCGGATTGTCCAACTCCAAGTTTGGTCCCAAGCCGTGGCACTGGCCACACAGGATAGCTTCGTTCATGATGAGGCTACGCTTAGACTTGCTGAACTGGTCATCCATGTGTCCACCGTTGTTGAAGCCGTAGACGGTATCATGCTGCGGGTAGCCATCGGTCCATTTGTGGACGATAGCGTTGCGGTTATGACAGATGAGGCAGTTGATGTTGAGGCTGGTCAGAGTTTCTGCCAAGCGAGTGCTAGTTTCAACTGCTTTCTTATCCTTTGGATTGTTGGCGGCGGCAATGGCGTTGTCGTACCACTCAAGTAACGTGTCTGCCAGTTCAACCGCGACTGCATCCGTTGCGTCTGCCAATTGAGGCAGATGGCACTTCATGCAGCCCATCCAGTGCTCGATCTTGATGTCCTTGGTAGACTCAACTCCGGAGTAATCCCAGGACATAAAGCCATTTTTCATGGCTGTGATCATGGTTGCAGCAGCGCGTCCAGTACCGTAAATGGAGCGTGCGTGGGGTGATTCATCCCACTCCTCATGGTTGTTCGGGTGGCAGCCGACACATGAGGATACATCGTACATATCGATGAGTTGTTGCAGGCTTTCAGCCTTACCTTTTTTAGCGGCTATGGTGCCGTCGCGTCCAACCCCTGCTCCAAGAGCAAAGGCCAGGCTGGCGCTGAGGCACAAAACCATCGCTGTCAGGCTGATGATTTTCAATGACTTCATAGTTTCTCCCTATAGCATATTAACGAAATAAAGCCCCTACCGTTAAGGTAGGGGCTATGAACTGCTGGATTAAATTAGCAACCCACCAGGGCTGAGCCTGCAGCTGAGGGCTTAGAGCCTTTTTTCACATCAAGCTTTACGTTGTCACCCTTGTTGATCTCGCCAGCTTTGCTGCCAACGTCGATAGTTACCTTGTTACCGGAAACTTTGGTGACTTCACCTGAATAGGTCTTTGCCAGTGCAACAGTGCTCAGACCAGCCAGGAACGCAAGAGCTACAATCAGTACCATCAATTTTTTCATCGTGTGTTCTCCTTCTTGGGGTTGTGTAATGCTGCGCAAAAATCTAATTTAGCGCAACCGACTCTTTAACCATCAATGTAACGACTAAAGGGATTTGTGTCAATATTAAGTATGACCGTTCTTTTTAGAACCACGCTTCCAGCGTCATGTACACTTGATCCATACGTTCGATAGGTGCGAAGAACTGTGCGCTGAGCGGGTCATCGAGTTTGTCGATGTCAACCGGGGCTCCGAGCCAGTTACCGCTGCCGGTGTAGTTGTATTCGTAGTGTTGATATCCGAGGCGCATGAACGCTTTAGCCTTATCGCTAAGAAGTGGACCAACGGGCAGATCCCAGACCAGGTAGGCTTCACCGACATGACCGCGGGTGGCGAGTTTGGCTTGTGTCATGTCGTCGTGACCCGGAGTCATGGAGATCCAGTACTCGGTGCCATAGTTGTATTCAAGACCGAATTTCAGCCCATGTTGTGGCATGTCGTAGCGTACGCCGCCATAGATGGCGTAGCCATCCTTATCGCCTGGGTTGTCCCACCACGAGCCCAGCAGGGTGGAACCCATCTCGTCGGTACCGCTAGGGTCGGTGTGGCTCCAGCCGCCAGAAACAAAATAGTTGAGATCATCAGCTTTGTCCATATAGACAAAGGAGGAGTGATAGATGTCTCCAAGATTCTCACGATCAAGCCAGCCGTCACCGGTTCCCATGGCTATTTCCAGTGGATTAGGGAAATCAACACCGGAGGGTACGTTGATAATATTGGCCGCGAGGAATACCTGAATATTCATGAAGCGGTCGCCCTTGTTGATAAGATCCCAGCTGATACCGCCAAAATCCATGTCGTTGAGTTCGTTGGAGCGATCGGTGGGGCCAGCCTCAAAGCCACGCCCATAGCAGAACCGGATTTTGCTGTAGCCCATAGATTCAAACGGGTTTTGGAACACTGCCCCGATGGTGGCTCCATCGAAGGCATAGTCCATGAAATTGACCGGAGTGGCCATGCGTTCGCTGCTATCCAAGCCCATGCGTAGTTGTGCGGGGGGGCCATCGGTGGTGGGGCGACGCCCGACGGAGATCCATATGGGCAGGTCGGCAATATTCTTCCAGCTGATGTAGGCGCGATCTACGCGCAGGGCGCTGTCATTGGGCTGGCGGGTGGAGGCGCCATCCATCTCGCTGAAGCTGTTCATGTAGTAGGGTCCGACGGCAGTAGGGTTCTCTTGCATACCCCAGGCCTTGTACATGGCCAAACGTCCTTTAAATTCTAGATTGTCGGAGACGTCGACTTTCATGCCGAGGCGAAAACGGTTGGTGTAGAGGATGTCATTTTCCCAGTTGTTTTTGCTGGTCATGGTGTAGCCATCAGTAACTCCAGCGTCATTAACTGCCGCCAGAGCAGAAGGGAATGCCGCAGCAAATGCGGCGGTGCCTGGCATGATTCCCTGCTGTATCAGCCCTATTTCAGCCAGGGAACTTGGGAGGTTTTCCATCATTCCTTTGCGCTGCGCCGGGGTGTATGTGTTCATCATTCCCAGAATGGATTGGGTGTCCATTCCGGTTACTGTGTTCATGTCATTAATGGCATTGGCAATGTCCATTGCCCCCCAGTAACCTTTGGTATCCGCATCGCTGTAATCCATGCGGAAACGGTAGTCGCCGGAAAACTCTATCCGGCTGGCCGTATCCCATTTTTGCGCGCTGGATTCGAGGAGCTCGACGGAATCTGTGTTGTTGCTGGTGGTGTTCTGCACTTCTTGAAGTTGGGCGCGCATCTCTTCAAGCTGTTCTGCGAGTATTTGCATCTGTTTTTCGAGCTGTTCAGCGGATGGTGCAGCCAATACGCATGCCGGCAGCAGCATCAGGGTTGCCAGTAGCACTCCTACCATTTTTCTTACCATAGTTTTGCCTCCTGTTGGTGTTGAGTGGGGAGTTATCCCCGGGTGAGAGTTGAGCACAAAGCTTCTGTGTCAAAAACCACTTTATTCGAATATTTGGAACTCGCAATATCCGGATATCACAATGTATGCCAACCAGCATAACTTGCTGAAACTATAAGTTTGTGTGGAATGGAACCTAGAAAAAGCATTAGGAGGCTGTTGTGCAGAGGGTGGAGGTAAGGTTATTTCGCTATATGGTGTAGGTTAAATGACGGGGAATACACGCATACCAGAATCCGTGCACAGTATATAAAAGATATAAAAAAAGCGCTTTTCGCTATTGGGTGCATATCAAGCCTAGACCTAAGATATGCGATAGCGAAAAGCGCGTATGGGTAAAACTGTGGTAGTGTGGCGTAGTTAGAGCAGCATAACCCAGTTGTGTGAATCCTCAATGCGCCCATACTGAATTCCAGTCAGGGTGTCGTAGAGTTTCATGGTGAGTTCACCGGTTTTACCTCCGCCGATACTTACGGTTTTATCTCGGTAGGTCAAATGGCCGACAGGAGAAACAACGGCGGCAGTACCGGTACCGAATGCTTCCTGCAGACGTCCTGACTCCGCACCTTCAAGCACCTCATCGATGCTCAAAGCGCGTTCTTCTATGGTGTAACCCATTTCAGTTGCCAGGGTAAGGATGGAGCGGCGCGTAATGCCATTGAGGATTGTGCCGTGCAGGGGTGAGGTGACTATCTTATTATCATACACGAAGCAGATATTCATGCTGCCCACCTCTTCGATATATTTTCGTTCGATTCCATCGAGCCACAGGACCTGATCGTAACCCTGTTTTGCTGCCTGAGTAGCAGCGCATAGGCTGGAGGCGTAGTTCCCTCCGGTCTTGGCCTCACCTGTGCCGCCCGGCGCAACCCGGACATATTCGTCCGATACCCAGATTTTAACCGGATTCAATCCCCCTTTGTAGTATGCAGCTACAGGGGAAAGAATTACATAAAACAGATACTGATCTGCAGGCTTTACCCCGAGTACCGCCTCGGTGGCGATCATGGTGGGGCGAATATACAGACTGGTGCCTTCGGTGTGGGGGATCCACTCCTGTTCAAGTTTTAGAAGTTTTTGCAGGGCCTTAAGACAAAAGTCGACATCCAACTCCGGCATGCACATGCGCCGCGCGCTGAGGTTGAAACGCTCGAAGTTATCTCGCGGGCGGAACAGGGCGATGCTGCCATCCTGGCGTCGGAATGCCTTCAGTCCTTCGAAAATCTCCTGAGCATAATGCAGCACTAGTGCTGCCGGATCGAGGGTGAGAGGACCGTAAGGTTCTATTTTTGGAGAATGCCATCCCAAGCCTTTGTCATAAGGCATGGTGAACATGCGGTTGGTGAATTCTTTGCCAAAAACCAGTTGAGTCTCGTCTTGGATTGGTTGTTTCGGCTGGGTGACAGGTAGAATTTCAATTTCCATTAGAATTGCTCCTTCTGAAACTTGTTCGACTGACGGCATAACACAACGCAAAATAACTGCTAAGTGGATGTCGCAACTATTCTGGATACTTAACTAATAATGCAAAAAGCGCAACCATGGCTTATGCAGTAGCTGCGCTTGGCGGCATCTTATATACGAATGGAATGCGCCACGCAAAACTTAATTTAACTAGCATACTGCTATTGAACAGCGCAAGTAGATTGTTATCCAGGTTTGTTGCGCTGTGTTGCAGTTCTGTTCAGCGCTTATTTTCCGGCGGATAGTTGTACAGAAGGGTTCTACGGTTATTGCGCTCCTCAGCGGAGGAGAAATCGGAAGCTTCGCGTTGTTGACGAGCTATCTTGGCCTTACGTTCCAGGGTTTTTTTAGTGTCGTCTTCTGAACGCGGTGTGGTCATAAGTCCCTCCCGGGCATACATCGTACTGAGATCTGTTTTGATAGCTGGTCAGTGTTGCTGTTAACGGACATTGTGCCAAGTCAAACAACGGAATGCAAAGAAAAATACCATTAATGGGAAATGTTCGAGTTGTGCTGGATTAAATCAGGGCTGCAGGCTGGCACGTGACAGGGCGATAACTGCTACCTGGTGCCCTGCCTGTGTGAGGGTTTTAGAACATTCCCGGCAGGTTGCAGTGGTGGTAACGACGTCGTCCACCAGGAGAATACGTCGCGGCGACAAGGGGGCATTGATACTGAATGCCCCATGTATATTTTGGTGGCGTTGTGTCAGGTTGAGTTTGGTTTGGGAGGAGGTTTGCCTAGTTCGAATCAGATGTCTGTTATCCATTGGGATATTAAGTTCAGCCCCTAGGCGGCGCGCAATCAGCAGTGATTGGTTGAAGCCTCGTGAGCGCAGACGATAGGGGTGGAGAGGGACAGGAATTATGCTGTGAGGGTTGAACTCTGTGATCTCAGCTTGCAGGCGTTCGAGTAAAAGGTGCGCGAGAGCTTCGGCGAGTTGAAACTGGCCGGCATACTTGAGTCGTTGTATTGCATGTTGCAGTTGATCTGTGTGCAGGCCGATGGTTTTAAGCCATATGAACGGCGGTGGCGAGATTGTGCACTGTCCGCACTGATGGGTGATGGCACTTGCAGCTTGGAAGGGTTCTGCACAGAGCTGACACGCAGCGACGGGCTGTTTGCTGCACGCGCGAGTGCATTCAACGCACAGATATGGGTGCTCCTGCTGCGTGTTGAGCCTGATGCCGCACAGCAAACATGTTTGGGGGAGTACTAACTTGAGAATATATTCCAGGCCATATGCCAGAGTTGATGGCAGAGCAGTGAGTTTAAGGGGTTTCCGTGCAGATGCTTTTATCGGAGCAAGGTCGTCAGGATGTGAACCGTGCTTGAACATCTTCAGGTAATACATCCAGAGCCGGTCAAGACCGGTGCAGCAGATTATGTCCCGTCATAGCCGTTGGCTGCCCCAGTTCGAGCATGTACAACAGGGTAGGGGCGATATCTGCCAGAATGCCATGCTCAAGTTCAGTGTGTACGGGGGTGTCGGAACTGACATAGATCAGTGGAACTGGATTCGAGGTGTGCGCGGTAAATGGCCCACCGTCAGGCGCTTTCATCTGCTCGCAATTGCCGTGATCTGCGGTAATCAACATATGTCCACCGGCGCCCACAAAGGCATCACATACCATGCCGCAGCAGCGATCCACACATTCCATAGCCTTGATGGCTGCGTCTAAATTGCCCGTGTGCCCCACCATGTCGGGGTTGGCAAAATTGAGAATAATGAGGTCTGGACACGCAGCCTGGATTTTTTTGACTACACAATGAGCCACTGCATCCGCGCTCATTTCGGGTTTCAGGTCGTAGGTTGGCACGTCTTGCGGAGATGGAATTAAAACCCGTTCCTCCCCTGTGAATGGCTCGTCCCTGCCACCATTAAAGAAAAAAGTGACATGTGCATATTTTTCTGTTTCAGCGATACGCAGCTGGCGCAGGCCGGCGTTGGCCACAACCTCTGCCAGAATATCGGGATATTCCTCAGGAGGAAAGGCTACAGGCAGGTTTAAGGATTTTTCATATTCAGTCAGGCACACATAGCCGCTCAATTCGGGTACGCTGCTACGGGCGAAACCGTCAAAACTGGGGTCAGTCAAGGCATGGGTTATTTCGCGGGCACGATCGGAACGGTAGTTGAACATGATAACTCCGTCGCCGCTGCAGATACGCGTCGTTGTGTCTATCGCTCCAATTACACACGGTTCCACAAACTCATCACTAGTACCGCTGGAATATGCCGCTTCGATGGCGGTGGCCGCGTCAGGATAATGTATCCCCTTTGATTCGGTAAGGCAGGAGTAGGCTCGTTCGACTCGATCCCAGCGCCGATCTCGATCCATGGTGTAGAAACGCCCACTGATAGTGGCTATCTTCCCACATCCCAATGCGTTGATCTGATCCTGCAGCTGCTGCAGGTAGATGGCAGCGCTACGGGGTGGGGTGTCGCGTCCATCCAAGATGGGATGGATACGCAGCTGTTTTGCCCCCTGCTGCTGCGCCATCTTCATCAGGGCGTACAGGTGAGTGTTGAGAGAGTGCACCCCGCCATCGGAGAGTAGTCCAAGCAAATGTAACGTACTTCCCGCTGCTTTAACTTGATGCATTACCTGGATAAGAACAGGATTGGTGAAAAAATCTCCGTCGGCAATGCTTTTGCTGATTCGGGTCATATCCTGATATATCACCCGCCCGGCCCCAATATTCATATGGCCAACTTCCGAGTTTCCCATCTGTCCCTCAGGTAGACCTACTGCAAGCCCTGAGGCATCTAACTGGCTGTGGGGACAGCTTGCAAAGAGCCGATCCAGGTTTGGAGTATGTGCCAATACCGTGGCGTTACCTTCCTTTTCGGCGCGGATTCCCCAGCCGTCGAGGATGCACAGCATAGTGGGGCGAGGGGCGGATTTTTGCTCAGGATTGACCATGTTGAATTAAGCTCCGTGTGGGGTAGGTGCCGGTTCAACCACGGCACGGTTTGCTACCGCTTTGCGGAATACAATGCTGAAGCTGCCCCAAGTGCCACATTCAGGGCAACGACTATCCCAGTCTCTGACGCTATGGCCGCAGGTATCACACACATAGCCGAGATTGATCTGGTTATCAACCCCAAGAGCTTTCTGGTATTCATCAATGGCCTCATCTATGCGGTCGCGCCGCCGGTGTGCTTCTGCAAGTAGAATGTGTACTTGGGGGAAGTCGGGCGCGGAGTTTTCTACCATGTAGATCTGCTCCAAGGCTTCATCTACCATCTCTAAGCGTAAACATAGCTTGGCATAGAAAAAGTGCAAGACTAGATCGCTTTTATTCTGGGAAAGGGCCTTGTTGTAAAAACTTAGCAGGGATTGAGGATCTTCGTTTTCGATGTACAAATTCTCCAGCCGGGAGAGGAAAACACTGCGCTCCAGCTTTTGATAGCCATCTTGCCACACCTTGGCGGCATCGGCGTCGTTGTCATTCTGTACATAGGCATCGCCCAATGTCACTATAGCGGCGGTGAAAGTGCCATCTTCTTTGATGATCTGCTTCAGCGCACTGATAGCCTGTTCTGTGTTGGCAGCTGCAAGACTTTGTCTGGCGATCTCGTAGCGGATGGAGAGCATCAGTTTTTTTTCTTCCTGAATCCGATTGCTGCTGATTCCTGCTTTTAACAGGCGCGTCTGAAGTTCCAACGCTTTGTCCCAGCGCTCATGTTTCATGTGGAGATTGCGCTGCTTGCGCATGGCTTTGCGGTTCCCTCGGTCATGTTCAAGGATTTCGTCGTACTCGATGCAGGCCGCAGCATCTTGGCCCAGACTTTCATAGGTGTCTGCCAGTTTAAACAGTACCTCAAGGCTCTTGCCGTCTATGCTCTTGGCTTGGCGCAATACGGAGATGGTCTCTTTGTTGCTGCCTTCCTGAGCTAAAACACTCGCCATGGCGATATAGCCTTCGATCTTGTTCGGGGCTTTGTCAATCACCTTCTGTAGGACACTGTGAGCACGCTTGATGTCACCAGAGAGGAGTCGACCTACGCCTTCACGGTAGGTTTCGTTTAACTCCTTGTCCCTCTTTTCATCGCGTCCACGAATCCAGTTGCGTAGAATATGGGCGAAGTTGCCGTACAGGTGGATGCCATAGCCGATGAACAGGCCAACAATGACACAGCCGAGCACAACGACCGTAACCGGATAGGTGACGGATTGCTCGGGGGTGAAAAAGATTGTCATCTCTTGCGGGTTGATCCCCGAGAAAAATACAAAAAATGCCAGAAAAATAATAACGATTAGCAGAAATGACATGAGGGTCATGCGGTCCTCCTGTAGGTGTAAACCTATTTACAATAAATTTGAAATAGCAGCAATGTGCAGTCTATAAAATTGCAGGTACAGTTGTAAATATTAAAACAATGTTTGGGGAAACCTTACGTGTTCAGCGGTTATGGTATGGCTCGCCGCGCATAATGGTAAAAGCACGGTAAAGCTGCTCCAGTAGGAGTACACGTGCCATCTGATGGGTCAAGGTCAGGCGCGAGAGCGATAACACCAAGTTGGCGCGTTTACGTAGATCGGTGCTGACCCCATAGGCTCCACCAATTATGAAGCACCAGTCTGCGTTTCCATGTAGCAAGCGGCGTTCAAGGGCTGCGGCAAATTCGTCGGAGCTCAACTGGCGTCCGACTTCGTCTAGGACAACACAGTACGCGCCTGCAGGGATTTTTTCCTCCAGGCGCTGCGATTCGCGCGCGCGGATGTGGGCAACGGCGGAATTTTGTCCGCTCCCTTTTTCTTCCTTCAACTCGATAATTTTCAGGGCTGAGTAACGTTTTACCCGTTTGCTGTACTCATCTGCGCCCTGGTGGAGAAAATCAAGGCTGAGTTTGCCCACGCATACAATAGTTATCTTCATTGCACCATGCTGCTATGGGATGATCGCTTCAGCGAGTTCTAGGTCCGCTGCCTCAACCCACAGCCCCTCAAGATCGTAGAAGTTGCGCACCTCCGTCTGAAAAACATGCACCATGACATCGCCGTAGTCGAGCAGCACCCAGCGTCCTTCAGTCATCCCCTCGACCGCAAGGGGGGTGTCGTCATGTTGTTGTTTGAGATCTTCGCGGATAGATTCTGCTATTGCCTGTACGTGGCGGTCAGAAGTGCCGGTGGCTATCACCAGATAATCCGTCAGAGATGACAACTCGGCTATGTGCAGAATGCGCAGATCGAGGGCCTTTTTATCCAGTGCGCTTTTGGCACACAGTTGCGCTAACGTGTCAGAATTCAAGATATATTTCCTCGTACTTGTCGGGAGGTTGTTAAGTTTTTGTAGAGATCGTGCTGGGCAATATATTTTTGCACCGCTTCAGGTACCATACCGTCTAGAGGCTGATTGTGCTGCACCCTGTGCCTGATCTCAGTTGATGAAATATCCATGCAGGCTTCACGCAAAAAATAGAGGCTGCCGTGATCGAGACTGTCTGGAGTTACTGGCTTTTTATCATCTTCTGCAAAGGTGAAGCCTTTGCGCGCGGCATCATAACAGAACAGCTGGCGCAGCGCAACGGGCAGGTCTTCGCGGCGCACGTAGGTGGGCGTGCCCGGACGCTGTGCTACCACTATGTTGCAGTACTCAAACAGTCTATTGTATTCTTTCCAACTGTCCAGCTTGGCAAATGAATCCATCCCCATAAGAAAATAAAGGGCTGCATGTGGATGCAGAGCGCGCAGTTGCCGCAGAGTGTCTACGGTGTAGCTTCTGCCCTGGCGCTGTGCTTCTAGAGCACTGACGCAGAATTTGTTTTCGGGTTCTATTGCCCGTTCCACCATGGCATACCGATGTGGAAAAGCACTTATTTCTTCGGTATCTTTATGTGGCGGCTCCAGAGCAGGCATGAAAATTATGCGCTCAAGGGCAAATTTGTCACCCATCAAACGCGCAATATTCAGGTGACCACAGTGGATGGGGTCAAAAGTGCCACCGATAATACCTATTTTTTCCGCTTCAGGCACGAACCTGTCCCGTCCCGAATACGATGAACTTGCGGGTGGTCAGATCTTCCAATCCCATAGGGCCGAATGAGTGGAGTTTGGTGGTGGATATCCCAATTTCGGCCCCGAGGCCAAACTGGTTTCCATCCGAAAAGCGCGACGAGGTGTTCACCATGGTGACGCTGGAGTTAACCCGACGGGTAAATTCCTCGGCGTTGGAATAGCTGTCGGTTACGATCACTTCGGTGTGGAGTGAACCGTGCTGGTTGATATGTGCAATCGCTTCGTCCATATTTTCAACCACTCGCACTGCCAGAATTAGATCAAGGTATTCCGCGTCCCAGTCTGCATCGGTCGCGGCAATAATATCTGCAACTAGACTGCAGCACACGGGACAGCCGCGCAGTTCAACACCGTGTTGGCGCATATCCAAGGCAATCCGTGGCACAAAAGTTTCGGCGATATCTTTGTGGATGAGGAGGGTTTCCATGGCGTTACACACCCCAGGGCGCTGGGTTTTAGCATTGATGCAGATGCGGCTGGCCATGTCAGGGTCGGCGTCGGCATCCACGAAGGTGTGGCACACCCCTTTGTAGTGTTTAATCACCGGAATGCGCGAATTTTCACTTACAAAGCGGATCAACCCTTCACCCCCGCGTGGAATAATGAGATCGATGTCATCTTCGCAGTGGAGCAGGGTATTGACCGCACTGCGTTCCGTGGTGCCCACCACCTGTAGCGCAGCTGCCGGTATCCCCATGTATTCTAGCTCGGCTCTGAGAATATTGCCGATGGCGGTGTTGGAGTGGATTGCCTCGGAACCGCCGCGCAGAATGATGGCATTTCCGCTCTTCAAGCAGAGGCCGGCCGCATCAGCAGTTACGTTAGGGCGCGATTCAAAAATAATGCCGATTACCCCCAGAGGGATACGCATCCGCCCCACTTGGATTCCGTTTGGACGCCGCCACATGCTGGTAACTTCTCCCACTGGGTCCGGTAGTGCAGCCACCTCGCGCAATCCCTGTGCCATCTCGTCTATGCGCTCATCTGTAAGGATAAGGCGGTCAATCATGGCCGCAGAGAGTTTGTCAGCACGTGCCTTGCGCACATCAATGTCATTTTGCTGTTGCAGGGTGGTGCGATTCTGCTGTAGGGCTGCTGCCATTCGCTCTAGCAATTCATTTTTAGCGGCGCAGCCTAGATTCGCCATAGTGATTGACGCAAGTCTAGCTGCGCGTGCCAAATTCTTGATTTCCAGAGTGATATCAGATGCTGTGGTGCTCATACAGGTCTCCTTACTTATAACAATATCAGACACGTGCCGTAGTGGTGTTTCTCTATGTGGCATAGTGCATGTGAGTCAGATACGAGCTTAATCATCTTCCCGAGCAATAACCAAGTTGTCGCGGTGTACAATTTCATCACTGTACTTATACCCTAGAATCGCGGTGATTTCCGAACTTTTCCGTCCTCGAATCTGGATTATCTCGTTTTGGGTGTAGTTGGTGATGCCGCGTGCAAATTCCTCTTTGTTGGTGTCGCACAGACATACTGAGTCTCCACGATCAAAGCCTCCCTCTACAGAAATAATTCCTGACGGGAGGAGACTTTTGCCTTCGTCACGAATGGCATGGCAGGCACCGGCGTCGACGATTATCTTCCCGCGCAGCTTTTTGGTGAAGGCTATCCAGTGTTTTTTGCTCGTCATGTGTGCTGTTGTGGGAAGAAAAAGGGTGCCTACATCCTCGCCGGCAAAAAAGCGGGTGAGGTTGTCGGGTTTTAGGCCGTTTATAATTGCCGTGCTGATACCGTAGCGGGTGGAACGCTTTGCCGCTTTTATTTTGGTGATCATGCCTCCAGTTCCCAAGGTTGTGGAAGTATCGCCCGCCATGGCTTCAATGGCAGGGGTGATCTGTTCCACTTCATGTAACAGGGAGGCATCGGGGTGTTTGCTCGGGTCTTTATCAAACAGGCCATCGACATCGGAGAGGATTAAAAGTAGGTTCGCCTCCACCAGACTAGCCACCATGGCGGAAAGATTGTCATTGTCGCCGAAGCGGATTTCGTCAACTACGACCGTATCATTTTCGTTGATGATGGGGACAATCCCGTATTCAAGCAGGGTCATGATGGTGTTGCGTGCGTTGAGGTAGCGGCGCCTGTTGGAGAGGTCGTCACGGGTGAGGAGGATTTGGGCGACATTTTCCCCCTTGCTTCTGAATACGGAACGGTAGCTGCGCATCAGACGACTCTGGCCAATGGCGGCTGCTGCCTGCTTCAGGGGAATGCTGTGTGGGCGGCCGACAATGCCTAGATCGCCTTTGCCTGCTGCCACCGAGCCGGAAGAGACCACAATAACTTCGTAGCCACTTTTGTGCAGCTGGCACATCGCTTCTGACAGGTGCTGCACCTGGTCAAAGTTCAGCCCTTCCGGAGTGGTGATCACCCCGCTGCCAATTTTTATAACCACCCTCTTTACCGGAGCCAGAAGACGTTGGCGTATCATGATTGGTCACTGTGCTCCTTGTCCAGGCGTGCTCCAATAGCGCGTACGAGTTCGCTCAGTCCGTCCCCGCTGATAGCGCTGATGCTGAATACTTCAAATCCCTGTTGTTCAAAAAGGGGTGTGGCTTCCAAGCTGCGCTGGCGCACCTCGGTGACGTCGTTTTTACTTAACACCACGATTTGTGGTTTTTGTGCCAGCTGAGAGTCGTGTTGCTTCAATTCGTGGTTGATGATATTGAAGTTGCGCAGATAGTCGTGGTGCTCCTCCAGGCTTAGGTCGCTCAAATCCACGATGTGGAGGAATAGATCGGTACGTTCCACATGGCGTAAAAAGCGCGTACCTAGCCCATGGCCTTCGCTGGCGCCGGCAATAAGTCCAGGGATGTCGGCGACTACAAAGGATTTGTAACCGGCATAGGGGACAACCCCGAGGTTTGGTACCAAGGTGGTAAAAGGATAATCTGCGACTTTGGGACGTGCCGCAGAGATAGCACGGATCAGGGTGGACTTGCCCGCATTGGGCATCCCCACTAGTCCGACATCTGCCAACAGCTTTAGTTCCATGCGTACTCGCATGGATTCGCCCTCTGTGCCGGGTTGACTGTGGCGTGGGGCGCGATTGGTACTGGTGGCAAAACGGGCGTTGCCCCGTCCACCCATGCCGCCGCTCAGTAGTTTGATCCGTTCTCCGAGGGTGGTTAAATCGGCTATGATATCACCTGTATCATGGTTGTATATCATGGTGCCCGGTGGCACCATCAGGGTGATAGATTCGCCGTTTTTCCCATGGCGATCCTTTCCCATGCCGTGCACCCCTCTTTCGGCTTTGTAGTGGGCATGATAGCGATAGTCCAGCAGGGTGGTGAGTCTGTCGTCCACCTGAAGATATACGTCGCCACCATCGCCACCATCACCACCGTCGGGGCCACCACGGGGGATGAATTTTTCCCGTCGGAAGGACACGCAGCCGCGACCGCCATCTCCAGCTTTAACCTGTATTTTAACTTCATCGACAAAGCGCATAATTAACCTTATGGAACCCTTATGGAACTATATAATGGGCTTGCAGTTTTTTGGGTTGAATCCCCAATTTCCACGCATGCTTGGGCATGAACATATGAATGGTAGCATAAAAAAAGCCCGGAGTTCCATAATTAGGACCCGGGCTTTTCTCATGTGCTGTGAAGGCAAGAACCTAGCCAGCGTAAACGCTGATTTGCTGACGTTTTTTGTCCTTGCGCTCGAACTTTACTTCACCATCGATGAGGGCGAAGAGCGTGTAGTCCTTGCCGCAGCCTACATTATTTCCGGGATGGAAGGTAGTACCACGCTGACGCGCTAGGATGGAACCGGCAGTGACCTGCTGTCCACCGAAGCGCTTCACCCCCAGCCGCTTACCTGCGCTGTCGCGGCCGTTTCTGGTGCTGCCGCCTGCCTTTTTGCTTGCCATAACGTGTCTCCCTGTTAAGCTTCGATGCCCGTAATTCTCAAACGAGTTATGGGCTGACGGTGTCCATTGGTCTTGCGATAGCCTTTGCGTCGTTTCGACTTGAAGACAAGAATTTTCTTGTCTTTGCCCTGCTCTACGATAAGAGCAGTGACTTTCGCATTAGGCAATAGAGGTGCTCCGATTTTTACCTCTTCTCCGCCGACCATGAGGACATCACTGATTTCAATGGATTCTCCTGCCTCACCGGCAAGTTTTTCCACCTTGATTGTGTCGCCTTCGGATACTTTGTACTGTTTCCCTCCGGTCTTGATCACCGCGTACATGTGCATTCACCTCGCTCTCAGATGTTAATTACAATAGCGCAGCAATGTAGCCTTTGTCTGTGCGGCGTGTCAAGTTTTTTCTCTGTGCAAATGTGCCGATGTAGGGCGGGGTCAATGGTCGCAAAGATTAGTGCCCGGAGTTAGTTTATCGTGCAGATAAATCTGCGCCAGTTCGGCAGGTTTTTTGGCCGGGGCACCTACGATAACTTCAATACCTTGGGTGCGAAACAGGTCTTGGGCGCGGTTGCCCATACCTCCGGCGATTATCAAATTGACATCCTGCTGTGCAAGCCAGCGCGGTAGGAGTCCAGGCTCATGCGGAGGTGCCTCAACAGTTTCCTGTGCGGTTATACTCTTCTGCTCTGGGTCGACAGTTACAAGGGTAAAGGTCTCGCAATGGCCGAAGTGCATTGCCAGTAGGTCGTTGGCGGTGGGAATAGCTATCTTCATGTTTTTCTCCTTCAGAGGATGTGTTTTTGTGGGTGGCTGTTGTATGTATTCGTCGTTTTTATGTGTTAAGGCGCTGGTGCAATGCCTCCCACAGGGCTTGTATACGGGATGTGGCTGAATCTGCGGTGTCGGTGCAGAGGTATTCGGTGATGGTTTTGCGCTCAATCTGGGCCGCCGTAAATGCGTGATCATGGTTTATTCTGGCCAGAGTCGGAATGTTGTGCTGTTCTGCGAGCGCGCTGATGGATTCACCTTGAGCAGGGTTAATATCATATTTGTTTATGCACAGATAGGCTGGGATGTTGAAATGGCGGCACAACTGTGCCACCCGTTCAAAGTCGTGCAGGCCGGATACTGAAGGTTCAGTGACGATCAGCACGGCGTCAGCGCCGGTTATGGAGGCTATCACCGGACAGCCAATACCGGGAGGGCCATCCACGATGACTAGCTCTGTACCCTGTTGCGCGGCGACTTCGCGTGCCTGCTGGCGTACCAAGCTCACCAGCTTGCCGGAGTTTTCCGCTCCGATATGCAGGCGTGCGTGCACCATTTTCCCGAATCTAGTGTCAGAGATGTTCCATATGCCGCACTCGGCACTGGGGAAGTCAATTGCCTGTACGGGGCAGAATTCCACACATACTTTGCACCCTTCACACGCGTATGGATCGACTCGGAAGGTTCCGTCTTGCCCCTCGATGATCGCGTCAAAGGTGCAGTATTCTTTGCACAGCCCGCAGGCGGTGCAATCTTCCTGGCGGATGATTGCTTCATGCCCACTGGTGAAGGTATGGGTGTGTTCCACTTCTGGGTTGAGAATTAGGTGCAGGTCGGCGGCATCGACATCGCAGTCCACGCAGACACAACTTTGCCCCAGCTCGTGCGCAAGGTGACAAAAAGCCGCAGTCAGGCTGGTTTTGCCGGTACCCCCTTTGCCGCTTATGACTATCAGTTCTTTCATGCCGTCTCCTCCCTGCACATTATCTGCTGCAACATGGTGTGCAGCTGTGCTTTCAATTCCGGTGCGGCATCGCACAGTGAATCTCCGCGCGAATAGGCCTCGGCGATCTCACGCTTCCACGGAATCTCCAAAGCGATATTGATGTTATTGGCGTGGCAGTAGGTGCGCACTCCAGCATCGCCGCTGTCGGCACGGTTAATAACCACGGCAAACGGAATCAGCAACTGGCGCACGGTCTCCACCGCCAGTTCTAAGTCGTTGAGGCCGAAGGGGGTTGGTTCGGTCACCAGGAGCACAAAATCGCTGTCGCGCACCGCTGTTATCATTGGACAAGAGGTGCCTGGTGGGCAGTCCAAAATGTTAAGTGCTTCTTCAGCCGCGACATTTTTAGTCGCGCGAATCAGAGGTGGAGCCATCACTTGGCCGATGGCCAGTTTTCCTTGGATGAAATTTATGGGAGCAGCTGGGTTTTTGCGTTGAGTGCCGCAGTCCAGGGTTCCTATGGGAACTTCTTTGTCGCTGATAGCTCCTTCGGGGCAGATGCGGCGGCACCCTCCACAACTATGGCACAGCTCGGTGAAAACCATGGCAAGCCCTCTGGCTACGGCAATGGCATTGAACTGGCATAGCTCGACGCATGCACCGCAAGCAGTGCAGCGTTGCTGGTCGATCAGGGGCACTGGGCGGGTTTGTTCCGTGTGGCGGTGCCACTGTGGTCGGATAAATAGATGCGCATTAGGTTCTTCCACGTCGCAGTCGCGCAGAGTGACAGGAATCCCTGCTGCTTCGGCTAGAGCTGTCGCCAGGGTGGTTTTGCCGGTTCCCCCCTTGCCCGAAGCGATGGCGAGGGTAAAGGGAGGCGCGTTGGATTTAATATCGTTGGTGTTCATACCGCCTTAACTCCAGTGTGATTCTGCGTTAGCGCTGCTGGCTTCCTCCAGCTCACCTGCGAGAAAAGCCTTCAGTGCTGCACCAACAGAAGGTTGTTTGGTGTGATAGATTTTCACCCCGGCTGCCTGCAGAACCTGAAAGGCTTTGGGCCCACAGTTGCCAGTAATAACGGCGGTGGCCCCAGCATTGACTACGTTCTGTGCCGCTTGAATTCCAGCGCCTTGGGCTGCGTTCATATTCTGGGTGTTTTCCAGGATGGAGGCGGCGTTGGTCTCAGTATTTATGATAATGAATTGTTTGGCACGGCCAAAGCGTTGATCCAGGCCTGATTCAATATCCGATCCTGTAGCTGAAAAGGCAACGTTCATGCTGATCTCCCTCATGTGTTTAGCGGTGTGTATTTCGGTATGGAATATGGATATATTATGGACGGGGCGGTATCTCAAGGGGCACTGGTGTGCCTCTTGAGATAACTTGTGTCAGGAGCGCCCGTTGAGTTGCTGTTTAATTTCCGCAATCTGAGCTTCGAGTTCCTGCGCCTTACGGCTCAAGTCCGAGTCGGCAGAAGCTACCGTGTTGAGATTGGCGCCCATGTTCTGGCGTTGCTCCTGCCCCAGGCCACGTCCCATCCCTTGATTAAGACCACGCCCCATGCCACGACCGCCTCCTCTGCAGCCCATGCCAGCGCCACGCCCACCGACGGTGGTGCACCCGGGTTCGTTATTACCGGAACAAAGCCCGGCGCCACGCCCCGTTTTACTTCCTAGTCCATTTGGTCCTGTTCTATCGCCTCTAGGCATAATAATTCTCCTTTTTCTTGCTTAGCGGGCCTGCAGAAATTTGCAGACTCTGGTGTTCATTAATCCCTTGGTTTTCAGGTGCCATCTATCTTTATTGTTCGGGTATGTAGCATCCAAGGTTATGTGCTCTGCGGCGGCAGCCTGCGCCGCGTCCGGGCTGTCCAGCTCCACCGTGGTTCTGTTGTCCACGCTGCTGGCAGCCACATCCAGGCATGGTACCGGCGACAGCTTCGATATCACCGCTGCGTAAAGCCTGTATCACTTCATCTACGTTACCCGCTACGAAGGGGATAACTTTGAGTCCCGCTGCGCAGGCGGTGCGTAACAATGGGCGTGAGATAGCTCCACACACCAGGATCTCAACGCCGCTTTGGGCAAGAGCCTCAATCTTGGCAAAGGAGGCCTGTGGCAACACCTTTATTTCGGCGCTGACGCTGAGATCGGCAATATTTAAAACTAGAACACTTCCGGCGACGTCGAACACCGGAGCAATGCGGTCATTCCATATAGTGATGCCTGCTTTCATTTTCATTTGTCTCCCGCCGGGGTTTCAGCATGTTTTTGCAGCTGCACACATTTGATGTGGATGCCACTGCTCCTTGGTTAATTGCATCTGACGTGCCAATTACCAGAGGACTAAGGTATGTGTCTCAGTCGGTTCGGATAACATGCTGTAATTATGAGTGTTTGTAGGAATATCCTTTAAGTATCTTGGAGATAAAATAAGGATCAGATAGATAATATCTCTTCTATGGTAGCGTTTATGCTATGGATGTTCTGGGTGTATGGTAGCATTTACGCTACCATGGGTGTGGAGAGAAAATCAGGGATTATGCCGTCCATTTTTGGTTGGCAGAGGGATCGCGAGGGCTTTGATTTTGCGGTACAGGGTGGTTTTATGGATACCCAAGGCGCGGGCTGCTGCTTGGCGATTGTAGTTGTGCTCCTGCAGGGCAGCGAGGATGATTTGTTTCTCACTTAAGTCACGCTGGGTGCGTATTCCGGTTACGGGGCTATTGCTGGAAGTCAAAGATTGGCTGCCGCGCAGGGTGGCAGGTAGGTGTGCTGGTTCGATCATTTCGCCACGGCATAAAACAAAGGCTCGCTCAACGATATTTTCAAGTTCACGCACATTTCCAGGCCAGTCGTGCGCCATGAGCAGATTCATGGTGTCGGGCAAGCACCCCTGAATGGCGCGGTTCTGGGTCTGGTTAAAGCGCTGAATGAAATGTGCGACCAGAAAGGGAACATCCTCCACGCGCGCGCGCAAAGGGGGGAGCTCCAAGGTTATCACCTGGATGCGATAGAATAGATCCTGGCGAAAGGTTCCTTCAGTCACCATATCGGCTAGGTTGCGGTTGGTGGCGGCGATAATCCGGGCCTCCAACGGTTCCGGTTTGGTTCCTCCCAACGGTTCGAACTGGAGTTCCTGCAGTACTCGCAGAAGTTTAACCTGCTGCGGCGCACTGATTTCACCGATCTCATCGAGGAACAGGGTTCCGTGCCCGGCAAGGTGCAGACGTCCTGGTTTGTCCTGCTGTGCTCCGGTAAACGCCCCTTTTTTATAGCCGAACAGCTCTGACTCCAGCAGATTGTCGGGCAAAGCACCGCAGTTGATTGCAACAAAGGGCTCGTCGGCGCGTGCACCGCAAGAGTGGATGGCGCGCGCCACCAGTTCCTTGCCGGTGCCGGTTTCCCCTTCGATTAATACGGTACTGGAGCTGGCGGCTAGGATTGGAATGAGATCGAAAACCGGTTTCATAGTGCTGCTGTGGCTGATGAGATCGCCGATGTGGTAGCGCTGTTGTAGCGTATTGCGCAGGATCTCGATCTCACTTAAATCGCGAAAGGTTTCTGCGCCGCCGATGACGTTACCGGCGGCATTGCGCAGAACGGCAGTGGAGATACTTATAGGGACTCGTTGGCCGTCGGCGCGGATGATAAATCCCTCGCGCTGGACAATGGGTTTGCCGCTCTGCAGGGTTTCGGCCAGAGCACAGCTGTTCTCACATAAGCTGCAGCGAAACACCTCAGAGCATATCTGCCCGATGGCGTCTTCGCGCTCCACCCCGGTAATCTCCTCAGCCGCGCGGTTGAATGAGGTGATGCGCCATGCAGCGTCTACAGTAAATACCCCGTCACATATGCTTTCGAGGATCGCCTCGGTTGAAGCGTGGTCCAGTGGTTTTGTCCCCATATAAGGTTTACTTTCGTTCAACAGGATGGATCAACCATCTCCGATCACAAATTGTTCCATATGAAAATTTGGGCGAGCGATGACAGTGATCTGCTTTTGGAATTGAAGCTCAATTTCGTCAATGATGCAGCGCTCTTCGTCGTAGAGCAGGGTCGCCACGTCGGGATGTACCTGCAGATTGATGCGGTACCCGGGCAGATCACGTGCTTCGCGTTGGAGCTTGCGGAATATTTCAAAGGCCATGGTGGTGCGGCTTTTGGTATACCCGGTGCCATCACAGTAAGGGCAGGGCTCGCATAGGGTGCGGCCAATACTCTCTCGCACTCGTTTGCGCGTCATTTCTACTAGCCCTAGTTCGGAAATCTTCAGAATGTTGGTCTTGTTTTTATCCCCTTTGAGAGCTTCTTCCAGGCTGCCGTGTACCTGATCGCGATGCAGCTCTTTTTCCATATCGATGAAATCTATGATGATCAGGCCGCCGATATTGCGTAGACGTACCTGGTAGGCGATCTCCTTGACCGCTTCGAGGTTGGTTTTGAGGATGGTATCTTCTTGATTGCGTTTGCCTACATAGCGCCCGGTGTTAACGTCGATAGCTGTCAACGCCTCGGTTTGCTCAATTATAATATAACCGCCACTTTTGAGCCACACCTTGCGCTCTAGAGCACGGGCAATTTCTACCTCCAATCCACACATATCGAACAGAGGGATGTCTCCGGTATAGAGCTCAATGTCGCACTGTAGATTCGGCATATAGGTGCCTAAAAACTTAAGGATCTTGTCGTGTTCTTCTTGGGAGTCGACCACAATATCCTTGATATCTTCGGTGAGGATATCACGCAGAACCTTACTGGTAACATCCAGATCCGAGTGCACCAGAGCCGGAGCGCCCATGTTGTTTTGGTGCAGATCAATATCGCACCATAGCTCGGCCAGATAGTTCATGTCGGCACGCAGCTCGTCTTCACTTTTTCCCTCGGCGGCGGTGCGTACGATAAACCCGCTGTGCGGCGGCCTGATTCTCTCTACGATCTCACGCAGACGTTCCTTTTCCTCCGGGTTCTCGATGCGACGCGAGATCCCGATGTGATCTATCGTCGGCATGTACACCAGATGGCGCCCTGGCAGGGAGATGTGGGAACTTATGCGTGCTCCCTTGGTTCCTAATGGTTCCTTGGATACCTGCACCAGGATGTCCTGCCCTTCGCTGAGGAGGGTTTCAATTGGCGGCAGGGGGCGCTCCACCTCGGATTCGCCATTTTCGCTCTTGGTTGAATCGGGCTCACTGTTGTCGCTGCGGCCATCGATATAGTCGACGACCGCCTCCATTTCGTCAAAGACATCGGCGACATACAAAAAAGCCGCTTTGTCGAGGCCTATGTCGACGAAAGCGGCCTGCATCCCCGGCAGTACGCGAATAACCCGCCCTTTGTAAATGTTGCCCACAATTCCCAGGTCGCAACTGCGCTCGATGTAGAGTTCGGAGATGTGTCCATTCTCCTGCAGTGCCACCCTGGTCTCGTGGGAGGTCTTGTTGATGACCAGTTTTCTTGCCATGGTCGGAACTCCTTTGGTTTCAGATGATAGTTATAGATAAATTCAGGTATGTATAGGTGCATATATTTGTGGATAAAGAAAAGTTTTTCGCTGCTCTGGTTCCATCCATAAGTTGTGCGGGCATGGATGGAAAGACCTGTCACTGCAAGTGACCTGCAGGCATCGTAATGCCTGCAGCAGAAAAATCCCTGCGGCTCAAAGGGCGCGATTAAATGGCAGGAGAAATCTTCGCTTATCTATTTTATGCCAGATTAAGCTCTCTGGCCAGCTTTGACGTATGTAGATTCCGTCAGAGGGCACTTTTCATGCTAACTTTAGTTTTGCACATCCCCATGGAGCGCACCTGTTCTTGCGTAACGCGCAGCAAGTACGCAGTGACCACCACAGGGCTGCCTTTATACAGAGTTAACTCCAATCCGCTCTGATCCAGATTCAGGTCGGCAATATCGGGGCGCAAGTCCACTTCCACCTGTTTATCTTTTTTGGTGCGGGTGTGGAGGATGCTTTCAGCCCTCAGGGCCGCATTGATGCGCGCATGCAGGTCCGGCGGAAACTCTGGATTGAGTGGCACCCAGTAGGAGCTGGTATGGATAGCCATGGCCGGAACAGGGCTATCACAGGGGAGCTCTTGAGCATGAACGACCTTGAAATTCTTCGGCAACTCGGCGTTGAGTCTGGCAGTAAAGTCTGCAGGGTCAGGTTGACGAAACAGCTCGATGTCAATAATTTCCGTCAGGCTTTCAACCCCGGTGGGTAACGCATCGGGAAACGATATGCGTGGATGGGGATGAAAGCCGGCGGAGTAGCGCACCGGGGCCTGAATACGACGCAGAGCGCGGTTCACGACGGTCATGAACTCTAGATGGCTGATAAAGCGTGCCTTGCCGGTTTTGCTCATCTGCATGCGGATTTTAAAGCGTTCTTCTTCGGGCGCAGCCTCAGGTTCCGCTGCGGGTAGCGTTGGAGAGGCCTCGGCGTAGCGCATTTTTATGTGGGTGAAGTCACATACCCCACACTGACTGCATGTTCCGGTGCGGCAGTCGGGTGTGTACTCCAGTTCCAAGGCTTTGGCGCGTTCGCGCGCAAAAAATTCTTTGGGAATGCCGCAGCTTAAATGCTCCCAAGGGAGGATTTCCTCCATACTGCGCTCGCGCAGATAAAATTCGAAGGTAAGACCGCTCTGTTGCAGTGCCGTCTCCCAGCGAGAGAAGTCAAAAAAATCGCGCCAGCTATCGAAACAGCACCCAAGATCAGTCGCGGTGGCGATTACTGCCCCCAGACGCCGGTCGCCCCTGGCGAACACCCCTTCAAGCACGGAGAGTTCAGCTTCATGCCACTTCAGGCGCAGCTTCTTTTTTCTCAGGGCATCACGCAGCCAACTTTGCCGTTCTTTGGTCTGCTCCAGATTTAACTGGGCTTCCCATTGAAACGGAGTGTGAGCCTTGGGAACAAAGGTGGAAACCGCTACGTTGACATCTCCACCACCTACGGTGCCACGCGCACATCTTTTAACCGCCGCAGCTAGATCGACAATTCCCTGTAGGTCTTCAGTATTTTCGGTCGGCAGCCCCAGCATGAAGTAGAGCTTTATCAGACGCCAGCCCAGGGTATAGATGGTGCGGGCGCTGTCAAGCAGGTCCTCAGCTTCAATTCCCTTGTTGATCAATTGGCGCAGGCGTTCAGTGCCGGCCTCGGGGGCGAGGGTGAAGCCGGTCTTGCGCACCTTGCGGATTTCGTTGATCAGTTCATCGGTCAGGGAACCTACGCGCAGGCTCGGCAGCGACATGGCGACCCGATCTTCAGCGTGCTGTTCCATGAGGTGACGCAACAATGGTTCGATGGCGCTGTAGTCGCCGCTGGAGAGGGACAGGAGCGAGAGTTCATCGAAGCCGCTGTTGGCCAAGGCTTCTTCGGCCAGCTTTACCAAGGTTCCGGCTTGACGCTCGCGCACTGGACGGTAAATATATCCCGCCTGACAGAAGCGACAGCCACGGGTGCAGCCGCGCGCAATCTCCAGAGCCACGCGGTTATGGACGGTGTTCATGTACGGGATCAGAGGCCGCGTCGGATAGGGGGTGCTGTCCAAATCGGCAAGATAGCGCCGTGTGACTCCGGGATAATCGGGCAGGTGCGGTTCGATGCTGCGGATAGTGCCATCGGAGTTATAGTGCGGGGTAAAGAGTTCGGGGACATAAACCCCTTCGATGTGGCGCAGGTCCTGGCATATCTGGCGGCGCCCGAGTCCCTGTTTTCTTTTGGTGCGGATTGCTTCGCAGATTTCAACTACAGCTTCCTCGCCGTCGCCAAGCAGGGCGATATCGATAAAGTCCGCTAGTGGTTCAGGGTTGAAAGCACA
>Ga0265295_1000992_pt1 | contig 53159 bp, 52 predicted proteins | sample Munlansysbiofilm_FD_192503 | JGI IMG/M metagenome (GOLD analysis project Ga0265295, IMG submission 192503) | Leachate microbial communities from a municipal landfill in Southern Ontario, Canada - Methane capture system biofilm | ecosystem: Engineered > Solid waste > Landfill > Unclassified ... | reverse complement strand
AGCGCGCCCTTGGCATGCGCCGCACCAATGCTAACCGTGATTTTTGCTTCCTCGCCGTTCGGCATCCTGAATAGGGCAGATTCGACCTGTCGTCGAATTTGTTCGGCGATATGCATCATGGTGTTCAGGGTAACTTCGACTAGCACCACGAGAATTTCTTCTCCGCCGTATCTGAATGTAAAATCCGAGTTACGAACAGTATTAGTGACAATGTAGGCGATTTGTTGGAGAGCAATATCTCCACCGGGGTGACCAAATGTGTCGTTGATTTTTTTGAAATAATCTAGGTCGAGTAACAGCACGCCAAAACCATCTGTGTCCAAACGTTTTTGCAATGTGATTTCGCGTGACAAAACAGTGGGGAGAAAACGCCTGTTTAATAATCTGGTAAGGCTGTCCTTTCCGTTTTCAAGTTCAAGATATGACTCGAAAACTTCGTTGATTTCAAATTTTATCTTAGACAACTCGATCTCGATTTCCCGAATCTTGGTAACAATCATTTCGCGATCATCGTAGAGTATAGCCTCCAGCGGCGGAAGCAATTCATTGTCTATACGATTAACACACACCAACACCGCATCCAGCTTCGGAGATTTTTCGAAAATAATGCCTGCCTTGTGATTCAGCCATAAGCCAAATTCTGAGTATCCGAGTCGTGGCAACTCATGATTCGGGGAGTTGTAAAACCACATCAAAATATTACGTTCCCACTCCATAAGGAATGCACGTTGTCGTTCGCGCTCCATGGCTATATTCGTGCCAATCGCGGCAAATCGGTACGCCTCGTCAACCTTGGACTGGTGGGAGATTCCGACGAAATAGCTGGCGCTTCTCAGTTCCAGCGACAGGCCAATTAAGTTGACGATATAAATCCCAGCCTTGATCTTTTCTGCTTCACCCCAATTTTGCTGCAAGATGACGAGAATAAACCACGACTGTAATTTTCGCATGCTCTTGGCAATTGCATGAGGTGGGTAACCTATTCTGGCCATCATTTCGCCAACTGTTGACTGAGATTCGACGAAGTTTGGTATGTCTGTCAATTTTGGGTCAAATAGCTGAGTCACCCAATCCTTGAATAAATCGGAAAATTTCGCACGCTCGGCATCGGATGGAATGACCTCTTTGATTCCATGATCGTCGTCTATGTATTTTTTGTAGCGCACCATTAACTCACCTGTGTTCGCGATTAACAGGTCAAATATCGCATCTCTCAAAGGTTTTGGGGTGATATTGACCAGCGCCTCCCATTCGTGGGCGATTTGCTGGCTGATGGACTGGGCGCTCATACTGTTTTCCTGAAATTGTTTGATCGGGTGGACGCTGTCGTGAATGTTGAATCCGTCGTTTTTCATAATTGACCCTAATTGATAGTGGATAAAAAGATTACATATTTTTCTTTGTTCTTGAATATACTGCAATTTCTTTGGTCAGCACGTGCCTCTTTAATTTTCATCAAAAATAATTCACGCTCCGCAATATTTGGCACGTGTCCTTCAAAAATACTTTTCATTTGTCCATGCTCATCCATTTCAAGACATCCAGAAGCGATATAGGCGCCTTCTTTTAAAGAAAATGCATATTTTTTAGATATTTTTTTAGGGTTACTCATTTTTTTTTTTGCCTTGGAGTTCAGTGCGATGTGACTGTAAGATCGTTAATCAACTTATTTCAAAAATGCACTAATTCTTTAACATCATAAACAATTATTCGCCGATGTTGTCACTTCGTTTGCGTACAATTTCTAATTTTGTTTGACTAAAAGCGCCACCACAAATTATAATTATAGGTATAAAACATTATTTTTTACATCTTAAAATCCAGCCTGCTCTAATTGTATAATTCTTGATGTTAATTCCATATAACTGTCATAATAACTTTTACATTCTTTATGCTTTAAACTTTTTGAAAAATCAAAGGCATCTCTTGGTGTATGCATTCTATCGTATTCAGTCATGCACGTATCATACTTTTTAAAAAGGCAGCTTTAGACATATATTGTTGCTTGATTTCAGAGTTTTGATTAGAATTTGCATTCAGTTTTGAAATAGATGGCTGGGTGTATACAGCAACTGGCATATGATAACCCTCTTGCAAGCCTCCTTTTTGCTGTGCTACTGCGAAAGAGCAAATGAAAATTGATAAAATAATTGACAAATACAAACTTTTCACAGTCAACCTCCATTGAATTACGGCATCTTCACAAAAAGGTTTGCATAGAAATTCTTCTGAATAAATAAGACTATTTTGACGAATTAGTCAATAATTCTTGCGGCATACGCTACGCTATTCGCCAATCTTCCCCAAGCTTTCTTTGTGCTTCCTCATTATCGACAACACATGCTTGTTTAAAATTCTATGATTATTTTATTATGATCTTTCAATTGTTTCCATGTACTTATCTATACGGTCATTTTTTTCTAGTTTTGCAATTATGGCATTCGTATAAGACAGAATATTTTTCATAAAAATTATAGCTATGCCCAGATGGTATGTTTTCTATATCTGCATATACATTTACATTTTCAAGGTCATGGTACGAGTTATCAACATTTTCTTCTTCAATGAAGTTATCTTCACAAATTTCGAATCCACAATTCTCACAATGCAGTTGATCTTGCATTTTCTTGCCCTCTTTCTAAAAAAGTTGTTATTTTTTAATATTTTTTTTCTCTATAGCAGACAAGTAGCTTGTAATACAAGAGATTATTCTAATGCTTTTTGTTACGTTCGGAGGATATTGTGATTTTCAAATAATCTCAGATATATATCACTTTTTTGAAGGCCTACCAAAATCCCCACCAAAGCCATTTGTGTGCTTTGGTGGGGATATCTTGTCTGTCCTCTGCCCAAAATAGGAGTGATCGTGCACGACCAAAATTACTGTTCATCCGAGACAACAAAGCTGGCTAAAGCCCTGATCCAGGTGCAGCGTAACTTGCAGCCAGCGACCAAGGATCGTCTGAACCCTTTCACCCATTCCAACTACGCGACCTTGAACAGTGTCATGGATTCCTGCCGTGAAGCGCTGTTCACCAACGGCATCTGGCTCACCCAGTATCCAGTCCCATCGGAACCAGGTCATCTCGGCCTTGTGACCAAGCTGGTCCACACTGAGTCGGGAGAGTGGCAATCATCGTACGCCGTAGTCCCTTTGCCGAAGAACGATCCCCAGGGCCTGGGTATCGCCATGACCTACATCCGGCGCTATTCCATTTCCGCCATGCTCGGCATCGTGACCGAGGAAGACACTGATGGAAACTTGCCCAAGGATTCCGGCAAGAGTGGTCCACGTCAGAAAAGAGCTCCTGCGATACAAGAGCCTGGAGCTTCTCCCCATCCTCCCCGCCGAACACAGCCAACCCAACTCCCAAAACTCGACGGCATCACCTACCAGGAGATCACCGCCACGGATGGTCAGGTGTGCATCGTGGCCACCGGCAACACACAGGCGAAAAAAGAACTCTTGGCAGGTGCCGGATTCAAATGGAATCCTCAACGGAAAATGTGGTGGAAATATGCGCAAGCATCCTGAAAATTTAGACACGAAACACAAGCGAAGGCTGCTCCACTCGGGCAGCCTTCGCCATTTTGGGGGATAGGAAATGTCAGCACAAACTCATGAGGATAGGGCGCAAGGACTCATGGCGCTCCTGGCCCAGGGGCTTGTCGAAACATCGGCAAAAAGAACCGCATCATCACTAGGGGACCGGAGCCAATACATCGGCATGTCGGATATTGGTCGTGCCTTGGAGTGCCCACGGGCAGCGGTGGGTAAGAAGCTTTTCGGGAACAGCGCTGACCTTGAATTGAGTCAATATGACCTTGCCTCAATGCTCGGTACGCAGCTTCGTTTGCAGCGCGGACATTGGTTTGAGGCCGGCGTTGCCCAGGTGTTTAGGACTCAGGCTCTCCCCGTAATCGAGCAGCTTGAAATTCAGGCCAACCATAACTAGGTGCCGATCAAGGCTCATTTGGATTTTATGTTCGTAAGCGCAGCAGACCAGCCAACAGTACGGATTCTGGAACTCAAAAGCTGCGAGAATATCCCGCCAACGCTCTATTCTTCCTACGAAACCCAAGTCTACGGCCAGGTCGGCCTCTTGCGCGCACTTTGGGAAAAGACTGCTTTTGGTGTGCATGGAGAACCGGGTATGGCCGGATGCTCGGGGCTTACCTTCCCGGAGCTCTGCCGAAATATGCTTGGTATCCAGATGCCCGCTGATGCTTCCTTGGTTGATATCGAGGCGTGGGTGCTGTGTTTGTCCATGTCCGAGGCAAAAGCGTTTGGTCCCTACCTGCCTGACAAATCCATGCTCGGCCTTTGCCTGCAGACGGCGGAGGATCTGTGGACCCTGACCATGAGTGTCAGATCAAACGGCGGTGATATCTTTGACCTGCCAACGGCCAAGGGGTTTCATGCCCTCTGCCCCTGGTGCGACTTCAATGCCGATTGCCCCAAGTTTGAAGGTGTGGACCAGCCGCAGTGGAGTTCTGATCTGGCGAGACTGGCAAGTCTCAAGGCTGATGCGGCAACGCTTGATAGGGAGATATCTGAGGTCGAAGACTGCCTTAAAACTGTCTACAGGCTCTCCGATGTCGGCGGCAACTGGATCAATGCCGACAATCGGCGGTTTCGGGTCTCACCCCAATCAGGACGCCGTAGCCTGAACCGGGAGCAATTGCGTTTGGAACTTTCCTCAATCCTTGGAGAGGATGACTGCGATGCGCTCCTTGCTCGCTGCGAATCCGACGGCAAATCCTTCGAGCGCCTGATGGTCAGCAAAATCAATAAGCCAAAGGAGAGGAGCCATGGGATATAGCTCTCGTGTCGGGATCTGCATTTCCCAGGGAGGGTGTCCGGAATTTCGTGTAAACGGCAGTGTTAGAGGTTGATCATCCTGTCTTCAAACTGGATGCTGAATCTTGTCAGCGCAGCTTTCCAATCTCGAATCGGCATAGTCCATTTCCGGCTGATGTTCTGTAGTGCCAGATAGAAGAGCTTGGCAAGGGAGTCGTCACTCGGAAACGAGCCCCTGTTCTTGGTGATCTTGCGCAGGCTCATATTGATCGATTCAATATTTCAGGCGGATAGCTGAAAAATGGAATGATCCGCTCCCAGTTCCTGCGCCAGGACTGCCCGATGGGTGCCAGCGTCTGGTTCCACTTCTCTTCAAACTCCGTGAGCCGTTGCTCTCCAGCCTCGACGGTCGTCGACGTGTAAATGGCTTTCAGATCGGCGGCGACTTCCTTACGCTGCTTCCAGTTCACGAACTTGAGGCTGTGATGCACCATGTGCACCAGGCAGAGTTGGACATCGGCATGCGGGAAGACCGCTGCAATGGCATCAGGAAAGCCCTTGAGACCGTCCACACAAACAATGAAGATGTCGTGCACTTCACGGTTCTTGAGTTCCGTGACCACCTGGAGCCAGAACTTGGCCCCTTCGGTCTGGGCGATCCAAAGACCGAGAAGCTCCTTCTCTCCTCGCAGGTTGATCCCTAAGGCCAGATATACGGCCTTGACCCTCACGGTCCCACTGTCCCGCACTTTGACGTGGATGCAATCCAGATAGACGATTGGGTACAGAGCTTCCAACGGGCGGAACTGCCAGGCCTTGACGTCCTCGATGACCGCGTCGGTTACAGTGGAAATGAGCGTCGGCGAAATCTCCGTCCCGTACATGTCCATCAGATGGGCTTGAATCTCGCGGACGGTCATGCCCCGGGCATAGAGGGGACAGTGCGAAAACTCCCGGCAGGTCAGATCCACACAGGGGAAAATCCCTTGTTTTGATTCAGATTGACAGAGGGATAGGCATTTCATAGCCATCGAAGATGGAGCCAGCACACGCCATGTGCAGATTTAACTCGGAGAATATATGACAACATCCGTAGCTGTCCCGTCGAATGAAGAACTCGTCCAGGGCATCGTCCGCAACAAAGATGTCAGCACCTATTTTCAACCTGTGGTCTCCATCACCGGCAAGTCCATTGTGGGATTCGAGGCGTTTTCTCGCGGAGGAGGCGGTGCCGGAGCATGCGCCATTGGACCGCAAGTGCTGTTCGATCATGACCTCTTTCCCCAGACTCAGCTGAATATCGACCGCCTGTGCCGTGAAAAGGCCCTGGAACAGTTCAAACGTATAGATCTGAGTCATAAGGGGTTGCTGCTCTACGTCAACATCAACCCTGACGTCCTGGCGCATGTGAATCTTCAGGAAAAATTTCTTTACCAGCAGGTTCTTAGTCAAGGAATCGAGCCCTCCAGCGTAGCCGTGGAAAGTCCCATGAGCATGGAACATCTTGAGATGCTGGCACAGTTTCGCAATGTGTACTGCAATCTTGGATTCAAGATGTGTCTGGATAATTGCGGGGTCTCCAGCCCCTTCACCTATATCGCCACTCAGTTCAAGCCACAGTTCATCAAGGTTAACAGGACGTTTTTCGGCAATTCGGAACGGGTGTCCTGTTCCGGCCCAACGCTGGAAGCGCTGTGCAGACTGGCTGGCCGGCTCGGCATATCCTTGGTGGCACAGGGAGTGGAAAACGAAGAGGAGTCACTCCGCCTGCTCATGGCGGGCGTGCATTTGCAGCAGGGATATTACTACACAAAGGATCAGCATGGCGTGGCTGAGGACCCTTCCAGAGCGTTTCTTAAAAAAATTATCGACGCCCACGAAAAATACAAAAATATGAAAAGGGTATCAGCCCATCGAAAAAAAGAAAGATTCAGCTTCATCTTCTCAAAGGTGACATCCATCTGCGCCCGGCTTGCCTGTACAACCGCTAGCCAGTTCGAGGATGTCTGCAAACGACTGATCAGTAACGATGCGGAGATCATTTCCATGTTTGTACTCGATAGGGATGGTGTGCAGGCAACTGAATATCTCCATGCCCAGAACAGAGCTACGAATAGCAATGCTTATTACATGCCCACAAGCCGCAAAGGTTCTGAACATTCGGCGCAGGATTACGTGTTGAACTTGGAGCTCGGATACGACAGATTCGTCACGCCACCCTTCGTTTCTTCATTCTCCGGAGAGGAGGTCTGCATGATCAGCAAAGCCATCTTTAACGAAGAAGGCCAAAAATACACGGTCTGCATCGAGGTGCGGTATCCGAACTGACGGCCTTGTGGTAATCTTGGGGTAGTTTGGACTTGCCGTAAACGTGCCGTACCGAGGGTGTCCGGAATTTTGCGTAAACGGCAGTGTTAGAGGTTGATCATCCTGTCTTCGAACTGGATGCTGAATCTGGTCAGAGCGGCTTTCCAATCCTTAATCGGCATAGTCCATTTGTAGCCTTCCCGTAAAACCGGGCCATTGAAAAATAGAGATTTCTGGTAAAGATTGCCTCACGGAGGGCAAGATGAAGAAGTCTCGATTTTCGGAAAGTCAGATCATTCGGATTTTGAAAGAAGCCGATGGCGGTCGTAAGGTCGTTGATATTTGCCGCGAACACGGCGTGAGCCAAGCCACCTACTACCAGTGGAAGGCCAAGTTCGGCGGCATGGAAGCCTCGGATATCCGCAGGCTCAAGGAGCTTGAAGAAGAGAACAGCAAGCTCAAGCGCATGTTCGCCAATCTCAGCCTCGAAAACGAGGCCTTGAAGGACGTCATCGCAAAAAAGCTCTAGAGCCAGCCGAGAAGCGCGATTTAGCGGATTTCATGCACAGCGAGCATGGCCTCAGTGAACGGCAGGCATGCGTTGCGCTGGGCCTTAGCCGGACGGTGTACCGGTATGAGCCCAAACCGAGAGATGATTCGCCGATCATTGAAGCGCTTCTGGGACTGGCCGACCGGTATCCTCGTTACGGTTTCGGCAAGCTGTTCGCGGTATTGCGCAGACACGGTTTTCGCTGGAACCATAAACGTGTCTACCGGGTATATTGTCTTTTGAAGATGAATCTCCGGCGCAAAGGCAAGAAGCGCCTGCCCTCGCGAAACCCGCAACCACTGGCCGTTCCACCATGCGCGAATGTCTGCTGGTCCATTGACTTCATGCATGACGCATTGGCCAGCGGTCAGAGGTTTAGGACTTTCAACGTGTTGGACGACTTCAGCCGTGAGTGTTTGGGGATCGAAGTCGATACGAATCTTCCAGCGGCAAGGGTATTGCGGGTTTTGGATCGGATAGTGGCTTGGCGCGGGCTTCCTGCCAAGATGAGAATGGACAACGGGCCGGAGCTGATCTCCGTGCTACTGGCTGACTGGGCCGAGAAGAACGGCGTGGCATTAGAGTTCATCCAACCAGGCAAGCCTACACAGAATTCGTACATTGAGCGGTTCAACAAGACCTACCGGGAAGAGGTTCTAGACTTCTACCTGTTCAAGTCCTTTACGGAAGTGAAGGAAATTACGGAGAATTGGCTGAGGCAGTACAACGAGGAGCGGCCCCACGAGTCGCTTGGCGATTTGACCCCGGCAGAGTTCCTCATGAAAAATTCATCCAAGGAAGTCTCTACTTTTGGATGGCACTAACTTGGGGAGGTTTACATTTACAATAGGGCTTTCGTTGACTCAGATAGAAGTTTCCAGCGAAAGATTTGCGCGCAGATTCGAGGCTACGTTTTTTATAGATTGTTTAAAAAATCGATAGGCTTTTTTCCAAAGCGCCTGCGAAAACAGTAAGAAAAATAACTTTGTGAAGGAAAACCGCTTTCTAGTGCAATATAAAGAATTGATTTATTTTTTTTCGTTGTAAGTAATAAATTATAAGCATGCATTAGTTTGCATTCCATTAAATAAAACTGAGGAGTATACCCTCTATGTTTTTTGAATGCTATTTGAATTGATCTTAAACTTGAGCCTGTTATTTTTATAAGATCTGATATTTTTATATTATTTTTAAAGTTATCATATATATATTTTTCAGCAATTTTTATAATTTTTGGAATTTTTTGAATTTTAAAAGAGTTAATTTCGCGAGAATAATTGTGTTTTAAGCATGTTAATGTGGCTGTAAAGATTAAATTTTCGTAACTATCGATAAGGTGTTGTTGCTTATAGAGTGAAAAATCATTTTCAAGTAGATAAATAAATCTATTAATAATTCCATTGTATCGAATAATATTTAAATCGTTACATGATACTATATTATCAAACAATAATGGTGCTGTTAAACAATTGTCGATTATTGAAGATAATAAAATTTGAGCGTGTAATCGAGAAAATTTAAATACGACATATCTTATATGTGTATCGTGGCTAAATGTGCATATAGAGTTGTAATTAAGTAATGCAGATTGTTTGCCTGGTTCGAGATACAATAAATTATTGTTTATGTTTGTGCATAATTTTCCTGCGCATACATGTATATATGTAAAGTAGTTACGAATTTCATGTGAATAAATTTTAAGCTCCATGTCTGTATCAATAAAGTGGATTGATAAATTTTTAATATTAATTTTGTTATACTTAATGGAAGATTTAATATTGCTCGAAAATTCAATTGAATTTATTAAAAAGTTTGAATGAAGCTCTTTTATGGTTTGATTGATATCGCATGTGCTAGTGTTGCAATAATTTGATGATTTTGTATTCATAATGTCGCAGTTAAAATTTTGCTAATATGATAAATATATAGAAAAATAGAATATTAATGTAAAGAAAGAAATGTATAATATTATCAGTTAAATTTTATAGATTTTAATCTAGAGCTTGATTTATAATTGAATAGTCTTTTCGTGATTTAAAAAAATCATTAGTATTCATTACGTCACTCATAATGTTTGGTCCTTCCGGAAACTCTGCCTGGATAACGTGTTCAAACTAATCTCGGGTACAGATCAAATCCACCGTAAAAAAAATAGAACACCGTCTTGAAATGATCCTTGTCGCTGTAACCACACACCTTTCGTTTGATGCTCATGATCTTGCTGTTCAACCCTTCGGCGTCGCCGTTGGTGATCCGATGTAGGCAGAAAGTCAGGATATTTTCAATATGCCGCGAAAGTAACTGTGACCTGCCGGGAAACTTCGGACCACTCAATTCTTGAGGGTTCCCCCACGGTTCAGGTTTTTTCCATACTGCCGACAGAAGTGTTCAGGCGTCATGTTGTTCAGGCTTGAGTGTGGGCGAACGGAGTTGTAGTGCCGCCTCCATTCCTCGATCACTACCCGCGCCTCGGCCCGACACTGGAACCATTCCATCGACAGACACTCGTCTCGAAATTTGCTGTTAAAACTCTCGTTCAAACCGTTCTGCCATGGCTTGCCCGGCTCAATCAGCGCCAGATCCAGAGACTCCCGAGCCGCCCATTTGAGCAGCGCCTTCGGCACGAACTCCGGTCCGTTGTCAGAATGTAGGATCAGAGGGGCTCCCCGTTCGCTGATCAGGCGGGACAGCACCTCGATCACCCGACCTGATGCTACCGGCAACGTCTATAGCTAGGCATTCACGCATCATCGTCCGTCACGGTCAGGCATTTGATCTGCTGACCGTTCGCGCAAGCGTCGTAAACAAAGTCGTACGCCCACAGTTCGTTTGCTCCCATCGGCAGTTGCGGTCTTGGGCGGGATGCAGCCACACGTTTCCGAGGCCGTTTCACAGGCACCTGCAACCCTGCCTTGGGCCATAACCGGAACGCCTTGTTGACGCCCATGACATGCCCCAGACGCTCCATGAACACGTTGATTCGGCGATATCCAAAACGCGGATATGTCGCAGCCAGACCCGTCATGGCCGCAATCAGCGGTTTGTCCCGAGCCTCCAACCGTGACTCGTAGTGAAGCGACGACCGGGAAGTGGATAACAATGCACACGCCCTGCGTTGTGATAGCCCGCGACTCCTGGCGTATGCCACCTGGAGGCGCCGGACGGGTGCGCCTACCATTTTTTTGCGGCGATCTCCTTCATGACCCCGATTTCAAGGTCTCGTTCCGCAAGGATCATCTTCAGTCGCGTGTTTTCTTGCTCCAGCAGGCGCAGGCGCTTTACGTCATCCGCTGACATGCCGGCAAATCGCTTGCGCCACGTGTAGATCGTCTGTTCACTGATCCCATGCTTTTTGGCCACCTGGGTCACCGGGCTGCGGTCAGCTTCGCGCAGGATGTCCACCATCTGCTCTTCGAAAAATCGTCCATTTTTCATCAGTCCCCTCGTGGTTGAGGGCGAAACCTTTCTCAAGTTTCGGCTGGTCTGAAAAGAGCCGGGCAGGTCAAGAGGCGTTGAGGATCATCTCATTTCGTTCAAATGATAAAACTTTCGCATATTGGGCATTCAAAACTTTTAAAATCAGTATGGTTGTTTAAGTGGCTCGCTGAAATCTAGGGTCAGATTGTTATAAAATAATAATGAATAATATTTCAATATACGAGTGCAGCAATGTTAATTTGCTGTGATTAGAGTTCTAATTCATGTGTTATAATTTTAGACGTGAAAAGATAATGATTTTAAATTTATTTGTAAGACTATATATAAGTATGCTGTAAAAATTTGTAAAAAAATATTTAATTTTTGTCGTAAAAATATTTATTAAAGCTTTAATTTGATTAAACAATGATAGGTAAAATTAATATGTGCAAAAAGCAAATTAAAAGTAATTCTTTTATTAATCAAATATTAAACTCTATTCATTTTGGTGTAATGATAGTTGATATTGAAACTGAAATTGTAGATTATGTTAATGAATATGCTTTAAAAATTTTGAATAGATCAAGAACGTGCGTTGAAGGGAAAAATTGTAAAAATTTTTTTTGTCCAGTTCTCGATATGAATCAGCTTGTAGATAATTATAGGTGCAAAATAATTAAAAATGATGGCAGTGTCGCAGTGATTAATAAATCATCTGTTTTGATTAAAAGAAATGATAAACAAATGTTGCTTGAATCATTTATGGATATTTCGCAGCAAGTTGAAGACGAAGCGCTATTGCGTTTGTGTGATGATAAGTTTCGCACTATATTCATGAATACAGGTGTTGCATCGATACTGATTGCCGGCGATATGACTATACTGCTGGCTAATAATGAATTTTTGAATTTAATGATGATTAAACATGATAAAATTAAATCTAAACCACTTTTTACAAATTTTTTCCATAAAGAAGATATTGAAAAACTAATTTTGTATCATCGCAATAGGAGGATTGATTTCAAGTCTGCCCCTCGAAATTATGAAATAAGGGCACTAATTAATAACAAAGATGTTGTACATCTTTTTGTTACAGTTGCAATGGTGCCAGAAACAGACCAATCAATCGCAACATTTGTAGATATTACAGAGTATAAGTTAGCTAGGGAGTTACTGGTTAATCAAGCATACACTGATAGACTAACAGGACTAGCAAATCGTACTCAATTTATGAGCAAACTTGATTGCGAAATAGTATCAGCTAAAGATAAAAATTGTATTATTGGCATAGCGCTTTTAGATTTAGATGAATTTAAGGATGTCAATGATTCATTAGGACATAGCGCTGGTGATAGTGTATTAGTCGATGTTGCGGGTCGATTGAAAAGTGTGTTGCGGAATTCAGATGTATTAGCTCGTTTGGGCGGTGATGAGTTTGTTATAATGTTTTCGGATTTATCTGGACCTAATGATTTGGCGGATATTTGTAGGAAGTTGCTGAAAGTTATTGATATGCCATTTTTTATTGAGGGTAGTGAATTTTTTCTCAGCGTAAGTATTGGACTCAGTCTGTTTCCTAATGATGGAGAGAGTTCTGAGAGGTTATTGCAGTGTGCTGATATGGCGATGTATAGATCAAAAAGTATTGGGAAGAATACATTTAAATTTTATACTGAATCGTTAAACGAAAAAGTTGTAAAACGTGCAAATTTTGAAAATAATTTAAGGCTATCGCTTAACGAAAATAGAATTGTTGCGCATTATCAACCTATAGTGTCTTTGGAAGATAGGAAAGTTGTTTCATTTGAGGCGCTTGCCCGTGTCGTAATGAATGATGGTTCAGTTATTTTAAATGCAGATTTTATTGCAATGGCTGAAAAATCAGCTTTAATAACAAAAGTTGATACAGCAGTTCTTAATCATGCTTGTTCTTGGATTTCATCTCTTAATACAATTGGATATAAAAATATAAAGGTTGCGGTTAATATTTCTGCAAGACATCTATTAAGGGAGGATTTTATAGCTAAAGTTTGTAATTCAATTGAAATACATGGTATAGATCCAAAACAGTTGGAGATCGAAATAACTGAAACTGCTGTTATGGAAAATTTAAATCATGCAAATCGTACTCTAATTAGTTTGCGAGATATGGGCATAGATTTATCATTAGACGATTTCGGAACAGGATATTCTTCACTGTCATATTTGCGACATCTTCCTGTGCAAAAATTAAAAATAGATAAAAGTTTTACATCTCAATATGACACAGAAGATGGGTCAGAATTGTTGATTACGATTGTAAATTTAGCAAAAAATTTAGGGTTGAAGCCGTTAGCTGAGGGCGTTGAAACAGAAGAGCAAGCTTTATATCTTTGCAGAATTGGTTGTACGCTTGCTCAAGGGTGGCTATTTAGTAAAGCTATCCCTTCTTGTGATGCTGAATATTTTGTTTTAAATCCAGAGTTACATAATTCTATACACTGATAGTTTATTTGTTTAATGCTCTATATTTTAATGTTTGTAAAAATCTGGAGGGGTTATGGCTTTACGTTTTGGAATACGAAATCGTCTTATTGTATTAGTGGGAGTTCTTCTTGTATTTATTGGCTCTGTTGTTTTGTTTTTTGTATTTCAGTCTAAGAGTACCAAAGAGCAAACGGTTGCTCGGATTGGTCAAATAATGACCGAAGATGCCGAGGATAAAATTAAGGTTCTTACGCAATCAATGGCAACAAGCATTTCAAGTACGATAAAAAATGAACCTATTAGTGATCATGTGCGAATTATTAAGACACTCTTAAATGATATACGTTATGAGGTTGATTCTTCTGGTTATTTTTTTGTTTTGGAAAATACTACATATCGTATACTCCCCCCTAATCCTGGAAGAGAGGGAGTTGAGTCTGGAGACAGCAAGGACGCAAATAACATTTTCTTTGTGCAAGAGTTAATGAACATCGCTAAATCCGGAGGCGGGTTTGTACATTATAGTTATGATAAACCTGGTAAAGGAATACAGCCTAAAATTAGTTATTCAACGATGATACCAGGAACTGATATGTGGATTGGAACAGGAATTTACGTAGATAATATTTCTGCACAACAAGCGAAAGTTGCAGCAGAGCTTGAAGATGCGGCTGCAAAATCTTTGATTATTGCCCTATCATTCATCGGAATAGGGTTTTTGTTGCTTATTTTACCTCTGACATTTTTCCTTATACGATCTATTATTATTCCATTGCAACGCATGATTGGTATGCTTAAGGATATTGCTCAAGGTGAAGGAGATTTAACGGCTCGTCTTAAGGACAGTTCTGGCACAGAAACTCAAGAATTAGCCGAGTGGTTTAATAAGTTTGTTGTACAAGTTCACGGAATTATTAGAGATGTGGCTAATAACTCTAGCCAAGTCAATCAAGCGTCAGTTGGACTTCTTGAGCTTGCCACTCATTTACGGAAGTCGTCAGGCGATATGGCTGACAAATCCTCGGCTGTGGCAGTGGCTACGGAGCAAATGAGCTCAAATATGAATTCTGTAGCGTCGGCAATGGAAGAATTTTCTATTAATATTGGGACTGTTGCAACTGCGTCAGAGGAAATGACGGCAACCATCACGGAAATTTCTAGCAATGCAAGTAAGGCTAAGGAGATCACTGGTCATGCGGTTGGCATAGCTTCCGAAGCTTCGCGTCGTGTTGATGAATTAGGCGCGGCTGCACGGGAAATAGGCAAGGTTACGGAGACAATTACTGCGATTTCCTCACAGACAAATTTGCTAGCACTAAACGCGACCATCGAAGCTGCTAGAGCGGGTGAGGCAGGGCGTGGATTTGCGGTTGTGGCAAACGAAATTAAGGAATTAGCCTTGCAAACTGCTCGCGCTACCGAAGAAATCCGTGGAAAAATTCAAGGCATCCAGAGTGCTACAGGTGTAACTGTTTCTGAAATTCAACAAGTGAGTCAAGTTATTGACGAAGTTGACTCAATCGTGAGCACTATTGCGACTGCTGTCGAAGAGCAGTCGGTCACAACGCGTGATATTGCTGATAACGTTGGGCAAGCATCTCAGGGTGTGCACGAGGTAAATGAAAATGTTTCTCAGGCTGATTCGGTTACCCGAGATATTGCTAAGGACGTTGCATTGGTTAATGTGGCATCTGGAGGAATTGCAGAATCAGCAGAATCAGTTCAGTCAAGCTCAGAAAGCTTAAGTGGATTGGCTAAGGATCTGAACTCTATGGTTGGAAAATTTAAAATTTAGTTTGTTTTAGATTTTTCATGCTCCCACAATTTCGAATATTAATATGAATTGTGGGAGCTATAATACTACTTTCTATAGAATATAAATTTAAGAGCATTTCGAGAAGTCTAATTTAAATAATCGATGGGTTGCTTAAGTGGTAACTTGATGTGCATTTGTATAAGGAGTTTGGCATGGGCATTTCTACTCATGTTGGATATGAATATTCTGTCGCTAAAGATACAAACAATGTGCTGATAAATGATCAGTCTATGAAATCAAATTTACAAGACGTTGCTTCTACCGGAGGGCTAAACTGTGAGCCCAAGGCATGCAAATCTAACATGATTCAGCCCGACTCCCTGCGTGTGAATGTAAGTCTGCTCGAAGACCTGATGAATCTGGCCGGGGAACTGGTTTTAAGCCGCAACCAGCTCATGCAGGCCATTTCCTCCAATGCTATCCATCAGATCGAGGTGGCTGGGCAGCGCATCGATCTGGTCACGTCTGAGCTTCAGGAAACGATCATGCTGACCCGCATGCAGACCGTGGGCAACATTTTCAACAAGTTTCCGCGCGTGGTCCGGGACTTGGCCCGTACCTTGGGCAAGGAGATTGACCTGCAACTGGAAGGCAACGACGTCGAGCTAGACAAGACCATCATCGAGGGTCTGGGCGATCCGTTGACCCACTTGGTGCGAAATTCGGCGGATCACGGCATCGAGATGCCCGATGTGCGCGTAGCCGCAGGCAAGCCCGCCATGGGTACGATCGTGCTCAAGGCCTATCACGAGGCCGGGCAGGTAATCATTGAAATTGTCGACGACGGCGCGGGCCTCAATTCCGAAAAGATCGTGGCCAAGGCCCTTTCGCGCGGCCTCATTTCTCCGGACCAGGCCAAGTCCATGTCCGACAAGGAAAAAGCCAACCTCATCTTTCTCCCCGGCCTGTCCACGGCCGAGCAGGTCACCGATGTCTCTGGTCGCGGCGTGGGCATGGACGTGGTCAAGTCCAATCTGGACCAGCTTGGCGGTCAGGTCGATATCGAAACCGAGCGGGGCAGGGGTACGACCATCCGCATCAAGCTGCCCCTGACCCTGGCCATCATTCCAAGCCTGCTGGTGTCCGTGGGGCAGGAGCGTTACGCCATCCCGCAGGTCAATGTGGATGAGCTGCTGTGTATCCCCGTGGACCAGATCACGGAGCGGGTGGAACTGGTGGGTGACGCCGAAGTGCTGTTGCTGCGTGGTGAACTCATTCCACTGTTGTATTTTTCCAATGTACTCGGTCTTGACGTCTCGTCTTGCGAGGCATCACACATGGTCGGCGAAATCCTTCGTGGCGACAAGAGCCTCAAAGAGATTCGCAAGGACGGCTGCGCTTCCGCCGCCGTCAATCTTGTCGTGGTTTCGGCCGGGCAGTTCCGCTACGGCCTAGTGGTCGACCAACTCCATGACTCGGTGGAGATCGTGGTCAAACCCTTGGGTCGGCATTTCAAGGATTGCCAGGGCTACGCGGGCGCGACCATCATGGGCGACGGTCATGTCGCGCTCATCCTCGATGTTGCAGGCCTTGGCCGTCTGGGCGACCTGAGTCTGAGCATAGCCCGGGAGACGGTGCCGATGGGCAAGGAAGCCGAAGTCAGCAGCGCTCAGGATAAGCTTTCACTCTTTGTCTTCCGCAACACGCCGCAGGAATACTGCGCCGTGCCTCTTGACCTGGTGGCGCGGGTCGAGCTCATCGACGCCGCGGAGATCGAGGAGGTCGGCGGACGCCGGGTCATCAAATACCGGGGCGGAACCCTGCCCGTCTTCTCTCTGGACCAGGCGACCAACGTCAATATGCTGGACCTTTCGGGCGAGATCATCGTCATCGTCTTCCTCATGGCTGGTCACGAGATTGGCCTACTGGCCAAGCCTCCGGTGGACGCCATCGAAGCGCAGGTGGCCGTAGACGGCTTTACCCTGAAGCAGCCCGGCATCAGCGGTTCCGCGGTCATTGTCGACAACACGACCCTGCTCGTGGACATTTACGAGCTGATTCAGACGGTTCAGCCCGAGTGGTTCGCCGTGCGCGGCAGCATCGAGAGCGCTGGCGACGCGGGTGAAGTGGGGGTGCCGCACCTGCTGCTGGTCGAAGATTCGGATTTCTTCCGCAATCAGGTCAAGAAGTTTATAGAGGATGACGGCTACACGGTCGATGTGGCCGAGGACGGACAGGTGGGCTGGAATATGCTCGATGCGGATCCCAACAAGTACGACCTTGTGGTCACGGACATCGCGATGCCGAACATGGACGGATTCGAACTTGCCCAGCGCATTCGCAAGGACAAGCGTTTCGCGCTCACGCCCATCATCGCCCTGACCTCTCTGGCCGGAGACGAAGACGTGGCGCGGGGCAAGGCGGTGGGTATCGATGACTATCAGGTCAAACTGGACAAGGAACGTCTCCTGCAGTCCGTCTACGAGTGGCTGAAGCGTTACGCGTCCTGATCCGGGTGAGGGCGCAATGCCTTGAAACTGTAGATTTTTTTTGGGTGTATGAGTGATGCCTAGAGTTTTTTCAAGGAGATATGCATGAAACAGCAGGCCAAAGAGAAGACGGATGCCTTGCAGCTGTCCTGCTTTTACGTAGGTTCGGCCCTGTGCGGGATTGATATCAATCTCATCCAGGAAATGAACAGGCAGATGGAGACGACCAAGGTGCCTCAGGCTCCGTCCTACGTGCTTGGCATCATGAACCTGCGCGGGCGCATCGTGACCATCATCGACTTGGGCCTCAAGCTGGGCCTGGCGCCGTCGAAAACCACGGAAACCAGCCGAATCATCATCGTCAATTCCCGAGACGAGAACGTCGGGTTGCTGGTGGACCGCATCACCGACGTGGTTACGTCCAAGTGGGGAGACGTGGAGTCCAATCCTTCCAATATCAAGGAAGTGAAGGGTAGGTGCTTTCTGGGAACCCTCAAGTTCCCCAAGGGTCTCATCGCGCTACTGGATATCGGGGAAGTGCTAAACGAGGATTTGTGAAATATTGCTTTAAGTTGCGATTATTTTGTACTATTTTTATGGTCCTTCCTGAATTGGTGTGGGTAAAAGGCCCGCTTATTCAGCCAGAAGGACGCAAGGCCTGCCGCATCGTGTCAGAGGTGCTCCCAGTTCTATCAGCGTGCCCACCGTCATTGCACACCTCCCAGTTGCCCGTACACGCTCACGTCGGGAGGGGGCAGCGTGGACCAGGCGGTCAGGGGTGCGGCGGTGATCCCCCGGCGCCTGTGTGGACGAGAAGATGGCGTACGCCCTCGCTGGAACTGACATGGTGCTCTAAGCCAATTCCGCTGCGGCTTCGATTTCTTCGGCTTTATGCTCTCGGTAGAGCATGAGCACGTTAATGAAATCCTTGATTCCTTTGTCTTCTCCTGGGCACTGCAAAATGGCTCCAAAAGAAGGCGCAGGGACTGCGGGCAGCTTTCCTTCCATTGCCTGATGGACCGTGCACTGTTGAAGGCCATGGGCCGCTACTGGATCAATTCAAGGTAGTGGTCTGGATCGAGACAACACTTGTTGTTGCCGTATGCCGCTGCTTTGACGGTTGAGTCTTGTCGTGTTCGAGCCAACGATCGATGATCGGCATGTATTCGCCAATCATAGGGAAAGGCTGATGCTGGCGCTCTGAGTATCCCCAGGGCTCCCCGCGAATGGCCTTCTTGGTCGTGTTGCGGGGGGTGCCCCGTCAGTCGGGCCAGTTCGCTGATTTTTTGCCCGTAGACACGATGGCCGGTCCTCATCAATTCATACTGATCCATCTTTAGCGCTCCTCCCCCTCTTGTAACTGGCTCTCCAAAACCGACGCCACGCTACTCAAGGGCATTTGCTCATGATGGTCAATTTTCGATTATCAAAACCACAGCGCTGTGCGACACAAGGTTCATGTCTGGATTCCTCCCGGCTTCGCGGTGATCGAGGGAAATATATTCCTACTCCGCACCTCTGGTGCTGGTGCTGAGCAGGACCTTGATTTCGGAGTTGATGGGCAACACGTAATCGTGGGCTGCGATGATCACGTTGCTGTGCACGCTGACGATCTTCACGTTCACATATACAAAGTTTCTGGCCACTGAGTAGGTCCCGACCAGCACGGCCTGAGCCTCGTGGTTGCGGGCGATGCTCCGCACTTCCCGAGAAAGCAACAGTTCGCCTTCGGATTCTTTGACGAAGATCGTTCCGCGCAGTTTGAGTTCGGTCACGGGAATACCGATGCTGACCAGTCGCGCTCCGAGCTGTTCGGATATGGATCTCCCGAGGCGCGAGGATGCGTTCAGGTCATCGACGCAGACGAGAGTCGCCACGACCATGGGCGTGCCTGTATCGAGCGGTTCGCTCGAAGACTCCACGAGCCGGTCCACGGCAGCGTAATTGGCCTCGATGAATTTACTGTGCGCGGCATCCTCGTAAGAGGGAAAATCGTGGAACGCACAGCCGTGAAGCAAGAGCAGCAGAAAAATTAGGACGCGTTTCATTTGTCCGTGACCTCCAAGTTGCGGATTGGCGTCGGCGGCATGAACAGGCGCTTGTCCATATCTTCTACGTAATAGGTATCGCTTTTGCGCATGATGAAGCGTCCGTTGTCCTTGATGTGAGTGTTCACGGCCAGTTCGGTGTGTGTGGGCGCGGACAGGATTTCTTTGGCCAGATCGGCCGCCACTGCGGCCCCAAGGAGCGTGGCGGGATTGGGGTTGCTTCGGAGCACCAGAATTCCTCCCGTCAGGACGGTCAACAGTCCCGGCGCGTAGGTTTCTCTGGGACTGGCGTGCCAGACAAGTTGGGTGTCGTAGTTGATCTCCAGGGCTCCGGCAGGCGAATCCACCGCCGATGCTCCTCCGTTGACCAGATGTGTAATCAGATAGTTGCGAAAGCCATGCAGAAAGGGAACATCCTGATCCAATCGCTGAACATAGACGTCGCGACCCATCAATCGGTCGTCGTGCAGAGTGCTCAAGGTCTGGTTGGCTACGTCCGCTGCGATGATGTCCCAGTGATGAATGGACCGCACCTTGTACTGCATATCCGCGGAAAAGTTTCGGGCCACTGGTACCGGGGATGAGCATCCCGAGAGAGTCAGCGCCAAAAGCAGGAGCGAAAGTGGTCGCGTAATATTCATTGCCTTCTCCTTGTTGGGACTGGGGTTAATCCCGGCGGTTTTGTTTCATGATCTCAAGGCACCTGTTCACGTCGTCGGCCAGTTCCTGGAAGGCGTCTCCCTTGCGGAAGCGCACGGGCTGGGACGGAAATTTGCCACGTGCGGCTTCCTGCAGAACTCTTCTTATCCTGCAGACCGGGCCTGCGATGTGATGCGTGCGCACCACTGTCCAGATCACCACTGCCGCCAGCATGAAGGCCGCGATGATTCCGGCCTTGGCCCAGAAGACGCTACCTGCCTCCGCCCACAGTCTGTCGTTCAGGAAATAGATGTAGAACCAACTGGTGGCCATGGCGGTCAGCAGCATGCAGATCAGGGAGGCAAGGGCCATATTCGCGGCCATGGCGAGCTGGAATTTCTTGTCGATGAAGAACTGTCGCCGCATGATGCGCTTGATCAGGCAGCCGCAGTTTGTGTCGCATGTATTTTTGAAGACGTCGGCCATGTATTTCTCCTTGTTCGTTGATAATCTTCAGGGACCAGTGATGCGCAGGTCGTCAAGAGTGTTGGAGATGCCGTCGGGCCCGGCGCTCGAAAGCATGAAACGTTTGTGATCCGGGCTTGAGGTGTAGATCAGGAGCGTGTTCCAATGGTCGTATCCAAGCTTGTCGGTCGGGCTTTCCTTGAAGTTGGCCCGCATCCAGCTCATGAAGTCGTCCTGTCTGGGATAGCGGCCTGTCTTCAATAGCTGGTAGTCGAGCATGGTGCCGATGCTGCGCAGGTCGGCGGCGGTGGCTAGGTGGCGGGCGCTTTCCACCGATTCGTCGTAGAATCTGGTGAACTCGTCGGCGTTGCCGGCCATGACGCCGAGGGCGAGGCCGGCAACGAGGAGTCGTCTGATGATGTCAACCATGAAAGGTCCTCATCGCGGGTATTTGGGCGTTCACGCGTCGTCTGCCGCCTGAGCCATGCCTGCGGCCCTGACGGCCTTGCGCTCTTCGCGCTTCACGTGCCACAGGGCCACCGGCGACAGGCAGGACAGTACGCCCAGGATGATGGCGATACGCTTCCAGCTCGTCTCCCAGTGATATCTGGCCCTGGTCACGTAGGTGAATACCTCCAGGGGTTCGCCGCCGTCCTTGGGTTGGTACCTCCAGATTCCTCCGGCTCCGCGCGCCAGGGCCATGGAGCCCTCAAAGTTCGAATTGTCCTTCTTGTCCAGGGTGATGAAGCGGACCACGGCTGTGTCGCCGCTTTGCTCCATGGCGATGAAGTCCTTGACCACGAAACGGTTCTCGGTGGCCGATGTCTTGTCGCTGTAAAGGTCGCGATGCACATAGGATTCGACGAAATAGGCCACGTCATCCACGCCGGGCTGGCCGAAGTTCAGAGGGATCTTGACCCGGTCCTTGGTGCTGTGAGCCAGGGCCGGGCCGGACAGGACGACGAGGCCGAAGACGGCCAAAAGCAGGGCTGCGCGCATCGTGCTCATGATTCTGTCTCCGGGTTCAAGAACAGCTTGAGTTTGTCCTGGTCCACCGTGACCTTGTAGTCCTTGCGGAACTGTTCGTAGAGTTGCTCCCAGGATGTGCGGTACTTGGAGTAAAGCAGATCGTTGCGGACAAAGGCTTTCTTCTCTTCGTAGTCCGGGGCCTCGAAGGAGGTCTTGTCCGTGACCTGGAACAGGTACCAGTCGTCCTTGATGCGCACCGGCTCGGAAATCGCGTCCACATCCAGGCTCTCGATGGCCGCTCGCCAGTCCGGACGGAAGCTGGTGATAGCCCGCGTGCCCGTGTAACCTCCGGCCTCACGGGTGGCGTTGTGGGTGGACAGGTCAAGAGCTGCGTTCTCGAAACTCTCCTCGCCGGTCAGGATGCGCTCTCGCGCCGCCTTGAGCACGTTCTCGTCGGGATTCACGATGATCCGCACCCCGTATTGGGTGGGCGGGATGTAGCTGGCGATGTTGGCGTCAAAATAGGCCCGCACTTCCTCTTCGCTCAGGGAGTCCTTGTCGATCTGGGGCACGAGCTGGTCCTGCATGACCTTCAGGAACAGATCGGACATGAATTCATGGATCTCGGCGCGGATGCGCGGATCCTGATGCAGCTTTTCCTTGAGCGCCTTGGTGATGATCATTTCCATGTTCACCGCGTGTTCGTAGGCGAACTCCGGGGTGATCTGGTCCGGGTTTTTGCTGAACCGGGAGTTTTTCTTCATGGCGGCCTGGTGGGCCTTCAGATCTTCCAGGGTCAGGCTGCCGCCGTCAAAGGTGACCACGGCATTGTCGTTTGCAGTCTGGTTGCAGCCCGCCAGGAACAGCAGGCAGAGAATCGTAAGCACGAGTTGTTTCATATTTTTCTCCGTTATGGTTGCGGGGATTGTCCCCGTTATTTCGCGCTGTACATGGCCAGCATTCCGGCCACGAGACCCCATGCCACGTAGCCGACCACCCCGCCCAGGACGATGATGAGCATTGGCTCGATCATGGCCGTCATGCGGGAGATCTTGTCCTGCAGAATTTTCTCGTGCAGCTGCCCCACGGTGTGCATGGCCTGGTCCATGAGGCCTGAATGTTCGCCGATCTTGACCATGGCCTTGACCATGGGCGTGAAGAAGCGGTCGCTCTCGAAAGCCGAGGACAGGGTTTCTCCGGCCACGACCCGGTTGTTCATGTGATCGATCTGGGCACGCACGGCCTCGTTGGTCACGGTCTCCGAGGCGGCCCGCAGGGCATCGACCAGGGTGATGCCGCTTTCCAGCAGGGAGGCCATGGTTTTGGAAAATTGTACGATGACGCCGAAGCGGAAAATGGGCCCCAACACCGGAATATATATCTTGTAACGGTCGAAGAGCAGCCGCGAGGCCGGGACAGTGAGCATCAAGGCGAAGCCCAGGGCGGCTCCGGCCATGGACACGATGATGGCTACGGCGTTGGTGGTCAGGAAATCAGCCGTGTCGAGCAGGAACTGGGTGTTGGCCGGAAGCTTGGCCCCGCCCAGGAGCACTGCGAATTTGGGGATGACGAAGGTAACCAGGAATACGACCACGACCACGGACACGACCACGACCACCGACGGATAGATCATGCTGATGATCATTTTGGAGCGCAGGGTGGCCCTTGACTCCAGGTATTCGGAGATGCGCTCCAGGACCACGTCCAGAATGCCGCCGAGTTCGCCGGCGCGGATCATGTTTACGGCCACCAGGGGAAAGACGCGGGGGTGGTCGGCCATGGCCGCGCTCAGGGGGTCGCCGCCCTCGATCTTTCTGCGCACCTGTTCCAGCACGTGCCTAAGCTTGCGGTTATCGGTCTGTTCGTGAAGAATTTCGATGGATTCGGTCACCGTGACCTGGGAGGCCATGAGCGCCGAAAACATGCGAAAGAAGAGCACAATGTCCTTGGTGCCCACCCGTCCGAACATGGCCAGGGCGTCGCCTGCACTTGCGAATCCGCCTGCCTGGGTTTCGACCACGTCCGTGACCATGATCCCTTGGGCGCGCAGGCGGTCGGCGGCAGCGCCCAGGTCCGCCGCCTGCACGTTTCCTCTGGTCTTGTCGCCATTGGCGTTGAATCCGCTGTATTTGAACTGGGGCATGTTTTTAGGCCTACTCGATGGTCACGCGCATGATTTCTTCGGGAGTGGTCAGTCCGGCGCGGAGCTTGGCGATGCCGTCCTCGCGCAGGGTGCGAAAGCCCTGGAGCTTTACGGCTGCGTCGCGCAGGGTTTCGGGCGTGGCCGCAGCCATGACGTGGTCCTTTAGGGCGGTGTCCATTTGCAGAAGTTCATAAATGCCCATACGCCCCCGGTACCCGAGATGGCATCCGGCGCAGCCGCTACCGCGCCGGATGGGAAATGGCTCTCCGGAGAGGCCGAGCATGCGCATCTCGGCGCTTGTGATCATGGATTCCTTCCCGCACTGGGTGCAGACTTTGCGCACCAAACGTTGGGCCAGCACTGCCCGCACCGAAGCCGCCACCAGGAAAGGTTCGGCCCCCATGTCGATCATGCGGCTGAAGGCGCTGGGCGCGTCGTTGGTGTGCAGGGTGGACAGGACAAGGTGCCCCGTGACGGCGGCGCGCAGGGCGATGCGCAGGGTTTCGCTGTCGCGGATCTCGCCAACCATGATGATGTCCGGGTCCTGGCGCAGGATGGCGCGCAGGGCGTCGGCAAAGGACAGTTTTTCCCCCGCGTCTACCTGGGTCTGGTTGACCCCTCGCACGGTCAGTTCCACCGGGTCCTCGATGGTGGTGATGTTGGTGGTCTCGCCGCGCAGCATCTGCAGGGAGCCGTACAGGGTGGTGGACTTGCCCGACCCCGTGGGGCCGGTGACCAACACGATGCCGTAGGGAGTGCGTAGGAGTTTCTTGAAGCTGTCCAGCATCGCCGGATCCATGCCCAGCCCGTCCAGGTCGATGATCTCGTCGTGGGGGGGCAAGAGGCGCAGCACGGCTTTCTCGCCGTTGACCACGGGCAGGATGTTGGCGCGCACGTTGACCCCGTCGATGGTCAGGTCCAGGGTCTGGGGGACAAAGGAAAACGAGCCGTCCTGGGGTTTGCGGCGTTCGGCGATGTCCATGCCGCCCATGACCTTAATGCGCGAGATGAGCCGGTTGGCCAGGTCGTAGGGTAGCTCCTCGGTCCTCAGCAGCATGCCGTCCACGCGGAAGCGGACGATGAGGGTGTCCTTTTCCGGCTCCACATGGATGTCCGATGCCCCCATGTTGATGGCGCGGACCATGAGCTTTTCCAGGAGTTCGATGACAAAGCCGGAATTGTCCACCTCCACTCGCGTGCTCAGCTTGATGGAGGTGTCGAAATCGCGGCTGAAGAACATGTTCTGCATCTTGCGCAGCCGATTGGGTGAGGTCAGCACCAGGCGGATCTGGCGTTTTGTCAGACGGGAGATGGTCTGCAGCATGGCCTGGGGCAGGGGGCCGGAACAGGCCAGGAGGAGTTCGCCCCCGGAACCAGTGCCCACCGGGAGCACGCCCGCCTTGAGGGCCAGCTGCTTGGGGATGGACTGGGTCGCGCCTTTTTCGATGCTGTCCACCGAAGCCTTGAACAGGGGAATGCCCAGAAATTCGCCCAGCAGTTCGGTCAGAAGGTCCTCGTCGATGAGCCCTTCACGTACGGCGATGAGCCCAATTTTTTCCCGCACCATGCGCTGTGCGGCCAGCAGGCGGGTCAGGTCTTCCCGGCGGATTGCTTTCTTCTCGACCATGAATTCGCCGAAGCGTTCCAGGCGGCTCATCGCAAGAGCCTCGGACGGCGATCCGGCATGGCGCAGACCGGCGCGGGAGCGCATGCGCGCTGCGCCGAGAGACGCTGGCGCAGCAGATTTTCGTTGCGGGCAGCGGACAGGCCGGTTTCCATGCCGATCTTGCCTTCGGTGATGAGGCGGATGAGGCATTGCTCCATGGTTTGCATCCCGAGCTGCATGCCCGTCTCGATGGAGGAGTAGATCATGTCGTCCTTGCCCTGACGGATGAGGTTGGAGATGCCGGGGGTGGAGACCATGATTTCCACGGCCGGGATCCGTCTCGTGCCCGATGCGTTGGGCAGCAGACGCTGGGAAATCACGGCCTTCAGGGTCGAGGACAGCTGCTGGCGGATCTGGGCCTGCTCTCCGGCCGGGAAGGCCCCGACCAAGCGGTTGATGGTCGAGACGCAATCGCGGGAGTGCAGGGTGGAGAAGACCAGATGGCCGGTCTCGGCGGCCATGAGGGCCGTGCGCATGGTCTCCAGGTCGCGCATTTCGCCCACCAGCAGGACGTCCGGGTCGGCGCGCAGGGCGTCGCGCAGGGCATCGGCGAAGGTCGGCACGTCGGAGTGCAGTTCGCGTTGGTGGATGACGCTCAGGCTGTTCTGGTAAACGTATTCGATGGGGTCCTCGATGGTGATGATGTTGCGCCTTGATGTGGCGTTGATGTCGTCGATGACCGTGGCCAGGGTGGTGGATTTGCCCGAGCCGGTCACGCCAGTGACCAGGATCAGCCCGTCGCGCAACCTGGCCAGGTCGGCGATGGTTTCGGGCAGTCCCAGGCTTTCGAAGGACGGAATTCCGGCGTGTAGTAAACGTGCGGCCACGCTCAGGGAGCCGCGCTGGTAATAGACGGCGATACGGAAGCGCCCTTCGCTGGCGCTGACCGCGAAGTCCACGGAGCGCTTCTCCTTGAGCACCTGGGCGTGCCTGGCAGTGAGCATCTGGTTCACCAGCGTCTCGATGTCCGCCGGGCTGTATGGGTTACACTCGGCCCGTTGTAGATCCCCCTTGATGCGGAAGATGGGGGGCATGTTGGCTGTCAGATGCAGGTCTGAAGCCTTGCGGCGCACGGTCTCCCGAAACAGCGCGGTCATGTCGCAAGGCCGCTGTTCGGTCATGGGTGGGATGGGGCAATAGTTCATGGTTGGGAGGACTCCCCGTTTTCGGGTTCGAGGATGTTTTCCGTGCCTTTGGTGATCTGCTCGTGGGAACTCTTGCGCCGCATGAATTCCCTGGACACGGCCTCGGCCTGGGCCGGGTGCATGATGACGTGCGGGGTGAGCAGGATCACGGTCTCGGTTTTCTTTTTGGTGTTCTTGATCTCGCTGAAAAGGAGCCCAAGGCCGGGAATGTCGCCAAGGCCCGGCACCTTGTTGGTGTTGTAGTCCAGAGATTCGCGGATGATGCCGCCGATGGCGATGGTCTGGCCGGACTTGGCCGAGAGGATGGACTTGAGTTCGCTCTTGCTCGTGCCGTCCAGGGGGAAGTCGAGCACGTCGCCGGTCTTGTCATTGACCACCTGTACTGTGCTGTAATTGAGGATGGCCGTGGATATCTCGGCCTCAAACTCCATGGTCACGGTGCTGTCGGCGTTGATGAAGGTGGTCATCTCCACGTCCGTGCCCAGTTCTTCGCGTACGATGTCCACCTGGAAGGTGGTGATGGTGTCGCCCTGGTCGCCCAGGGCCACGGTCTGGGTGGTCACGTCATCGCGCAAGGGAGTTTCCTCGCCCACGAAGAATTCGACCTTGCTGTTGTTGGCGGTCATGAGAAAGGGCGTGGAGATGATTTCGGCCCGGCCCGCGTTTTCGTACAGGGCCAGGCGGGCATCCAGTTTTTCGGAGTCGAAGAAGAAGTTCAGGGTGCTGGAGGACGTGCTGGTGCTGCCGCCCAGGCCCAGGGTGGAGACGTAGTCGCCGGTGATGCCCGTGGCGCTGGCCACGGCCCAGTCCACGTCGAAGAAGCTCTCGAACCCGTCGCCCAGCGTCAGCTGCAGGATCTTGATTTCCAGCAGCACCTGGCTGGTGGGAGTGTCCAGGACCTCGATGATGCGCCCCATCTCGTTCAAGAGTCCGCCGTCCAGGGAGCGGGCCACGATGCAGTTGTTGCGCTTGAAGACCGTCAGGATGGCCATGGTCGGTTTGCTGTCCGTCGAGCCGCCCCCGCCCCCGGTGGTTTCAGGTTTGAGCAGCGGCACGTCCTGCCCGTCGCCCTTGCCCGCGTCCACGGTCAGGGTCGGGGCTGTGTCGGCTCCCTGGGTGATTTCGGCGTTCTCCTCGGGGTCGATGTGCCCGTAGATTTTTTCGTCCTCGATGACAGCCAGGTGCACTTCCTCGCCCATGGAGGCCTTGATCAGTTTGGCCATGTCCGCGGCGTTGGTGTAGCGCACGTAGAAGGCCCTGGTCTGGTCGCTCTGGCGGGCCTGGATGTCCTGCACGTATTCCTCGCGGGTCATGAGGGTGATGATGCCCTGGCCTTCGCGGTACCACAGGTTGTTCAGGCGGCAGATGGCGTTCAGGGCCTCGCGCAGGCTGATGTCCCGCAGGAAGATGTTGACGGGGCTCAAGGCCACGGTGTTGGTGGCCACCACGTTGTAGCCGCAGATGTCGGTCAGCAGTTCCGCGATGGCCCGCACGTGCACGCCCCGCAGCATGAGGGAGCCGATGCGGGCGTCCATGCCTCCGCGCAGGGGGGATGCGGCCTGGGCCGCCATGTCGCGCAGGGTCTTTTCCACATCTTCCACGGGCTCGCCCTTGATGACGCGCACGATGGGGCCGGAGTCCTCCAGCATGGGCAGGGCCTCGGGGGTCAGAAAGCCTTGGCCGTTGGCCGTCTTGAAGGTCGGCCCGCCCGTGGGCGCGACCTTTTCCTTGAGGCCCGCGCATCCGCCGAGCAAAAGGAGCAGGATGCAGAGCAGCGAAAATTTGAATGCGCGCCTCATAGCAAGAACACCTCGTAGGTGAAGGTCTCGGGGTCCGCGCCCTTTTTGGAATGTTTGGGACCGGCCTCGAAGCTGACGCTGCGCGGACTGACCTCCGTGATCTTGAATTCGTGGGGCAGGCCCTGGAAGTTAACGGCGATGGTGTCCCCGTTCTTGAATACGGCCAATTCGTCGTAGCCGTTTATCTGGACGATGACGCGCTCGACCTTGTTCGCCATGACGATGCCCATGACCACCACCTGCTGGATGGCCTGGGCATATTGGTAGGGGTTGGTGATGGCCTCGGTCTCCCTGAACGGGTCACGCGGGGCGCTTTGCGCCCTGGCGGGCGCGGCGTAAAGCAGGATGGCCAGGAGCAGGGCCGCGAGTATCTTGTGCATATGTAACCTCTGCGTGCTTAGATCATGAGAGTGAAGGTGATGTTCAAAAATTCGTTGCTGCCTGCCGTAAGCGATATTCCGTTGATTCTGACGGCGTCGGGCATGGCCCGCAGCGACTCCAGCAGCTGCAGGAAGCCGTGAAAGGAGCCGGTCAAGTTGATCTGGAAATGGTTCCATTCGAGCTGCAGCAGGGGGTCCATGTTGCGCCCGCCCGGAGTCAGGGACACGACCTTGAGGCCACTGGCCGCCACGTGTTCGTTGATGCGGCGCAGGGCGCGGGTGACCTCACGGGCTGCCCCGGTGTGCATCAACGTGCCCTGGAGCTTCTCATTCACTCCTTTGAGATCGGCCTTGAGATCTTCCAGTTCGTGCTTGACCTGGATCAGGGGCGGTATCTGCTTCAGGCCGTTGACCTCACCGACAACCTTGTTCAGGAGGTCCACGGTCTTCTTGAACTCCTTTTCCTGGGGCTCGTAGAACTTCTTCATGTAGAAGAAGGTGCAGGCGATGATGATGGCGGCCATGATCCCGTACTTTTCGAACTGGGACAGCTTTCTTTTCATGGCGTTCACTCCCTCACGTTGACGGTCATCTCGAATTCCAGCCGCCCGGCCCCGGCCGCTATCTTGTCCAGCACGGCCGAATCGCACCAGCCGCGTTCCTGCAGGCTGGTGGCGTAGGCGCCCAGGGCCTTGAGGTCCAGGGCGCTGCCCGTGAGCTTGAAGGCTCCGTTACCGGCCTGGGAAAAGGATTTGAGGACAATGAGTTCGGGCATGTCCAGGCCCATGTCGCGGAAGAATTCGATGAAGCGGCTCATTTCCTGGTCGGCCTGGGTCTCCATGAAGTGCAGGCGCTTTTCGGCCTGCGTCAGTTCCTTTTCCAGTTTGGATTTTTCCGCCAGGAGCCCTTCATAGGCGGCGACATCGGCCTTTCTTTTCTTGAGGTCGGTTTCGTAGGTGGTGATCTGCTTCTTGTAGTCCTCTTCCTGGTATCTCATGAAGCCGTAGTGGCCGAGCAGTCCCAGGACCAGCAGGCCCGTGATGGCTACGGGCACGAGGTAGGCACTTTGCCGGATCTGCACGGCCAGGGGCACGCTGTCGTCAATGCCGGCCTGCCGCGCCGCAGCCCCGTGCAGTTCGCGCATGGCCGCGCCGACCACGGTGCCGTACACGGCGTGGGCGCGGTCGCCCTTGGCATCGGACAGTCCGGCAGAGCGGGGCAGGTCCAGGGGCGCGGCCCCGTTGGGGCAGAATCCGGCGACAAAGGACGCTATGTCCGGGTCCGTTGCGCCCGGCCCGGAGAGGATCAGAGGTTCGGGCTCGGGCACTTGGCGCACGGTGAAACGTAGGGTGTCGATGAGGTCCTGGGACGGGATTTCGCCGGAAACGTGGGCGGCGATGGATTCCTGGCTCAGGCTCAGGGTGTTGATCTGCTGGGGGATGCCGCCGCTTAAGACCGCGAAATTGGAATAGTCCTGCCCCACCTCCAGCACGGCACGGGGAGCGTTGCGGCCATCCATGTGCAGGACGAAGTAGAAGCAGCTTTCCGGCGGGTAGATGCGGGTCAGGCGAAAGCCCGCCACCTTGAAGCGCTCCCGGACTGCCCGGTACACGTTGCGCTCGATGGCGGCCACGTTGACCGTGGTCTGGTCGTCCTCCTCGTAGACGATGTCGCCGGGCTTGGCCTTGGGCTCGGGCTTGCGCTCCACGGCGATGAGGGCCGTGACGCCGCTGATGCCGGTGTAGGGTTCCACTTCCCACTTTACGGCCTCGCGCAACTGGTAGGGCTTCATGCCCTTGATCTTGGCTCGGTCCATGAGCAGTTCAAAGGCCCTGGCCATGGGCGACACGAGCACGGCCGCGCCACCCATAACGCCCAGGCGCTCGGCCAGGGCCTTGAGGGATGCCACGTCGGGCAGGTCTTCTCCGCTTTGGGGGCGTTTAAGGCTGGCGTAGTCGATGATCTCGAAACCCCGGCCCTGGCGGCGCACCACGGCGGCGCGGATGTCGTCCCCGGCCATCTCTACGGCCAGGATGCGCTTGCCGGGCAGAGGCAGGCCCTTGCCGCCGGTTTTTATCTTTCCGGTCTTTTTCGTTTCGGCTGTGTCCGCGTCGGTGTTTTGTATGCCGGAACCCGCCCGCCATAGGCGCGGTATCTTGGGAAAACGCATTATCTCATGTCCTTAGGGCAAGGTTGCAAATATTGAGGCGTCAAGGCCCAAGTCCGACTTTTGTCCGCTACCGGGCGCGGCAGTGACGGGGACGGTGAGGACCAGGCCGTTTTCGCCGGTGTCTGGTTCGCCGTTTGCGTCAATGTCGTTCCAGAAAACCAGGCAGCGCCCGCCCGTGGTCGCGTTGGACGCCGAGAGGTTGGGGTAGATCAGGGCGGGCAGGGTGGTGGCGTTGCCCTGGGTCCAGTCGTCGGCAGCCAGGTCGCCGTCCGCGTCGATCAGTGGGGTGGTGGCGTTCAGGCTATCCACCCCGTCCACCGGGGCCTGGGCAGAGGCGAAAAAGCGGGCTCTGGTGGTGGCGTCGGCATTGAGCACCGTGAAGCGCTGCAGCTCGAAAAATCCCTGTCGCCAGTGGTTGCCGCGCACGATAAGGTGGCGGTTGTCGGCATTGGAAGACTCCAGCGGGTCATAGCTGGTCACGTCCACGGCCTCCGTGAAGTCTGTTGGCTCGGTGGCGTTTGTGTCCGCGCCAAAGGTGAACTTTAGGCCAGGCCCGCACGAGAGGACCAGCAGGGCGTCGTTCGTATCGTCCTTGAAAAATAGGAACTCGCGGTCCCAGGCGTCGCGCAGCACGTTGTCCGCGCCCGTCTCGAAGGGTGCGCCGATGTAGGGGTGCCGCCAGCCAATGCCAAAGCGCGTGGCATTCAGGTCATCTTCGGCCAGACCCGGCTTGTCCGTCCACAGCCCGCGCGGTTGGCCCTTGGTGTAGGGGGTGTCCGAGTCGTCGGCGTTGTCCCAGAAATCATCGCTCGGGTCGCCTGCGGTGCCGTTGTCCTCCCGGCGGAAAAGTTCCGGCCAGGCGGTCATGTCGCCGGTATAGCCGGTGTTGAGTCCCAGCGGGGCCTCGCCGACCAGGGCGCGGCGGATGCGTTCCAGCAGGTCTTCGGTCTTGGCGGTCTTGCGCGCGTTCTCGGCGTCAAAAAGGGCCTGCCAGTCGCGGGAGCGGAGCTTCATGACGATGTTGTCCTTGTTTTTGGGATGGTCCGAGTCGTAGGCCTTGGACATGATGTCGTCGGGATTGACGGACCAATGAAAGGACGAGCAGTCGCCCTTGGTCGGGTAGAAACCTTCGCGGTCCGCGCCCTCGGACAGAATCCAGAAAATGGTGTGGTTGGGGCTGTCCGGGTCGGTCGTGATGAAAAATCGGAAGGATCGATCCCAGCCGTCGGCCAGACGGTCGGCGTTCTGCAGCAGGCGGAAGGACTCCTTGTCGTCGTAGAACTCGCCCAGTTCACCGCTTGACGGCGTGTAGTCGCCGTCTTCCCAGGTCGCGTTGCTAACTGCCCAGCGCGGCTGAAGATCGGCGTACATGCCGTCATCCGTGGCCCAGTGGTCGGCGTCGGCGGGTTTTGCCTCCTGGGGAGGGGTCAGGTAGGGGCCTTTCCAGTTGTCGCCCAGCACTTCGCCGGGGGCAGTGTGACCGGGAAGATTGACAGGCAGGTCTTCCACATAGCGGGTCCACAGACCGCGCGGCTGGCCTTCGTTTTCCGTTTCCGGGCCGCCGATGTGGTCGTCATTGTAGACTTTGTCGTCGATGAGTTTGCGGTAGGGCAGGTTCCAGACCCACCGTTTTCCCTCGAATCGGCCTGAAGGGCGATAAAAGACCAGGTCCGGATTCATGAGGAAGCTTGGCCCTTGCCCGACCTTTTTTCCGGTCAGGGTGGCAGGGATGGACCAATCGATGCCTAAAACATCGGGCCTGATCTCGGCCCGCGCTTCCCAGAGGTCCGGCCAGTGGCGCATGTCGCCAACGTACCCGCCAATGATGGGGCGGCCCTGTTCGTCAAAGCGGCCTTCTGGACCGAGGATGGCGGCGCGGATCTGGTCCATGCGTTTGCGGGTCAGGCGTTCGCGCTCCAGGTCGTCGAGCATGCCCACGGCGGGCACGATCATGGCCGCCAGAAAGCCCAGGATGGTCAGGACCACCAGCACTTCGAGCAGGGTGAAGCCCCTTTGGGGGAAAAAGTGTGCCTGGGGTGATCTGGATATGAACACGCGGGTCCTTGGAAAAAATGCCGGTTGAAGAAAAAGGGCGGGGAGGAAACCTCCCCGCCGGATGTCAACCAGAAGTCAGGTTAGATGTTAGTCAACCGTGTCGTCATTATCAAAGTCGATGGCCCAGAAGTCACCGTCGTCAGCCGGGAACTTGTGTCCTTCAGGGCACATGGTGGCATACTGGTACGTTTCCTGGGCTGCCAACTTATATTCGCGAGACATCAGGTTGTCGCTGTTGGTAGCCATGCTGTAACCTGTAGCCATGCTATAATCTTCGGTGTAGGACACGGCAGTGAAGCCATTTTCCATGGTTGCCAGCGCGGCATCGAAACGATCAACAGTAGAGGCAAGGCGAGGCAGGACGACGTTGTAGTCGTTGTAGGTCACGTTGTCGGCGTTCTGGATGCCACCGGGGCAATGAGCCGCGTTGGATACGATACCGGAGGTGACCAGGCCGTTTTCAGGACCAAAGCCGAGGACGATGCGTCCAATGAATTCGGCTTCACCCCAACCTATTTCGTCTACACCCGTAAGGAGGGTGGCGTTAGTGGTGGCGGAAGACGCTCCCACACCGATCATGCACACGCCAAGGCCGGCAGCGGGGGTGACCTCCATCATGGTGGCGTTACGAGAACTGATGGCTCCGTACGTGGTGCCGTTGGGCGGGGTGTAGTTAGCTTTGAGACCCGTGCCACCGTCTGCGATACCGTCATAACTGTTCAGGTTGAACAAGCTGACAATGCCCATGTTTTTCAGATCGGCCACTTCATCGCTGCTCAGGTAGTGAATAGCGAAGCGGTTGCGCTCGAATAGTTCGCTGGCCAGGGTTTCCGGACCGTTGGCCGGATCGTTGTCGGATACGGCCGGAATCTGATAAGCCGTGCCAGATGTCTGTTCAACAATGTTGGTCAACTTGTTAGGATAGCGGTTCGTCTTCTCAAAATAACCGCTCATCATGGAGATCATGCGGTTCTGGTTGGAATCGCACACCGTATCCACTGCGTCACCCGAGATGCCCGCCAGTCGCGGCGCGACCATGGCAATCAAAAAACCCATGATGGTCAGGACGACCAGGATTTCCAGGAGGGTGAAACCCGCCTGCTGTTTCATTTTTTTGGCCAATTTCTTGGCGATGCTTGCGTGCATGAAATAAATCTCCCTTGAACTGTTGCTGTTTCGTGCGCACAACCCCGCCGCAGGGTCTGTCCCGCCTGATGCATGTACCTCTGCGCCATGTATTCCCGGCAGCCCGGCCATCCCCGGCACCCGCCCGTGGATCCGTGACTTTCCGTCCTCCGGTCGCCCGAAGTTTGGCATGTGCGGAATTCATCCTTCCGGCTCCGCGCCGCGACAGGATCTACGACTTTGAACTCACCTCCTTCTGTTCTGGCCCCTTGAGCTTCTTTTTCCAGCCGACCGTGCAGGCTCCAGTCAAATGGGCGGCTTGGATCAGGCAAGGTTAGGGGCGTTTTCAAGGGTTAGTGGGAAAATGTATGCGTCCGGCCAGGCCGGGCGTAGAACCTTTTTCGAACCGCCCTTCGCCTGCGCCAGTCAAGAGAAGGGCGGTTCGAATCAGGTTGATCATGGGCAATTTTTCGTTTTCCGAGCTTTGATTGTATTTGCGCCTCCGTCTCCCGCGTCCTCCCCCTGCCCGGAGGGGGAGGACAAACACGTAATGAGGAGGTTGGAGGCATTAAAAGATTTCATTGTTCTGGCGTCCCAGGATAGTTGACCACGAAGCGATATTCCTTGCCGCAGTTGATGAGCACTTCCTTCTGGCCTTTTTTGAGAAAGCGCATTTCCAGATGCAGGGTCCCGTATCCGTCGTGCCGGAACAGGTCGCGGTAAACGGCGAAGAGCTTTTGGAGCACCTTGTCATGTTCCTGTCCCAGATTCGACGGTGTAAACTTTTCGATTTCGGTCACGGTTTGGTTTCGCTGTTTGAGTTGTGGTTGCAGGTAGCGCTGCTGCCTTGAGTGAATATGTATCTTGCCGGACACTTTGTTTTTTTCGGTATGCACCGGGGAGGTCCATCTCGAGTTAGGACCTTTTTCCCCGGCGTCCGTGAATTCAGTATTTAGGGATTTGTTTTAGTCATGGCTAACTCTGGAAGCCAAATTTTTACCCCTGCAAGCCAGAATCATGAAAAACACGAAATTGGCTTTTGCGATGTCTCTGGGGCGTTCCGTGATTCAGGTCAGGGGACGGGACTGACGTCAGCGGCTCAAGGCCACGGCCCATTTGCGCAGGATCTGCGGGTATTCGATGACGCTGGAATCGATGTAGCCCGGCAGACTGTAGATTTTCAGGTTCCGGACCGCCTTGAGATTGAGGAATTCGGGATTGTGCGCGATTTCGTGATGCAGGGCCTGCTGCACGCCCAGGGCGTCACCGGTCATGATGATTATGTCCGGATCGGCTTTGAGCAGGGGGGAGAGATCGGCTTGTCCCTTGATCTTGCGGACCGGGTAGTGGCCATTGGAAATTTCGCCATGCTCGCGGAATGCGTCGCCTGCGTTGCTGCAGCCCAGAGGAGTGAGCAGGAATCGATCCGCGTAGAAGTTTGGGGCTTCGACGCGGAGCATGGATTTTCCGGTATCCGCCTGGTAGGTGCCGTTGATGACGACCACGCTTTTGCCGCGCGCCGATTCCGGAAGCGCGGCTTTGACCGCGTCAAGTTCCTTGACGTAGCGCGAGGCGAGTTCTTCTCCCTGGGCTGCTCTGTCCAGAAGTTTGGCTGTCTGGCGGATTGCCGACTCCACACCGGCGGAAAAGTCGACGTACGCGATGTCCGCGCCTGAATTCGACAGCAGCGGCACGACGTTTTCGGGCTTTACGTCGGGCGCGAAAAGGCAATATTCCTTATTTTTTTCAATAATCACCTGGGAGATGCCCCGATTCTTCAAGGTGTCGGGCACGGAATTCTTGCGGGCCGTGGTGATGCATTTCGGGCACCCAATGGGCTGGGAAACGGTCTTGAGCTTGTCGGCCATGGGCCACAATGAGGCGCGAACGGACATGGCCTCGGGCAGTACGCCCAGATTGTAGGCGATGTCCACGACCCTGTCGCCGATCATGACGGCCTTGATCCGTTCCGGGGCAGTGCTTTTGGGGGCGGCAAGGGTCGGGGTTGCGAGGAAAAGGAGGCTGAAGATGACAAACAGATGCGTGCGTGCGGCGGATAATGTGTTCATGAATGCTCCGTGTTGAGGCCCTGTGCCGTGAGCCTGGGGTTTGTGAAATTGATGAAGAAAAGGGCCGACGTCTGTGCGTCGGCCCTTTGTGTCCATGTGGCTTTTGGCGGTCATGTGACCGTCTTGGCGGGCGCTCTTTAGTTGCCGCCGTTCAGGACCGTTGGGGCAGGCATGAGCGTGCTGATGCCCCAGACTTCATCGTTACGTTGGCGATTGGTATCGAAGTCCCAGGCTGGCATGGCCTCGGCCAGGTTGACGGCGGTGCGGGTCTTGAGTTGGCTCGTGTTGGTCGCCAGGTCGTAGTTTGTGCCGGGAGGCGTGAGCCTGTCCCAGGCGACAACAGTGGCGCTTTCGACGGTGGAGTTGCTAAGGGCCCCAGTTCCCCAGCAGGTAGCATACGTGCCATTGGTCAACCGTTCGCCTGTGGCCGCCAGTCGGGGCAGGATCAGGTAATATCCGCCCCAAGTGAAGTTGTCGTCGTTCTGGATGGAGCCGGGGCAATGGGCCGCGTTGGACACGATGCCGCTCGAGACCAGTTCGGATTCCGGCCCCAGGCCAAAGACGATGCGTCCGAAGATGTCTTCCTCGGCCCAGCCGCGTTCCACCTGTACGTAGCGGAATGCATTTCCTGTCACGGCTTCCACTCCGCCGCCGCACATGGCCACACCAACGCCTGCCGCGACCGCGCAGGGTTCCATGGAGGGACGCTGGGTTGTGATGGCCGTGATGTCGCGCCAGTTGGATACACGGTCTCCAGTGGTATGAGTGTTGTCGCGTGCGTCGGCGGCGCCTGCGTTCAGGCTGTCCTTGGCATAGTCGTTCAGGTTGAATACCTGGGTGATGCCCAGGCTCTTCAGTTCCGCTGCTTCATCGGCATTGAGTCGGTGGATCATGAACTTGTACTGGTTGTTGTGTCCAAAGGGCATAACTTCCGGCCCGTTTTCGGGATTGTCGTCCGAGCAGTACGGGATCTGATAGCCTGCGGCGGCGGCGTTGGCGGCGGCCAGGTCCGTGCCGTCGGTCATGACCAGGTTGGTCAGTCCGTTGGGATAGCGGTTGAACTTTTCATAGAAGGCCGAGACAAAGGTTTTTGCCCGGTTCTTGTTGGAGTCGCAGACCGTTTCCGAGGCGTCGTAGGACATGTTGGCCAGCCTCGGCGCAACCATGGCAATGAGAAAGCCCATGATGGTCAGGACGACCAGTATTTCCAAAAGGGTGAAGCCGTGTTGGCCCTGTTTGCTTCGGGCCTTGAGTGAATCCTTGCTCATCATTGTAATGATCCCATCGTGTGTTGTGCCGTAATCCCCCCGCGGGATCTGCGACGTGTTTGCGAAGAAAACGGTTGTCCGCCAAAGCGTCTGGATGGCGGACCCAGGAAAACTGTCCTGCCGCTTCGGTTACGAGTCGCTTTTTTTTCTGGGCAATTCCTCCTTTGCGCACAGTGTGTTCGCTGAAGCCGTGGATTTCGCGCGATGAAATTCCGCTGCGTGTCTGATTGCGCGGCTGGTGCCGCCTTGTGACGTTTTTCACGCTGGAACTTAGGCTTTTAAAATAGAGATGACTAACTCTGAAAGCCAAAATAATGACCCGGAAAGCCAAAAATTGCGGTCGGGATGAGCTGCCGTTTTTGCGAAAGGCGGTCTGTTCTTTGTTGTATATCTTTATATTTGCGGTATTTTTTTGGTTTTAACGGAAAAAGTTTTGCATAATGGCAAAATATGGCTTCCAGTGGTAGTCGGCAGGCTGGTATTTTTTATAGACACGTAGTTAGTCATTTCAAACTTTAAACCGGGTAAGGAGAAATCCATGGTCAAGGCTTTGATTGTATTCGGGTCCACCACTGGCAACACCGAAGGTGTGGCTGACGACATCTTCAAGATTTTGAACAAGAACGGCATTCCCACGCAGGTCATGAACGCCGCCGACGTGTCCCCGGCCGGACTGGCCAATGGTTACGACACGGTGATCATGGGCTGCTCGACCTGGGGCGACGACGACATCGAGCTGCAGGACGATTTCGTGGATATCTACGAGAACATGGACAAGATGGGGCTGGCCGGTAAGAAGGTCGCGGTCTTCGGGTGCGGGGATTCGTCCTACACCCATTTCTGCGGGGCCGTGGATGTTATCGAGAAAAAAGCCGAGACTCTGGGAGCGCAAATCATCGTGGGCTCGCTCAAGATCGACGGCGATCCAGAAGCCTCCACGGTGGAGGAATGGGCCGCCGAAGTCATGCGCATGATGTAATGATCACTCGCCCCGCCGGAATGGTTCCGGAGGGGCGTTCTGGCCCGTGCCCCTGAGCACGGCGGGAGGACGTATGTGTTTCAAGCTTGATAATGGATCGGAACTGTTTTCCATTCAGGATATGCAGAAGCTGAAGAAGGCCGCCAGCGGCCGTATGGGTTCGAGGAACTGGGTCGGCGGCGAAACGTCAGGGCCGGAAGCGAAGGAAGACAGGCACGCCGAGCACGAGTGCGAGTGCGGTGGAAATTGCGGCTGCAACGGGAAATGCGTGACCTGCAAATGCGCCGAACTGCGGGCTCGCAAGGCCCTGGAAGCGGAGCGCGGGCATGGCGCCTTCGGTCACTTTGAAGGTTGAACTGCCCGTAGCAGTGCTTTTGAGACTCCTGTCCGGAGGGCACCTTGGCGCGGCGGAGATGCAGTGCCTGGACATGCCCTCGCGCGTCCGGCTGCGCCGTCTGTGCCTGGACAGTTGCAAGGACAGGGGGCCGCATGATGCGGCAGGCCCCATGAGGTGCGAACTGTAATGCAACCCTTCGAAGACCGGGGTTCCGATGAAGGCGACGGTCTGGAGACTGGGGCGCAGGATGAACATGAACAATGCTCTGACCCGCAGCCTCTGATCAGCCGCATTTCCATGGCCTGGCGCATGGGCCTGGTGTTCTTCGCCCTGGTCCTCCTGCCCCTGGGCTTTTTTTTGGTCATGGTCGAGATGGGCTTCGTGACCAATCCCCTGCGGGTCCTGATCCTGTACCTGGCTCTGGGGCTGGCTCTGCTCGCTCCTCTCAGCAAGCTGGCGGCCAACGTCCTGCTGCTCAGGGAACTCGCCAGCATCAACCATTTCTGCAGTCAGATCCAGCGAGGTCAGTATCACGTGCGCTTTGGGCTCGGGCTGGAGCGCGACGATGAACATGAGCTGCTCCGTCTCAAGCGCAACATGGACTGGATGGCCCGGCGCATCGAGCGCGATTCCATTTGCATGCGTTCACGGTTGGAGAAGACCGAGGCTCGCAAGCAATTTTTCGAGGAGATGTCCTCCCGCGACCCTCTGACCAATCTGTTCAACCGGCGCAGCTTTGAAAAATTTCTGGGCGAGGCCTTGAAAAAGACCGGGCAGGGCGTGATCCTTCACCTGGCCCTTCTGGACTGCGACGCCTTCAAGCGGGTCAACGATTTCTACGGGCACCAGGCCGGGGACGACGTGATCCGGACCCTGGGACGCATCGTGACCGAGTCCGTGAGAGCCGAGGAAGATTTTCCCTTCCGCTATGGCGGGGACGAGTTCGGCGTCGTGTTCTGCGGCATCGAATACTCTTCCTGTCTGGCCGCCTGCGAGCGGATTCGCCAGCGCTTCGCCGCAGCCAACGCGTATGGCTGCACGGTCTCCATCGGACTTGCCACGTGGAGCCTGGAAATGGGCTCCGATCAATCCGCCCTCCTGTCCGCCTGCGACCGGGCTCTGTACCAGGCCAAAAGCCTTGGTTGCAACAGGGTGGTGGGCGTCGCCGACGTCCAGATCGTCCAATAATCCATTGATCTGTTCTTCAGGCATCAGTCCAAATCGGGCAGTCCTTGAGCCGTTTTTTTAGCCTAAGTGCATTAATAGAAGTTACGCACATTAAATTTTTTAGGAATCACAGTGACCAACGCCATCGAAATTCGTGGGCTTTGCCATTCATTTGGTACACGCCCCATCCACCGCAGCCTCGACCTCGACGTGGGGCGGGGCCGCATTGTCGGCCTGCTCGGCAAGAACGGGGTGGGCAAGACCACTCTCATGAACATCCTCATGGGGTTTCTGCGACCCCAGGCCGGGCAGTGCACCATCATGGGCGAGCCGTCCCATCACCTGAGTCCGCACACCAAGCGGCGCATCGGGCTGCTCTTCGAGGGCCACCTGGCCTACGATTTCATGACCATAACCCAGATCGAGCGATTCTACGCCCGGTTTTACCTCGACTGGAACCCGGCCCGTTTCTTCGACCTCATGGAGCGGCTGGGACTGCCCGGCAGTCACCGCATTCGGCACATGTCCGAGGGACAGCGCTCCCAGGTGGTGCTGGGCCTTTTGTTCGCGCAGGAGCCCGACCTGCTTCTTCTGGACGACTACGCCATGGGTCTTGACGCCGGATATCGCCGCCTGTTCGTGGACTATCTGGCCGATTTCGTGCGGGACAAAAACCGAACGGTCTTCATGACCTCCCACGTCATCGAGGACATGGAGCGCATCGCCGACGACCTGGTCCTGCTTCGGGCCGGTGGCGACGTCCGGCATACCACCCTCAAGGGATTCCGGGACAGCTTTCATTGCTATTCGCTGCCGTATGACGGGCAGAGCCTGCCGGTGGCGGACAGCGTTATCTTCAACGTCGAGCGCACTGCCGGCGGGAGATGCGAGATATTCACCTTTGCTTCGGAACAGGAGCTCGTCGCCGCCCTGCGTCGCCAGGGATTTTCCCTGGACGGACTGCGCCGCGAATCCATGAGCCTTGAAGACGCGTTTATCGGTTACACGGGGAGGTACTGATGCTTTTGGCCCTTGTCTGGAAGGAATGGCTCAAGTTGCGTCCGGCTTTTTTTGTTCTCCTGGCGGTCCACGTCGCCATGAACGTCTGGGCCGCAGCCGGTTTGCGCAGCCTGTTTTCCGGGGCCCACCCCGAAGTGCTTTGGTATCAGACGATCATTCTCGGCAACATCCACTTCGACATGCTGCGCCACGTGCCCTGGATCAGCGGCCTGATCCTGGCCGGAGCCCAGCACTTGCCCGAAATACGCGATAAGCGCCTGCGCCTGACCCTGCACCTGCCGGTCAGGGCCGAGACGGCCATGGCCTGCTCCCTGGGTTTCGGCGCGTGCGTGTTTTTCCTTCTGGCCATGCTGGACGGGGCCGTCATCGCGGCAACCGATTCTGCACACTATCCGGCGGAAATAGTCGCCATTCACCTGTGGGCGCTTCTGCCCATGGAAGCTGCGGGTCTGGCCGCCTATTTTGGCGCGACCGTGGTATTTTTCGAGCCATCGACATCGCGGCGGCTGCATGCACTGTTGCTGACCATAACGGCTGTGGCCATGATTCTGGTCCCGGCTCGGCCCGGGGCTTGGAGTTCTCCGGGAGCCCTGGCCCTGGGTCTTTTCCTGCTGACCGCCCTGGCCATGGCTACTTTCCTGGCCATGGCCCATCAACGTCTGACCGGAAAAAATCAATAGGAATCTACCATGATCGCTACCATCGCCCGGCAGGGCCTCCTGTTTGTCAACGTGCTGGTCGCAGCCGTCTGGTTGCCCATGGTCATGAATCTTGTCTTGGACCTGCGCAACGTGCGGAGCATCATCCTGCATAGCCTCGTGAGCAGTCAGTTTTTGTTCATCGAATACGTTCCGTACTGGCTGCGAGACTCCCTGACGGACGAGCAGCCAGAGTTCAGGGAACACGGCATGGTGCATCGCACCGAGGGCCGCACTCCCATCAGCCGCGAAACCTTTGAAAACCAGTTGCCCTTCATCTATTCCGAAGGCATGCGACTGCGTGGCCTCTTGCCGGTAACCATGAACGGCCGGGAGTTCGATCTTGACGCCCTGCGCCGGGGCAAGACCATCCTCGGCGTCACTCCCGCCGACCTGACCCGTCCCGATCTCTATCCTCCACTTCATGCTTTGCTCGACGCCCGGCCTGACCGGGTCAGCCTGACTTTTCCCGAGGACCGTTTCCGGCTGCGGGGCGGATTGGAGTTCATCAACGCGGACACCAACGCCCCTGACCAAAAGCTGAGCGAAGTCTTCAACCAAGCTCTGGCCCAGGCCGGTTTCAACTTTCCGGCCAGAGCAGCCTTTGGCCGGGACATGATCCTCAAGCCTTGGGATGCGGGCTGGTTCCTGCTTGACGCCAGGGGCGGGCTTTTCAACGTGCGGCGCCTGCACGACAAGCCGGACGTGCGCCAGGTGGCCCTGCCGCCGGACAGTCGGGTGGCCCATGTCCAGGCCCAGGAATCCCGGGACAGGAACATGGCCGGCCTGATCGTGACCGCAGATAACGAGGTCTTGCTGCTTTTGGCCGACATGACCGTGCGCAGCCTGCATTGCCCCGGATATGATCCGCATCGACACGATCTCAAGGTCGTCCTTGATCCTGTCGGAGAAACCTGCGTTTTTGACGACAACAGCCGGGCCACGGCCCTACGGCGACCGACCGGAGAGCAGGGGCCGGTGACGCGCCTGGACCTGGACGTGCCTTCCGGCGGCATGGGGCCGGGACGCATCGCGTCCTGGCTCCTGACCCCGGTTCGTCTCGATCCGACCCCGGAGAGCACGGTTTTTGTCGACCCAACACTGAGCGTCGGCGGCTTGTGGTCACTGCTGGGCAGTCTGTGCTGGGGCGTGGTCGGAGCGGTGTGCGCCGGGCGTGGGCGCGGCCAGGGGCAGGCCCTGTCCGGCCTGATCTGGGGAGCGCTGGGCGGCGTCGCCGGGGCCCTGGCCGCCTGGATCTGGCGACCGGAAGCGTGAGCGGGCGATTGTTGATTCTATTCCAGAGAGGCTTTCTCCTGATGGCTTGAAGTTTGGGGTTGTCTTTGACTTTGTGATCTGGATAGAATTGGCGTGCCGGAACATGCCGGATATGACCAACTTCCCACAACCTATACGGTTCGTCGCCACACTCCCTGCTGGAGCTGGATCGGATGTGGCTGGCCGGTCTTTGTTGCGCAAGCCTGCGCCGGAGTTCGCGGCGTGGCAATTTATGCAATGGTGCAGATTCGTTTTTTATGCCAAGGTGAGGACGTTGTGCAAAACGATTGGCGGGAAGGACGAGCATGATACATGGTGACGAATCCATTGAAGGGGCCCTGGCCATTGAGGCCAAGGGGCTCGAAAAAAGGTTTGGTGATGTGCAGGCTGTCGCTTCGGTGGATTTTGAAGTGAAGTCTGGGGAACTGTTCGGCTTTCTGGGGCCGAACGGCGCAGGAAAGACCACGACCATCAACATGCTCACCGGCCTTGTCCGTCCAGACGCCGGGGTCATTCGCATCGGCGGCATAGACTGCACGAAGCGGCCGCGATCCGCCCAGCACCTGATCGGCGTAATTCCAGACGAAAGCAATTTGTATCCAGAACTATCGGGTTTTGACAATCTGTGCTTTTGCGCTGCGCTATATGGCATGAACAAGTCCGAGCGAAAGGCGAGAGCCTCGGAACTGCTCGATGTTTTCGATCTGGCCAAGGCGGCGGGGCGCAAGTTTGGAGGGTACTCCAAAGGCATGAAGCGACGCTTGACCATCGCTGCCGGAATAATCCACTCCCCCAAAATTTTGTTCCTGGACGAACCCACCACCGGCATCGATGTTGCGAGCGCCAGACAGTTGCGACAGCTCATCGGCGATCTGAACAAGGGCGGAGGAACAACCATCTTTCTGACAACCCACTATATTGAAGAGGCGGAGCGGTTGTGCGATCGCATCGCTTTCATCATGGCAGGCCGCATTGTCAGGGTCGATTCTGTCGCTAACCTGATACAGCCCATCAAACAAAAACATGTGGTGCAGATTGCATTTGAAAATGGTCAGGCCGGTCTTGTGGATGAGCTTTCGGGGGCATTCCCCGATCAGAAATTCATCAGCCTTCAACCGGGATTGGTTCAGGTTGTAGCCCAGGAGTCCGTCCGTGTCGGCCCGTTGGTTCGTTTTCTTGAAGACCGTGGAGCTGAAGTGTCGGAAGCCAGGAAAATTAAGCCGAGTCTTGAGGATGTTTTTGTCCAAATAACAGGTGTCGGTGCGGACGTCATGCGCAAGGAGAAGGAAAAAGCGGGAGGAAGCCAATGAAGCGCTGGATCGCCTTTTGGAACATACTGGTCAAGGATTTCCGCACATACTATCTCAAACCGCCGAACGTCAGTTGGGGGCTCATTTTTCCATTGGCGTGGACCGGCATGTTTTTCATCAAATCAGGTAAAGGCCTGGAAAGTATTGGCGCGATCCTTCCCGGAGTGATCGCCCTGTCGATTTTGTTTGGCACGACCTCCCTGCTTGCGGTGACCGTGACCTTCGAGAAGAAAAACCGATCGTTTGAACGCTTGTTGCTTGCCCCTATTTCGCTGGAACTGCTGATGCTTGCCAAGACCAGCGGGGCTATCATCTTCGGCGTGTTCAACGCGTTTGTGCCTGTTGCCATGGCTGCGTTTCTCGTAAACCTTTCAGACATTGACTGGTTCGTGTTTGTGCCGGCCGTCTTTCTCATTTCAGTGGCATCGACTTTTCTTGGGCTTTTCATTGCCGTGGCCGTGAGCGAGGTATTCGAGGCACAGACTTTTTCCAATTTCTTTCGCTTCCCCATGATTTTCTTGTGCGGATTGTTCTTCCCCATTGGGGCCTTACCATTTTTTTTGAAGCCGTTGGCCTATATGCTCCCCCTTACGTATGGGGCGGATATGCTCCATGGGGCCATTCATGGCGGCAACATCATGCCCGTCCCCCTCGATTTTTTCATCCTGGCCGTGTTCTGCGTCGGTCTGTTCATGATGAGCCTGCGTAACATCAGAGTACGTTGGATTGTCTGATTTTTTGAATCGTGATGCATTTTATCGCACGCTGCCGTTTAAGGGGAAGTTGGAACTTAAGGCTGACACCGGACAGCCGGGTGGCTCATGTCCAAGTTCAGGAATCTCGCGACGCGGACGTCACCTTGTCCTTGAACGTGTCAACGGGCCCGGCACCCAGGGCGGCAAAGCCCCACCAACCGGCCTTGGGCAAGGCGTAGACGAACATGCCGTTGGCGTCGGGCCTGAGCCTGCCCGCCGTGCTCATGACGCAGCTTATCGGCTTCTCCACGGTGCTTTTTCCTTACCAGGTCGGACCGCTTATCGTGCCCATGCAGCTCTCCGGAGAGCGTCTGGGCAATCTTTTGAAGATCACACTCCACCTGGCGCTGCTGACCTTCGTGCTGCTGTTGCCTCTGGACTACCTGTGGTGGCAGCAGGTGGGTTTGATCTCTTATCGCCTTCCTTGCCCGTTGAGAGCGAGTGCCTGAAGGTCTCATCCTTTGCTTGAGAAAAGAATGCTGGAGTATTATGTATTATGGATGATGGATGTTTCGATTCCGTTTGTCGTCGTGAAGAGTTCCGGCGTTCCGGGGAATCATCACTTGTTGCGGTTCACATGCACAACACCACGAGCTTGCCCTTCGATTCCGCATCCGCTGTGCAGAAATCAGTCCCGGTTGCCGGTTCCGCCGCGTTTCATGGCGGCTCCGCAGCTTTGGGGCTGTTCGGCAGCAACGAGCGAACCGTCGATCTGCGTCCCGGGATGCAGCTTGTCCTGGGCGACTTCCGTTTCAGCACCCCGCGATCGTTCCGCTTCAATGGTGATGCAGAAGTTTGCGATCTGGCTTTTGTCCTGTCCGGAATCATCCGCAACCGCCTTTCGTGCACGCCCGAAGAAATCGTCCTGGCTCCCATGCAAGCGGCTCTGTGGTTGACCCCGGAGATGGATGGCCTGCATGAGTGTGCGCCGGATGAGGATATTCGTTTCGCCTGCGTCCGCATCCGCAAATCCGTGCTGGTCGATCTGGTCGGCCCGGATCTGCAACACTTCCCGGTGCGGTTACGTGCGCTCCTGGAAGGCCGGGGCTCCGGTTTCTACCATGATGTGCTTCCCATGACTGCATCCATGTTGGTCTCGGCGAATCGGATTTTCCAGAACTCCTACGGAGGCCGCGCGGGGCGGCTCATGCTTGAAAGCGGAGCCCTGGAACTGATTTCGCACGTGGTGGCCGGTTTGGATGGCTCGAAATTCCGGAGTCGGAGCCATGGACGGTACGATATCCAGATACGTCAGGTGTGCCACCTGTTGTCCGAAAACATGGATTCTCCCCCCAGCCTGGTCGAAATTTCGCGGATCGTAGGCATGAGCGAGTCGTTGCTCACGCGCGAGTTCCGGAAAATCCACGGCGTTTCGATTTTCGAGTATCTCAGGATCAAGCGTCTGGACAAGGCGCGCGAACTTCTGGGGTCCGGCGTCATGAACGCTACAGACGTGGCCTATGCCCTCGGTTTTTCAAGTCCGGGCCACTTCTCCCGCCTTTTTTCCAGACGATTTCACGTCAATCCTGGCGAGTATCGACGCCAACTCTTCCGCTTCCCCTGACATCCCGTATCTTTGTACGCCTCGCCGCTGCGTCAGCACGCAACGGCAAGGCGTACGTTCCTGGAATTGTCTGCCATTGGAGCGCGCCAGCACTCACGTTTCCGGGTGTTGAACCGTGTCTGGATCCGCAGTCAGACGTGTCCGGCTTCGCTATACCGGCAAGTGCACAATTTATCCCGGTGAATGCAAGCAGCCCGAAGCGGACTGCGTTACGCCTTCTCCACGACGTGCGACTGGCCCGGAGCGGGCCGCGTCACGAAACTTCATCACATTGGGAGGACTGCATATGTTGACGGAAACAAAGACGCCCGGGGGAGGGGCCGCGGATGGATACCAGTGGCTTGGTCGGGACGGGGGAAACGTGGCGGCCGGAACCGACATGTCTTTCGGGGAGGTCCGGCGGCTCACGGTGAGATGTGTTTCGGAAACCGGATGGTTCGATTCGGGCGTACTGTGGGAGGATATCCGGCGAGCCGGGGGAGCATGGGTCAATCAATACGACATCGCTTACTCGCAGGGCAACGCCGCCGGATACTGCGCGTTGTTGGAGCTTGAAGCTCTTGACGGGACGACGACACGTTACCTGCTGGATGCCGGATGGAGTACGGAGTGGATGGACCAGGCCTTTTGCAAAAGCGGGGTGGATGCATTGTTGAAACATCGTGGAATCCGGGCCATGATTCTGTCGCACGACCATAATGACCATTTTTTCGGAATCGAGAGCGTGCTCAGGTATTGCCCGGACATCACCTTGTACCACCCGTGCACGGTCATGGACAGAAGCCTGCGCCTGCTGGACGGGGAAATTGTATCCTCCGCGCCTGGAGCTCCGGTCAACAGCGTGCCTCATGTCGGCGAACGCATTCCTTTGGAATTCGGGCGCGTGTATGTCCCGCAGCCGGGTTTTTGTGTCGTGCCTTTTGACGTGACGGTTCCCCTCGGAGTCCGGGGCGAGAGCGTCGTCTACGTCAAGGTTCGGGACAAGGGATATGTGGTGGTGACCGGTTGCGGGCATCCCGGAATCGGTCCGATCCTGGCCTATTGCCAGGATCGATTCGCAGAGGGGCGGACCCTGTATGGTTGCTACGGAGGTTTGCATATCGCGCCTTTCGAGATCTGGAACGATGAGATGGAGGAAAGTATACGTATCCTGCGGGATGCGGGTCTGCGGAAGATCGCCTGCAATCATTGCACGGGCAGGGTTTGGGCAGCCCGCGCGTTGGCAGACGGATTGCCCGTGGTGCGCGGCACCGATGCGTTCCGGTCATATTCCCGGTTCGTCGCGTCCGTTGCGGACGACCTCGACCATGTCTACGTCGGCAACGGCGACAGCGTCAGTTTCTGACACTGTCTCCCATCGCCGCTGTTTGAAGAAGTTCCGTGGAGGTATCGTATGGATCAGGAGCGCAAAACGCTCTGGATAGCCGCGCTCATCCAGTTCGTTAACATGATGGACTACATGATCGTCATGCCCTTAGGGCCGGACATAGCCAGGGAAATTCCGGTGTCCACTGCGGACATGGGCATCATCTGCGGAAGCTATACGCTGTCCGTGGCATTTTTCGGGGTCCTGAGTGCAGGATTTTTGGACAGGTTTGACCGCCGGCATGCGGCCCTGACCGCTGTTTGCGGACTGGTTCTGGCCACTGCGTCAGCGACGTTGGCCACGGGGCTGGGCGGCCTGGTCGCGACCAGGGTGCTGGCGGGTATGTTCGGAGGGCCCTGCGCGGCCATCTCACTGGCCATGGTTACGGACGCAGTGCCGCCTGAACGCCGGGGAGGGGCTTTGGCCGTGGTCATGGGGGCGTTTTCCATTTCATCCATCGCAGCGGTGCCAATCGGACTGGAATTGGCCAGAATCGGGAGCTGGAGATATCCGTTTCTGGGTATTGCCTTGCTCGGAGTACTGGCGATTGTCAGTCTGGGCCTGTTTGCTCCGTCCATGACCGAACATATGGGAGAGTCTCGGAGTGCTGGAGGCTTCGGGTTGCCAAGACTGGGCATGGATCACTGTCTGGCCCTGGTGATGATGGGTTCATCCATGTTCGCGGTTTTTTTGATTATTCCCAATATTTCCACGTATTTTCAGTTGAACCGAGGCTTCCCCAGGGAATGGCTGGGCGCGTTGTACTGCGTTGGCGGGGCGGTCAGTCTGCTGATGATGCAGGCCGGAGGGCGCCTGTCCGACAGAAGAGGGAGCGTCCAGGTCAATACGGGGGCCACAGCTTTGCTTGTCCTGTTCACGGCGGACGGCTTCTTGCACGAGAATCTGACGCCTTTGCCGCTGATTTTTGTCATGTTCATGGGCGCTGCTTGCATGCGCAATGTCTCTGCAACGGTGGCGGCATCGGATCTTGCCGATCCGGATCGGCGCGCCGGATTCATGTCGCTTCTGGCTTCGGTGCAGCATGTTGGGAGCGGGTTGGGAAGCGTGGCGTCGTCGGTCATTCTCGACACAGGCGATGATGGAATCCTGGTGGGCATGCCCGCAGTCGCGTTGCTCTCCGTTGCCTTCGCTCTGGTGCAACCGATGATTCTCCTGAGAATACGCGCTGTGCACATGGGCCGGGAGCACTGATGACGCGACGGATTCCGCGACGGAATCCGTCGCGTCCCTGGACCCGGATACAGTGCTCTGAGCTAGGAGAGGGGCATGCCGCGATCATCGATATTGTTGTTCGGCCGATTCTTGACCAGAGATTATCTTGACAGGATGGTTAAGTAGCTTTATTAATCTTCCATGGAAAATACGGAAGAGTTCATCCTGGCCACCATTCGTCAGTTCGTGCGCGTGGCGCGCAAGTACGCAGATGCCGAAAATCTGCCCATCCCGGTCGAAGGGCATGGGGAGATCAGCACGCGCGAGGCGCATGTCATCGAAGCCATCGGTGACACGCCGGAAATCAACATCACGGCTCTGGCCAACCGGTTCGGCGTCTCCAAGAGCGCGGCCTCTCAGATGGTTTCCAAACTCGCGCAAAAAGGGTTCGTGGACAAGAGCCCGGCTCCGCACAGCAACAAGGAATTCCTGCTGACCCTGACCGAGCTAGGTTGGCGCGGATTCGCCGCGCACGAGCGCTTCCACGGACGGGACCTGGCCCGCCTCAAGGCTCGGCTGGGGGCGTTCAGCCTGTCCCAGGTGGCAACTCTGTCAGTTCTGCTTGAAGCCATCGACGACGTCATGGATGCGCGGTTGAACGGTTCCGGCGGCAAGTAATTTTTTTTGCTATAATGATTAAGCAGCTTAACTTTAATCGAGGCAATCATGTTCATGCTTAAATCCCACATCATTGAATTGTCGATCCGTAGGCACCGTTGGATCGCCGTGGCCATTCTCCTGTTCACCTTGGCCACGGGCATGTTTCTTCCCTGGATGACCATGGATACGGATCCGGAAAACATGCTCGAACAGGACGCGCCGGTGCGCGTTTTCCACAACGAAACCAAGAAACGTTTCAGCTTGAGCGAAACTATCGTGGTCGGGGTCGTCAACGAAAAACACCCGGACGGAGTCTTCAATCCGGATACGCTTGGACGCGTGTTCGAACTGACCCGGTTCGCCGCATCCCTGCGCTGGGAGAATCCGGACCGGCCCGGAGAGTATTCAGGAGTGATCGAGGCGGACATGATAGCGCCCTCCGTGGCCGAGCACATGGCCCAGGACGGACCGGGGTCCATCCGCTTCGAGTGGCTCATGCCGCGTCCGCCGACCACGCGGGAAGAGGCCCTGTCCATCCGGGACAAGGCCTTGTCGGACCCCCTGCTCAAAGGGCAGATGATTTCCGAGGACGGAAAGGCCCTATGCCTGTATTTGCCGCTCACGGACAAGCTGCTCAGCTACAGGATTTATGAAGCTCTGCAAGGCAAGATCGCCGAACTCGGCGGGGAGGAGCAGTACCACATCGCCGGACTGCCAGTGGCCGAATGCGCCATCGGGGTGGAGATGTTCACGCAGATGACCGTTGCCGCTCCACTGACCATGGCGGTCATTTTGGGGCTGCTCTTCATCTTCTTCCGCAAGCCGGTCCTGATCTTCCTGCCCATGATCGTGGCCACGGTGGCTGTAGTTTCGGCCTTGGGACTGATGATCGCGTTGGGGCATCCTGTGCATATCTTGAGTTCCATGCTGCCTATTTTCCTCATGCCCATCGCCATCTGCGACTCCGTACACATCCTGTCCGACTTTTTCGAATCCTACACCCCGGCCAAGGGACGCGGACAGACCATCCGGGAAGTGATGAACCGCTTGTTCGCTCCCATTCTCTACACTTCCCTGACCACGGCGGCAGGATTCCTGTCCTTCGTAATCACATCCATCCCTCCGGCCAGAGTTTTCGGCGTTTTTGTTGCCCTGGGGGTCTTGGTTGCCTGGGCTGCCACGGTGCTGCTCATTCCTGCCTATGTAATGCTGGTTCCGGAACATGTGCTGGCCAATTTTGGCCAGGCTGCCCGGACGCGGGAACAGAGCTCCATGCTGACGCAGTTGCTGCGTGTCACGGGCGGCTTCGCGCACGGTCGGGCCAAGCTGGTTCTGGCCCTGATGGTCGCCCTTGTCGGCGTGGGGGCGTGGGGCATGACCAAGATCAACGTCAACGACAACTACGCCAAGCGCTTCAGCGTGGGGCATCCCATCCGTCAGGCGGACACCGCCCTGAACAGCCATTTCGCCGGAATCTATACCGCCTACATGGTGCTTGAAGGCCGGGATGCGGCCAAACCCACGAAGGGCGACATCGCCCAGATCAGGGCGCGTCTTCTGGACGCGGCCGCGCGGAGCGGGAACGATCGGGACGCCGTTGCGACCGTTCGCGAGATAGCGGACGGACTGCCCGTTTGGGCGGAGCAGGCCGGGAGCGTGGCCGGTTTGCTCGATCTGGCCGCAAGTCGGATCGAAGACCGCCGGGGCACGGCCACGAAAGGGGAGGCGGCCGCGCTGGACGAACTCAAAAGCGCTCTCGATCTGGAAAAGGAGCGTCTGAAACCCTTCAAGCGTCCGGATGTGCTGGAGTATATGCTCGGTCTCCAGGGGCATCTGCAGGAAGCCGGGCTGATCGGGAAAAGCACGTCTCTGGCCGACGTGGTGCGCAAGGTCCATCAGGAGCTGATCGACGGCAGTCCAGAGAATCACAGCATCCCGTCAAGCGTCCAGGGCGTGGCCGAATGCTGCATGCAGTACCAGCAAAGCCATCGGCCGCACGACTTGTGGCACTTCGTCACCCCGGATTTCATGCAGGCCGACATCGTGCTTCAGTTTCCGCGTGGCGACAGCTCTCTGACCGAGCAGGCCGTGCGCGCGGCGGACGCCTATATCGCGGCCCACAGGCCGCCCGTGGATCTGACCGTTCGCTGGGCAGGATTGCATTACGTGAACCTGTATTTCCAGGAAACCATGTTTCGGGAAATGCTCGGGTCCTTTGCCGGCTCCTTTGCCATCGTTTTTGCGATGATGGTCATCCTGTTCCGCTCCGTACGCTGGGCCGCCCTGTGCATGCTGCCTCTGACCCTGACCATCGGCGCCATCTACGGAGTGACCGGACTCGTGGGCAAGGACTATGACATGCCGGTGGCCGTGCTGAGCGCCATCAGTCTGGGCATCGCCGTGGATTTCGCCATCCATTTTCTGGAGCGCGCCCGTCAGTTGCAGCGGGAAACCGGATCCTGGGAGGCGGCTTTGCCCCATGTCTTCGGCGAGCCGGCCCTGGCCATCACCCGCAATGTCCTGATCGTGGCCCTGGGCTTCCTGCCCCTTATGGTCGCCCAACTCGTGCCGTACAAGACCACGGCGGTGCTGCTCTTCGGCATTCTGGCCTTTTCCGGAGTCATGACGCTTGTCGGCCTGCCGGCCATGCTGACCGTGTGCCGCCGCCGGATGTTCGGGCGCGCGGAATGACCCGCATCAAACACCATTTTTGGAGGAACTTATGCACTCGATGATCATAGTGATGCTGTTCATGGGCACGGCGCTGGCCGCGCCGGTATCATGCGCGGCGGCGGATCCGGACGTGGAGGCCATTGTGCGCAACTCCAACCACGCGGCTCTGTATCAGGGATCGGACGCGCGGGGACAACTCGGGCTGACCATCACAGACAGTCAGGGCCGGGTCCGCAAGAGGGAAATGACCATGCTGCGCCGGGATGAAGGCGAGGATGGCGGACAGCGGTACTACGTCTACTTTCTCGAACCCGCCGACGTGCGCAAAATGGTCTTCATGGTTCACAAGCATGTTGCCTCGGGGCAGGAAGACGACCGCTGGCTGTATATGCCGAGTCTTGACCTGGTGAAACGCATCGCGGCCGGAGACAAGCGGACCAGCTTCGTGGGTTCGG